>MTLD01002144.1_pt1 | contig 34801 bp, 31 predicted proteins | sample 1982471 | NCBI WGS metagenome assembly MTLD01 (sample SAMN05712604, study PRJNA340218) | biofilm metagenome | isolation source: sample SPM anode biofilm adapted to -50 mV | place: USA | collected 2012-02-03 | reverse complement strand
GGCCGGCCTCACCATTACACCACCGAGCAACATCTATGGAGATTTCACGCTAACGGTGACCGCAATTTCGACGGATGGTTTAGCCACACCAGCAACGACTGTGGATATCATCAACATGACCGTGAACCCAGTTAATGACGCACCAGTAGCAATGGCCGACACGTTGTGGGTATCTGAAACCAGATCCGTCACGTTACCACTTAGTGTGCTACTCGGAAATGATACAGATATTGATGGTAAGGCGATTACTTTTCAATCTGTAGCAGAGAGCGATTCAAACATTAGGTCTGTAACATTTGATAGCGCGACGCAAACATTTACTCTTGTGCTTGAAAACAACGCTGCGTCCTCAAATGGTCACGCAGGAACCGTCGCCGATCCAGGTCTGGCTACATTTACTTATACAATTTCTGACAATGCCAGCCCAGCATTAACCTCAACCGGTACGGTGACCGTCAAGATAGTTGATGTAACCAACTCCGGATCCGATCTGCTTGATATATCTGACGAGAGTTATCAGGGTTCTTATATCGATAGTGTAAGTGGTACTGACACACTGACGGGCAGCAGTCCCGGAGATATTCTCATTGGTGGAAGTGGTGATGATACATTGAATGGTGGAAACGGTAATGACACACTGCAGGGAGGGCCGAACAATGACGTTCTGAACGGTGGCGCTGGCATAGATCTGCTTGATTACTCTACAACAACCAGTGACTTCAGTTTTACGCTTGGAGCCGACGGAAGTGGCTCGTCAACTGTACAAGGAACAGATACCTACTCAAACATGGAAGGCGTCATAGGAGGCAGCAGCAACAATACGCTCATCGGTAACGCTTCCGATAATATCCTCATTGGCGGCGGCGGCACTGACACATTGAGCGGACTTGGCGGTGATGACATCCTCCGGGGCGGCCTCGGCGACGGTGACAGGATGGACGGTGGAGATGGAACAGATCTGCTGGATTTCTCCGACGGCTCGATCGCCATCAGCTTTACCCTGCAGCAGGGCACCGCTGCTGGTGGTGATTACCATGCCATCGCAAACGGAACCGGCGGATTAGGCACCGGTGACGGATACATGAACATGGAAGGTGTGATTGGCACCAACTTGGATGACAATATCTCTGGTTCTTCCCTGAATGACGTTTTAATGGGCGGAGCCGGTAATGACGCGCTTCACGGCGGTGATGGCAACGATACACTGATTGGCGGTGCCGGAGCTGATACGCTGGAAGGCGGCAATGGCAGCGACAGCTTTGTCTTCCTGAAAGGCGATGCGGCAAGCGTTGATACGATCAGCGATTTCACCACCGGCACAGGCGGCGACAGTCTGGATATCAGCTCTCTGCTGAGTGATAGCGGGGTGAATGCAGGGACATTGGACGGTTACGTTAGTGTCAGGGAATATAACGGCAATACCATTGTCTCTGTAGATACAGATGCTGGCGGAACTGCTCCTGCTCAGGACATAGCAATATTAACTGATGTGACAAATGTGACACTGGAAAACCTGAATATCACCTTCAATAATACCTAAATAATCACAACCAATATGGCTGTGAGCTTTTTCAGTAAAAACAAAGGGCGCTTGATGCGCCCTTTTGCTTAGTTTATTTCTCTTCGTGCAATCCGCACTCGCGCTTCAGACCGAAGAAGCGGGTTTGTTCTTCCGTCATCCCCGGTTCCCATTTCGCTGTGGTCTGCACATCACCTACTGACAGGTAGCCCTGCTCCCACAGCGGGTGATACGGCAGATCATGTTCCTTGAAGTAATAGAACACGTCTTTGTTAGTCCAGTCGATCACTGGCAGGAACTTGAAGATCCCACGCTGCACCGCCAGTACCGGCAGATTGCCACGCGTCGATGACTGTTCACGACGCAAACCCGAGAACCAGGTTTTTACATCCAGCTCGTTCAGCGCGCGAGCCATCGGTTCTACTTTGTTGATCTGATTGTATTTCTCAATCCCTTCCACACCCTGTTCCCACAGTTTGCCGTAACGGGCTTCCTGCCAAGCGGGGGTGATCGGTGATTGATACACTTTCAGATTCAGCTTCAAACGTTCGGTCAGTTGATCGATAAACTGATACGTTTCAGGGAACAGATAGCCGGTATCGGTCAGCACCACTGGTACATCTGGGCGCACCTGTGTCACCAGATGCAACATCAGGGCTGCCTGAATACCGAAGCTTGAAGAAAGAATGAACTCGCCTTCCAGATGTTCAAATGCCCATTGCACACGCTCTTGTGCGCTGAGTGCCTCCAGCTGCTGATTGACTTCAGCCAACTGAGCTGTTTGTTCTTCTTTAGAGAGTGCAACCAGTGCACTCAGCGACAAAAGATTATGCGGCATAGAAATCCTTAGCTGAATCAACAACGGGTTTCACGATCTCAGCACGGATCACGAAATCACCAAAGCCTTCGTTTTCATTACGCTCTGTCGCCCAACGACCCAGCAGCGCATCGATCTCTTTTAAGATCTCAGCAGAAGTGATGTTCTCACGATACTGGCGTGGAATACGCGTACCTTCGCGGTTACCACCGATATAGAAGTTGTAACGATCCATGGCCTTACCAACCAGACCAATTTCCGCCAACATCGCACGTCCACAACCGTTCGGGCAACCAGTGACACGGAAGATCACATGATCATCAGCCAAACCGTGTTTCGCCATCACTGCTTCGATTTTCGTGGTGAACGCAGGCAGGAAACGTTCGGCTTCTGCCATCGCTAATGGGCACGTTGGCAATGCCACACACGCCATTGAGTTTTTACGCTGTTCGGTAATGACATCGTCAATCAAGCCATGCGCACGGGCGATTTTCTCGATTTTCGCTTTATCTTTTTTCGGCACACCCGCGATGATCAGATTCTGGTTTGCGGTCATGCGGAAATCACCTTTGTGAATTTTCGCAATTTCTGCCAAACCGGTTTTCAGCGGTTTGCCTGGGAAATCCAGAATACGGCCATTTTCGATAAACAGCGTCAGATGCTGTTTGCCATCGATACCTTCCACCCAACCGAAACGATCACCACGGCTGGTAAATACATAAGCGCGGCTGGCTTCGAATTTGATACCAGTGCGTTTTTCAACTTCCGCTTTAAACGCATCGACCCCCACACGTTCCAGCGTATATTTGGTTTTGGCATTCAGACGATTTGAACGGTTACCCCAGTCACGTTGTGTCGTCACAACAGCTTCGGCAAATTTCAGTGTGTCTTCTTTTTTGATAAAGCCAAAATCGTCAGCCTTACGTGGGAAGGTCTCTTTATTGCCGTGGGTCATGGCTAAGCCACCGCCCACCAGCACGTTGAAACCAACCAGCTTGCCATTTTCCGCAATCGCTACGAAATTCAGGTCGTTCGCATGCACATCGATATCGTTGTGCGGCGGAATCACCACGGTAGTTTTGAATTTACGCGGCAGATAAGTAGAGCCTAAAATTGGTTCTTCATCCGGGCCTAATTTCTCACCATCTAACCAGATTTCGGCATACGCACGGGTTTTCGGCAGCAGATGCTCAGAGATCTTTTTCGCCCACTCGTAGGCTTCCTGATGCAACTCTGACTCAACCGGGTTTGACGTACACAGCACGTTACGGTTCACGTCACCGGCAGTGGCGATAGAGTCGATACCGTATTTGTTCAGCGTCTGGTGCATCATTTTGATGTTTGGCTTTAGCACACCGTGGAACTGGAAGGTCTGACGCGTAGTCAGACGAATGCTGCCATACATGGTGTGGTCGTGCGCAAACGCATCGATGCCTAACCATTGTTCCGGCGTGATGATACCGCCCGGCATACGGGCACGTAACATGACGTTGTGCAGCGGTTCCAGTTTCTGCTGAGCGCGCTCGGCACGAATATCACGGTCGTCTTGCTGATACATACCATGCAAACGGATCAGCTGAAAATTGTCGCCGGTAAAACCGCCGGTCAGCTCATTTTTCAGATCCAGCTCAATCGTACCGCGCAGGAAATTACTTTCCGCTTTCAGACGTTCGTTGTCAGATAATTTTTGCTCGCTCATCAGTAGACATCCCTCTGGTAACGCTTGGCACGACGCAGTTCATTGACATATTCTTCGGCTTCTTCAGCGTTCTTACCGCCGTGTTCCACCACGATATTCACCAGTGCATCGTGAACATCTTTCGCCATACGGTTGGCATCACCGCAGACATAGAAATGTGCACCGTCTTGCAACCACTTCCACACTTCTGCGCCTTTGGCCTTTAATTTATCTTGTACGTAGATTTTATTCGCTTGATCACGGCTGAAGGCTAAATCAATTTTAGTCAGTAAACCGCTCTTCACATATTTCTGCCATTCCACCTGATACAGGAAATCCTGGGTGAAATGCGGGTTGCCAAAGAACAACCAGTTTTTACCTTCGGCACCCTGTGCATCACGTTCCTGAATGAAAGAACGGAATGGCGCGATACCAGTGCCCGGCCCCACCATGATCACTGGGGTATCAGGATTGGCAGGCAAACGGAAGTTATCGTTGTGTTCCACGAACACACGCACTTCGCCACCGTCCTGCACACGATCAGCCAGGAATGACGAAGCACCACCAGAGCGAACAGAACCATCTTCCTGCGGATAACGCACGACACCAACGGTCAGATGCACTTCTTCTTCCACTTCTGATTGAGCAGAAGCGATAGAGTACAAACGCGGGCTCAGTGCACGCAGTAAACCAATCAGCTGTTCAGCAGTCAGTTTGGTTGGGAAGCGTTTTAATACATCGACAATCTGCGCATTTGCGGCCAGCTTGCGGGTTTCATCTTTATCCGCCGCTAATTTCTTCAGTTTTTTATCAGAGGAAATTTCGGCCAGACCAGTAATAAAAGCCGCATGCAGACGCGTCAGTTCAAACTGATTGGTTAAAGCATCACTTAATGCAGCAGCTTTACCTGATACAGTTACCTGTTCATCGCCGGTCAGACCGGTCAGTGCCAGAATTTCAGCGACTACCGCAGCATCATTATCAAACCAAACACCTAATGCATCACCCGGTTGATAGGTAATACCTGAGCCTTCCAGATTAATCTCAAAGTGGCGAATATCTTTAGTTGAGTCACGACCAGTAATTTTCTGGTTGGTGCTCAGCGTCGCAGCAAATGGGTTAAATTTGTCATACGCGCTATGACCTGAAGCAACTACAGCAGAACCGCCTACTGTTGCCGCAGCTGGTGCTGCCGTTAATGTCGCCGCCAGTTTATCCAGAAAGCTCGATGCCCAGGCATCAGCAGCAGCACGATAATCGACATCCAGAATGGCGGCATCCTGCAGACGAGTCGCTTCAGCTTTCTCGAAGAACGCATCAAAATCTTTGGCGGTCTGGCAGAAGAACTCATAAGAAGAATCGCCCAGACCCAGTACCGCAAATTGCAGACCGAACAGCTTGCCGATCTTGCCGCCTTTCAGTTGCGCATGCAGATCAGCTGCCGCTTCCGGCGGCTCACCTTCACCATAAGTACTGGTGACGATCAGAACATGGGTTTCTTTTTTCAGCTGTTTTGGTTTGTAGTCATTCATGGTCACCAGTGACACAGGAATACCACGCGCTTCGGCTTGTGCTTTCACACTTTCAGCAACGCCTTTGGCATTGCCGGTTTGTGAACCCACCAGAATGGTCAGACTACCGGTTGGTTGTGCTGCCACAGGCGCAACAGCAGCCGTTGAACCCGCAGTGACAACAGCACCACCGGCGCCTTGCGCCAGACCAAACAAAAAGCCACTGGCCCAGATCAGTTCCGTCGGGGATAGATTTGCTACGGCTTCCGCCAGTTTAGAAAGCTGCGGTCCGCCGATTGGACCCAAAGATGGAGATTTGTCGCTCATATGCCAATTCCTGCATTAAGAATAAATTTAGCTTACAAGCAAAACAGGTGCTTCACAAAGAATTAATCGAAATTCTTAATATAGAAATGTCATATCTATAGTCAATTTGTGGATATAGCTGAGTGTTTTTCCGCGCAGAACCGCCAATTTACTCATTCCATGGTAAGAAACAAGTATAAATTAATGAAAAACAGGCAATAAAAAAGAGGATGCCGTTATATGCATCCTCTCTCACAGTTATCGGTTTTATATTTTTTCTATATCGAAAAAATTAATAACGCAGTTCAGCACCCAGGAACCAGTTGTCCATATGTTGATCTAACTGCACGCCGTCTTCGGTGTAATTAACACGCATATTACGGTAACCGGCACGGAGCTTAAGCTTAAGAATATCGTCCGGAAATACCACATAGCTCACACCCATTTTCCAGTCGTGAGAATGATCGCCATCCCAATGCGAAACACGCATATCAGCAAAAGCACCCAGATCAGTACCAGGGATCAATGTTTCTGCAGCACCGTACAGCATGATGGTGTCGTTAGAATAATCGTGGTCATGATTCAGCGTACCATCATAGCTGCGGAGGTTCAGACCGGCATTCAGGGTCAGCGTATCCAGCTCCAGCGGAGAGTAATACAACGCGAAATCGTAGGTTTTCAGCTTGTTGTCAAAGTCAGATGCATCAGAAGAGACATCTGTTGCCTGAAAAACCGCATTCGGCACCATCAGCAATGGATGACGGAAATCAACATATGTCGTCCACAGGCTGTTAGAAGAATAATTGCGATCCGTGCCTTCCGCCGAACCATCCATGTCGGAATACATATAGTCCAGACCGGCACCGATGCTGAAATCATCAGCAGCCTGCACGGCACCAGCAGCCAGTACAGACGCTGCCAGCAGACTCATACTGTATTTGTTCATGTTGGAACTCCCATCATTATTAACAAAAAAGCGGAAACCTTCTTGGTTATCCGCTTCTGGTTATCAAGAAATTATTCAGCCGCCGGCAACAGCGCCAGCACTTTATCCAGACGCGCTAAGACGCGCTCTTTGCCAATCAATTGCATCACCGCATCAATAGACGGTGACTGGCCAACACCGGTCACTGCCACACGCAGCGGCATACCGACTTTGCCCATGCCTAAATTCAATTCTGTTGCTGTATCCTGAATTACCTGATGCAACACTTCGGTTTCCCAGCTCTCCAATGCCGCCAGTTTAGAGCGGATCAAAGTCAGTGGTTCACGCGCCGCTGCTTTCAGATGTTTCTTGGCAGCCGCTTCATCAATCGCTTCATACTCTTCGTAGAAATAACGGCTCTGTTGCGCCAGTTCACGCAAGGTATGGCAACGTTCCGCCAGCATACCGATGATCGCCGTCAGTGCCGGGCCATCTTTATAATCGATACCCAGATCGTTCATTTGCCACTCCAGATGCGAAGCGACATAAACCGGATCCATGGTGCGGATATAATGGTTGTTCAGCCATTTCAGTTTTTCAGTGTTAAAGGCAGAGGCTGACTTGCTGATATTGTCGAGGCTGAACAGCTTGATCATCTCTTCACGGCTGAAGATCTCCTGATCGCCATGTGACCAGCCCAGACGCACCAGATAGTTCAGCACCGCTTCCGGCAGATAGCCATCATCACGGTATTGCATCACACCGACGGCACCATGACGCTTGGACAGTTTGGCGCCGTCATCACCCAGAATCATGGAAACATGGGCAAATTCAGGTTCTGGTGCACCCAGTGCCTTATAGATATTGATCTGACGCGGTGTGTTGTTGATATGGTCTTCGCCACGCACAACGTGGGTAATTTGCATATCCCAGTCGTCCACCACCACACAGAAGTTGTAAGTTGGCACGCCATCGGTACGACGGATGATCAGATCATCCAGCTCGGTATTAGCGAATTCGATACGGCCACGCACGTGATCATCAAACGCCACAACACCTTCCTGCGGATTACGGAAGCGAATAACATGCGGTTCATCATCAGCATGATGTTCATCGCTGTCACGGCAATGACCGTCATAACGCGGTTTTTCGCCGTTTGCCATTTGCTGTTCGCGCAGTGCTTCCAGGCGTTCTTTCGAGCAGTAGCATTTGTACGCTTTGCCTTCCGCCAGCAGCTGATCGATCAGCTGGTTGTAGCGGTCAAAACGTTTGGTCTGGTAATAAGGACCTTCATCCCAGTCAAAACCTAACCAGGTCATCCCTTCCATGATAGCGTCGATTGCTGCCTGAGTAGAACGCTCAGTGTCAGTATCTTCGATACGCAGAACAAACTCGCCACCCTGACTTTTAGCGTATAACCAGGAATAGAGTGCAGTACGGGCACCACCAATGTGCAGCAAGCCGGTCGGGCTCGGCGCAAAACGGGTTTTGACTTTCATGGGCTTCCTTGTGACTGGAAAATTTTTCAGGATTTTAGGACAGATCACATTCTAACACTGGTCATTGCCGGAGAAAAACCTTCGGTAGCATTTGAAGAATCATCACAGCAGAGAGACAGGCAAAATCAGAGAATGCAGGCCGGAAAACGAAGAATGACAACACACGAAAAAATCAGCGGGAAACATGAGGATATTGGAGCGGGCAGCGGGAATCGAACCCGCATCATCAGCTTGGAAGGCTGAGGTAATAGCCATTATACGATGCCCGCAAGGCATGACCGGTTAAATAAAATACAGCAACATCAGAATGTTACATACCGGCTGATAAGACGGTGGCTAATCTATCAGAGTCAGCTTTAAAGAACAACTCTTGTTTCTTCTAAAACTGGTTCATAAATAACCAGTTGGTTCCGCCCTTGTGCTTTAGCCCGGTACATTGCCAGATCAGCTTTACGGATGCTCTCGTCGATCGTCTCCGCTTCACAGCAGAAATAAGCGCCGATACTGGCGGTGAGATAACGGTTATCGTCACCAGGCAAACGGATACTCCGGATAGCCTGCATAATATTTCCGGCCATCGCGAATAGCGATTCTTCGCAACAATCCGGTATCAGCACCATAAACTCCTCTCCACCCCAGCGGGCGCAAACATGCTGAACCGGGCATACCGCCCGCAAAATATCCGCCACGGAAATCAGCAACTGATCACCATTCAGATGGCCAAACTGGTCATTCACTTCCTTGAAATAATCCAGATCCAGCAACAGCAGCCCGAAGCGCGACTGTCCCAGCGCCACCTGTTCCATCAAGACAGACATCTGCGGATATAGACCACCACGGTTAAACAAGCCGGTTAACGGATCAGTTTCAGCCCGCTTATTCAATTCGGAATTCAGCTCCATGATATGCGCCTGCATTAAATCACCAATCCGGGCTATTTTATTCAGTCGCCGTTCCAGTCGCTGATATTGTTTGTGCAATACAGTCAGTTCATTTAATAGCGGATGACCGGCATATTGTTTTTCCAGATGACAATAATGTTCCACCGGTATAACTGATTGTAAGGTTTCATCCTGCTCATTCATTGTTATAAGGCCTCAATCTGAAAAGGCAGCGTCAAATCCTCACTGAACTCTTCCGCCGTTTCCAGCGCACGACTGTTTTTCTTATGATACTGCCAGATTACGGATATTTTCCGCCCCTCCTGAAAGGCATCCTCCAGCAGATCAAAAATATCCATCAGACATTTAACACTTCCGGTATTCAGATAAGCCAGTTCGAGATTCAGCGTTATTGCCAGATCCGTTTCCGCGATAAACGCTTTTAACCAGCTGATAATGGGCGCATAAAACTCGAAAGTATTTTCAGGATAACTTTCACCCGACATGGTTAATTGACCATTTCCCGGATCAAAATAAATGGCTGGTGATGATATGCTGGCAACCCGGCTCAGTAATTCCATTTTTTACCCCTATACCACTGCTTTTAATGTAAAGAATGCAGTGTTGTTATCCATTTCCTGTACTTCATAAGCCAGCGGCTGACTTGATCTGCGCGCCATATCGATTAACCCCAGACCGGCGCCGGATGCATTATCCGCAACAGGTTTACGGCGTTGCTCTTTGTATAAGGCTTTCAGACCAGCCATATCCAATGAACGTAGAAGATCTATTTTACCGGTCAGTTTTGCCAGATCATTTTTATTAACTACATTACCAGACATCACCACGTAATTATTTGCTTCACGTCCGATCATTAACGTGATCGCATTATAAATCGTATCTTTTTCTGATTCGGTTTGCTGACAACGGGCATAATTCCGCACATTCTGCGTCTGCTCGATATAAACCGAAAATACATCCATCATTTTTTCACTACCTGTTGTTTCACTTTCCAGATAGCGGCGGACAGCCAGCCCCAGCTCTTCAATAATACTGTGCGATAACGGACCGTTAAAACAGATCTGAATATTGGCATTTTCAAATTGCTGATGTAACGATAACAAACTGATTTTCTGCATTTAGATTCCTTCATCCGGAGACAGAGCGTTTACTGAAAAACCGAAAACCGTAATATCATCACGTTGTGCACGCTGCCCCCGGTAACATTCCAGTAATTCAACCAATAGTGTTTGCTGCTGACTCATCGGTAAATCAGCCCATCCGGCAATCTGATTAAGAAAACGCTCACGTCCGAAACCAAATCCCTCTTCACCACCATCCTGATCCAGCAAACCGTCACTGACCAGATAAAAACGCAGCTGTTCAGCGGAATTAATCTGATGGACTGTAATCGGCTTCATTTTCTTCGGATTCAGGCGATAGCCCAATCCCCGGTGAGTCGCTTTAATCAACGACGGCGTGCCTTTATTAACCATACACAAATCAATACCACATCCGGCATATTCCAGCGTCCCGGCATTCAGTCGGCAAAGGGCGATATCCATCCCGTAATTCAGCGCATCACTATCACCGGTATGCTGCAGAGTCTGGCGCAGACGTTCATCAATCGATGTCAGAATCGAAGAAAGCGGCAGACCATCTGACTCACTGAGCACCTGACGCAGCACGGCGTGTGCCGTCATCGTCATAAACGCACCGGGAATGCCATGCCCGGTACAATCAGCCAGTCCGAGAAAGCAGGAGCCATCCTGCGCCGGATGTAAAAAATAGAAATCACCGCCAACCACATCCCGCGGTAACCAGATGACCAGATGATCGCGGAGATAACGAGAAATCAGATCGGAACGGGGCAGAATCGCGGTCTGAATCAGTTTGGCGTAACGGATCGAATCCAGGATCTGTTTATTTTTCAGTGCCAGCAGCTCATTTGCCCGCTGCAATTCTGCGGTTCGTTCAGCCACACGGAATTCCAGTTTGGTGGTGTTATCCCGGATCATCACTGCCATATGATTGAATCCGGCTGCCAGCCGCCCTAATTCATCATTTTCCCGGCTGGACAGCTGTACATCATAGTGACCAGCAGCGACTTTACGGGCAGCACTATCCAGTACAGCGATCCGGCGCAAAACAAAAAATTGCAGCACACCGGCCACGGCCAGCAAGGCAATCAGTAAGGCGGCGATCAGCACAATAAACATCGGCGTAAACGTATACTTGCCCAGCAAGGTATCAATATCCATCACGGTAATATTGAACCATTGCAGATCAGGCATATATGCGATACCGACCAGTTTGCGCTCGCCCCGGAGCGTCAGATAAAGCGTCTGCACCTGAGTGGGAACCATGCGCAACGCATCCAGAGCAGCCTGCAGTTCTGTACGGTCATCTTCCAGATCCAGCAGATTGAAAATAGTAAAACGGGCGGAGTGCGGATTACTGACACTACTCATATCAATCAGTGATGAATCAGGATGTGCCTGTATTGCACCCTCACCATCAATCAGAATGCTGGTAATGCCTTCTTCATTATTACGAATGAAATCATTGAGGAATTCTTTGAGCGGTAGTCCGCTCCGGACCAGGCCAAGCAACTGACCATCCGGGGTTCTGACCGGAACATCCACCCAGATTTTAGTGATATTCAGGTGTGTATCGGGCGCAACATGCAATGTATAGGGAAATTGCTGCTGCCGGGTTTGATAATACCAGCGATCTTCCTGTGTGCCTGGCTCAAGCGTATAACGCAACTCCTGACCACTGAAATCGTCTTTTTGGTTGTTGAAATAATAATGCCCTGATTTATCGACAATAAAAGAAACACTACCATCAGAAAAATATTGCCGGTAACTATCAAGTTCCTTTAACGCATCCGCTTTTAGCCCGGGATTGTCTTCATTTCCGGCCCACGCCTGCAACACAGCAGAGTCAGCCATCTTCCGGGCCAGCACAATTTCTTTTAATACTGGCGAACGGATCCGGGATTTATCATACAGAGCCTGTTTCTCTGCAAAACGATCACCCAATGCAGTAATAATCGAATCACTGACACCCCGGAATGCAATAAAAGCCAGCACCAGTGAAATAATAAAAACCACTGCCATCCAGAAAACAAATTTCCCGCGCAGGCTGCCCAGCAATAATGGCATAACCACTCCACTGATTTTCAGAGATTAATGGATGACAAACGGGTACAAAAAGTTGCCCAACAAGAGCTGGTTGAGAACTATAAACAAAATGGACAGCTGAAGGAATAGAATAAATGAGATTCGTATGAAATTGGAGCGGGCGATGGGAATCGAACCCACGCTATCTGCTTGGGAAGCAGAAGTTCTGCCATTGAACTACGCCCGCTCTGAGGTGCGTTGATCAGATTACCCAAACCAGCCTTGTCTGGCAACAGCTGTAGTCGAATTCTGACAATATGATCAAACAGTTGGGTATTTTTTCAGCTACGCTTACTTTGACGCCTCATCTGCGCCCCATCGAAAACTTTCCCTGATTACGGATGACCCTTGGATAAGCTTCGGGTAATATAGCGCCCCTTTTCGGGTCAATACACATGACCCTCGCTTAAACTGCCCTGCAGTTGCTTTCGAACTTTTTATTTATTGATACATGTGGAGTTGTAGATGTCCTTTGCACTAGGCCAACGCTGGATCAGTGACACTGAAACTGATCTTGGATTAGGTACCGTGGTAGCAATAGAGGGTCGGATGATCACTTTATTGTTTCCGGCTAATGGCGAACAGCGTTTGTATGCCCGCGACAGTGCTCCCGTTACCCGCGTCCGTTTTAATGAAGGCGACAGGATTACCAGTCACGAAGAGTGGCAGATGGATATTCGCGCGGTAGAGGAAACCGAGGAAGGTCTGCTGACCTATCACGGCACCCGCGTGGATACCGGAGCAGAAGTGTCACTGCGTGAAGTGATGCTGAACAACTTCATCAAATTTAATAAACCGCAGGATCGTCTGTTTGCCGGTCAGATTGATCGCCACTCCCGTTTTGCCCTGCGTTATGAAGCCCTGAGCCACCAGCATGCCCGCCGTCGTAGCCCGACCCGCGGACTGGCCAGTGGCCGGGTCAGCCTGATCCCGCATCAGCTGCACATCGCCCGTGAAGTAGGTCACCGTCATGCACCGCGTGTATTACTGGCCGACGAAGTAGGTTTAGGTAAAACCATTGAAGCCGGTATGGTCATTCACCAGCAGTTGCTGTCAGGCCGCGCACATCGTGTGCTGATCCTGGTGCCTGATTCACTGCAATATCAGTGGCTGGTGGAAATGCTGCGCCGTTTCAACCTGATGTTCTCTCTGTTCGATGAAGAACGTTGTGTCGAATCAGAGCATGATGCGGTGAACCCGTTCGATACCGAACAGCTGGTGATCTGCAGTCTTGACTGGCTGCGCAAGAAAAAAGTCCGCTTTGAACAGGTTCAGGAATGCGAATGGGATCTGCTGGTTGTCGATGAAGCTCACCATCTGGTCTGGAGCGAAGAAACACCGAGCCGTGAATATCAGATCGTAGAAACACTGGCAGAACAGATCCCCGGTGTGCTGCTGCTGACCGCAACACCGGACCAGCTGGGTCATGCCAGCCATTTTGCCCGTCTGCGCCTGCTCGATCCGGAGCGTTTTTACGACTACGACGCGTTTGTCGCTGAAGAACAGGCCTACGGTCAGGTTGCCGATGCAACACAGCCACTGCTGAGCGGTGATGCACTGAATGCAGAGCAGATCGCAGTACTGAAAAATCTGCTGCCGGAACTGGATGCCGCACAGCTGCAGAATGAGGAATATCGCGAAGAAGTCCTGAAGGATCTGCTGGATCGTCACGGTACCGGTCGTATCATGTTCCGTAACACCCGTGCTGCCAGCGCAGGTTTCCCGGTGCGCGAACTTCATGCCTATCCGATGCCATTGCCGGAACAGTATAAAACTGCCATCCGCGTTATGGGCATGATGGGTGGTAATACCGGTGATGCTCTGGCGAAAGCCAAACGTTACCTTTATCCGGAAAAAATCTTCGGTCAGTTTGAAGGCGACAATGCTTCCTGGACACAGTTTGATCCGCGTGTGGACTGGTTACTGAACCTGATCAAGACCGAACGGCATGAAAAGATTCTGGTGATCTGCTCAGAAGCTGCATCGGCGCTGACACTGGAAAACACCCTGCGTACCCGTGAAGGCGTTCGCTGTACCGTGTTCCATGAAGGCATGAGCCTGCTGGAACGCGATAAATCGGCGGCCTATTTTGCTGATCCGGATGGCGGCGCACAGGTGATGCTGTGTTCTGAAATCGGTTCCGAAGGCCGTAACTTCCAGTTCGCCCGTCATCTGGTGCTGTTTGATCTGCCACTGAATCCGGATCTGCTGGAACAGCGTATCGGTCGTCTGGATCGTATCGGCCAGAAGAATGTGGTGCAGATCCACGTACCGTATCTGGAAGAAACACCGCAGCGCACACTGATCCGCTGGTATCACGAAGGACTGGATGCTTTCGAGCATACCTGCCCTACCGGTCGCGTGGTATTTGATGAAGTTCAGGAACAGTTGTTCACGCTGCTGGCAGAAAACCAGAGCAGTGATGAAGCCATGTCGCCACTGCTGGAACAGACCCGCAGTATGCACAATGCACTGAAAGCCAAACTGGAACAAGGTCGTGACCGTCTGCTGGAAATTCAGTCCAGTGGCGGCGCTCATGCCCACCAGCTGGTGGAACAACTGGCGGAAGAGGATGACGATACCAGCCTGGTCGCATTTGCTCTGCACCTGTTTGATGATATTGGTATCGCCCAGGATGATCGCGGCGAACAGGCAGTGGTACTGACCCCGACCGATCATATGCTGATCTCCAGCTTCCCGGGTTTACCGGAAGATGGTGTCACGGTGACTTTCGAGCGTGATGTCGCACTTAGCCGTGAAGATTTGAGTTTCCTGACCTGGGATCACCCGATGATCCGGGGCGGTATCGATCTGGTTCTGGCGTCCGAAATTGGCTCCACCGCCGTCTCTCTGCTGAAAAACAGCAAGATGCCTGCCGGCACCATTTTCCTCGAACTGATCTACGTCGCGGAATCGGCCAGCCACCCGCAACTGTACCGTTTCATGCCGCCGACCCCAATCCGTCTGCTGCTGGATAAAAACGGCAACAACGTCGGCGAACAGGTCGGTTTTGAGCAGTTCCACCGTCAGCTGATGCCCATCAACCGTCAGCTGGCAAGCAAGCTGGTCGCCGCCTCACAGTCAGTGATCCATGAGATGATCGGTAAAGCGGAACAGGCTGCGCATCCACGCATGGTGCAGATCGTCGCGGAAGCGCGTCATGCCATGCAGCATACGCTGGGTGCGGAATTAAGCCGTCTGGAACAATTGAAAGCGATCAACCCATCCGTGCGTGACAGTGAACTGGAACATCTGCGTGAACTGCAGCATGAACTGAACCACCTAATGGATCAAACGCAACTTAAACTGGATGCGGTCCGTTTTGTAGTAGTCACCAACCAGTGATCTGCGGCAAAATAGCCCTACTCAGGGTGCTGAATTCCGGCACCCTTTTACCCTCTGAATACGCGGAAACAGCATGAGTACCTTTGTTTACAATCCACCAATGGAGCCTTATCTCGACATTCTGTATGAGGATGAGCACATTATCGTGATGAACAAACCCAGCGGGTTGCTCAGCGTTCCGGGAAAAGCTGCCGAACATGCTGACAGCATCGCCTGGCGGGTACGTCAGCGTTGTCCGGAAGCCGGCAGTGTGCACCGTCTGGATATGAGCACCTCCGGCGTGATCCTGATGGCCAAATATTCAAAAGCCACCGGTATTCTGGGTAAACAGTTTCAGGAACGTAAAACCGAAAAGTTTTACTACGCCTGGGTGTGGGGACAAGTGGAAGGAGCGGAAGGTACAATTGATTTGCCGTTATGCGTGGACTGGGAAAACCGCCCGCTGCAGCATGTTAATTATGAACATGGCCGTCCGGCACAAACCCACTGGCAACGCGTACGCGTGGAAGCAGATCGCACACTGATGAAACTGACCCCTTATACGGGTCGTTCACATCAGTTGCGGGTGCATATGCGTGAACTGGGCCATCCGATCCTCGGTGATCATCTGTACGCACCGAAAGAAGCGCAGGATCTTGTTCCGCATTTACAACTGCATGCAGCCATGCTGAGTTTTTATCATCCGGTTACCGGTGAGCAGATGCGCTTTGAGGCCCCTGCTCCGTTCCCGCTTTAAGACCCGTTTTAACGATGCGCTGATCCGGGGGTGGCAGAAACAACCTCTGTCAGCGCATACCACGTGATTGCTTGATCAACTCCCACGCCTGCTGAATTTCCTGCGCCTTCTCTTTTGCCATATTCATCATCTCCGGCGGCAATCCTTTCGCGGCCAGTTTATCCGGATGATGCTGCGACATCTGTTTACGATAAGCTCGCTTCACTTCACTGTCAGACTGATCAGCGGATACTCCCAGAATAGAATAGGCATCACGTAAGCGATCGCGGGATGGCGCCTGCTGTTGACCAGCTCCGGAGGAATAACCCCGTTGCTGCTGACCCTGATGTGAGAAATTAAAGCCGGCTTCTGCCATCGCCAGTAATCGCTCCAGTTCCCAGCGGGAAAAGCCCAGTAATTCGGCTACTTCAAGTAACCGCTGACGGGAAGCAGGATGCAGCGAACCATTCGCAAACGCCGCCTGCAACTGCATATCAATAAATACCCTTAACAGATCCGGACGTCCCCGGCAGGAATGACGGAACAGAGTCAGTGCTTCTTCCAGATTATAATCCGGCTCTTTCCCCTGCCGGAACGAATCCTGTGCTTCACGGCGCACATCACCATTCAGCCCCATGCGATCCATAAACAGGGTCGCGATCTGAATTTGCTGCTCCGTAACACGTCCGGCGGCTTTGGCGATATGGCTCATGACTGCAAACGTAGTATGCAGAAACAGCGCCTGCTCTTCCCGGGTCGGATTCCGCCAGCGGCCAAATCCGCTACGCCGTGCCTGCAGTCCCTGATCGTAGATATGACCAATCCACAGCCCCAGTAATGCACCGGGAATATTGAGGATCCATAACCCGATCAGAAATCCGATAATCTTGCCTTTAAGCGGCATACTAACCTCGCTGTAATTCCTGATCTAACTCGTGTAGCCGCTGCGGCGTACCAATATCCCGCCAGTCAGCTTTAAGATGTGAGCCGGCAACCCGTTGCTCTGTCATCCATTGCCGCAGCAACGGCGCTAACTTGTGCACACCGGGTTGCAGCGATAAAAAACTTTGCGGACGATAGATACCAACACCACTGAAAGTCAGCCCGGGACGATCTTCAACCCGATCACCGGACAAACTGAAATCACCATGCGGGTGTTGCGGTGGATTATCCACCAGCCAGACATGAGCATGATCCTGCTCTGCCAGCCGGAATGAGCTGAACTGAGCATAATCAGTATCGAGCCAGATATCGCCATTCACGACCAGAAAGGGTTGATCGCCGAGCAGCGACAGCGCCTGACGAATACCACCCGCAGTCTCCAGTCCGGAATCTCCTTCCGCCGACCAGCTGATTGTTACCCCGAATTCAGCACCGCTTCCCAGATAATCCACCAGCTTATGCCCGAGCCAGGCATGGTTGATGACCAGTTCGGTGATCCCTACTGCACTGAGTTTTTCGATATGGTGCTGAATCAATGGTTTACCACCGACAGACAGCAACGGCTTGGGTAAATGATCGGTTAATGGCCGCATCCGCTCTCCACGACCTGCGGCAAGAATCATTGCTTTCATGCGGAGGCATCCATCGTAAATGCAGGCAAGACACGCTGCTGTAACCAGCCGGAAAAGACCGCCAGTTGCGGATATTGCGCAGCCACATCACTGACATAGCTCAGCGTACGGGGAATATCGTTCAGATAGCCTGATTTACCGTCGCGGTGATGTAACCGGGCAAAAATACCCGCCGCTTTCAGATGGCGCTGCATACCAGTCAGATCCAGCCATTGCATAAACTGCTGCAATGACGTGCCGGCACTTAATACACCAGCGTCAGCATACAGCTGCCAGGCATACTCCGACCCTTGTGCGATCACCGGATCCGGCCAGCGACAGTAGCAGTCTTTCAGCAGTGATACCGCATCATAGGTCAGCGGCCCCAGTACCATATCCTGAAAGTCGATCACCGCCAGTGATCCCTCTTCCGACACCATCAGATTCCGGCTGTGGAAATCGCGATGCATCACAACCTGAGGCTGTTGCAGATTATTTTCGGTCAACAGCGCAAAAGTCTCTGCCAGTAACATTTTTTCTTCTGCCGACAGTGCCAGCTGCAAATGTTTTTCCAGCAACCACTCAGGAAAAATGGCGTTTTCCCGCGCCATAAATTCAGCATCAAATACCGGCAAATCAAGCTGAACTTGTGTAAGTTGTGGCAATAACTGTAATGCCTTGGTATACCATGCTGTTACTGAGCTTTCGGACAGACAGGATAACAATGACCGGTCACCTAAATCGGAAACACAGAGAAATCCGTTTTCCATATCATAATGCAGCACCAGTGGCGCAGTGATACCGGCATTCAGTAATGCGGCTGAATTAGCAATGAACTCACGGTTTTTTTCAGTTGCAGGTGGTGCATCAACCCAGATACGGCTGGCTGCACGATAATATTTGCGAAAACTGGCATCACCGGAGATCAGTTCTAAAGTTAAGTCAGAATTTTGTTCGGTTTGTTGTGCCCATTGCTGTAATCGGGCATGGCGTTGGCTCATCATGCAGGCAGGCTCTTACTCGGTGTTAGCCGTTATCGGAATAATGCTTTATCATAGCCTGCTACCATAAAAGAATGACCGTGAAAGCACAACCGTAGAAAGGTTATGTGCTTCAGTTGCCAGGGGATCAGATAACCAATGGTGTTTCGTATCAACGCTATTACTGCGGCGATTTTTTCTGTTTCTGCCGGACTCGTATTCATATCGCATCCAGTTCAGGCGGCAGACAACAGTGTAAAAGTACCGTCCAATCTCCGTGCGGGTGCATTCGATGAACGTTGCTACAGCGATGTTCCGCCAGCCACCCCTACCGAATACAGCCGGACAACACCGGTTGAAGTATCTGCCGACCAGCTGAATGCAGTCCGTGACGGCAAAGCGGTTTATGAAGGCGGTGTTGAAGTCAGTCAGGGTAATAAATATTTCAGTTCCGACTATACCGAGTTCGATCAGGTCAGCCGGAATGTACTGGCACACGGCAATGTCTTTTACCGTGACGGTCAAGTGACGCTGAAGAGCAATGATCAGCTGACCACCAATCTGGATTCCAAAGAATCTCAGATTGATAATGCTACCTATCAGTTACACGGCTCACCTGCCCGTGGTGAAGCTGAAAAAATTCATCTTGATAACGAGAACAAAAAGCTGACGCTGAATAAAGCCCGGTTCACGACTTGCCCGGTCGGGCAGGAAAGCTGGTGGCTGAGTGCCAGTGAAGTCAATGTGAATCAGGAAGAAGTGTTTGGCGAAGCCTGGAACGCGACGCTGTGGCTGAAGAATGTGCCGGTATTTTACACCCCCTACATCACTTTCCCAGTCAAGGATGAACGTAAATCAGGGCTGCTCTACCCAAGCTTTACTTACAGCAGCAGTAATGGTTTCGACATCAGCACACCATATTACTGGAACATTGCGCCGAACTACGACATGACCCTGACCCCCCGGGTTATGTCAAACCGCGGCACAATGGAACAAATCGAATACCGCTATATGCCGGCAGCCGGACACAGCGGCACGATTTATACAGAATATATGGCCAATGACCGCAAAGTCAGCAGTGAAGAGTTGAATCCACGCTGGCTGGCCAATATCCGTCATAATTCAAGTTTTAAAAACGGCGATCTGCGCTGGAATCTGGATTACACCCGCGTCGGTGAGAATGACTACAACTACTTTAATGACTTGCATCCGCCGGTTGGGCAGATTGTCGATAACCAGTTGCTGCAATCCACCACTGCAGGTTACTACCAGAAAGACTGGAACCTGAGCACAGAAGTACGTGATTATCAGATCCTGCTGCCGAACACACCGGCGCCGCATCAATTGCTGCCACAGGTAGTCTATAACCAGTATCACACCGCCGATAAATACAGTTTCAGCTTTAATTCCGAAGCATCAAACTTCGGCAATACCTCTGAAACATATAAAGCGTATACCGGCCAGCGCCTGCACGCAGAACCGGCTGTTTCCGTGCCGATCTTGCAGGCACCGGGATATTCACTGGAAGCAGAAGGCAAACTACTGGCGACTTATTATCAGCAGGATATTCCTGATGATATGTCGTCCTATTACAGTAGTTATCTGGGAATGGACAGTCTCGACTCCAATGTTAGCCGCGTTCTGCCGGAAGGGCGTGTCCATGGCAGCATGAGCTTTGATCGTAAAACTTCATTTAATGATCAACCCTTTACCCAGACACTGGAACCTGAAGTTCAGTATCTTTACATTCCTTATAAAAACCAGGACAACATCGGGCTGTATGACACCACCAACATGCAGTCTGATTACTACAACCTGTTCAGTGACCGCCGCTTTGCCGGGCTGGATCGGATCAGTGATGCTAACCGGGTCAGTTACGGTGTGACTACCCGTCTGTTTGACACAGACAACACAGAACGGATGCGCTTTACCGTAGGTCAGGCCTATGATCTGGTTGCGCCACAGGTCACTCTGTTACCTAATGATGAAAAACAAACCAACTCACGCTCATTGTTATCGTTGCGGGCTGACACCCATCCGACCGATGACTGGTACACCCATACCGGTGTTGAATACAACACCCAGAGCAAAGAAGTCTCTTCCGGTAATGCGGCCGTTGAATATCAGCAGCAGAAATATACTACTCAGTTAAACTATCGCTTCGTCAGCAAGGAAAGTTACGTTGTAAGCAATACTAGTAGTCTCGAGGATATCAGCCAGGCAGGTGCCGTGCTGAAATTGCCAATCACCCGCGACTGGCAATTGATCGGCGCGCACTACCGGGATACGAATACAGGTAAGAGTATTGATAACCTGCTAGGGGCCCGTTACGACTCCTGCTGCTGGGCAGTGAATTTTACCTTTGAACGCCATAATGCGCCTGATAACACGACGTCACTGACTAAACCGGAAACTTCCTACGGTTTACAATTTGAATTCAAAGGCTTGGGCAGTGTCGGTAATGGACCGAAGTACAACCTGAATACCCGGTTATTGCCTTATTCCCGACCATTTAACCTTAACGACTAAGTAAGGTATTTTTCATGCAGTTAAAACACTTTTCACCGAAATGGTTACTGGCTGGCGTGTTGTTCGCTCTGCCGTTATGCACACAGGCTGCCCAGCAATCACTGGATAATGTCATTGCCATCGTTAACAGAGATGTCGTATTACAAAGTGAATTAGATCGTCTGATGCATAAAGTACAGGCTGATGCCGCTGAGCAACGTCAGAGCCTGCCGCCCTATCATCAGCTGCATAAACAAATACTGGATCGTCTCATTGAAGACAGTCTGATTCTGCAACTGGCTGAACGACAGGGTTTGCGGATCGGTGATAGCCAGCTGGATCAGGCACTGGCATCCGTTGCGGCCGAAAAAGGTCTGAGTATCGCGGATATGCAGGCAAAGGCAGAACGTGAAGGTTTAACACCGGCTGAGTTCCGCGAGACTGTGCGCAAAGAGATGATGATTTCGGAAATGCGCCGCAATCAGCTACGCCAGCGCATCAATATTACTGATCAGGAAGTGAAGCAATTAGCCAAACTGATCAGCGAACAGGGTAATAAAGGTCAGCGCTTCCATATTGAGCATATTCTGCTTAGCCTGTCATCTGATGCTGATCGCAGCGAACAACAGCGTGTCGCAGAAAAAGCCAGACAGCTGCTGCAACAATTGAAAAAAGGTGCTGACTTCCATCAGATGGCGGTAGCGGAAAGTTCTGATAGCAAAGCACTGGCTGGGGGTGACTGGGGCTGGATGACGATCGAAGAAATGCCATCTCTTATGGCAGAAGCCGTCAACGGCGCGCACAAAGATCAGTTTATCGGACCACTCCGCTCCGGCGCCGGTCTGCATATCATCCATGTAAAAGATATGCAGGGACAACAGGCCATTGAGATGCAGGAAGTAAATGCACGTCATATCCTGCTGAAAACATCGGTTATCCTCAGTGATGAGAAAGCAGAACAGATGCTGAAAGGATTCCTGCAGGATATCCAGTCAGGCAGGACCTCTTTTGCCAAGCTGGCAGAGAAATACTCTGATGACACCGGTTCAGCCCTGAAAGGGGGTGAACTCGGCTGGGCGAATCCGGATATGTATGTACCGGAATTCCGCGATATGGCGAAAAACTTACCGATTGGTCAGCTCAGCCAGCCATTTAAGACAATGCATGGCTGGCATATCGTTCAGGTAGAAGGACGCCGTAATCTGGCAAACACGCCGGAAGCACTGGAAAACCGCGCCTACCAGTTAATTTACAATCGCCGTTTTGCCGAGGAATCGCAAACCTGGATTGACGAACTGCGTGATGAAGCCTTTATCGAATTCATGGACGGGAGTGGCCAGAAATGACAAGCATTCCCCGTATCGTCGTCACACCGGGCGAACCATCCGGAATTGGTCCGGATCTGATTCTGACACTGGCCGAACAGGCATGGCCGGTGGAACTGGTGATCATGGCGGATCCAGCTCTGTTGCAGCAACGGGCCGCAATGTTAGGCAAGGATATTACTATCCGTTTTTATGATGCCGACCAACCAGCTCAGGCTCAGCCAGCCGGTGTCCTGACTGTCTGTTCCGTACCGTTAATGGTGCCGGTATCTGCCGGTAAACTGGACAAGCGCAATGGTAAATATGTACTGGCAACATTACGCCGGGCTGCCGAAGGCTGCCTCAGCGGCGAGTTTGCAGCGCTGGTCACCGGACCGGTGCACAAAGGTGTCATCAATGAAGCCGGTGTGCCGTTCAGTGGACATACCGAGTTTTTTGCTGAACAGGCTGGCGTGGATCAGGTCGTCATGATGCTGGCAACCGAGGGGCTCCGAGTTGCTCTGGCCACCACGCATTTACCGCTGCGTGATGTTGCCGATGCGATTACAGCCGCAAGTCTGCAGCGAACAATAGACATTCTGCAGCATGACCTGCAAAACCAGTTTGGTATTCCTGCACCGCATATTCTGGTATGTGGCCTGAACCCACACGCTGGTGAGGGTGGCCATATGGGCCGGGAAGAAATAGAAGTGATAGAGCCTGTCCTGGAAAAATTACGAGGGAAAGGTTACTCGCTGGAAGGCCCGTTACCAGCCGACACACTTTTCCAGGATAAATATCTGCAACGTGCAGACGCGGTACTGGCTATGTACCACGATCAGGGTCTGCCCGTACTCAAATACAAAGGATTTGGCCGTGCCGTCAATATCACACTGGGACTGCCGTTTATCCGCACCTCAGTTGATCATGGCACAGCTCTCGAATTAGCTGGCAGCGGTAAGTGCAATAACGGCAGTCTGCTGACAGCATTACAACAAGCGATTTCAATGGTATCTCATAAACAATGATTAATGACAATGTTCATCTCGGTCACCGCGCCCGTAAACGCTTTGGTCAAAACTTTCTGCATGATCAATACACGATCGACTCGATCGTATCAGCGATAGCTCCACGTCAGAATGATGTTATGGTCGAAATTGGTCCTGGCCTTGGCGCACTCACCGAACCAGTCTGTGATCAGATAGATAAACTGCATGTCGTTGAACTCGACCGCGATCTGGCGGCCCGTCTGCGGGAACATCCACGCCTGAAAGACAAGCTGATTGTGCACGAAGCGGATGCGATGAAATTCAACTTTGACGAACTGGCGCAGCCGGGTCGTCCGTTACGCATATTCGGCAACCTGCCTTACAACATATCAACGCCACTGATTTTTCATCTGCTGGAAAAATCACAGCATATTAATGATATGTATTTCATGCTGCAGAAAGAAGTTGTGGAACGTCTGGCCGCTGGTCCGAACAGTAAAGATTATGGCCGTCTGACCGTAATGACCCAGTATTACTGTCAGGTAATACCAGTACTGGAAGTAGGTCCGCACGCATTTAAACCGGCACCTAAAGTAAACTCAGCGGTTGTTCGCCTGGCACCATGGAAGAAACGGCCATACGAAGCCCTCAATATCGCTGACCTGCAACGCGTTTGTCAGGAAGGTTTTGGTCAACGCCGTAAAACTATCCGTAATACGTTCCGTAGTTTCATTACTGCCGAGCAGCTGGAAGAGATTGATATCAATCCAAACCTGCGACCAGAAAACTTGACGCTGGCACAATTTGTAAGTATTGCTAACTGGCTGACAACCCATCGCTGAGGATGCATTATGCCGGGGATACTGATCACACCGCGTCCATTCTACCTTGCTGAACAATCTGCTCCGGAAGAAGCTCAGTATGCCTTTGGCTATGAAATTACCATCCGTAATCATACGGATGGTGATATACAGCTGATGGATCGCCACTGGCTGATCAATGATGCCAATGGCCAGCAAACCGAGGTACAAGGACAGGGCGTGATCGGGCTACAGCCCGTTATCACAGCAGGTCAGTCTTATACTTACCAGAGCAGTGTGCTGCTGAAGACACCTTTCGGCTGTATGCGCGGTAGCTATACCTTCCGGAATAAACACAACGAACAGTTATTTGAGGTAACCATTGCACCTTTCGCACTGGCAATCCCGCATCTGATTAACTGATTTCTTTATGCATTATCCTGCAACCTGACGCAGGATAATCGCTCAACCTGCTAAGTAGAGTGTTGAAGTATGGCAACCTATTTTGTTGGCGATATCCAGGGATGTAATGATGAATTACAGCAACTACTGGTACTTGCACAATTTAACCCTCAACATGATGAACTTTGGCTGACAGGTGATCTGGTAGCCCGCGGGCCGAAATCACTGGATGTATTACGGTTTGTTTACGGATTAGGTGACCGGGCAACCACTGTGCTTGGTAATCATGATCTGAACTTGCTGGCGGTTGATGCAGGCTATTCACAAGCCAAGAAAAAAGATAAAACAGAAAATATTCTTACCGCACCGGATCGCCACGAACTCATGACCTGGCTACGAAACAGACCGATCATGGCAGAACATCCGACTTTGCCGGTTATGATGACGCACGCCGGTTTATCTCCGCAATGGGATCTGGCCACAGCACGTCACTGTGCCCGCGAAGTGGAAATGCTGCTCCGCAGTGATCAGGGAAACTGGCTGCTGGGGCATATGTATGGTGAAGAACCTTCACACTGGGATCCCCGTCTTACCGGGCTTCCGCGCTGGCGCTATATTATTAATAGCTTTACCCGTATGCGATTCTGTCGCAATGATGGCAGCCTGGAGTTTAAATGCAAGGAAGCGCCCTCAGAAAAACCGGCACAACTGGCGCCCTGGTTTGAAGTACGTCAGGCCGCAGCGGATGAACCACATCTGGTATTCGGTCACTGGGCTGCGTTGATGGGAAAATGTCCTTTACCGACGATCAAAGCGCTGGATACCGGATGTGTCTGGGGTAATCAGCTGACCTTATGGCGCTGGGATGACAATGCCATGTTCAGTCTGAATTGTCCGGCTTACGCCAGTGGCGGAGAGTAAACAGCAATGACCCGGAATTACCCGGGTCATTTATTATGCGTAACGTTCAAGTGTTTCAAAACTATAGTTATACGGATTCTTTTCATCAGCACAGTGCATCTCTTCCGCTACCTTCTGCCAGCGATAAGCTGAATAATCCGGAAACCAGGTATCTGCATCATTAACCGTCAGATCAATATGAGTCAGATACAGCCGGCGAGCTAACGGCAACGCTTCACGGTATAACTGACCACCACCGATGATCATCACTTCAGCTTCATCACCTGCCAACGCCAGAGCAGCATCAAGGCTGTTAACACTCTCCACGCCATCTGTATGCCAATCACTGTTCCGGGTGATCACCAGATTCCGGCGCCCAGGTAATGGACGGCCAATGGAGTCGAAAGTCTTACGCCCCATAATCACCGGCTTACCCAGGGTGACACTTTTAAAATGACGTAAATCAGCAGGTAAATGCCAGGGCATCTGATTACCACGTCCGATGACCCGGTTCTGAGCCATCGCTACTATCAAAGAAATCTGCATAGAATTATACAATTGGTCTGTTACGGTAAATAAACAACGAAGGTACAGCAAGCCCGAAACAAAGTGCAAAGAGAATAAACAACGTTTTTAAGCCATTCTCAATACCTGCTTGCAGGAGTTGTTCGGTCACACCACTGCTGTTCATGGTTAATATCGCAATAATGGTATTAAAAGCAAATTTACCGGGGATCATGGGAATAATACATGCCACGGTAAATACAGGCCGCGGAGCCACCAATCGCCGGCAGATATAAACAAAAATCAGCCCAATCAGCGTCGTTGTAATAAACGTTGCCCATTCAATCGGAATACCAAAATGAATCAGCAACATACGGAAACTATGTGCAAAAGCACCGCCGATAGCACAATATTTCAGCATCCGAGGCGGCACAGCAAAAATCATCGCAAACCCCACAGCCGGAATAGCCGACCAAAAGGCATCAAATAGGAGCGCTTGTAACAATTGCATTATGGGTTCCATCCCCAGACACCGGTTAATTTCATCGCCAGCACAATTCCGGCTGTCGCGCTCACAGTCAATAATGTCGCCGTTCCCCAGCGAGCCAGCCCCATATTGAAATAGCCTTTAACCATATCAAATACAGCATTTACTAACGGGAAACCGGGAACCAGCAGCAATACACAGGCTGCCATTGCCAGATAGGGTTGATCCCCCCATTGATAAACAGTGGCCATACTGGCAATAGATGTCGCAATAAAAGCTGTTGTCGCAAAGTTAATCAGCGGACTGAAATGACGATGTGCAATTTCCTGACGCACAAACATCCCCACCGCTGATGCTACCGTCGTGGTAAAAAATACCGGCCAGTCGCCACCAAATAATAAGCTGAATGCACCGCAGGAAAGACCAACCATTAAAACCACTAACCAGCGGTTATAACGGAATGGTTTAATTTCAGATAAATGCTTATCAACATCATCTACCGTAGTCAGCAGACGCTTTTCACATAAAATACATACCCGCTGGATAGCACACAAAACATGCATGTTGATACCCAACTCATGTACGCGGCGAGTGGTAGTAATGCAGGAGCCATGATTCAATGTTGTTAAAACAATCGCGCTCGGAGAGATTGCCATCTCAACACTTTCAACGCCCAGCGTTGCGCCGACACGACATGTGGTTTGCTCAATCAAGCGGCTTTCTGCGCCGCACTGCGCCAGCATTTGTGCAGTTTTCACCAGCACCCGGGTAATTTTGGTTTGCTCTTCCCGGGACAACAGCGCTCCTTGCTTCTGCATACCCTGATTCCTGCCTTCTATATTATGTAAGTAAATAAACCAGCCTAGTTTATATCATTTTCATATATCACCACGAACCAGATTTTTGCGTATTACTCAGATCACTCACCACAGTAATGCGCCGGATCAAACTATTGATATGCGCCATCTGCAGTCCGGCCTGATAAACCAGCCATGTGTAGCCATTAGCATTCAGAAAAAATTTGCTTTGACCGGATAATGGAGCCTGAATTTCTTTTTTATAGCTCACCAGCAGTTCCTGGCATGCTGCCGGTAAATAAAGAGTTCAAATGCTGATGCGCTTGCAAATACAGACACTAATTACCTCAAAAAAAAATCCCTCACTTTGTGAGGGATTTTTTTATTATTCACGGGTATAGATGATTTCAACGCCGTCGTCGTCATCTTCATCCCAATCATCATCATCGAAATCGTCAGGCTCAACTGTCGAAACCTGAGCCAGTTGTTTCTTATGGTAATCATCCCACATAAATTCAACCGGTTCCGGGGCTGCGATCTTCTGTTCCTGCTCTTTCGGCAGCGATTCCAGATATTCAGCCACTTTATAGCAAATAGGTGCAGTGCCTTCTTTGTTAACAGCAGAAATACGGAATACTTCACCTTCCCATTCCAGCGCTTCCATCACTCGCTTAATGACTTCTTCTGCTTCATCTTCCAGCATCAGATCCATTTTGTTAAATACCAGCCAGCGTGGTTTCGAAGCCAGTTTCGGACTGTATTTTTCCAGTTCATGGATGATGACTTTTGCATTTTCAGCAGGATCAGATTCATCAACAGGACAGATATCAACCAGATGCAACAATACGCGGCAACGTTCCAGATGTTTCAGGAAGCGAATACCCAGCCCGGCACCTTCAGCAGCGCCTTCAATAAGACCTGGAATATCAGCTATCACGAAAGAGCGCTGGGTACCAACACGAACCACACCCAGGTTTGGCACCAGTGTGGTAAACGGATAATCAGCCACTTTTGGACGCGCGGCAGAAACTGCACGGATGAAAGTCGATTTACCCGCATTTGGCAAGCCCAGCATACCGACATCAGCCAGCAGCAACAGTTCCATTTTCAGGTTACGCTGTTCGCCTTTGGTACCCATTGTTTTCTGGCGTGGAGCACGGTTTACGGAGCTTTTAAAGCGGGTGTTACCCAAGCCGTGGAATCCGCCTTTGGCAATCAGCAGACGGTCGCCGTGCTTGGTCAGATCGCCCAGCACTTCGCCGGTATCTTCATCAGTAGCACGAGTACCAACAGGTACTGTCAGCACCAGATCTTTACCACGGGCACCAGTACAGTTTGCGCCACGACCATTCTCGCCGCGCTCTGCCATATGGAAACGCTCAAAACGATAGTCGATCAGTGTGTTCAGGTTGTTGTCAGCCAGCAGATAAACATCGCCGCCGTCACCACCATCACCACCATCAGGACCACCATTAGGTACATATTTTTCACGACGGAAGCTAACGCAACCATTACCACCGTCACCGGCTTCAACCCGGACCAGGACTTCATCAACAAATTTCATGACGTCAGGCTCCCCTGTTTGCTTCCTGTTACATTATAGAGAATAACCAACCATAGTTGGTCACATTACAGCCATTCTCTTGAGAACAAACCCTACCCCATAATGATATTCACAGAGAACAGACAGAGGTCAGGCTTGCGCAGAAATCGATATTACGCTGTTTTTAAATGCCGCAAATAACAAAGCCCCGCCATTACGGCAGGGCTTTTGTCTTACAACTCAGAAATTATTCAGCTACGATGCTGACATATTTACGGTTGTTAGGACCTTTAACTTCAAACTTGATAGTACCTGTTGCAGTTGCGAACAGAGTGTGGTCTTTACCACAACCTACGTTCACACCAGCATGGAACTTGGTGCCACGTTGACGAACGATGATGCTACCTGCCAGTACACTCTCACCACCGAAACGTTTAACACCCAGGCGTTTGCTTTCAGAGTCACGGCCGTTGCGCGAGGAACCGCCAGCTTTCTTATGTGCCATTTAAAAACTCTCCTGAATTACGCGTTGATAGCAGTGATTTTCACTTCAGTGAACCACTGACGATGGCCAGCTTGTTTGCGATGGTGCTTACGACGACGGAATTTCACGATGTGAACTTTATCACCGCGACCGTGCGCAACAACTTCAGCAACAACTTTGCCGCCAGCTACATAAGGTGCGCCAACTTTAACGTCGTCGCCATTAGTAACCATCAACACTTTATCAAATTCAACGGCCGCACCAGTTGCAGCTTCCAGTTTTTCCAGGCGCAAAACCTGACCTTCAGCTACACGATGCTGTTTTCCACCACTTAGGATAACCGCGTACATGTTTAAAACTCCGAATTCGGCATAACGACGTATTCTGTTTTGCTTAAAACGCCGATGCACTTAAACCTAATGACAATGGCCGCGGATTTTACGCAAGTTGCCACCATTACGCAATAAGCAAATCACTATCTTGTGTAATTTCGCGTCATACTGCGGATGAATACAGCCCAAAGACTGCACTTGAGATTTGTTTCATGTAGAATTAACGACAATCTTTAGCCTGTACGCTAGCCCGAGAGCATTTTAGAACGCCCATGGATCAACAAGTTATCCGCACTCTCGCCGATGACGATATGCAAGCGGTAAATCAGCTGATTTATCAACGACTGCAATCGGATGTCGCTTTGGTTAATCAGCTCGCCTATTACATTATCAGTGGTGGCGGTAAACGTGTCCGTCCCTTGCTGGCGGTACTTTCAGCCAGAGCCATTGATTATCAAGGCGACGCGCACATCCGTCTGGCGACCATCATTGAGTTTATTCATACTGCAACCCTGTTACATGATGATGTCGTGGATGAATCTGCGTTACGCCGTGGCCGCGACACCGCAAATCAACTGTTCGGTAATGCGGCCAGTGTACTGGTTGGTGATTTTCTTCATACCCGTGCTTTTCAGATGATGGTTGAACTCGGCAATATGCGGATCATGCAGTTGCTTTCCGAAGCCACAAATCTGATAGCTGAAGGCGAAGTCATGCAGTTGATGAATTGTAATGATCCATCAACGACAGAAGACAATTACCTGCAGGTAATTTACTGCAAAACAGCAAAATTGTTCGAAGCGGCAACGCATTGTGCGGCAATCCTGGCTAATCAGCCGGCACATATAGAGCAGGCTTTGCGTGATTATGGCAAGTATCTGGGCACCGCATTTCAGTTGATTGATGATGTAATGGATTATTCATCCAGCAGCGAAACAATGGGGAAAAACGTCGGTGACGATCTGGCAGAAGGGAAACCAACCCTGCCACTGATCTATGCGATGGCACAGGGAACACCTGAGCAGAAAAAACGTATTGAACAAGCGATCACAGAACGGGATGGCATGGAATATCTCAATGAGATCCTTGATATTCTGCAGCAGACCCATGCTCTCGAATACACAGTGACCCGGGCCGAACAGGAAGCCCGGAAAGCGATTGATGCGTTATCAGTATTGCCTGACTCGGACTATAAAACAGCACTGCAGGCATTAGCTGAGTCAGCTGTTCACCGTCAGGCATAGAAAAACCGACCGGGTAGCAGCAGCTTTTATACATTTTGCTTATCAATCACCTAAAAAAATGCCGGACATTATGCCCGGCATTTTTATTTACCAATTTGCCAATTAATCAGCAAATGGATGGCGCAGAATCATAGTTTCGTCGCGATCCGGACCAGTTGAAATAATATCAATTGGCACACCAGTGATAGCTTCAATACGATGAATATAGTTGATAGCAGCTTGCGGTAATTCCGCCATGCTCTTCACGCCGAAAGTATTTTCTTTCCAGCCAGGCATAGACTCATAAACCGGAGTTACCAGATCATAGCCATCTGCAGCCATTGGTGGTACATCGCGAACAGTACCATCTTCGCCTTTGTAGCCAATGCAGATTTTGACTTCATCCAGACCATCAAGTACGTCCAGCTTGGTCAGGCAGAAACCAGAAATGGAGTTGATCTGGATAGCACGTTTCATTGCTACCGCATCAAACCAGCCACAACGACGTTTACGGCCTGTGGTGGCACCATATTCATTACCTTTGGCACACAGGTGCTCACCGACATCGTCAAACAGTTCTGTAGGGAATGGACCGCCGCCAACACGAGTCGTGTAAGCTTTAGCAATACCCAGCACATATTCAACGAAACGTGGACCATAACCAGAACCGGTAGCAACGCCACCAGCTGTAGTATTAGATGAGGTCACATAAGGATAAGTACCGTGATCGATGTCCAGCAGAGTACCCTGCGCACCTTCGAACATGATCTTATCACCACGTTTACGGGCCTGATCCAGCATCTCAGTCACATCAACGACCATAGAGATCAGCAATGATGCATATTCTTTTACTGCGGCCAGTACGTCTTCATAAGATACGGCTTCAACACCATAAAACTGAGTCAGCTGGAAGTTATGGTAGGTCATAACTTCTTTCAGTTTCTCAGCAAAAGTGTCCATATTGAACAAATCACCAACGCGCAGACCGCGGCGGGCAACTTTGTCTTCATAAGCAGGACCAATACCACGACCTGTAGTACCAATCGCTTTATTGCCACGAGCCAATTCACGCGCTTTATCTAATGCAACATGATAAGGCAGGATCAGCGGACAAGCTTCGCTTAAGAACAGACGATCACGGACAGGATAACCGCTGCTTTCCAGCTCATTCATCTCTTTCAACAGAGCATCAGGAGCAAGAACAACACCATTACCGATAATGCATTTGCAGTTGTCTCGCAAAATGCCTGACGGAATCAGATGCAGAACGGTTTTTTTACCATCGATAACCAGGGTATGACCGGCGTTGTGTCCTCCCTGATAACGTACTACGAATTGGGCTTTGTCAGTCAGCAGATCGACAATTTTACCCTTCCCTTCGTCACCCCATTGGGTGCCTAAGATAACGACGCTTTGACCCATTTTTTTCTGTCTGAAGTGTGGTTAAAAAAGGATTCTAACAAAATTTGAGCAGAGCAGAAACGCCCTTGTGCGAAGTTTAATTAAGAAATTTACCGATAGGAAAAGAGGGCTTTCGCCCTCTTACTGTATAACAGTTTACTTTGCAGTCACTGGCTGTGAGTTTTTCAGGTATTTAAAGAAATCATTTTCAGTACTCAAGACCATGAAATCTTTACCACTATTAAAGCTGTTTTTGTAAGCATCCAGACTACGCAGGAATGAAAACAGCTCCGGATTTTTCCGGTATGTTTCAGCATAAATTTTAGCAGCCTGGGCATCACCCTGACCACGGGTCTCACGAGCCTTACGCTCTGCTTCCGCAATCATGACGGTGACACGGCGATCAATAGTAGCCCGTAACATTTCAGCCTGCTCTCTACCCTGAGAGCGGTGTTCACGAGCAACTGCATTACGTTCGGCACGCATGCGCTGGTAGATAGAGTTAGATACTTCCAGCGGAAGATTGATCTGTTTTATCTTCACATCAACAACTTTGATACCCAGTTCAGAAGATCGGGCCATCTGACGTAATGTATCCTCCATTACCTCAGTACGCTGACCAGATACAATATCAGTGATAGTACGGCCACCAATTTCAGAACGTAATCCGTTGTTGATTTTACGTTTCAGCAAAGATTCCGCCTGAACACGGCTACCACCACCGGTTGCCAGATAAAATTTGGAGAAATCTTCAATTCGCCATTTCACATAAGAATCAATAATAAGATCTTTTTTCTCAGAGGTAACAAAGCGATCAGCCTGTCCATCCAATGTCTGAATACGGGAATCCAGCTTACGGACATCATCAATGAAAGGCCATTTCCAATGTAAACCAGGCTCATATACCTTTGGAATATCACTATCACCTTCACGAATAACTTTACCAAACTGCACGACAATACCGCGCTGGCTTTCGTCAATCACAAAGAGTGAAGAAGATACCAGCATGCCTGCTGCAGCCAAACCAATCAGAATATAATTTTTCATTAGTATCTCCCGCTCGTACGGCTGCTATCACGTAAAGGCTGACTATCAGTTACGCTATCAGTGCCGCTGTCATTCTCTGTAGGTGTATTTGACTGGGTATTATTTGCAGTCGAAGAGAGTGACGGGGTAATACTGTCTTTTCTGGTGTTTGTCTGTGTTGCATTCATTTTATCAAGAGGCAGATAAATAACATTGTTGTTTCCTTTTGGAACATCAATCAGCACTTTATTTGTCTTCTGATATAACTCTTCCATAGTATCCAGATACAAGCGTTCACGCGTCAGTTGTGGCGCGGCAATATACTCTGGCAATAACTGGTTAAAACGGGCAACTTCACCGGTAGCTCTTAATACCACCTGTTCTTTATAACCCAGAGACTCTTCCTCCAGTCGTTTAACCTGTCCGCGAGCTTTTGGTTCTGTTTCACGCGCATAAGCCTCTGCTTCACGAAGGAAACGTTGTTCATCTTCCTGGGCAGAAATTGCATCATCAAAAGCATCTTTAACTTCTTCCGGCGGGCGTGCAGGCAAGAAGTTAACATCAACGATGGCAAGACCCATGCGGTAAGGATTAATGATCTCTTCAAGTACCTGCCAGGTATTCTGACGAACTTTCTCACGTCCCCGGGTCAGCAAATCATCCATACTGGTATGACCGACAACATAGCGTAATGCGCTGTCAGTAGCTTCCCGCAAACTGTTGTCTGCATCAGTCACACTGAACAGATATTCACGCGGATTAACAATACGGTATTGCACATCCATTTCGACACGGACAACGTTTTCATCCTGCGTCAGCATAAAGCCGGAAGATGGCATGGACTTCACAGATTCCACATCGACAGGGATCACCTTGTCGACAAAGGTCCATTTCCAGCGCAAACCGGGATCTACTGTTTCGTGATATTTACCGAAACGCAGCACGACGCCACGCTCAGCTTCTTCAATAGTGTAGAAACCACTACCGATCCAAATCACAACTGCCAGTAAAGCAAAAATAATAAGACCAGTACTGCCGCCTGAACTCTGCCCTCCAAATGTGCCGGTCAATCGTTCCCGGACACTTTTCAGCAGCTTATCCATCTCAGGCGGGATCTGACTTTTCCCTGTGTTCTTCCAGGGGTCTCGATCTTTGTCTTTGTCATTATTGTTTCCAGGCTCATTCCA
>MTLD01003005.1_pt1 | contig 35004 bp, 27 predicted proteins | sample 1982471 | NCBI WGS metagenome assembly MTLD01 (sample SAMN05712604, study PRJNA340218) | biofilm metagenome | isolation source: sample SPM anode biofilm adapted to -50 mV | place: USA | collected 2012-02-03 | reverse complement strand
GCATCACCGCCGAAAAACAGCGCGGCCGCGTCGGCGCCAGCCTCCTCGCCGCCTGCGCCCACGACCTCGCCATCATCATGCGCCTCCACGGCAAAACGGCCGCCCTCGCCGGCGGCCTCCTCGCCGGCTGGCAGCCCACCGACGCCGGCGACCTCCTCGCCTTCGACGCCCTCAAGGCCGCCTGGGCCACCGTAGACACCCCGCAGGACGCCGCCGCCATGCTCGCCCGCCACTACGCCGCCTACGGCTGCGGCCGCATGGCCAACCACGTCGCCTTCCGCTGGGACAGCGTGGGCGGCCTCCTCGGCATCACCCACTACGACAAAACCACCTTCGACGACATCATCGGCTACGAGCGCCAGAAAAGCGCCCTCAAACAGAACACCGAAGCCTTCCTCGCCGGCCGCCCCGCCAACAACGTCCTCCTCATCGGTCCCCGCGGCACCGGCAAATCCTCCACCGTCAAAGCCCTCGTCAACGCCTACGCCGCCCGAGGCCTCCGGATCGTAGAAGTCGCCAAGGCCGACTTCCTCCAGCTCCAGGCCGTCAGCGACATCCTCGGCAACCGCGGCAACAAATACATCGTCTTCCTCGACGACCTCTCCTTCGAAGAATCCGACGGCGACTTCAAGCACCTCAAAACCGTCATCGACGGCAGCCTCCAGACCAGGCCGGCCAACGTCCTCATCTACGCCACCTCCAACCGCCGCCACCTCGTCAAGGAAACCTGGCAGGACCGCCAGGGCGGCGACGACGAAATCCACCGCTTCGACTCCCTCAACGAAAAAATCGCCCTCGCCGACCGCTTCGGCCTCACCATCACCTTCCCGTCCCCCGACCAGCAGGAATACCTCAACATCGTCCACAAACTCGCCCAGCGCCACAAAGTCGCCCTCAGCGACGAGCAGCTCAACAAAGAAGCCCTGCAGTGGGAATTCAGCCACTCGGGGAGGAGCGGCCGCGTAGCCCGCCAATTCATCCAACATTTGCTTGGAAAAATTGTATAGGGGCGTCCGTTGATAACCGCCCATCTACTGCGTTGCTCCCCCCGGGCGCCATGCCGTCCATGGCGCGCCCGGGACTAGGCCCATCCTGGGCCGTCGTCGGCTGCCATCCTCAGCGTACGTCCCGTGTACGCTTCCGGTGTCAGCCTCCGGTGCGCCTTGTATCTGGACGGTTCTGAACGTCCGCTCGCAGATAAATAACGGAGAACGAATAAGAAAACCGCCGTAAGGCGGTTTTTCGTTGTTTATAGCAAATTGGGAGGAATAATGAAACATTTGAGGTAAATATAGGTAACAATGGAAAGAAGGTGATAATTTGATTTCACCAAAACTCCAGCGCCTCCGCTTCCGCGACCTGTTGCTCTACGATGCGGCTGGCTTGGCAGCGACACTTGTCTTCGCATTTATCACTGTTAAAACCTATTTTGTCAACTTTATCCTCCTGGTGTACCCGCTCATCATGCTTTGGCTGATCCGCAGAAAGCTCGCCAGGCTGGACATCACTCCCCGGGAATTCATCGGCTGCCGGCCGGAGTCGAAAACCGCCTGGGCCGAACTGTTGGCGATTTCCGTCTTCACCTTTGCCGCCTATATCTGCCTTCGCCAAATATTCGTTCTTATCTTCGGAATAGGAATTTCGAGCGAACCCTCAAAGTTTTCGGAACTCTGGGGGAATTCCTTTGTACCTGTCGTTTCCGCCGCAATACTTGTCTGCACGGCGGAGCTGCACAGGATGGTTCTCCTTATCAGTTTTGCGCGACGGTTGGACGCCCGGGCGGCGGTTTTTTTCACGGCGGTTTTGTTATCTTTACCTGCTTTACTTACCAAATCATGGTTTATCTCAAGCCTTCTTTGTTCGACGGTCATGGCTTTGCTGTACATCAGGCATGAGACACTTTTTGCCCCGCTGCTGGCCAGCTTCATCATAATACTGCTTCAGCATTTGGTCATCTTTTGGGTTGAGCAAACCAAAATCGAAATATACAGTCTTGCTTTCATCGCCAAGTACCTCTGGCTGTTCATCGCCGGCGCCGTCGTCTCGCTCGTGCCTGTCCTCAACTTCATCGTCCGCGCCTGGCCGCCCGCCGACTGGGGCAAAGAAACGGCGGACCGGGTAAAAGGTAAAAGCGCCTGATTAACAAGCAAGGCCCGGGACTAATCCCCGGGCCTTACATTTCACTTCTTCTGAATATCCACCACGCCCTCGATGGCGCACAGCTCCTTGATCACCTGGTCCAGCTGGTACTTATCGGGCAGCTTCATCGTCAACGGGATAAAAATCCTCCCCGGCTCCTCCGCATCCTCGATCTGGATCTGGACGATATTCACCCCCAGGCCGCCCAGCAGCGAACCGATGCGGCCGATCTGCCCCGGCTTGTCCAGCGAAATTATCAGCAGATTGGCCACCGCCGGTCCATGGGTCGCATACAGGCGGTCGATGCGCGGCAGCACCTCCAGCGCCACCACCACCAGCGCCGTCGTCGCCACCGCCCCCACCATCGCGCCCACCCCGGCCGCCAGGCCGACGCTCGCCACCACCCACAGGCTGGCCGCCGTCGTCAGGCCCTTGACCGTCGCGCCCTCCTTCATGATCGCCCCGGCGCCGAGGAAACCGATACCGCTTACCACCTGGGCCGCCAATCTGGCCGGATCGGCGTTCGTCTTGCCCTCAACGCCGGCGTACAAATTCAACGACAAAATCGCCACCAGGCACGAACCCAGGCACACCAGGATATGCGTCCGCAGCCCCGCCGTCTTGCCGCGCTGCTGCCGTTCGAAGCCGATGATCCCGCCCAGAACGACCGAGAGCACCAGTCGCAGAACCGTCGTATAATCGTCAACCACCACTCGTCTCGCCACCTCCTGCGGCCTTCTTCTTCATCGGTTCGCCCTGCACGATATAATACACCATCTCGGCGATATTCGTCGCCCGGTCGCCCACCCGCTCGATATAGCGGATGGCCACGTGATAATCCATGATCGTCTCCTGGGCCCACGGATGCACCGACAGCACGCACACCATATCGCGGAACAAGTCGCGGTTGCTCTTGTCCACCGACGTATCCTTTGCGATCACCTGCTTCGTCAGATTACAGTCCAGGCTCTTATAGCACTCCAGCGCATCCCGCAGCATCTCAAGCGACTGGTCCTTCATCAATGCCAGCGAGCCGTGCAGCGTTGCCAGCGGCGCCATATCTTGGCTAGCAAACTTCCTCTGCACCAACTTCGCGATCTGGTTGGCGTAATCGCACGTCCGCTCGAGCTCCATGGCGATCTTCAGGCTGCTGATCACGAAATTGACCTCCGCACGGCTGCACGACCCGGTGGCCAGCGCGTCGATGCAATGCTCGTCGATCGCGTAGTACATCGCGTCGACCTGCTTCTCTATCGCCCGGACCCTGGCGGCCGTGGCTGCGTCGTTGCCGACCAGCGCCTGCACGGCTAGGTCCACGGCGTCGGTTGTTTTGCCGCCCATCGTCACACCGAATTACTCAGCCACGAGAAATCGCCGGCCATCGTCATCCCCCTCCGAAAGAATAACAACACTGGTTACGAACAGCGCCTATTTGTAAATCGCTGGTTTATATGATTAAAACTACAAGAACCCGAGAAACTTCCACCAGATGCAACCCGAGCCGGACCAAATGAAGATATTAAGCAGCGTAACTACAAAGCCCCATTTCCACCAAGTAGTTTGGTCGACATAACCAGCTCCGAAGTAAATTGGGGCCGGGCCTGTGGCATAATGTGTCACTGACATGCAAAGACTCGCCGCGAATCCAAGAGTTAAAGCAGAAAGATACGCTGGCGCTCCGGCCGCCACTGCCACTGCAATAAAGGCTGGATACATCGCCGTAACGTGTCCGTTGAGGCTAGCAAAGGCATAGTGGGAGTAAATATACACTAACACCAAGAGGAATAGCGCAACTAAACCGCTCATCCCGCTGATTGAAGCAGCTAAATTTTTGGAAATCCAGCCGATAAAGCCATATTTCGCTAAACCTCCTGCATAACCCATCAGAGTTCCGATCCAAAACCACGTATCCCAGGCGCTTTTCTCTTTAAGAACTTCCGCCCAAGTTAATACATTCGTGAGTATCAGCACCGATACCGCGATAAAAGCAACTAGTGTTGCGTCAAGCTTGGTAAACTGCGAGGTTGCCCACAGGATAATTGCTCCGGCGAAAACGCCCAGAACAATTAGTTCGCTTCTCGATGGCGGCCCCATTTTAGCCAGTTCCTCGCGGGCTAAATTCTGGGCTTCAGGAGTTTTTTTAAGCTCCGGTGTATAGAACATATAAAAGACAAAGGGGATGATTGCCAGAGACAACAACCCTGGCACCAAAGCCGCTAATGCCCAAGTCCCCCAAGTAATCTGTATATTCAACACCTTCGAAGCAAACTCTGCGCACAGAAGATTACCGGACATGGATGTCAAAAACATTGCTGATGTAGTTGCATTACCGTGATAAGACGATTTCATAAGAAACGCGCCTGCTCTTCGAGCAGTCGGTCCCGGTTCAGAGTCTAAAGCGCTACACAAGCTACGTACTATGGGAAAAATGACCCCTCCTGCTCGCGCACTATTGGACGGTATGGCCGGGGCAAGAACAAGATCACTTGCAACCAACGCGTAAGACAAGCGTAATGTGCTGCTGCCGAACCAAGAGATTAACAGCAAGGAAATTCGGCGTCCAAGACCAGTATTAATCAGTCCTCTGGCCAGTATAAACGCCGATAAGATTAACCAGATGGTCGAATTACCATATGCTGCGAGCGCATCATTTATCTTTATCACACCGGAAAGGCAAGCGAAGCTGACACCGACTATCGACAATGCCCCCATGGATAACGGCTGCAAGACAAAGCCGGCGATTGTCGCCAGGAAAATAGCAAACAGTTTCCAAGCCTGGACGGTAACTCCCTGCGGTACCGGGAACAGCCAGACACCGGCCAAAATTCCAATCGTAATCAGTCCTCGGGTAAGTCGACTCACAGATATCCTCCTCTCATAATTTAGATTACCACTTTTTCTCACCTAGTTGTCGCATACGCTGATTCTAGTTTTTAGTTTCTTTTGCAATATTTCAATTGCTTCATCTATTGACTTGGGTTTTTCCGCTGCTTTATTGAGCCCAATTACTGTTGACCTTTTGAATAAATTGGTCGTACCGAGCGTGAGGAGAGGCTCTACGCCAAGTTCCCCCATTGTTTCGATGACCTGCTCCATTTCGTGAAAGCGCCTTTCGCAGGCTGGGACGTGGGTTTTTACCCAATTGGCTGCCGTTTTTTCGAAAGGGGTTTTGCTCATCGTTTCTACGATGTCTGCCCATAGTTCCTTATCAAGCCCGGCGCACTTTCCCGCGAGCATAAGCTCTATAAGCATTGCTTCCATTCCCTTGGAGAAAATGCTGCGCAACATCTTAAACATCGACGCCTTACCGATTTCTTCGCTGAACATATCGGATCGTAAGCCAACCCCCCGTAGGACGCTGCCCACTGCCTCAGCCTGCTTTCCTCCTAGCAGAATCCTGGTATCCGCCCCTGTGGCCCCGACGGCCCCGAGGACAGCCCCCTCGACGAAGTCGGCGCCCGAACTATTGATGACTCCACCAACCTTAATTTTTACCGAAGCGGCAGTAGAGTTCAGGTCGATATACACTTGGCCTTTTTTTAGCAACTTCGCACATTCTTCTGCAACGGGAACAGCCATATGAGTGACAACTGTCGAAAGGATATATTCCGAACCTTCTACAACGGTCCGGAGATCAGCGAATTCTATCCCGGCAACGCGGGCGCGACTTTCTAAAATTTTTGCGCCGTTTGGCTCATTTAGCAGGACATCGTAGGCGGCAAGAGTCGAGCATCCATGCTGCGAAATCCTCTCGGTAAAAATAGCGGCAACCTCGCCAAAGCCAATAAATCCTATTTTGACGGCCATTAGCTTTCCTCCAGATATCAATCTTGACCCGCGCTTTCCTATCGCCTATTTAGGCAGGTAAATCTTCTCAGCCTCGCGCAGTTCATTATCCTCTGTAATATCAAACACCTCGCGTACCGTAGCCACGGTTTGTTCTACGCTGACCAGCGTTTCCTGCTCCTTAATCGTCTTGCAGATCTTCCGCATTGCGCTGATACTTGCCCGCAGGTTGTGGTTCGCCCAGATTACCATGGATATATTGGCTTTCCGGAAGAGATCGGTCGGAACTGCGTAGTAGGTCGTAGGGACAATAATTACCGGACACCGATTCTCCCAGTGGCTGGCAAACTCGAGAATCTCCTTGCCATCAGCCTTTTTTGAATGGATGAGTACCGCATCGGCTCCTGCTTGCCGGTAGGCTTCGGCCCGCTTCAGCGCTTCTTCCATCCCGAGCCCGGCGATCAGCGCTTCAACCCTTGCTACTATGGAAAAATCGGGATCGGTTTTGCTGTCCTGACCGGCCCGGATTCGGCCGCAGAATTCGTTAATATCGGCGAGTTGCTGGCCTTCACCGATAAATGAATTTGTTTTAGGGAACAACTTATCTTCCAGACAGACGGCAGCGATATTGCGTTGGCAAAGCTTCTTTACCAGCCGCCGTACGTTATTGAAATTACCGTAACCGGTATCGCCGTCCACCATAATCGGAATTGACGTTGCATCCGACATGAATTCGAGAATGTCTACCACTTGCGTCCAAGATGCTTCGTTACTGTCCCTTACCCCCAGAGACGCCGACATCGTCAAGCCCGAAGCCCAGATCCCATCAAACCCGGCCTCTTCGACCAGTTTTGCCGACAACCCATTATGTGCTTCCATGATAAAATTAGTTCCGGGAGAAGCTAGAAGATCCCGAAACTTTTTGCTCTTGGCTACAGGAACTTTGTTGGTCATCTCCATACCTCCTTGAGTGTCCTCTTTCGACTCCATCGTACGGCTTGAGATAACGATAGTAAAACGGAATGATTAGCGAGCAAATTTCGAAAGTTTCGCAATTTAAGATATTATCTGGCTTTTGGGGCTCTACCACGTCGTCATTTAGGGTAAACAGTAAGCCCGACCTCGCGAATATGAGGTCGGGCTTCATCAACGGCGGGCGTCAATAAACGTCATAAATATCGGCACCAAGTCAGGTTGTTTTCCTTCCCTTAAACAACTCTTGCAAGTAGTGGTCGAGGATGGCCAGGCTCTGCACAGTACTCGGGGCCGGATACTTATGGAGAAGTTTGTAGCAAATCCTGTTTTGTGGTGGGTCTGATAGCTTCTGGATAACAAATCGCCCAGATTGCGCGAATAGTTGCGCAACGGAATTGACAGCGATCGCCCACTGCTTGGGATCAATCATTAAAGCCGGGATAAGGTCCGCCATATCTACTCTTACGCGACGGGGGAATGCGGGATCCCAGTGCTGATCATGCCAACGCTGGTAGGCCGCTCCCCACCTCCAATATAACTCATGTTCTGGATCAAGACTATCCATATCAACGCAAACCATGCTTTCCCGCTCGGGCGTCGCCAATCTAAGCAACACCATTTCTTCCTCTATGAATGGCTCTAAAAGAACCGTCGCCGGTATTGGGACTTCCCGAACCAAAAAAGCTATATCCATGTCTCGCCTAACGACACTTCCAACTGATTCTTCCGTATGCTCGGTGTGCACCCAAAAACGTATCCGCGGCACATGTTGGTAAAGTGCTCTATAAAGTGGTGGCAATACGTACATGTTCAAGCTATTGGGAGCGGAGATATTTAGGCTTAACTGAGCACCGTCGTTTTTGAACATTTGCGTTTCCTGCCAAAGCGTGTTCCACCGTTCAGCCAATTTAGTAAAGTTCTCTCCCGAAGGCGTTAACCTAACATGTGCTGTACCTTTTCTCCGTTCGACCAACTCAACACCCATGTCTTGCTCTAACGTTTTCAATCGATAACTTATTGTTGACGGGGTTAAGTAGAGCAACTCCGCTGCTTTAGATAGGTTCTTCGTTTGAACGATCGCCAAGAAAGCTTGCAACCCCAAAAAATACATAATGCTCCCTCAATTCAATGATCAGATTACCCCGCCAAGTATTTAATCAATTTAATCCATCTCTCAGAATTTTTCAACAGGATTGCCTTTTTCCCTTCAGAGGTTTTCCCCCTATATTTCTATTCCTAGCCTTCGCTTTGCGAGCAAATTAACTTTCTCTTTCCATAGGATTTTTAAATAAACGCGCCGAAAAATCCGAGGAGAATAGGGATCGGAGGCAATACCTTGGTAAGACAAGCGAATAGATCAATATCTTATAATCTCCGGCAAACCTGGCATAATTGGCGGGTCCTTCTCGCCGGAGGATTGGCGCACTTTACACATGACGGTTTTGCCGATATGCTTTATGTGCTTTTCCCGCTGTGGCAGGCCCAGTTCGGAATGACCTTCGCCGAGGTGGGTTTTTTTAAAACCCTGTGGTCCGGAGCATTGGCCGCTTTCCAAGTACCGGCAGGAATGCTTGCCAGGCGGGTTGGCGAGGTCAAGTTGCTTCTTGCGGGAACATTAGTAACCTGTTGTGCAGTCATTGCTTACGGTTGGGCGTCGACTCCCCTAGTTCTGGGTTGCCTGCTAGTCATCGGCGGAATTGGTGAAAGCGTTCAGCATCCGCTCTCTTCGGCCATCATCTCCAATGCCTATCAGGAAAAAGGGTTGCGGCGTGCCGCCCTAGGCACTTTCAATTTTACTGGGGATATCGGCAAACTGGTTTTTCCCGCCGGCGCCGCTCTGCTGATAACCTACTATGACTGGCCGACTGCCACCCATACCATGGGGGTGTTCGGGCTTGTTGTGCTTCTGATTATCTTTGTTATTACCAGGCAGCTTGTTACTAAAACGGTTAACTGCAACCCTGTTAAAAACTGCTCCCAAGCTGCCGGACAGCGTGGACTGAAAGACGGCGAGAGCGCATTCTGGTCACTAGTGATTATCGGGATATTGGACAGTGCCACGAGGATGGGTTTTCTGACTTTCTTCCCGTTCCTACTGAAAGCCAAAGGGGCCGATGTGGGCATTATCGGCCTGGCACTTTCCGTGATATTTGCTGGTGGGGCGGTAGGCAAGTTCGTCTGTGGTATGGTGTCAACACGTTTCGGCGTTCTACGGACGGTTATCGTCACCGAGGTTGTAACAGCTCTCTCCATTTGGAGTATGCTAGTTCTTCCGCCCAGTTCAGCTATTTTGCTCTCGCCTCTGCTGGGTATTGCTCTGAATGGCACCTCTTCGGTACTTTACGGCAGCGTGCCGGAGCTTGTTAGTGAAGAACGACGCAACCAAGCCTTTGCCATTTTCTATACCGCCGGTATCGGGTCAGGAGCCGTATCGCCGTTTGTTTACGGTCTTATCAGTGACGTCATCGGCATTCAGACGACCCTGATCATTGTCGCAACGGTTGTTCTTACCATCGTACCCCTGACAATGCCGCTTCGCGGTAAACTGGTTAACTAGGTTCAAAAATCTTATGCGGAATGGATTCGCTAGAAAGGCCCCGGAAACCGAATATGGTCGTCCGGTCCCGGTATGGCTGCTCATTTTCTCTGCGCCGGGGGAGCTCAGGATATTGCTTTCGACAACGACCGTGGGGGAACTAAGTAGGGCGGGATCTCTCCCGCCCTCTTCTATAGTTTTATAGCTATGTATTGTCCTGCCTTTATTGGGGTATTGGCGATATTGGCGCCCGGCAATAGGCCTGTTTCCTTTAGAAATTTCTTGGCGCCGACATATGCGCCCCTGTTAGTGTGGCGGATGGCAAAGGCGTTCAGTTCTTTGTTCTCAATAGGTAAAATTCCGATCGCTTTGTTCTCCTTGTCGTAAGCCAGCATACAGAAAGATTTGTTTTCGAGTAAAACCGCCGCAGGTTTATTAAATGCTATCCGCCCGTTTGTTTTTACTTCGGCCAAAGGCTCAACTTGCTTAGCCCGAGTCCTTTTCTTAGGTTCATAAGTCGTAAAATTGAATTCCATACTTACCTCCTCCTTGCGATTCTATACACAGTATTCTCTTTATGTCCATTATTTCCTATCTGGATGCTATTTAGCCATTAATACGAAAGTAACACAAACTCATTGTGTTACTTTCATTGGCCTACAGCTTTGGAAGCCGAAGAAGGGCTTTATACCTAAGTTCTAAGTATTATGTACTTATAATGACTCAATTCAAAAGCCAAGCCTCGCATTAGGGATGGGGAAAAAGGCAAACAGTCTTTAAGCTACGATTTCTCAAATCAGGCTGTTTTTATTTTAGTAGTTTGACTTGACTGTATAAATCTTTCAAATGACAATCAGAAATATCTAATATTGGTTCAAACATAAACGAATTCAAATGAATATTTTCAGGTGTCATGATATTTACCCTTTCAAGAACTTTGATATTATCTACCTCTTGATAGAAATCTCTTTTAAATCTGCCAAACAATTTGCCCGTTTGAACTGACCTAATATTTTTGACAAAATCATCATCATTAATCTTAGCAATCATAAATTGTTCTGCATATAATCTTATAGCTATTGATAAAACAATTTTATTTTCAAGATTTAAGCCTACTTCCGATGGATTCTTACTTAATTCTTCGGCTTTCTCAAATATTAATTCAAGCATATTCTTATCCTTATTTTCAAGATCAAGCAAGTCTAAATCTTTAAATATTGATTTAAAAATGTTTTCAACGTTGCCAATAGTAAAGCTATTGGTATCTGGTTTCACATGTAACAAAGAAGTTAATTTTTTAAAATTGTCGTCATCCCCGATATATTCTGCTATGTTTCTTGCAAAAGAAATAGAAGCTATTAATTTTGCATCATCCTTCAATGAACTTTTCCATTCTTTAAAAGGATTGTTTATATACTTATATTCTAAATTTATCAGATTTGTATTATTGGCATCTTTTACTGCCATAAAAGAATTTTCCCACTTATTCATTCCGATTCTTTCTTGAACGGTTCTGTAAAAGTCAAAATTATGAGTCAATATAATCGAATTAAACAAACTATTATCAGATATTTCTTTTAAGTATTCAATTATCGCATATTTGTTTTTGTAATCAAACGAATCGGCAATATCATCAATAACAAGTAGTGATTTAATATTTTGTTTTATCCTTGACTCTATTTCAAAAATAATATTCAACAAATAAAAAGCTCTTCTTTCCCCTTGGCTCAAAACTGTATATAATAATTTTTCATCAATAGGCTCCTCTTTTTCTTCAAAATAATATTGAATACTCGGAGCATCTATTCTTAAAACAGCTTCTTCTTTATTTACAATTCCAAGTTTAAAAGGAACATAAAATCTCCTGTTAAAAATATTTATTACATTTTCCCAGTCAGTATTTTCATTTTTTGCTTGATCAACAATTTTGCCGATTTCTTCTCGCCCTTTCCTGTATTCATCCAACAAATCTACAGTCAAGGCTTTAGATACTTTTAATTGTGATATCCATATTTTTTGCTCTAGGCTTTTAAGATTTGCCAGCTCAGGTAATATTTCCCGATGTTCAAATAGATAATCTCTAAAATCACGCAATTGTTGATTGGAAATTTTTTTGTCAATATCATCAAATATTTTTTTCAAACTACCATCATTAATAATCCTATCTTTTTCTTCTTGAATTTTATTCAAAAAATCTTTATCATCCAAAACTTCCTGCTTTTCTCCGTCAATACACAAATTAATCGTATGTTCCGCTTTAAAAAAGTTGTTGTCTTTTAAGTTTTTATGCACTGTAGTTGCATGATAATGATTGAAATTTTTCTTCAATATCTTGGAATTGTTTAGCAATTGATTGTACTTTTCAATATATTCTCGAATTTGATTTTTTATATCACCAGTTTGAAGAAATGTTATAATTTTTTCGTCAAAAACTATTGGATAAGAAATATTTTGATAAAACGAATAATCCTCAGCGTTGAGGAGTTCGCCTTCGATACGTTCTAGTGATAAGAAAAATTTATCATTAGCACCAGTAAAAGACATGGAAATTGTTGCTTCAATATTCCCTTTACAACCCGACGACTTTTTTAGATCACTAACCAATGTATTTTTTTTATCTTCAATTGATTTATTAATATCGTCGTATCTTTTTCTTAAATCCTCTTTTACTAACAATGTTGACATTTTATTTGCTCTGAAATCTATGTCAAACGCTTTTATAACAAATATGGATTCCTTAGGAAAATCCGCATTATTACTAGATGTTATTTCTCTTACAGGAGTTTTTTCAGCGTGAATCAGGTCCGCTGACTTCTTGTCCTTGGAATAATCATCAAAAACATTAGCAAAAGATGTTTTCATAACTCCGTTTGGGGCGTAAATTGCATAAGTAGATTTTCCGTTAGAAAAATCAAACGTGGTTTTCAAACAGTTAATGCCATAGCAATTTTCGATATTTACATTGACTTTGTCCATTGTTTTCCCCTCCATGTCATAATAATAGCTGTTCGATAGGTAAAAGGGGCGTCGATTATACAGGCCAAGCTTATAGCCGGTAAACATTGAGCATGTCAGGGGCAATGACAGATTGCGCACTAGTTATTACACTTTCATGATGGGTAAAAAATATGACTTGTGTCTTTTCTGCAATAAGTGTCAACTCTTTAAGTGCGGCCTCGGTTCGCTCATCATCAAAATTTATGAGTATGTCATCGACAATGAACGGAATTGGCTGATTCTCATTCAGATACTCATCAATACTAGCCAGCCGAAGCGCCAAATATAGCTGATCTTGCGTACCATCACTCATGCCGTCCACTGTTACACGTCTACCCGTTAGACGTATACCCATGATCACCGGCTCCTCTTTGTCGTCATATTCCACGCAAAGACCCTCAAACGACCCTAATGTCAGGCGCGCAAAAATTTCGCTGGCCTTTTTAATGACAGGGTTTTGATGTTCTTCCCGGTATTTTTCTATCGCTTTGCGCATCACCAAAGAAGCCAAACGCAGCCGCACATATCTATAACCTAATTCTTGTAGTTCGAAATATTTACCGTTTGCTTGCTCGGTTGCCAACAATGCTTTTTCGGAACGCCCCTGTACTAATTCTTCATATTCTTTTTTGGTAACTCCATATTTTTGATTCAATTCCACTTGTCGTTGCTCGATTTCAGCGATTTGCTCTTGTATCTCCGCAATATCGGTTGGTAACATGGCTATATTTGTCAACTTGATTTCCTCTGCAAGCTCCTCTATAGTTAAACCTTGACTCGCCCCAAGCAATCGCTGTCTATATTCTGCTTCCTTTGCATTTAGTTCTTGTAACATCTTTGACCTATTTTCCAATATTTCCATCTCATCCAGCGACCTACATCCCGCCTGTAGCACTAACTGTTCTATTTTCTCATGGATACGTGCGAGTTCCGTAAGTGCTGCCCGCTGCAGTTCCTGTTCGCTTGTTAGTTGTGCTTTTAAGTTATTTAGCAGTTTGGCATTTGAATCATTCTCACAGTATAAATCATTCAATTTGCTGGCAGCAACATCAGCTGGTTGGTCAACCAAAGGAAGTTCAAGGTGCTGAACTACTTGGCGGACGTTCGTCTGGAAATCAAGAACCCGTTTGTCGGCAGCAGACTTTTTCAGTTTTGCTTCTGTCAATTTACCATGGGCATCATACAGTTGTTCAAGCTGATCAAGTATTGCAGTCGCTATTTCTGGTTGGAGTCTTTGTGTTAGATGTATTCCTTCCACGGCTTCATCCCACTGTTTCAGCCATCCATCATATTTCCCTGCAATTATATTTCTTTCGTTTTGCGCCTCGTCCAATTGTTCTCTTATCTCGTTGGCAAGGTTTTCATTACTCTCAATACGAAGCCCCCGTTGATCAAGTTCAGCACAGATATCATTGGCTAAATTCACCAGGTCGTCAAGTGACTTTGTTACATCGGCATTTTCCGACAAGTAGGGGTTGAACGCTATTAAAAGTTCTTGATGGCAATCCTGACAGAGCCCCCCCAGGCGCTCCACTTCAAACTGGAGTGTATCCAGTTCCTTTATTTTTGCTTGAACCGCATTGAAGGTCTCAACCCATGTCACCATTTCTTTCGGCGACCAAGGGGTAATACCAGTGGGCTCCCATATCTGTGACCACCGCTCGTTTTCTTTTCCGATTTTCTGTTGAACAGTTGTTTTCGTTTCGGCAAAAGCCTCTATATGGCGATTCGACTCATGGATCTGTCCGAGTATGCTTGCCTTCGTTGCAACTCGATCTGCATCTTCACGCAGATCGTCCGCAAGCTCGTCTGATCGATAAAGTTTTTCTTCAAAAATATCTTGGACGGGCTCTGATGAGTATATCCGCTCTGCTACTGAGTCCCGTTTTCCCGCCATGAAACCCGCTTTTATAATTTGCCAGCCCGTGTCACGTTGTCGCCGCTCCTCTAATAGATCTTCAACTGCCGGGACACTCCCTTTTGTCTCAAGTCTGGCGAGTTTGCCTTTCTGTTTTAGGATGCTCTCTGTTTCTCTTGCAATATCCCTTTCTAATTCGCTCAATTCTTTGTCCAGTTTATCGGCACTTTCCAGGAAAGCTTTCACAATCGATTGATCCGGTACGGCTAGCACCCTGCATTCTTCCCTGGTGCCATTCCATAAAGATAGTCTCCTAATAGCAGTATCTATTTCAAAAGATAGAGCGCGTATCTCCCCTTGTTTGTCTTCTAGCCTCTTTTCCAGCGATCCCTTTTGCTGAACTCTCCCCACTAGGTTACGCAGAGCACGGGTATCAACCTTAAGTCCTAATCCTGTTTTTTCTTCTAGATTCGCTTGCTGCTCACGAAGTAGTTTTTCAATTTGAGTTTCGCTGTCTTGCTGCTTTTGAATAATCTTATCGTAGTTTTCAACAAGATTTCTTATTCTTTGTCTATCGCCTCTGGATATGCCGATTTTAGCCGCATCTTCGACAGCAATATAACTGGGCTCAATTTCTGCCAGCAGTGCCTTGATATTATTCTCAATGTATTCAATATTAGCCTCGAGTCTTGGAATCTCTTTAAGCTCAGTACGATAGGCCATTATGCTTTGATAGATTGTGGCAATTGCATCGGCATGTTCAAGTATATCGGAGCGAAACGTTAGATTGGTTATCATATTGTTACATTTTTCGATATTATCCGCTGCATTTGTTTGCTGCTGGTCCAGTCGCTCTTTCGATTTGAGGAGTTCCTTACGCCTTAGAGTATAGTCATCAGGATTATTAATGTATCCGTCTCTTTTTATACCTTCTATACTCGCTAGGTAGTTTTGAAGCTCAAAATAATCCGCACGAACCCTTTCGACTCGTTCCAAACTACTTTTTTGTTTCCGTAGTTCGCACAGTTTTTGAGCCAAACTATCTAATTGCCTTTTCTCCTCCTGGTACGTACCGTCGAGTGCTGCCCATTCCTTGGCTCCGAGAGCAGTCGTATTAGACTCCTTCTTTAAGCGGCTATATTCTGCTATCGCCTGATTTATCAATGGCTTGGATGCAACCGGTTTAAATAGTTCTTGAGACGCCCCATCCAACTTTTGCAATACTTCACTCAGTTTATGTATGCCTGTTGCGGCTTCGAATAGACTTTCGCCGACAGGAGCGCGATTTTCAACCAGGCTTTTTCCACCCTCTACTAGCTGGTCATGGTCAATGCCGAACATACGCCTAAACAACTCTTCATTTAATCCTTCTAAGCACGCCTGCATCACGCTGTCACCAGGTTGTCCGTCTGAATTTTGCAGCGTGTTCTTTCTGCCTTTTCTCCGAATAAGAAGTACCGGGTTACCATTTCCTCTAATGACCTCCCCGCCGATCCTCAATTCAGCGGGAGCATGCGAGTGGGCGTCAGGAGTCTGCTCTGGAATACCGTAAAGGAAATTAGTAGTTGCGCGCAATATTGTGCTTTTTCCGGCTTCATTGGCCCCGTAGATCATATAAATACTTTTATCCAATGGGAAAGGGATTTCACGTTCGGTAAAGCATCCAAAAGCCTTCAAGTTCAATTTAGAAATTTTCATTATGCGTTCCTTCCCTTTCCTACTGATAGGAGTCGGTTCATAATGATCGTTTCAGCTTCTGGCAATGACTTTTTGATCATCTCTTTATCAAAAGTGATTTCTTCTTCTGCGGTTACCTTGTTATATTGTTTGGGAAAAGCGTTACGAAATGCTGCAAATTCTTCTGCTAGCTCTTTTAAGCTATCCTGATCATTGGCAAGTTCACTAATGTATCTCTTTACAAACCCGATATGCGGGATAGTTTCCATTTGAGCAGTGTTAAGCACCCTTTCGGTCCGGAATTTGATCTTTTCAATCCATACGTTGCCGGAACAAGTATCGGTTATCGCAGTACCGATGTTGGTCTTCCAGTATACTTCGTTGTCAAAGAAATCATCGTGAAGACTGCTGATCCCACTAACAATAATTCTGACAGCATACAGGTAACCTGTACTCCCGTCAACCAATTGCTTAACTTTATTGGCAATAAACTCAATAATTTCGTTATCAATATCAATGCCAGTGACATCAATATCACACACTTGCCAACGAATTACATCCAAATTGCGATGTTCAATACTCATGATACGACTATCTGATACGGTGACTATCGTACATCCTTTTTCGCCGGTTTCTCGAATATGACGCCCTTGGATATTTCCAGGGAACACGATCCAGGGATCACCCGCCTTCAATATCTCCCGACTGTGAATATGACCTAACGCCCAATAGTCGTAGCCCTTGGTTTCCAAGTATTTCTGATTGCAGGGGGCGTACGGCTCATGCCCCTCTTTTCCTGCCACACTTGTATGAAGCAAACCAATATTTATAAATCCCTCCTCAGCCGGTGGATATTGAATCGAAATATCTTCCATAACAGCCTGCTTATCGTAGCCAAAACCATGAATTGCCACCTTAATATCGCCCTCGATATATTTAGCGGTTTCTGCATGCTTGGTAGAAAAATCTTTGACGTTATCGGGAAATCGCAGTTGCCGACTAATTTGGCTGCTTGCATCATGATTGCCTTTTACTATAAACACTTTAATATTGTTTACTCGCAACTTGCCCATTTGAGAGGAGAAAAATAGCCCTGTATTATAATCTCGCCAATCACCATCGTACAAATCTCCGGCAATCAACAAGAATTTAACGTCTTCTTCGATACATAGGTTGATAAGATTTTCAAAAGCTTGGCGGCTGGCTCCTTGAATTTGTTCTATTGCTTTTCCACTATATTGGGATAGTCCATGCAACGGACTATCAAGATGTACGTCGGCTGCATGTATGAACTTGAAATTCATGCTACACTCCCCTTTTAAAATTTTTACCGTTGTGATCTACTTTAAGCCGTTTACCTATTCTGAACGGTACAAGAGAGGAGATTACCGTTAATAGTCATAAGGCAATAATGTTAAAGTATTTTTACCCGTTGGATCTTATCGGCTACACATTATTGCCATATATTACATACATTTACTTTTGAGATTATAAATCCTGCAAGATATTAATTTTCTTTTATTTCTACAATGAACATATGCACATTCTTACAAATGGCAACGAGACCTCGCGTTGCAAGGCCTCGTTAATCGTGTTTTCTTTCCAGCCGAACTACCGACTCGATGTGGATATCTGTTCATAGTATTGCCAGTAGCGCCCATTACTGTGTTATCAACCCTTGGAAGCCTTAATTTATAAGGTTTCCGAGGTAGCCTGTTTTCATTTCAGGTTTATCACAAACTTAATGTGTTTTCAGTTTAGGGATTGTGTTTATGGGGTTATTGGTGCTTGAGTGTTGGTGGAGGCGAGGGGAAATCTTGTGAATCCACCCGATTTCAATGGATCCGACCTAATAATGCGCGTTAATCTAATGAGCTAAAGAACCGTCCACAGACTTATCCCTTCTTTTCAGTGTGAACGTCATGCGGAGCGATACTTGATTTATCTCATCAAAACCAGGTACCGTTTGCCCAGCTTTACTCCGCATGTTCACCGCCCTGTTTTCGTGTCGGCTATGCTGCCGTACGAGTCGTTCCCAAACAGGTTATAGTGGAGCGACTTAACGCCTGTGACTTTCGCTTCCTGCAATACGATTTCGCCCGCGCCTCTTTTGAGTTCTTTTACGTCCAAAACAACATACCGACCGTTGTTGGATAGTGTCGGGCTCAGGACACTCACGCGGTCAAATTGCCGGTATATTCCCGCGTCCTCGTGCGCAGAGAAGGCGATGAACTGAACCCTGTTGCGGTTAAATAAATCGAAAAGGACGGTCATGATATAGTCAGCGTTCATCGTGCCAAACGGGTTGTCGGCAATGATGGCGCGGCTGTGGGGAATTTTGCCGTCCCCGCCTTTGCTGATGTAAGTCATCCTCGCCACGTAGACAATGAACGAAGCTAATAGCCCCTGGGCTCCCGACTGGCCTTCTTCCCATTTCACCATCCGGCTTTTCAGCGAAACTACCTCTTCCTTCCATACCCTAACTTGCGCCCCTTCAACATTGATCGCTGCTTCCAGGATCGCATAAGGAGACAGATAGTTTGCGATGTCCTTACTGAGATTAACGTCGTCGCCATTCTCGCCGTAGGCTTTATCTAGCTTGGAGATAGTAGTTGTCAGATAATTTGACAGTCTTTCCGAAATAGTTGCCATATTGCCAGGACTGTTAGACGACATTTCAAGCTTAATTTCCAGCAAGAGCTTTGACTGTGCTTGAACTATTGCCCGCGAACAACCGACCAAAAGGGGTATTTCGTCAAGAAAAATGCACACCCATTTGGCGAGATTTTCGACAATTTCTTGCCGTTCACTCTGGATCGCCGCCCTCTGAAGTTCCAGGCTACGCTCCTCATCGCTAATGATTTGGCCAAATTCTTTAGCAGTCCGCTCGGCCCACTCCAGGTCGAAGATATCTTCTTCAGTACCGCCAAAAAGGCGAATCAGGTCGGCAACCGAAGCGGAAGAACTCAGCTGAGTATATCGAGCAATATCCCCGGCCGCAGACGAGACCGCGCTAGTACAAGATTTTAACTCCTTATCCGATTTTGCCAGTTCATCCTTAAGGTCGTTAGTGTCCGTCGTAATTGTGGACAATACGATTTCTTTGGGCCTGCTCATAGCCGGTAGATCAATTTTGGCCAGAATCCTGCTCGCTTCGGCAAGACTTTGTTTGGTACCAGCCAACTCGCCGACAGTTTTCTTGGCCTCATCTTGGGCACTTGTGATCATCCTTATTTCCTGCTCAAAGGCTTCGATGCTGTCGGCGGAGACAAAATAAGTCACGGGCGGCCAGTTATAAACCTCTCGGATCCTCTTTACCAACTCGTCCGCTGCAGCCTTTGGTGCTTCTCTCTTGCCTTCCGTGCGGCTTTTGTCTAGTCGTAGTTTTTGAATCAGCTCCAGTATCTTTTTTTGCTCATCTTTCCACTGTTGCTGGAGAAACCGAGGCTGAAGCCCGCTTTCCTTCGCTATTTGCCGGGGAATATTAAGTTTTAAAAATACTTCATCGTTCTTCCTCCGGGTCGCTTCCGCCTCTGTCAATTGACCAGCTAGGCGGGTGTGGTCCGAATTGCCTGCTTCGTAGGCTATCTTGAGCCCATTCCATTTGGCGAGGAGCGAATCAAAATCAATGGTCGCAGGGTCTTCGCAAAAAACATCTCTGCGATATGGGGCTGCGACTTTTAAAATGCGCTGAGGCTCAGCCTGTTTCGCTTCTTCGTTATGCATAGCCCCTTGTAAAGACTCCCTGGCTCGCTCTATTTTCCCAAGCTCATCTTGCGCCGCACCAATCTCGGTGCCTTGCTTTTCGAAATCACTACAAACAATTTCAAGTTGGTGATTTGCGACATCGCGCTCTTTGGCGCCGTCATGGTACCGCATTGCAAGTTTGATCGACTGTTCGGCCTCCTGGATTTGTTGGGCCAATATAGCATTTGCACTCGCCAGTTCGGCTAATTTCTTTTCGAGATTTGCCTGCTCCTTCTCGGTTAATGCGATATTCTGTTTAATGTCCGCTATTTCCCTGTTGAGCTCCAGAACTTTGCTTTTATTTGCTTCATAAGTTGCAAGAGGATGTGACCTAAGGAACTCGCTGACAGCGTTCTCCAGGGACAGGTAGTGATTTTGGTCTTTTTTGCATGAGGCAAGGTCCGCATCAAGAATCTCTTTTCGTTTGATACACCGCTGTTTCATTTCGTCATAATCGACTTTGGACAAATAATATTTAAAATCATCCGGACGGGCCGCAAAGACGTTTAAGCCTAGAGCAATAACAAAATTGCTCTCGTCGGCAAAGGAGCCTTCTGGTAACAGGCTTTCCCGAGGAATCAACAGTCCGGGGGCCACAATATCCAGCGCCTGATTTCGTTTGCCGAGCTTTAAAATAGAATCGTCATTTACCACTACAGAGTATGGAAGGGCGGGATACCTCCGGAGCAGACTTTCCGGATCGGCAGTGCTTTGCAGGTATTCGCTGCCGGTGATGGCTTCGACAAAACCCATCTGGTGAAGTTGGTCGGTCAGATCCACTATGTCGCCGCTCGCAACGTAGAATTCACCATCAATCCGTTCAAGTTCCGGAATAAGCCGTTGCCGTTCCTCCTGCAGTTTTGTTTCGCGCAGCAGAGCTTTTTGTCGATGGTTCGACAGTTCAGCCGTAAGCGTTCCATCATAGATATCCGACGCTTGCGTTGTAAAAGCCGATACGCGATTAAAAAGTGCAGCTTCAGCCGTCTCGTGTGCATCACAACAGGAAATTATCTTGTTCACAGCGATTGTCCGCTCCTGAGCCAGATCCTCAGAATTCTTGATCTTGCGGGCCAATTCGGCTTTCGTCTCTTCTGTCGTTCTCGTAAGTTCCTGACATTTTTTTAGGTCTCGCTCCAGCCCGCTTTTCTTTTTGGTTCGTTCCGCCCAAAACGCTTCCGAATTGCTCTCAAGGCTCAGCAATTCCATGGGACTGAAATGGTCCGCCGCTTCTGCCGCAACACCATCCATGAACTGGCTAATCTTTTCCTCCAGACGCCCCTTCTCTTCACGCAGATTGCCTATCGCTTCGATGAGCTTTGCAATCTTCTCCTTGAGTCCCGTGATCTCGCGGTCCATTTCTTTCCCTTTAGTTGTCATCATCTGCATCGCCGCTTTTGATGCATTAAGCAAATGAGTAGCTCCGGCGGTGAGTAAACCTCCGGTTCCCGTCAGTTCTTCAAACTTCTCTTTGTTGTCTTTGCTTTGGGCCTCTTGCTGGGTCTTGAGCTCAGTGACAACCCCTTCACTTTCAATCAAAGTTCCCAGAGCTTCGGCTGCCGCGGCCAGGTCAATTTTTTTGTTTAACTCCGCCACATCTGCCGACGCATTATTAATGTCCTCGCTAAGTTGCTCCAGGGTCTCGTCGAACTTGGCAACCTCTTTATTCTTTTCATAGAGCTTAAACGAGTCGAGCTTATGCCCCACATCGCTGAGTCGTTTACCCATCTCGACGATTTCCTTTTCGGTATCAGACATTTTTTCTATGACCTTCTCCAGTTCAAGGTCGACCCCCAGCCGGAAAGAGGCCAGATCGTTTTGTGCCTGGCTTAAAGCTTTTTTAGCATCATCATAGTCAATGCACCGATCAAGCCACTTATCCAGCAGTGGCGATATCTGCCTCAAATCTTGGAGCTCTTGTTCTATTTTCGGCAGCCGGTGAAAAAGCGCGTAATGCCTCACCAGGCTTTCCTGGTGATCTGATAAGGGGTTTATCTTTTGTATTTTGGCGCTGATACAGGGCACAATCTCCTTCTTCATGAGATCGCCCGATGTTTTAATTTTATCGAAATACTGATTAAGGCCGGCCGTTTCCGCCGTGTTCATCCTGAGGTGCTCTTCCCACTCGTCGGAATGGATGCCGTATCTGCGCAAATCAGCGCTGAAAGTTTTTTTCTGGTCATACGTGAAAACTTGGACGCCGTTTTTGAGCCGTTCCTGCGTCAGGCGCGACCGGAAGTCGTTGAACGGGGTGACTAGCCCTTCGACGATAACAGGGATCGATTCTATCGACAAGTGGTTTTGCGTAAGATAGTGGTATTGAAAGGCGATCCACTTTTCAACATCATCATGCCCGCCCTTTGCGCAAAAGCCAGACAATAAGTAGCCACTATTGTTATCGAGGAGCCACTCAATCAGCACGTAGGTTGTGCGCGGGGCGCCGTTAAAATACAAGGATAACGGTCGCTTGTCATAAGACGTGTTGGGAATAACCGCCTGCGCCAACATATGAATCATAGAGGTTTTCCCGCCGCCGTTGATTAAGTTGAGCAGGGTGTGTTGTCCGCCCATATTGTAAGTTTTGTCCCTGATAATCATTCCGGCGCCATATTGAAAGTTGACGTACCGGACCCGGTTTATATTAGGCACTGGTCGTCTTCCTTTCATTGACAAAATCGAGAATCTGATTGCGCCGCTCATCGTTGGAGTAATATGCATTCATGAACCCTGTCAATTTCGGGTTGACGTAAATTATCGCACTGTCTGAAAGCTCAGCCTGTCCCATGTATTCAATTCTTATGAACTTTGATTCCTCCAACACGCCTAGAACCTTGCGAAGGTAAGCCATATGGTCAGACCGAGCCGTTCCAATACGCCGGAACGCCCGGGAATCAAACGAATTTAGGCTCTCCCAGAAGGTGGCGGCTTCAAAGAACCGTATTTCCAGCGAGTCGGATATTTCCTGAATGTCTGGCATCGCCAACATGTTTTGGACAACATCGTTAACCAACCTATACAATTCCTTAAACGAAACGAAATCACGGCTGGTTACCGCATAATTGTTCGATGAATAAAACTCGGACAGCAACACCATAATTAGCATGTAGCACGTATAGAGAAATTTATTGGATTTCTCATCATTGTCGTTATGTACCCTAAATAACATCTTGATGTCTTCGTTGGTGCAACTAAAAATAGTGAAGGGATTGCGCGCCACTAAGTAAACGGCCGAGTTCGTTGGTAATAAACTCATTTCCGCCTGGTCAGCCAGAATAAATAAACAATCGAGAATTTCCTGCCGGCGGGTATGGGTGAACAAAGGGTCTCTTTCCAAAAGCTCTCCTGTTGTAACAAGCGCAAAGAATATACGCGCTGCAATTTTGAGGTCATCAGGGGCATACATATGGCAACACCTCCTCTACATTTGATGTAATCCAAATTCGAAAATTAGTTATCGTCACGCCGCCCGGCGTGTCGTGGTCATCGGCTCCCGCCGTTACTGTTAAAAATCTCTCTCGGTATAAATCTGGATTTTCATCTCGATGCAGCGCAATCAACTGTGTCACATCATAAAGATCACTGTCGCTTAGAAAAAGTTCTTCGTGGGCGAGTTCCACCAGGTCAATCACTCCCATCCGGTATAGCTGAAGGAAAATGAAGTAAAAACGAAACTCATCTTCGATTTCGCTTCGGAAGTCCCTGTCGAGTCCATTAATGAATTCTTTGAGGGTTAGCGGTCCTTCTTTCGGCATGGCAGACATTAGTTCGCCGAGTACCCGCAGGGTAAACTCCTTCTCACGCAGGCGGCGCAGCGCCATTTCTCGTGAATGATCTTCCGACGAATAATCGTCCGGCTGTTCACTTTCGTCAGGGGCATCAGATCTGAGCCGCTGGGGATCAAAGCACCACAGAGGATTAAAGAATTGTGGGCTTTGCCGGAAGAGGAAGTGAACGCCGCAGCGGGCCAATTCCAATTTCGCGTTTATGTCCATACAGGGCTGCAGGACGTGATTTCGGTAATGAACCTTGCGCCGTCTGCCAACCGCAATCCGCTGACTCCTTGATTGCATGAACGTATCCATGAGTTTCATCGTTTGATTAAAGAGTGTCACATGCGACTGGGCGGTTTGCCGAAGTTGAGTTTGGATTCTTCTGAGCATACCGAGAGCCTGATCGTCCCGCTCGCTTTTAACCTCTTCGCTCTCAGTGCGTTTTAAATCATCCCTTACAGAGGTCTGAAGCAACTCGAATTCTTTTTTCTCCCGTTGGTTTATAATTCTTTTCCGTTCTAGTTTGCTCTTAATTTCATCAATGCTCACACTTAAGGCATCGGATTGTAGTGATCGCAGCGTAAAATCGATTTCCAGGGAAAGAGTTTCAATAATCGTTTGTATGTTCCGAATGTGCTTCATTGCCTGTTCAAAATGTCCGTCTTCGTACTGCTGTCGGAGATAAAGCTGCTCCACCGTAATCTGAAGCTCGTTGGGAATCTCCTTGGTGGAATATAGCAGTTCAAGGCCCTGGCTGGTTAACCGAAAGGTCGTTTCGTTGTTGGATAAATCAAAGTCAGTAGGTTCAACAAGTTTTACCGGAACTTCAATTTTTGTTCCGGTTGCCGGGTTAGCCTCGGAATAAACATAAGGAATCCCGTCATTTTGAATAACCGTAAAAAGGAGTTGGTTAACGACATCCATGGCCTCGGTCCGGGATATTTGGCGACCGAAGCCTGCCTGCCAGCGTTCTTCAATCGCTCTGGCGAGCGAGGTGGTCGAGTGAAACTCGTTTGATAGGCTCCCCTCAAGGAGAAAAATCATGACGCCGATCGCCATCGGATACACAGGATAATCCTGATGTCCCTGGCAATTGGCGCTACGAGTAGATAGGAAATACTGAGGAGCAACCGTCCGCATCCTGGATTCAAAATCGCTGAAATAATCCAACTACATCACCAACCTGCGAATTTCTTGATACGGAATACTTTCCTGGGGAATGCGGTGTCCAGATTCCAAAATATTTAGGATTCTCTCTCTATCGCGACTCTCAAAGTGTTTCAAAAACAATTTGATATTACGCTCCAGCACTTTCGTTATTTGCTTAGGCGGTTTTGGCGTTACATCCATCATGAGCTGATAGGCCGGGATGAGCGGGACGATTTTATAATCCGGGTAATTGACACATAGCCTGGAGAAGATCGATAGTCCAGCGTAATCAAGATCGCCCCAATAATAAGTGAACGGTTCGCCGGCAACCTTCAGTTCCTCCAAAAAGGCAAAGCTCTTTTGAATATGGTTTCCTTGTCCCCATACTAGAAGATCGAGGCGGATGCCAAAAAAAGAAATCAGTCGTCCGGCGGCAACCTTTCTAATGTCGTGAAATGCGTCCTTATTTTCCGAGATGACAACACTTTCAATGGTGTCCTTATACTGAAAGTAAGCAAAAGGCTGGGGTGTCGGAAAAACATTCAAATTTTCCACCGTAATTCCGAGACGGCCCAGTATCTGGCCGCCGCTACCTTCGGACAACCATTTTTCATCGTTCACCATCTGGTAAGCCCTCTCGTTGATCGATGCCGGCCCGACAAGTAAGTGGCTTTGGTTCTTATAAAAGTCAAAAACAAGACTAATGAAAGGCTTGTCCTCGCGATATTGTTTCGTGTTTTTCAGGTAAAACGTGTTATCAAAGCGCGCCGTAAAGGCGCGAATCTCGGCCAGTGCTTCGTCGTCGGAGTCGCGATGTATCGAATAGCTGTGATAAAGAGGAGGGACCATTCCGTTTTTCTTGCCGCGGGGCGACAAAATTCCAGCTTCAATGAGATCTTCCACTTCCCTGGCCAGTTGCTCATATTCACATTTCGTTATAAAATCCTTAATTTCCAGGGTCTTTCTTGTGGTGCCCTTTATATGCTTAGCAATCATTCCAATCACGATTGTCCCTCGTTTCCGCGATATTCTTCCACAAACTGGAGTCTAGCATTCTTATTGTACCACATATCTGAAATACACTCAGGTATTGTCGCAAAGCCATAACCACGCAAAGGGCCTGTAATCAAGACGTTTGGCACAGAGCTGAGTTAGCGTGATAGTCAGATTATTCTTAGATATTCGTGGGCAATCAGCTAAACAAAAACAAAATGGTAGCCTCCTGAAGAAGACACTACCATTTTTTGTCTTGACCCTTTAAATGCCCGCTAGTCAAAATACCCTATTAATGTCAAAAGGGAACCAATGCTGTCCCAGTCACATCGCGGGTTTCCTAGTTGGCATAAGGTGGCGGAGGCGAGGCGTACCAACCCCTGTCCAATTCATATCGAATACATAATAGCCTGTTTTCTCCCTACGTCCAGGGGAACATATACAAATCCTTACAAACGCAAAAGAAGCCTTGCAACGCAAGGCTTCTTTAACTGTGTTTTCTTTGCAGCAAAACTACCGACTCAATGTGGAAGGTCTGAGGGAACATATCCGCAGAATTAAGATACTGGATTAATGCGAATCGCTGTGCTTAATTATCTATTGTCTTTCTAGTACAAGGTCAGCAAATAAAATACGACTTCGTTTTGCTGCGGTGCGGGTTATAGGTTCCCGACGAAAGCCACTACGATGTAGAATGCCTCGTCAGCGGCCAACGCTGGTATCCAAACTTTCAAATGGTGGAAAGCACCCCAGTGGAATCTAGAAATGCCCAACCGGTTACTTAGACAAGTGCAGAAAAGGCTATCAGCCCACCTTACGGGGAAAGAGCGGGGATGCCCTCGCCCTTCTTTCTATTATTATTGCGCCCCTTATAAGGGTTGAGATTTTCCGAAGCGGCATCCCGGCAAAAACAAATCCCGCGCTCGCGACCCCGCCCCCCCCCTACCTGAAATCTTGGTTATGATTCAAGTGTATGTTCATCGCTGCAGTTCCTTTTTTACCGCTAATTCCACATTTTCTCTGCGAGTCGTAACCTTACCGCATGGCTTTTCGCGCTTGGTTCCGCTTTTCTTAGGGCCAAAGAACCAAATCATCCTACATTTACCTTATTTGGTTTATTATTGTTTTGTACTCGCGCGAATGACAGTTCGTCTCAACGCCTTGATCATTGCCTATACCAGCTTATTTTTCTGTCAACGGCGTGTGTGAAAAACTCCTATAATAGCCTTGAATTACGGATTCTATCTCGAAGTAACTCAGCGTCTTCTTTGCTAGTAATTCTGCCGCCACCAATTCGATGATCTTCCAGTTTACCTCTACAAAGGTATCGGTTCGTATCCATAGCCATTTTATATAAGCTTCCGTTTCCTCCGGGCTGCCTGTTACACAATCCGCTAATTTAACCGCTTGCCGGTGGTCCTCGCCTGCCCCAAAACGGTTAAACCTTCCGGTGTATTTCTTTGCGGCAATACCGCCGGCAAATGACATCATCACTTGTTTCTCAATAATTGTTCTTTTCCTCGTGGTCATGTCATAATCCGCCCTAAATCGTTTTGGGGGAACTGTCTCTACCGCCCCGCGATATTCATTCTTAAGGTCAGGTACGATTGTTGCCTTTTTAAGCTTAATTCCTAGACCATACGCGGCAACCGCATGTCCAGCCTCGTGGAAAGCCGTCGCCTTTTCGCCCGGATTCTTTTTTGCCATAGTCTCGCTCCCTTCGACTAATTTCCCTAAGTTTTATACTGGCCGTATTCGGAAAAAGAATCAAGGCGATTTCCGAATGGCCCCAAATATTTCACCATATGAAATAGAAAAAGCGCTCCCCCTTTTTGAAAGGAAGCGCTCCAGTTCGTTGTTATTGTAATTTAAGCTTGGCGTTTTCCCATTGTTTTTCTTTTCCGATGTCATTTCGTCTTTCGCGCAATTCCTCCAACCGACGGCTAACTGCTTCCGGATTGGCATAGTCAATATCGCTACTCACGAATGCCTGTATTCCCGTGACCTCCCGACGATCGACTGGTCTATAGCCCGCTCGGTCAAGTAAGTCGCGCGCCGCCTGGAACCTGACGATGTCCACCGACGAATTTTTCATCAAGTCCAGCATGACACGGAAAGCGTCGATTGCCTCCTGAACAAACTGTTTACGCAAGTCCAGTCTGGCCGCTTCAACAGCGGCCTTAACTCTAACATTTCCTAACAGTCGGCTGCCGGCGACGTGTGGCTGCCCGTATCCCGCTTTAGTTGCAGCCTGTGTTGCATTACCAGTTTTCAGGAATTCGCCGATAAACAGCCGCTGCCTTGCGGTCAGATCATTATTCGCCACTGCCTGCAGCACCTTCTTCCACTACTTTTTCCTCCTCGATTCTGCCGCCGAACTTTCTCTTGGCTGCGATAACACCCCGGAGAGCGTCGTTTTCGTTCCTAGCTGCGTCGTATTCGGCCGCCTCATGTATCAGCATGAATTCGTCGACAGTGAAGACCAGCCTGCTGTCATTCCTTTCCCGACACTCCGCCGCCTTGACAGACTGGCACACCCATACTTCGGACCCCAATATGTCCTGGTACTGTCCGAAGACGGGAACAAGGCAGTTGCGGTCAAACGTGCCGGCGCATATTGCGAGATAGATATCTTCGGCGTTGTTGTACTTCGGCATAACAGCCTGTGCCTTTGCCAACCAACGGCCTGCCATCCAGTCACCGCCTTTGAAAGAATTTTGGTCACAATGACGAGGGTAGGAACTGACAACACTGACAGGGGCGCCGCTGTCGGTGTTGTCGGTTCGCTACTTCTGCTTTTTGGAGAATATTTTGGGGTTAATATGATAGATTGTCTTGGCCTGCTGTCCCTGGACGGACTTGGTCGCTTTGCGCAGCCATCCCGCATCGACCAGTTCAGAACACGCTCCAGCTACAAGTTCTTTTGTGGTCAGTAGATGCCATTCATTCCGGTAAACATCCCTTTCCGAGAACCCGTCAGCGACCTTCCTGTCCAGTATCTTTGCGGCCAAAGCAGCAGCAGATTTGAACCTTAGATTCGTCACCAGGCCGTAAATTCGCCGGGCATGGGTTTCCAAATAATCGGCCAATTCGCACGCCATAGCCACCGACAGTACCGACACAGGTCCGGCTGTACCCCCGTCGGCAACCTCGATCAGGTGGAAGACAAGCGCCAAAGACGGTGCCAAGCTGCGGTATTTGCCGAGATGCTCGGCCATCAGCGGATGCTCTTCCCGGCGAATCTTGGCCTCGAGTTCAGGCAGCCACTCGAAAAACAATTCTTGCGCCTTGGCGTCGAAGCGGAAATACGGCCGTTCGTCATTCTCTTGATGGGCTCCGGCTGCTACAAAGTCCATTTCGGCCAATGCCTTATAGATGTCGTAAGCCCGATTCCGTGCGGAGAGGTCCGGTTTTTGGTCGATTAGTTTCCATTTCGCCGGCTCTTCAGGGTAGACCAGCAACTGGAAGCGTTGTAGCATCCCGTCATTTTGCAAGCTATCGGCGGCCTGCAGGAGGTATCCGGTAAGTCTAGCCGGCTGAATGCCTCCTAGGACTGACAGGCAACAATTCTTGGCGTCGATTGTCCCGCGGACGACTCGGTCCGCCAAATATGATTGCCCGCCATTCCATGCTTCCAGGTAAAAAGCCCTGTCCATATGCCGGTCTTCACGCTCCCAACTTGCCAGCAGCCCGACAAGTTCATCCCTGAAAACCAGGATTCCACCAGGATTATCCCGTAGCATTTCGCCCAACTTTTCCACCGTGCTGTCGTTGGTTTTAAATCGCCGGCGAGTCGGTTCCTGCGGTTGCTCGATCCCGGCATATTCACTTTCGAGGTCTCCTAAAGACCGATGTTTTGCTTCGCTGCTCGCATTCTGGGGGGAATTTTCGGCTTTAGCTGCGGTGACCATCGCCTGCTTGATGGCATTCTGCCGGGCTTTGTAGGCCTCGTATTTTGCTTGAAAGACGGGCACCTCTTTGTCATAATTCTCCCCGGCGATCCTCTCCAGTTTGTCTATGGGTTTCATTATCTCCGTCAATGCCGGCGATTTTTTGACCGATGGATTGCCGACGATACCTCCCCAAAGATTTGGGATGACTTCCCAGTCATCGTTTTTCATCGGCTTTATCGCGCACCTGGCACCGATGACGGAGCTTGCGACGACGATTGCACTGACAGCGACAAAATCCAGGGGGCACTGCATGCGAAGGGCGACATCTTCTAGCCACGGGCGGACTCCATCCGGCAGACTGTCTGCCGGCAATCCTGCCACCGGCTTTAATATGTCTCTGATTTCTTCCGGCTCGGGCCAGTCCGCCTCGCCCCCGACATACGTATGTGAAGGTGCATAGTTGGCGGCTTGTTTGGCAATGCTGGCTAGTTCATCAGGCGGAAGGGGCGGCACGCATCGACCATTGTTCTCGGCCTCGATTGCAGCCAGGATTCCGGCTTCGGACAGGTCCTTACTGCGTAGCCAGCAGGCCAGGCGGAATAACGAATCATTCCTGGCGCCTTCGGGGATAACTTCCTGCAGGTGTAATCCATCGGACCTCGGGGGGTGTTCTATAAGGTCGAGTAGCCATTCGGTCATATCGGCCAGGGGCACATCCTCGGGACGGGAAGAGGCCTCCCATTCGTATTGCCTCCCGCTCGGATGAATACTTGGCGGGGCGACAACTTGGCCGCCTTCGGCACGGATGTCCAACCCTGGGGCGAGGTTGACCCTGTCACTTATCCGTCGGCCGGCAGGATAGCGGAAATAGTAATGTACACCTCTGCCGCCGGTAAGAACTTGGGGCGTATCCGGCAGCTTTCCATGTTTGGCCTCCAAGTCCTTAAGTGATTCGTCACCCCCGTGGCGGGGATCAACGTCAAGGACGACGATCCCGCTCTCCTCACCGGTTTTTATACCGACATTTGCATCGGGATACCGGTGCCACCAGTCTCTGATTTTGGCTTCGTCTTTTGTAGCCTCTTTTGCCCAGTTATCGATCCTCGGTTGTTTACCAGGCACCTTACACCAGTCGGCTTTGAAGTCTGGTGGAGTTAAGGGTATTATTCGCCACCCTCGGCGCGCAAGAGCCAGTGCTTCGTCTACATTACCCATGACGGCCGCCCTTCTGAGCGAAGTTCGCCATCGATACTGAGCCATGCACCAGGCGACGATTATCCGTCATCAGGCTATCGACTTCAGCCGAGCAGAGAAGTGACCGGATGATAGGAATTTTGATTCTCGTAGTCAGTTGAATGAGGGAATTAAGCTGAAGAAAATCCATCTCGGCCTCCAGCTCGAAATCAGCGGATTCGCCGGATGACGCCAGGCTGCTCCGGTTCTTCTTCAGGCTTGCCGCAGGACTGCTCATTTTGCTCAAACCAGCGCAGCACGGAATCCAGCCGGTAAAGAACTCTACCGTGAGTGCGGGTATGGGGCAGGCCTGATTTCAGTCTGAGCGTCCGGACTGACCAGGGACTTAGCCCCAGCTCTTCGGCCAATTCCCGCTCGGATAAAATTCTGTGTTCAGCCACGGCTCTGCACCTCCTTGTCCGCGACGAGCTCGGCGATAGCCCGCATTATTAATTGTTTCTTGTCAGCGGGCATTTCGTGCCGTAGCCAACGGCTGAAAGTCGTATCCGCGATTTTGGCGAAGTCGGCGACTTTCCATTTCCGTAGGCCATGGCTTTTGATTAGTTCGTGGATGTCTTGGTTCGGCATAGAATAGCCTCCTTTTAATTGATTGTCTGCGGGATTGTCAGGTTCGGGTTCTCATTCGCCCCTATCGTGATTTCTCACAAGTCCTGCGCTGTAACGGGCTGCCCGATCCCGCTTGTATTATTTGGTTATCAAAGAGCCTTGTTTTTCTTGCGCCCAACACTAGCCTATAATATAATTAAGGAAAAAGGTTATATCAGCATAGCCTTTACAATAGCCCTTATGGCGGGAGGATACGACCAATGATTTTGGGGAACGAACAGGATAACCGGAAGCTGGCCCTCGGCGCCAATGATTCAAAGATTGCTGCGACAATGACTATCCCGTTTGCGATTGTGCCGATTGCGCCGCAGATGATTTACGAGACTTACGATTTGGAAGTCGACGGGCAGAAACAAGTACTAATCGCCGGCTCGGGAGATTGCCGCCGAACATACGACCCGTTTAATGCTGGAGCCCTTTATCAATTCTTATCCGCCGATTTGCCCAATAAAGTCCAGCGGTGGGTTCACAGAAATGGCCTGCCGATCTACTCCAAGACAATGTCGGTCGCCGACTACGATAAGCTCCACAAGGCCATGCGGACAATATGTCAGTTGCATGAGGCCGTAGCTACCAACGATTTTTCCGTACTGCGTAAAGTCCAGTCGGTAAGTGTCGCTTCGATGAACGAAATAATGGAGTTTCTGGGCGGCTTCCACTTATCCCTTGGGGGTACGCCCAAAACACACTGGATATTGACCTATGACAAAATTCCGATATTCGGAACGACAACTCCGGATAAGCCCACCGATTCCGCTATTCCCCGTATTCTGGTGGCCGGTTTAGCTTCAACTGCTTTACGCGAAAGTGGTGCTCAACCAGCTATCCATAATGGCGCTCCCTGGCCAGCGCCGGCCCTTGGAACCATGGGCCTTAAAGCTTATCTTTACGCCCTGCTGCTAAGATTGATTACTTCGAAATATAAGGCGCGATGCAAGTTATGCGGCAACCAGTTTGTGCCCGACGACGACGAAAACAAGCGCCCTGCAAGCCAAATATATTGCCCCGGCTGTCGCGAAAGCTATGCCTCCCAGGCTATGTACCGAAATCGCCTGCGATCAGCGCGAAAGGATGTCGTCAAACTGGGTAAATCGCCCGAGCAGGCAGCGCTCGATAATTCCGTAAACCTCGACCGCCTGCTCAAGATTTTATCCGGCGAGTCGACTATTTAAGGAAGAAGGGGAAAGTAATGGCGCGAAAAATCGAAAAACGCGGCGAACACTCCTATCGACTGACTGTCTTTGCCGGCTACGATGGAAACGGAAAACAGATCATCCACCGGAAAACCGTAAACGCAGCCAACGATACCGAGGCCAAGAAGCTTTACACCCAGTTCGCGGCTGACGTTGAGCGCGGTAACATTGCAGCGTCAGGTAAGATGACCCTTAAAGAGTTTTTTGCCTACTGGGAAGAACACCACGCCCGGAACCACCACGAGCCCAAGACCATTATCCGGAACAAGGAACTGTTTTCCCGTATCGAAGCAGCCCTGGGCAGCAAGCGGTTGGACAAGCTGGAACCCAAACACATTTTGCAGTTTTACAAAAAATTGTCCGAGCCGGGGATCAAAAATACTCCGACCAAGAAGAATGGCGAACCGGCAAAACGCGAGTTGTCGTTGTCGGCCAATACTATACAGAAACACCACAAGCTGCTGTCAGCTCTCCTGACGAAGGCGGTGCAATGGGGGTTCATTTACTCAAACCCCTGTTCGCGGGTGGAGAGCCCAAAAGCCACCCGCCAGCAGATACCCATTCTTGACGAAGAGCAGACGATAGGATTCCTTGCTTTACTTGACGGCGAAGAGCTTAAATACCGACTTCTTGTCTTCATAGCTCTGTCTACAGGTCTTCGGCGGGGAGAAATATTCGGGCTACGATGGGCCAATATCGACTTTGTCAAAAAGACCTTTGACATCAGGGAGACAAGCCAATATATAACCGGTGTCGGCCTGATAACTAAGTCGCCCAAGAATGAATCTTCCAGGCGGCAAATTGCGGTATCCGATTCCGTAATGGAGCTCCTGCGGCAGCACAAGGCAGAGCAGTCAGCCCGGCGTTTAAAACTTGGCGCCGGCGACGGTGGTGAATGGGTGGGCGCCCAGAAGTCAGAAGAAGATTTCGTCTTTACCACCTGGAACGGTGCGCCGATGCATCCGGACAGCTTCAATAACTGGCTTCGAAAATTCATTGACGAACATAAGCTTACCCATATCAGCCCGCATAGCTTCCGGCATATGTCTGCAACCTTCGCGCTCGTGCAAGGAATCAGCCTGAAATCGGTATCCGCCCGCCTGGGCCACAGTAAAACCAGTACAACCGCAGACATCTACAGTCACGCTCTCAAGTCTGTCGACAGGGATATTGCCGAAAAAATGGATGCTTTTCTCACCTCTTCGAGGGTAAAAAAAGGGCAGTCGTAAACGCCGGCCCTTGGGTAAACCTTGTTCAACATAGGTTGTCGCTGGTAGTCACTGATATCCATTTTTGTGTAATAAGACCCTAAATAAGGCCCATATTTACATAACAAAAGGCTCCGCATATCTGCAGAGCCTTGATTTTACTGGCGCGCCTGGTACGAATCGAACGTACGACCAACGGATTAGAAGTCCGTTGCTCTATCCCCTGAGCTACAGGCGCATGTTTCGCACGGCCGGCCACGGAGCGGCTGTTCCCGTTGCTCACCGCAAGATTATAGCACCTTTGCCCGGTCCGTGTCAAGGCGGCGCCGCCGGCGGCCGTCAGAAGAGCTGCAGTTGGTCGCGTTCGGGGTCGCTTTTGGCCGGGTTGACGATTTTCATCGCCCCCGCCCTTATCCAGCGGTCGCAGGCGCGGCAATACACGCTGGCGTTTTCGTACGCCCAGGCGAGATTGCGGCCGCATTTGGGGCAGGTAAATTGAATCATGAGCTTCGACGCTTCCATACCCGTTCCCCTTTCCGCCGGGAGTGGCAACCATAGTTACATAATTCGCCCTTAATGGCGAAACTCCTTTTTGCCGCGCGCTGTTCGGCCGATTTCGCCGTCGCATCGCCAGAGGAGCACGGCGCCCAAAACGAGGAAGAGCAATCCGTCGGCGACGAACATGATGCCGATGCCGGTGACGGTGCTTATCGCCCCGCCGAGCAACGGACCGGCCATGCCCCCGAACTGGTTGGCGCTCATCACCAGGCCGAACGCCCGACCCCGGAACGACTCGTCCGTGCAGGTGACGATGGCGCTGTTGATGTTGGGGTAGGTGCCGGCCAGAAACAGCCCGAAGACGAAATGGAGGGCCGCAAACCTGATGACGTCGTGGGAGAAGTACTGCACCGCCAACACGATGCCGCCGCCGATCATCGCCACACCGATCATTTTGATAAAGCCGCGCTTCTGGCCGGCGTTGCCCCAGGCGGGCGCGGCCAGGGCGCCGGCGAGTCCGGCGAGCGAGAAGACGGCGCCGGCGGCGAGGCTTGCCCCTGCGAAGGTGCCCTGCATCTCGGCGATGTATAGGGTTATGAGCGGCTGCAGCATCATGGCGACCATCTGCACAAGGAAAAGCACGGCGAGCATGCGGCAAAGCAACGGGTTGCCCCGGGCGGTGCGCAGGTCGCCGGCCACCGACCCGGCGGCGCCGGCCGGCGCCAGCG
>MTLD01000012.1_pt1 | contig 35054 bp, 34 predicted proteins | sample 1982471 | NCBI WGS metagenome assembly MTLD01 (sample SAMN05712604, study PRJNA340218) | biofilm metagenome | isolation source: sample SPM anode biofilm adapted to -50 mV | place: USA | collected 2012-02-03 | reverse complement strand
CAGGGCCCCGGCGAGCCGATCCAGCCGGGCGGCCTCGGCCTGCAGCTTCCGCTCGACCGTGGCCCGGGCGGGCCCCAGCACCAGCGCCTCGGCCCGGGACCGCGACCAGGCCCGGTGGCGCTCCAGCAGGCCGCCCTCGCCCTCCAGCACCTCGGGGATCTCCCCGGCCAGGGCCACCTCCAGGGAGCCTCCCCAGCGTTCCCGCCAGCGCCGGAGGGGTGGTGGATCCTCGACGGGCGAGGGCGGAGTCGCCGGGAAGGGCGAGCCCAGGCCCAGCCGGGGGGCCTGCACATCCAGGCCGTCCACCCGCAGGCCCGCCCGGCCGGGGATGGCTTGGTAGGCGAGGCGCAGGGTCTCCAGGCGCCCCGTGATGGCCCGCCGCTGGAACACGAGGCCCAGCCAACGTTCCCGGGGATCGCCCTCCACCGCTTTCAGCCGGGCGCCGCTAAACCAGGGGCCCCAGAGCCGGGGGCTGTCCTTCGCCGCCTCAGCCTGGAGGCACAGCCAGGCCTCGTCCGTGGCCTCCAGGAGCCAGAGCTCGGGTCTCGGCTGGAGCAGGAGCACCCAGCCCTCGGCGGCCTTCCGGCCCGCCCAGCGCAGGCCCAGGGCCCGCCCCGAGGCCCACACGGTTTCCACCGGGAGATCCGGGCGCTGGGCCATCCAGGCCCGGGCGAGGGAGAGAAGGAGGGGCGCGTCCATTCGTGATCGATATAATCCAGTATTCAGCCAAGATGAAGAATTCGGTCCCCACCCCAGCATCCCATGGGGCGTGGCCGGATTTCAGGTCCCGGCCCCGTCTCTTCGATAAGTGGATTCTATGAACGCTTCGCCCACCACAAGCCCCCGTCCCCTCCAGGTCCTGCTGGTGGACGACAACCCCATCCAGCTGAGCCTGCTCCGGCACCTGTTCCAGCGCCACGGCCACCACACCCTCGAGGCCCGGAACGGCGCCGAGGCCCTGCTTGTGCTGGCCACGGAATTCCCCGATGTCGTGGTCAGCGACTGCGTCATGCCCCTGCTCGACGGCTACCAGCTCTGCCGGCTCCTCAAGGACGACCGGGCCACCCGCCACCTGCCCGTGCTGCTGCTCACCGCCCAGGGCGGCGGCCTGGCCCGCTTCTGGGCAAAGACCTGCGGGGCCGACCGCTTCCTGGTGAAGGGTCGCGACCTGGATCACGTGGTGGAAGTGGCCTCGACCCTGGCCCAGCAGGCGGGCCGGCCCCGGCGCGGCCACCAGGTGCCCCGCCTGGCCCAGGAGAACTTCGGGGTGGATGCCATCCAGCGCCAGCTCGCCCAGGCCCTGGAGCAGCGCCTGGTGGAGACCGCCATGCGCGACTCCATCGGGCGGCTCTACACCGTGGAGCACGACACCACCAAGCTCATCCAGGGCTTCATCGAGATCCTCCAGGAGTTGGTGCTGCCGGGGGCCCTGGCCGTGGCCTACCTGGGCGAGGACGGCGCCTGGTCCGCCGGCGTCCACGGCGCCTCCACCAGCGATCAGGACCGCGCCTCCCTCGAATCCGAACTGGCCCAGCGCCTCGGCCTTCCCGCCCCCATCGAGTGCCACTGGCACCCGGCCAGCGATCCCGAGGAGCGGCGCCGCAGCCTGCGCGACCCCGTCCGCCTCACCCTCTCCACCGCCATGCCCGGCTACCCCGTGGCGGGCGCCGTGGGACTGCTGGCCGAACGGCGGGCCGCCGAGGACTACGAGCGCCTCTTCGAGATCGCCGCCGAGGAGCTGGGGCGCCTGCTGAGCCTCGAGGATTCCCGGCTGCGGCTCTACCACCAGGCCATCCGCGATCCTCTCACCGGCCTCTACAACCGGCGCCACATCCTCGACATGCTGGGGGTGGAGCTGGACCAGTGCGGCCGCTTCGGCCAGCCCCTCTCGCTCATGGTCGTGGACCTCGACCATTTCAAGATCGTGAACGACCGCTACGGCCACGCCACCGGCGACCAAGTGCTGAGCGTGGTGGCCCAGCGCATGGCCTTCGGGCTGCGCAAGGTGGACCAGCTCGGGCGCATCGGCGGGGAGGAGTTCCTGTCCTACTGCCCCCAGACGGACCTCGAGGGCGCCCGGGCCCTGGCCGAACGGCTCCGCGAGCAGGTCTCCGCCGAGCCCATCCCCGGCCTGCCCGAGTCGGGCCGAGTGACCCTCAGCATCGGCCTGGCCACCTGGAACGGCGGCGAGGACACCACCGAGGCCCTGCTGGCCCGGGCCGACCGGAACCTCTACAAGGCCAAGGCCGAGGGACGGAACCGCGTCGTGGGCTGAGGCCGCACCGGGCGCCTTGACGGCCTCCGGGATCGGACGCATCATGCCATACGCTTCCGTATGGAGAACCCATGGAACCCGGATCCCCGGTCCCCGATGACCTGGTCCAGCGCGTCGCGCGCCTGGAGGCCCAGGTGGCCTGGCTGCTCCAGCAGGGGCAGGCGCCCCGGCCCGCGGCCCCCGCGCCGCGCGCCCCCCAACTTGCGCCACAGCCTGGGTCTGCCCTCCGGCCCGACCGGAAGGTCTCGCCGGTGGCTGGGATCGCGGGCATCGGGGCCGTGCTCTTCCTGGCCGGGGCGGTGTTCTTCTTCCGCTGGGCCGTGCAGCAGGGCTGGATGGGCCCGGAGTTGCGCTTCGCCCTCGGCCTTCTCGTCGGCGGCGGGCTGACGGCCTTCGCCACGCGGCTCGCGCTGGGCGCGAACCGGCGCTTGGGCGTGGCCCTGCTGCTGGCCGGGCTGGGCAGCCTCCAGTTCACCTTCCGGGCCGGCGCCTTCAGCTACCGCTTCTTCGACCCGGTCCTGGGCCTGGCGGCCGTGGCGGTGCTCACCCTGCTGGCCGGCGCCCTGGCCGCCCGGATCCGCAGCGGCGGCGCCCTGACCGTGGCCCTGGCCTCGGGCCTGGCGGCCCCCCTCGCCTTCAGCCAGGGCGGCCACCACGAGGTGGCCCTGGCGGTCTATCTCGCCGTCCTCATGGCCGCCACCCTGGCCGTGCCCTACCTGGCCCGCGCCGGCGGCGCCTGGCTCGGGGCGCGCTGGACGGCCCTCCTGGGCACCTGGCTCCTGCTCCTGTCCGCCTGTGCGGAGGTGACGAAGCCGGATGCCGCTCTCCTGGGCCTCCTGCTGCTGCTCCACCTCCTCCTGGCGGGCCTGCTCGCCTGGCTGCCCGGCACGGAGGAGCGCCCCGGCACTCCCGCCACCCTCTGGCTGGCGGCCTCCATCCTCGCCACCGCCTTCGGCTGGCTGCTTTGGAAGCGCCTGGGCTGGATGCCGGAACTGTACGCGGGTCCCGTGCTGGCCGCCGCAGCCTGGAACCTGGGCCTGGTGAGGCCCGTGCGCCGCCGCCTGGGGGGGCGCGCCGCTGACCTGGCCCTGCTGGCCCTCGCCTCCGGCCACCTGGCCCTGGCGGTGCCCGTGGCCCTGGCCTGGCGCTGGGTGGGGCCCCTCTGGGGCGCCTTCGCCGTGGCCCTCGCCTGGGCCGCCCATCGCGGCGGCGAGGCCGGCTCGGAGGAAGCCGCCGCCCTGCGGCGCCTGGCCCTGGGCATGGCCCTGCTGGCGACCCTGCGCTGGGCCTTCCACGGCCTCGACGGAGCCTTCGAACCCTGGCACGCGGGCCTCCCCTTCCTCCGCGCCGCCTTCGTCGAGGGCGCCCTCGCCGCCGCCGCCTGGGGTCTCCTGGTGCGGGGCCGGGACGGCCTGGCCCGCCTGCTGGCCTTCCTGGCCCTGCAGGTCACGGCGAACCTCACCCTGGCCGTGGAGGCGGCCCGCCTCGTCCATTGGCTGCAGTCGCCGGACCCCCGCCAGCTGGCCTGGACCGCCGGCCGTGCGGCCTCCATCACCCTCACCCTGGTTTGGGCTCTCTCCGGCGCCTGGCAGTGGATGCGCGGCCTCGGTCTCGAAGGAGGGCCGCGGCGGGCCCTGCTGGCCGCCGGCTACGCCTGGATGGGGATCGCGGCCCTCAAGCTGCTGCTGGCCGATCTCGCCACCGCCGACACGCCCCTGCGGGCCCTGGCCTTCCTGGGTGTGGGGGCCATCGGCATGACGGCAGCGACCCTGGCCCGCCGCCACCACCCCGAGGCCCACCCGTGACGCCGGCCCGCCTCGTTCCGCTGCTCGTCCTCCTGGCCCTGGCCTGCGCGAAGGAGGGCGCCACCGGCCTCCGCCGCCGCGCCATCACGCCCCCCGCCGCGAACGGCTGGGCCCGCCTGCCCCTGGATCCCACCGCCCAGACGGAGCTGAAGGGCCTGTGGATCTCCGACCCCTCCGGCCGCAGCGTACCATTCCTCGTGGCCCACGAGGGCCTGTGGGCGTCCCAGCCCCTGGAGCTGGATCACCCGGTCCTGGGTACGGATGGCCGAGGACGGCCCAGCGCGGAGTTCGGCGTGAAGCTGCCCGAGGGCTGGCGCGTGGGCGAGCGGGCGAAGCTGTGCATCGACCTCGACCTGGCGGGCGCCGCCCCCTGGGTGGCCACCGTGGAGGCCGCACGGCAGCGCCCGGGCGGTGCCCTCCTCGCCTTCGACGCACCGCCCCCGACCCACCTCTACGACCTCACGCCCTCGGGCCGCCGCACCCACCTCGAGCTGCCCTGGGACGGGGAGCGCTACCGGATCACCCTCCGCGCGGACCAGGGCCGGGCGCCCCGGATCACGGGCCTGCGCGTGGCCGCGGAGACGGGCCCGGAAGCCCTGGCGCCGGAACAGGCCCTGGCGGCGTCCCTGGAGCCGGTGCCCGACCGCCCCGGCGAATGGCGGCTCACCCTGCCCCAGGCGGACCGCATCGTGGGACTGGACCTCACGCTGGTCCCCCCCGCGGCGCCCTTGCATGTGGAGGCGGCCCTGGACGAGGGGACCTTCACCGCCGCGCCCGAAGTGGTCTGGAACCTGCCGGCCCTGGGCGCCTCGGCCACCCGCCTCTCCCTGCCGCCCACCCTCGCCCGCCGGGTGACCCTCCGCCTGCCCCAGGGGGCCCGCCCCGAGTCGGCGCGGATCCGGGTCCGCCGCGAGGTGCTGCTCTTCCCGGCGGAGGCCGGACTGGCCTACACCCTCCATGTGGGCGGAGAGGCCCGCCCCGCACCCGGGGACCTGGGCGGCCTGCCCTCCAGCCGCCTCCTCCTCGCCGCCGAGCCCCTCGCGCTCGGGCCCGGAACGCCCGATCCGGATGGCCTGCCCCGGCGCATCGCCTCCGGCGAGCGGGCCCGCCCCTGGATGCCCTGGCTGGCCGGCGCCGCCGTGCTGGTCCTGGCGCTCGCCGCCTGGCGGCTGATGCGGGGGGAGGATTCCGTCTAGCGCTCCGCCAGCACCTCGTCCGTGGTCTTCACCGCGGCGAACTGGCCCCGCAGCTCGGCCAGGGCCACGCGGTGGGCGGTCTCGGCGGGGATGCGGCCGCCCTCGCCGTCGTCCAGGGAGAGGGCGGAGCTGGCGTCGGACACCACCGTGACCGCGAAGCCCAGGTTGGAGCCCAGCCGCGCGGTGCTGGATACGCAGAGGTGCGTGGTGATGCCGGCGATGACGAGGCCGGTGATCCCGTGGGTGCGGAGGTGCTCCTCCAGGCCCGTGCCCAGGAAGGCCGCGTGCACGGCCTTGGTGAAGACCGGCTCGCCGGGCAGGGGCGTCGCCTCCGGCTTGAAGGCGTGGCCCGGCTGGTCCGGATGCAGCGGTGAGGCTGGGTTCGCGGAAGCGTGGCGCACGTGCAGCACGGGCCGGCCCGCGGCGCGGAAGCCCGCCAGCAGGCGCGCCACGTTGGCCTCGGCCCCGGGCGTGCTGCGCGCCCCCCAGCTGGGATCGTCCCAGGCCTTCTGGACATCGATGAGCAGGAGGGCGGTGGTCATGACACCTCCGGTTGGGATTCGGGGAGGGACGCGGGCCGCAGCTGCACGAGGGCCACGGCGGAAAGGATGACGAGCATGCCGGCCAGGCCGCGGGCGCCGAAGGGCTCCTTCAGGATGAGCGTGCCCAGCAGCACGGCCACCAGCGGATTCAGGTAGGCGTAGGTGCCCATCTTCGCCGGGGGCCAGGCCTTGGCCAGGTAGATGTAGGCGCTGTAGGCCAGCACCGAGCCGAAGAGGGCCAGGTAGCCCGCCGCCAGCAGGGCCTGGGGACGCAGCGGGGCCCGCAGGTAGCCGCCCGTCAGAGGCGCCACCAGCCAACCGATGAGGGCCGCGGTGGCCATCTGGAGCCCCCCGTTGGTGAGCAGCCCGCCGCCGTGGACGAAGCGCTTGCCGTGCAGGGTGCCCCAGGACCAGATGACCGGCGCGAGGATCATGGCCGCGAGGCCCTTCGGGTCGATGCGCAGGGTGCCCGCGGGCCAGACCAGCACCACCACCCCCGCCAACCCGAGGCCGAGGCCCGCCCAGCCCTTGGGCCCGAGGGGCTCCTTCCCCATGGAGAAGAGGGCCAGCCAGAGGGGTACGAGGGCCGCCAGCACGGCGGTGACACCCGAGGGCACCGTCAGCTCCGCCCAGGACACCATGGCGTTGGACACGCCCAGCAGCAGGGCGCCCACGAAGACGATGTGGCCCACCTCGCGGGCCGGGGGCCAGGGCTCGCGGCGCAGGCGCCCCAGGCCCAGGGCCAGGATCGACGCCAGGGTGAAGCGGGCGGCCACCAGGCCATAGGGCGTGAAGGATTCCACCCCCACGGCGATGGCGAAGTAGGTGGAGCCCCAGACCAGGGCCACGGTGAGGTAGGCCAGCCAGCCCATCATCCGCGGGGTTCCTGAGCCGACGCGCGCTCCACCCGGCAGACGCGCAGGGCGAAGGCGCCGTACCACCGCTCGCGCCCCAGGCGCTGGGCCACGGCGTGCTCCGCGTGCGCCTTCCAGGCGGCGATGCTGGCCTCGTCCCGCCAGTAGGACACGGTGAGGCCGAAGCCCTCGGCGTCCCGGACGCTCTCCACGCCGAGGAAGCCGGGCTGCTGCCGGGCCAGCTCGACCATGCGCTCGGCCATGGCGGCGTAGCCCTGGTCGCCCTCCGTGCGTTGACTGGTGAAGATGACGGCGTAGTAGGGCGGTTCCGGGGTGGCCGCGATCACTTGCGGACCTTCTTCCCCGGGCCCTCCACGGGGAAGGGGCTGGGCCCGGCCTTCTCCCAGTGGGTTTCCAGCACCATGGTGGTGCGGGTGGTCACCATGGGCCCCAGGGCCCGGATGCGGCGCAGGCGCTCGGCGATGCCCGCCGGCGTGTCGGCCACCACCTTCAGCAGCAGGGCGTCCTCCCCCGCGATGGTGTGGGCCTCCAGGATGTCGGGCTCGTCCTCCAGGGCCTTGATGAAGCGCTGCTCGATGGCCTCGTTGTTGTCCTTGTAGCGCACGGCCACGAAGGCCACGGTCGGCTTGTTCACCGACGCGGGGGAGACGCGGGCCGCATAGCCGCCGAGGACGCCGTCGGCTTCCAGCCGCTTCACGCGGTCGATGATGGTGGGCCGGCTCACGCCCAGGCGCTCCGCCAGCTCGGCATGGCTCATGCGCCCCTCCTGCTGGAGCAGCGCCACGAGGCGGCGGTTGAGATCGTCGTCCATCAACGGCTTCACCATGGGGCCTCCGGATGCCTTCCATTCAACACTGTGGAAGGCATCCATTCAACAAGCGCGACAACCCGTCAAGCCGGGATCCCGACTGCCCCGGGGGGCGGATCGGGGTACCATGGGGCCCGAGGTGTCCATGGACTTCGCCCGCCCCTACACCGACCAGAGCTTCTTCCTGATCGCGGGGCCCTGCGTCATCGAAAGCCGGGACCACGCCCACTTCATGGCCGGGCAGCTCCGGGACCTGGCGGAGGCCCGGGGCATCCCCTTCGTCTACAAGTCCAGCTTCGACAAGGCCAACCGCACCAGCCGCGACAGCGCCCGCGGGCCTGGCATGGACGAGGGCCTCGACATCCTGGCGGAGGTGCGGCGCCGCTACGGCGTGCCGGTGCTCACCGACGTGCACGAGAGCCAGCAGTGCGCCCCGGCGGCCCAGGCCGTGGACGTGCTCCAGATCCCCGCCTTCCTCTGCCGCCAGACGGATCTCCTCCTCGCGGCGGCGGCCACGGGCCGGACCGTGAACCTGAAGAAGGGCCAGTTCCTCGCCCCCTGGGACCTCAAGCACGGCGTGGAGAAGCTGCGGTCCGTGGAAGGCCACGGTCCGGTGTGGGTGACGGAGCGGGGCTCCAGCTTCGGCTACGGCAACCTGGCCGTGGACTTCCAGTCCTTCCCCCACCTGCGCAAGACGGGCTGCCCCGTGGTCTTCGACGCCACCCACAGCGTGCAGAAGCCGGGCGCCCTGGGCCACGCCACCGGCGGCGCCCGGGAGATGATCCCCACCCTGGCCCGCGCCGCGGCCACGGCGGTGGACGGCTTCTTCTTCGAGGTGCATGACTGCCCCGAGAAGGCCTTCAGCGACGGCCCCAACGCCATGCACCTCGACCGCTTCGGCGAGCTGCTCGACCAGCTCCTGATCCTGTGGCGGGCGGGGCGGGCCGCAGCCCAGCAGGACCCTGCGGGGCGGTGATGGTCACGGGGGCGCTGAAGGCCGGACGGGGCCTGGAGCTGCGCCCCCTCCGTCTCGCCGATGCGCGGGCCCTCTTCGCGCTGGTGGAGGCCGATCGCGCCCGCCTGCGCCGCTGGCTGCCCTGGGTGGACCTCACCAGGGAGGCGTCGGACATCCGCCGCTTCATCCTTCGCACGCAGGCCCACTTCAAGGATGGCCAGGGGGCCACCTTCGGCGTGTGGTGGAAGGGCCGGCTCGTCGGCGTGGCGGGCTTCAACTGGATCGACGGCCCCAACCGCAGCGGCGCCCTGGGCTACTGGCTGGCCCGGGAGGCCGAGGGCCGCGGCCTCATGACCGCCGCCGTGGCCGCCCTCCTCCGCTACGGCTTCCGGGGCCTCGGGCTCAACCGCGTCGAGATCCGCGCCGGCGTCCGCAACCGCCGCAGCCGCGCCATTCCCGAACGCCTGGGCTTCCGCCGCGAGGGCACCCTCCGCCAGGCCGAGTGGGTCCACGGCCGATTCGTGGACCATGCGGTGTACGGACTACTGGCCGGAGCCTGGCGACAGAACGGGCGCTAAACGCCTGCCCTCTCCGGGAGGTATCCAGGCCATGCGCCTCCCCATCCCGATCCTGCTCTGCCTCGCCGCCGGTGTGCCGACCCTCCTCCGGGCCCAGGCCCCCATGGTCTCCCTGGTTCGCCAGCCCCGCGCCACGGCCCTGGAATTCACCGTCCCATGGACGGAGTTCCAGTTCAGCCAGGGGCCCGACCATGCCGTCTTCCACCTGGGCGCGGGCCTCGGCCTGCGCCGCTGGGACGACGGCGATACGGCCGCGCGTCTCGTGGCGGACGCCAACGCCGACCTCAATGGGCTCTTCCTCGGCATCGGCGTGGTGGGCGAGGTGCCCCCCGGGGAGAAGCCCTTCCTGGGCCCCCGCCTGCGGGTGGGCTGGGCCTTCCACCCCCACTGGGCCGTGAGCCTGGAGGGGGAGCACCTGGAGCGGCCCTTCGGCGATGGCTGGGGCGTCAAGCGCCGCAGCAGCCTCGGCCTGGCCATCAGCGCCCGGTTCTGACGTCTCCGCAGCCGGCCGGGGGCTACTCCACCCCTGCCGCGTAGGTGAGGTTCAGCAGGGCCATGGCCCGAGTGACCTTGCCCACGCTGTTCTTGGTGGTGTCGGTGTAGAGGATGCCGCGGCGGTCCAGGGCCTCGTAGTCGAAGTTGCCGTCGCCGCTGAGGTCGAAGCAGAGGGCCCCGTCCTTGATCCAGTCCGTGCGGATCTGGTACCCGGGGGCGGGCACGGCGCTCACGATGACATCGGCCATCCGGATGAAGCCCTCGAGGTGGTCCTTGTTCGTGTTCGCATGGCAGAGGATGGGCGTGGCTTTGAGGTTGGCCACCATGGCGGTGAGGGGGCGCCCGATGCGGAGGCTGTCGTTGATGACGAGCACGGTCTTGCCCGCCAGCCAGGCGTCGCCGAAGCCGCGCTTGAGGGTCTTCACTATGGCCCGGGCGGTGCAGGGCGTCATGCAGCGGTGCTGGGTGCCGTCGTCCATGCGCTTCCGGTACTTGTTCAGGAACCCGATGTTGATGGCGTGGAGGCCCTCGATGTCCTTGCTGGGGTCCACCAGGTCCATCACCTCGTCATCCTTGATCTCGCTGTAGCGCAGGGGATAGAAGATGAAGATCCCGTGCGTCTTCTCGTCCTGATTGAGGCGGGCCAGCAGCTTCACCAGCTGCATGCCGTTCTGCACGCGCAGGTCCGCCGCGGCGATGCCCAGGTCCTCGCAATCCTTCATGAGCCAGCGCTGGTAGGTGACGCTGCCGGGATCGTCGGTGCCCAGGATGACCCCCAGGCCCGGGGCGAAACCCAGCTTCTGGACGTTGGACTTCACCAGCCGCAGGTAGTGCTGGGCGGTTTCCTGGCAGTCGAGCTTTCCTGTGAGGGTGGACGGCATGGAGCACCTCGGCCCCCATTCTACCGGCTCCGGCGGACGCCCCGCCGCCCGGCAGCCTATGCTGAGTCCATGCGTCATCCGAAGTCCGTCGCCGACCTGCAGGCCCGCCTCCGTGCCGCCTACCCGGACGCGAGGTGCGCCCTCGACCACGCCGACCCCTTCCAGCTGGTGGTCGCCACGATCCTCAGCGCCCAGTGCACGGACGCCCGCGTGAACCTCACCACCCCGGCCCTCTTCGCCCGCTTCCCCGACGCCGCAGCCCTCGCCGCGGCCCGGCAGGAGGAGGTGGAGGGCCTCATCAAGTCCACCGGGTTCTTCCGGAACAAGGCGAAGAACCTCATCGGACTCGGACAGGCTCTGATGGCCCGCCACGGTGGGCGCGTGCCCTCCGATCCGGCCGAGCTGGCCGCCCTGCCCGGCGTGGGCCAGAAGACGGCGAACGTGGTGCTGGCCAACGCCTTCGGCGTGCCGGCCCTGGCGGTGGACACCCACATCTTCCGCGTGGCCCGGCGCCTGGGTCTTTCCAAGGCCCCCACGCCCGAGAAGGTGGAGGCCGACCTCTGCCGGATCTTCCCCCGGGAGGACTGGATCGAGCTGCACCACCAGCTCATCTTCCACGGCCGCCGCACCTGCGACGCCCGCCGCCCCGACTGCGCCGCCTGCCCGCTGCTGGACCTCTGCCCCACGGGCCTGGGGAAGATCAAGGACCCGCACCTGGGGCTCCGCTTCCAGGCGCCGGATCCTGGCCCCGCCACGGCGCCCGCGCCTTCCGCCCCGGGCGGGGACGGCCCCCGGCGCATCGTGAGCCTGGTGCCCTCGGTGACGGAGCTGCTCGTGCAGTGGGGGCTGGCAGCCCGGCTGGTGGGGCGCACCCGTTACTGCATTGAACCGAAGTGGATCCGGAACACCGTGCCGATGGTGGGCGGCACCAAGGACCCGGACCTGGACCGCATCCGCGACCTGGCACCGGACCTGGTGATCCTGGAGAAGGATGAGAACCCGAAATCCGCGGCGGAGGCCCTCACGGCCCTGGGCCTCCCCTGGTTGGCCCTGGAGGTACGCACGTTGAAGGGGGCCATCGCGGAGCTGCGCCGCCTGGGCACGGCCGTGGGCGCGGCCGAGGCCGGCGAGGCCCGCGCCGGGGCCCTGGAGGCCCGGCTGAAGGGCCGCCGGCGGAAGGGACCGCGGACCCTCGTCCTCGTCTGGAAGGATCCCTGGATGAGCGCCGGGCCCGACACCTACCTGGGTGACCTGCTGCGAAGCGCAGGCCTCACCCCCCTCGGACCGGAGGGCTACCCGGCCCTCGACGAGGCCGCGCTCGAGCGGCTGGCGCCCCAGGTCATCCTGCTGCCCACCGAACCCTACCGGTTCAACCGCCGCCACGCCGCCGAGCTGCAGCGCCGCTTCCCGGACGCCACGGTGCATCTCGTGGATGGCCAGGCCCTCACCTGGTACCTGAGCCGCACGGAGGAGGGGCTGGACCTGCTCGAGGGCCTCTAGCGGGGCTTGAGGATGAACCGGAAGGTCATGTCGAAGGTGGCGTTCACCTTCCGTCCCCGGAAGATGCCCTTCCCGAAGCGCCAGTGCTTGACCGCCCGCATGGTCACGGGGCAGAGCTGGGGCGGCCCCTCGATCAGCTCGGTCCGGATGGGCACGCCGTGCTCGTTGATGGTCACCCGCACCACCACGTCCCCCTGGATGTTGCTCCAGGCCGCGAGGAGCGGATACACGGGGATCTCCTCGTGGACCACGTCCAGGTCCGCCAGGTTCAAGTCCTGGTTGAGCCCCGGGACGGCCCGGAACATGGTGCCGCCCGCACCGAGGCGGATCCCGCGCCCGGTGCCGCGCCCATCCCCAGCCGCGACTCCGGTCCCCCCCACCGCCACCGGCAGGTGGACATCCGCGAGGGCCTGCGACTCCCGGGGAAGGGTGGTGGGGATCTCCTGTACATCCTCCGCCTGGAAGTCGGTGAGTCGCGCCGGATCCAGGGTGACCAGCGAAGGATCGATGGTGCCGGTCCCGCCCGGGGCCGTCCTCGGGGACGCGCCGTCTGCGCGGGCGGAGCCCGGAGCGAGGGTGGGGGGCTCCGGGGCCGGTTCGAGCACCAGGGTCACCTCCTCCCTCGCGGTGACTTGGCGGGCCGCCTGGGCCTTCACCGCCCGCCAACGGCCCCAGGCCAGGGCCGCGAACACCATGGCCGCATAGACGTTGAGCGTGATGAGGACACTCAGCCCTTTCCGGCCGGGAGGCGCCGCATGGAAGATGGCGCCGGGCTGCAGGGTGGGGGGCAGGTCGGCGCCGCCCACCTCCCCGCCAAGCTGGACGTCCCTCCGGGAGGGGGGGATGGAACCTGGATCGGAAAGCGGCACGACCATCGTCCTGGGAGGGAGTTGCGGCAGCAGAAGGCATGTGGTCAGGCCCGTTGCCTGACCCCGCGGGCGGGCCCTGTGAAGGCGGGAGGACCCATTGCATTGGAAAAAGGGCTGATCCAAACGATAGCGCTTCCCCGCCCCCGGAGCTAGATTGGGTCCATCCTTCAGGGGGAATCCGGATATGGAACGCCGACAGCTGAGCCGGAGTGCCTTTTTTGCAGCTGCCTGCGTGGCGGTCTGCGCCCAGGGCATCTACAAGAACGCCAACTCCGCGAAGGAGGGGGTCTGCCCGCTGGTGCAGGCCGACAAGTCGGACCTGAACTTCGGCACTGCGTTCGCCCACCCCTACCTAGAGCGCAGCGACAACCCCTCGAACGGAACGAGCGTCGATTCCACGGCGGGGCTGAAGGGGGCCGATTCGGTCGGGAAGGCCTACTACCAGCAGGGGGACTACGACTTCCCCTCCGGCCAGCGCAGGGACGTGTCCTCCTTCACCGCCTACGATGCCAAGTCCCAGGGGACCTCCGTGGCCAGCCTGAAGGGGAAGGTCGTCCTCGTGGGCCTCTGGAGCACCCGGTGCGACCCTTCCGCCCGAATGCTGCTCGAAATGGCCCAGCTCTATCCCAAGGGCGCCCAATACGGCTTCCAGATCCTCGCCGTGAACTTCGACCTGAACCAGCAGGATGGCGGGGACGAGGGCGGCATCGAGGGCGGCTGGCGCGCCATCAACAAGTTCATGATCAAGAACCGCGCGTTCTTCGAGGCCAGCCACATGCCCGTCTACACCCCGGGGCTCGGCAAGGAGGGCGCTTCGAATTTCATGCCCACCGTCCAGTCCCTGCCCGCCCTGTTCGTGATCGACCGCCAGGGGCACCTGGCGTCCATCCACATCGGCTACAAGGACGGTTTTGTGGGCGAGGCCCTGAAGCACACCCTGCTCGAGAAGGCCCAGCCCGCGCCCTCCCCGGCCCCCGGGAAATAGCGCCGGGCCCGGCCCCGCCCCCTTCCGCCCGGACGTCCAGCGCCAGGGCCCGGGCCCGGATGGTGTCCCGGATCCCGGAAACGGTGGACCTTCCGAAAAAGCCTCCCGTATCCTGGAGGTCCATCCCCACGAGGCATCCATGCGGCGATCCGCCCTCCTCCCCCTGCTCGCGCTGGCCACCGGCTTCCTGGGTGCCCAGGGCGTCTTCACCAACGCGAACAAGCCCGGCGCGGCCACCTGCCCGCGCCTGATGAAGGACAAGACGGCCCTGGAATACAGCAGCCAGTACGGCGTCAACAGCGCCAACGCCTCGGCTGTGCTCTACCACCAGGAGGGCGAGCAGTTCTTCCCCCAGGGCCAGCGTAAGGATGTCTCCGCCTTCGCCGCCTACGACGAGAAGGCCCACGGCACCTCCCTGGCCAGCCTCAAAGGCAAGGTGGTGCTGGTGGGCCTGTGGAGCGTCCACTGCGACCCCTCGGCCAAGATGCTCATGGAGTTCGCCAGCCTCTACCCCAAGCGGGCCCAGTACGGCTTCGACATCCTGGCCGTCAACTTCGACGAGAACCAGCAGGATGGCGGCGGCATCGAGGGCGGCTGGCGGGCCATCAACAAGTTCATGATCAAGAACCGCCAGTTCTTCGATGTCAGCCACATGCCCATCTACACGCCGGGCCTGGGCAAGGAGGGACCCTCCAACTTCATGGACATGGTCTGGTCCGTGCCCGTACTCTTCGTCGTGGACCGGGAGGGGAAACTGGCCCAGCTCCACATCGGGTACAAGGACGGCTTTGTGGGCGAGGCGCTGAAGCGGGCCCTGATGGAGCGGCCCCTGGCCACCCCCTCCCCGCAGCCGCCCCCGCAGCCGGTCCCCCACCCCGCCCCGGTGTCTGCGGCCGCCCCCGGCGGATCGGGCCGCTGAGCCGCCAGATCCCCCCATCGCCTCACGGCTCGAGGTATCCTTCCGGGAACCTCCGGGAGTGACCATGCCCCTCGCCCTGCCCCTTCTCCTCGTTCTGCCAGCCCTCCAGGCCCCGGCGTCGGCCTCGCCCGCGACGGACGCCCAGGCCGTGCTTGACGCCGCCCGCGCCAAGGCCAAGTCCGTGATGGAGGCCCGCGCAGCCTTCATGAAAGCCGGCGGCAACAGCAAGGACTTCAAGGGCGACTGCGCGAAGGAGTTGGCGGACCTCCAGGCCCGTCTGGGCACCGAGACCCGGCCCGAGGTGCGGCAGGCCCTCCTCGTGAGCCGGCTCATGCACCTCCAGCTCATGCGGGTCACCCCCGATGCGGCGGTGCTGGACCAGCTCCGGAAGGAGGTGCCGCCCACCTCCGCCGCCTGGAGCCTGGATCCCGGCCTGATCGAGGCCCTCGCCGACGAGCAGGCCCCCGGCTGGGACCCCTACCTCACCGAGGCCCGGACGAAGCATCCCGACCCCGCCGTGCGCCGGTACCTGCTCTTCGAGTACTTCTGGGACCGCCTGGACGCCAAGGACGAGGCCGCCTGGAAGCCGGCCTACGAGACCCTCCAGATGGAGTTCCCCGGCACCCGAGAGGCCAAGCAGGCCGTCGACATCCGGGAGGGCGAGCTGAAGACCGGCCTCGGCCGGCCCGCCCCCGCCTTCAGCCTGCCGGCCCTGGGTGATCCGAAGACCACGTACACCCTGGCCTCCTTCAAGGGCAAGTACCTGCTCATCGACTTCTGGGCCACCTGGTGCCCCCCCTGCCGCGCCGAGATGCCGAACCTCCATAAGGCCTGGGCCCGCTTCAAGGGGCGGAACTTCCAGATCCTCTCCCTCTCCTTCGACCGCAAGGTGGAGCACATCGCCCCCTTCCGGAAGCAGGCCGCCACGCCCATGCCCTGGGACCACGCCTTTGTGGAAGGCGGGTTCACCTCCCCCGTGGCCCAGGCCTACGGTGTGAAGGGCATCCCCAAGCCCCTGCTGATCAACCCCGAGGGCGTCATCGTGGCCTCCGGCAGCCAGCTCCGCGGCGAGGAACTGGAGAAGACCCTGGCGAAGTTCCTGGGGAAGTGACCCTGCGCCGGAAATGAAGAGGGCCCGCGGATGCGGGCCCTCTTCATTTCCCGTCCAGCCAGGCCAGCATGGCCGGCGGCTTCTGGAAGCCCAGGCTGCGGCGCTGTTCGCGCCCCTCGGCGTCCAGCAGCAGCACGGTGGGGTAGCTCTGGATGCGCAGCTTCGGCGCGAGGTCGGGGCGCACCTTGTCCGTGTCGATCCGTACGGCCACCGCATGGTCGCGGATCCAGGCCTGCACGGCGGGATCGGGCCAGGTCTTCTCGTCCAGCTCCTTGCACTGGGCGCACCACTGGGCGTAGGTGTCCACCAGCACGAGCTTGTGTTCGGCCTTGGCCTTCGCCAGGGCGCCCTCGAGGTCATTCTCGAGCCACAGACTCGACGCCGGGGCCTGCGCAGGGGCGCCACCGCCCCGCGGGAGCAGCTGCAGGTCCAGGCCCGCCTCCACGGCCTTCACCCCCAGCAGCAGGCCGAGCGCCAAGGCCAGCACACCCGCCGCGCGACGGAGCGAGGGCACCAGGCCGGCGGCAGGCTCGAAGGCGCCGAGTACGCCGGCCCCCACCAGGAGCACCAGCGACCACATCGCGGCGTTGGTCCAGTCGGGCACCAGCAGCCGGACATTCCAGGCCGCGAAGCCCAGCACCACCAAGCCCATGGCCTGCTTGAGGCGCGTCAGCCAGTCGCCGCTGCGGGGCAGGCCCGCGCTGAAGGTGCCCACCGCCAGGAAGAGCACCCCCATGCCGAGCGAGAACACGAAGAGCTGCGAGCCACCCAGCCACACCTGGCCGTGCTGCGCGATGCCCACCAGTACCGAGCCCACGATGGGCCCCACACAGGGCGCAGAGAGCGGGCCCAGCACTAGGCCCATGACGAAGGCGCCGCCCAGGCCCGAGCGGGAGCCGTCCCCCTGCAGCTTTGCCGCCAGCCCAGCGGGCAGGCGGATCTCGAAGGCGCCGAAGAGGGACAGCGCGAACACCGCGAAGATGAGGGACACGGGGATGAGGAACGAGGGCTTCTGCGCGAAGGCCCCGAAGGCGGCGCCGCTCTTGGCGGCCACCACGCCCAGGGTCGTGTAGGTCACGGCCATGCCCAGCACCAGGGCCAGCGACAGCACGAAGCCCTTGGCCTTCCCGCCCCCCTTGGCCCCGATGATGGCCATGGTGATGGGGATCATCGGATACACGCAGGGCGTCAGCGAGGCCCCCAGGCCCGCCAGGAACATGAGGACGAAGGACCAGAGTAGGCCGGACTCCGGTGCCGGCGCAGGGGCGGGGGCCGTCACGGCGGGCACTGGCGGGTTCTCGGGGGCGGGCGCGGCCTGGGGCTCCGCCTTCGTCTCGGCCGCCGCCTTCGGGGCCTCGGCCTTGACACCGGCCTTGGCACTGGCCTTGGCACTGGCCTTGGCGTCCGCCTGGCCCGCCGGGATGTCCGCGGCCTTCACCTGGAGGGTGCGCGTGGTGGGCGGGTAGCAGACGCCGCCCTCGCCCTCGGTGCAGGGCTGGTAGGTCACCTCCAGCGGAACGGTTCCCGCCAGTCCGGTCCCCGAGACGGGGATGCGCACGGTGCCATGCCACACGCCATCGCCGATCTCATCCTTGGCATCCGTGGCGGGCAGCGGGCCCACCTTCAGCGTGCCTGGGCCGGCCTGCTTGGCCACCTCCATGAAGGCGGCCTTCAGGTGGGCGCCGGGTGGCGCGACGAGCACGACCGCCCCCTTCTGGAAGGCGAGGCTCACACTCTTCACCGGGTCGAAGGAGGGATCGGCCTTCTGCGCCCAGGCGGTCGCCACCAGCAGAACGGTGCAGAACAGGGACTTCAGGAACCGCATGGACACTCCCGACGTGCCGTGGGGCACCGTCCATGATCCCCCGGGTGGCCGTCCCTCCGCCAGCCGGCGCCGGGGTGGGGCGCCCCGGCTAGGAGATTCCGCCCGCCGCCCGCTGGACAAAGTTCTGCAGACCCATCTGGCCGATCAGGTCCAGCTGGGTCTCCAGCCAGTCCACGTGTTCCTCCTCGCTCTCCAGGATGTCCTGGCAGAGGTCCCGGCTCACGTAGTCCCGGATGCCCTCGGCATGGGCGATGGCCTCGCGGAGATCCTTCATGGCGTCCATCTCCAGCGCCAGGTCGCCCTCGAGGACCTCCCTGGGATTCTGCCCGATGCGGAGCTTGTGCAGGTCCTGCATGGAGGGCAGCCCCTCCAGGAACAGGATCCGCTCCATCAGGCGGTCGGCATGCTTCATCTCGTCGATGGATTCCCGGTACTCGTGCTCGCCCAGTTCCTTCAGGCCCCAGTTGCGGCACATGCGGGCGTGGAGGAAGTACTGATTGATGGCCGTGAGCTCGTTGCGGAGGATCCGGTTCAGGTGCTGGATGAGGGTCGCCTCGCCTTGCATGGAGCCTCCTCGGGGAAAGGCACTCACCATAATCCTATTTGCCGGTTCTTCACAAGGGCTTCAGCTGGCCTTGGGAACCTCCGGCGGCCCGCCCCAGGCCGGTTGGCATCGGCCCCGGCAGCCCCAGGGCGTGGCCAGAGGATCCGACCCCACCCGGACCGGCTCCCCCGCCCGGATGGCGAGGATGGCCTCCGCCATGGCCCCCAGGCAGCGCCCGCAGTCCGGCCGGGCCTCCAGGGCCCCGAACACGGCCTCCACCGTGGCCGCGCCGCGCTCCCGCACGGCCCAGGCGACCTGGTCTTCGGTGATGGCGTTGCAGACACAGAGGAACATGTTCAGTCTCCAGGTCCTATTTTAGGATTATGAAATAGAGACTCAACCTCAAAATTAGTGATCCCGGACACCTTTCCGGGCCAGCCCCGGCCTCGACTAGCCTGGAACCATGCCCGCCGCCTTCCCGTTCCCCTGGACCCCCTCCCTGCTGACCCGCCTCCGGGCCCATCTGGCGACGGAAACCTTCCCCCGGGACGCGGCGCACGACCTGGGCCACATCCTCCGCGTGGCGCGGCTGGCGGACCGGCTCGCGCGGGAGGAGGGCGCGGACCGCGAGGTCTGTGTGGCTGCGGCCCTGCTGCACGACCTGGTCTACCGCCCCAAGAACCATCCCGAATCGCCCCTCACGGCGCGCATGGCGGCGGAGGCGGTGCCCCGCTGGTGCCGGGAGACGCCGGGGCTGGAGGCCAAAGCCGAGGCCGTGGCCGCGGCCGTGGCCAGCCACAGCTGGAGCGGGGGTGAGACACCCGCCAGCCTGGAAGCTGAAGTGGTGCAGGACGCCGACCGGCTGGAGGCCCTCGGCGCCATCGGCATCGCCCGGGTCTTCGCCACCGGGGCCAGCTTCGGGGCGGGCCTCTGGCACCCGGAGGATCCCTGGGGCGAGGACCGCGACCTGGACGACAAGGCCTGGAGCCTGGACCACTTCGAGCGGAAGCTCCTGAAGCTTGCCGCGGCCATGCGCACCTCCGCCGGCCGCCGTCTGGCCCAGGTCCGCCACGCCACCCTCCTCCGGTACCTTGAGGATCTCCGGACCGAGCTGGACGCGGACAGCCAGTAGCCCGCAGCTATACTCAGCCATGGCCTTCACCCTCGCCCTCCACCGCCGCTTCGTGGCCGACCACTTCCACGACCTGCCCGGCTTTGTCGAGGACCGTCACGGCCACAACTGGGAGCTGGAGGCCACGGCCTCCCTCGCCTCGGAAGCGGAGGAAGGGGCCTTCGCCGCCGCCCTAGATGCCTGGGTGGCGGAGGTGGACTACCGCCTCCTGAACGACCTGCCCGCCCTGGCCGGGCGCAACCCCACCGCGGAACTGCTGGCCCAGCGCGCCCTGGAGCACCTCCAGGGGGCGGGCGTCGAGGCCCAGGCCGTGAGGGTCCGCGAGAAGGCCAACTACTGGGCGCTCTGCCGCGCCGGGAACGCTCGGTGAGGCGCCGCGCCGTCCGGTCGGCTGGGACCATCGCGATCCTGCTGGCCCTCCTGGCCTGCGGCCGGACGGAGGCGCCGGCTCCGGCAACGGGCGGCCCCGGGGCCCCCGCGGCGGCGGCGGCCGTCCCCTGGACCTGGCACCCCCTGGGCGGGCTGGCGGTGATCGAAGGTGAAGTCGCGGAGCCCACGGACCTGGTCCTCGAGGGGCGCTCGATCCGCGCGACGCGCTATGCCGAAGCCGGCCCCGTGCGCTGGGAGCTCTACCGCCCCCCCGAGGGCGAAACGGCGGTGCTGCGCACGGCCTCAGGCCGGGTGCTGGCCCGTTTCGACTTCACCACCCGGAAGGCGCCGCCCGCTCCACCCCAGGTCCAGATGACACCTCGGCCCCCGGCTGCACCCCGGCCCCTTGGACCCGCGGCGCCGGCGCCCACGGTCCGTACGCCCCCGGCGGCGCCCGCCCCCCGGGCCCTGCCGCCACGCCCCGCCGCGCCGCTGCTGGCACCGCTGGGGACGGCCCCGGTCGTCCCGGCCGTCCCGGCGAGGCCCGCCTGGACGGACGTGCAGCCTTCCGCCCCCGGCCCGTCATCGGCCCCGGCGCCGGGCGCTACGCCCCACTGGCCAGGCGAGGGCGAGGCCCTGAACCTCACGCGGGGCCCCGCGGGCCGAAAGCAGCTCCTGCTGAGCTTCGACGGCGGCTCCAGCGCCGAGGTCGCCACTGAGGTCCTGGACGCCCTGAAGGCCCGGGGCGTCCACACCACCTTCTTCCTCACGGGGGCCTTCATCCGACGCTACCCGGACCTCGTCCGGCGCATGGCCGCGGAGGGCCACGAGATCGGCAACCACACCATGGATCACCCCCACTTCGCGCCGAACATGCGGCGCGACCCGGCCTGGACCAAGGCCCGCATCCAGAAGGAGCTCCTGGACGCGGACGCGGAGCTGGTGAAGGTGCTGGGCCGCCCCATGGATCCCTGGTGGCGCGCGCCCTATGGCGAGCAGACGCCGGAGATCCGCCGCTGGGCCGAGGAGGTGGGCTACCGGCATGTGGGCTGGAGCGAGGGGGCCGACACCTTGGACTGGGCCACGGCCAAGGAGCGGCGCCTCTACCGCACGGGCAGCGCCATCCTGAAGCGGCTCCACCAGCGCCTGGACCACGACGGGGACGGCCTCATCGTCCTCATGCACCTGGGCTCGGAACGGGCGGAGGGCGACCGGCCCGCCGCGGGCCTCGGGGCCTTCATGGACCGCGCCCGGTCCGAGGGCTGGACCTTCGTGAACGCCAGCACCTTCCTCCGGGAACTGGGCAAGCCCGCGTGGGATCCCCGTCCCCGCTTGGCCCTGCTCGCGCCCGCCTCCTCGCGATCCAGGGCCACCGCGGCGCGCTGAGGTACACTGGTGCCAGATCATCGCGGAGGCGGATTGGAGGGCGTGGGCCGGTGGGTGCTTCGGGCGCTGGGGGCCTTCGTGGCCCTCGTGCTCATCCTCTCCCTCGCCAGCTACTACCCGCTGGACCCGCACCCCTTCACCCAGGGCAGCGCAGTGGCTTCCGTCCACAACCTCTGCGGCACCCTCGGCGCCATGCTGGCCGGCCTCCTGCAGACCCTCGCCGGCCTCGGTGCCTGGGTGGTGCCGCCGTACTTGCTCTGGGAGGCCTGGCCCCACGAAGGCCGGCGCTGGCCCCGGCGGATCGCCTGGCTGGGCCTCGCCCTGGGCCTCTGGACCGCCCTGGGCGGCTTCGGCCCACGGGTGTGGCAGGACGGCGCCGGCGGCTCCCTGGAGCTGCGCTGGGGCGGCTGGCTGGGCAGCATGCTGTGGCCTGCCCAGCGCCGCGTGCTAGGCCCTGTGGGCCTGCCCCTGCTTCTCGCCCTGGTCTTCCTGGTGTGCGCCCTGGTGCTCGCGCCCGCCCTCACCCGCGCCCTCGGCCGCCTGCTGGTCCGCTGGCTCGGCGAACGGGCCTGGCCCTGGCTGCGGCCGATGCCGGCGAAGGGTATCCGTGGCGTCCTGGCCATGGTGCGTCGCCCCTTCCTGCGAGGGCGGAACCTCGACCAGCCGGAGCTGGACGCCAGCGATGCCATTGCCCTCCAGGCCCTGGCCGCGCGCCAGCAGGGCCTGGAGGACCAGCGCGAGGCCCTCCTCCGAGCCGAGTTGGAGACGGCGGAGATGCGCAGGAAGCAGCCCCCCGTCCGCACGGAGGACCTGCTTCCCCCCATCCACTCCCTGAACCTGGACGCCGCGGTGCTCGAGGGCGTCCCTCTTGAGCCACCCAGATCCGGAGCCCAGGAGGGCGGCTTCCGCACCAAGCTGCTGGCCCAGGCTCCGCCGCCCGCGCCGCCGAAACCCACCGTGGCCAAGGCCCAGGTGGCCAAGGACCGGTTCGGCCGCGAGATCGTGCAGATGCCCCTGCCCCTCACGGAACCCACGCCCTCCCGGCCCCTGCCTCCCCCGCCGGAGGCGAAGCCCGAGGCCAAGGGGCCCGCCCCCGTGGAGCGCGAGGCCCTCCCGCCCCGTCGCCTCTTCGATCCACCAGCCCCCCATGCCCGCATCGACCCGGAGCTGCTCACGGGCATCCGGGAGCGAATTGGACAGAAGCTGTCCGAGTTCAAGATCAAGGGCTCCGTCGCCGGCATGCAGCCCGGACCGGTGGTCACGGTCTTCGAGTTCCAGCCGGACGCCGGCATCCCCCTCTCCCGCATCCTGGGCATGGAGGAGGATCTTGCCCTCGCCCTCCAAGCCGAGGCGGTGCGCATGGACCGCATCCCCGGCAAGAACCTGGTGGGCATCGAGGTCCCGAATCCGGTGCGGGAGATCATCACCTTCCGCGAGGTCATCGACAGCCCGGCCTTCCGCGAGGCGCCGGGCCTGCTCGCCCTGGCGCTCGGCAAGGACATCGCCGGGCATCCCGTGGTGGCCGACCTCAACAAGATGCCCCACCTGCTCATCGGCGGCAGCACGGGCAGCGGCAAGAGCGTGGGGGTGAACGCCATGATCTGCTCCATCCTCGTGCGGGCCATGCCCGACGAGGTGAAGCTCATCCTGGTGGACCCCAAGATGGTGGAGCTGGGCGTCTACGAGGACATTCCGCACCTGTGGGCCCCGGTGGTGACGGACATGAAGGAGGCGGGCCGCGTCCTCAAGTGGGTGGTGGCGCAGATGGAGGACCGCTACCGCCGGCTGGCCCTGCTCTCCGTGCGCGACCTGAAGAGCTTCAATACCAAGATCGCCGAAGCCGGCGGCCACCTGGACATCTCCGAGCGCACGCCGAACCCGCGCTGGCCGGACCGCCCCGCCGTGCTGGAGCCCCTGCCTCACGTGCTGGTGGTCATCGACGAACTGGCGGACCTGATGATGGTGGCCCGCAGCGAGGTGGAGGACAGCATCGCGCGCATCGCCCAGAAGGCACGGGCCGTGGGCATCCACCTCATCCTGGCCACGCAGCGGCCCAGCGTGGACGTGGTCACGGGCGTCATCAAGGCGAACCTCCCCAGCCGCCTCAGCTACCGCGTGCGCACCAAGATCGACAGCCGCACCATCCTCGATTCCGGCGGCGGCGAGCAGCTGCTGGGCGCGGGCGATGCCCTCTTCCTGCCCAACGGGGCCAGCCACCCGAAGCGCATCCACGCCCCCTTCCTCACCGAGGAGGAGACGCTCCGGCTCGTCACCTGGCTGCGGGAGCGGGGGCGGCCGGACTACAACCAGGCCCTCATCAGCGCCATGGAGACCGACGAGGAGACGGCCCTGCTCGACGAAGGCGAGACCGGCGGCGGTGACGACATCTACGACCGCGCCGTGGCCGTGGTGAAGCGCGAGCGCAAGGCCAGCACGAGCCTGCTCCAGCGGAAGCTCAACCTCGGCTACGGCCGCGCCGCCCGCCTCATCGATCGGATGGAGGAGGAGGGAATCGTCGGGCCCGACCGGGGCGCCGGCAAGCCTCGGGAAGTCTTCGCCCAGACCGAGTGAATCCTCCCTCCGGTCCCGGATGGGAGGCTCCTGCTCCGCAAGCGCAGCGCACGGGCGTTCGCTCCACGCTTCCGCAGCGGAGGACGAATGGGAATGAACCGCTGTCGCCTGGTGGGAGGCAATTCCTGGATTCCGCGGCGTTTGGATCGACAGGCAAACTGCCGACCACGACATCATCAGCAAATCGACATCAAACCTTTATTGACTCACGGGTTGTAAAACCGAAACTTCCTTCGCCCATTGCCCGAAGGAGGCCCCATGCGTCCTTGCCCGTTCGCGTTCCTGGCCCTTGCCGCGCTCCCCGCCCCCGCGGCCGATCCGCCCCGGGCCGCGTCAGCCCAGATCTGCATCTCCTGCCACACCACGGCCCCAGGGAATCTCCGCGGCTACCTGGATGACGTGCTCCCCAGGCAGGGCGTCCTCCATGTGAAGCTGGACGGCGATCTCCAGCGGCTGCGCTACGACGGCAGGACCCTGAAGGTCCTGACGGACGGGAAGGCCGGCGCGCCCAGGACCAGCCTCGAGGCCCTCAAGTGGGGGCAGGCGGTGCGCGTGGAATACACGGAGAGGAAAGGCGTGAAGACCGCCACCCTCGTCTCCGCGAAGCCCGCGTCCAAGCTCACCGCGGCCGATCTCGTCTCCACGGAGGAACTCCAGCGGCTCGTGGCCCTGGGCCCCGGGGAAGGGCGCGCCTTCCTGTTCGACGCCCGACCTCCGGCCCGCTTCAACGAGGGGACCATCCCCACGGCCGTGAACCTGCCCTTCACCGAGTTCGACGAGCATGTGGACCGGCTCCCGGCCGACAAGGGGGCGCAGGTGATCTTCTTCTGCCATGGGAGGACCTGCAACATGAGCGCCTGCGCCCTCGCGAAGGCCCGCGGCCTCGGCTACACCCACGCCAGGATCTACCTGGAGGGCATGCCCGCCTGGTACGCGGAGAGCTATGGTGCCGTCTCGCCAGCCTCGTTCAAGGCGGCCTTCCTCGACAAGGATGTTCCCGCGGTCATCCTCGATCTGCGTCCCTCCGGCGAAGCGGAGCAGGGCTTCATCAGCGGGTCCGTCTCCGTGGCGCCCACGGACGTGAAGGGTCTCCTCGCGCACGATTTCCCCGCCGCGCGCCTCCGGCCCCCGATCCTGGTGGTGGACGCCGAGGGTGGCGAGGCCGCCAGGGCGGCGGCCATGGAACTCGTAGGCGCAGGCTATGCCCATGTGAATGTCCTCACCGGCGGATTCCGGGCCTGGCGGGCGGCCTCGCTCTCGGTGGAGACCGGTCCGCCGGCGACGAAAGTGGCCTGGGCCCCGCGGCTCCGGGCCGGCGTCGTCGAACCCGGGGAGTTCATCCGCATCGCCAGCCTCGCGCCGGAGGCCCGGAAGGACACCCTGATCCTCGACGTGCGCCACCGCCTTGAGGCCAAGGGCGGCATGATCAAGGGGGCCCTCAACCTGCCTCTCGAAGAGCTCGAGGCCCGCCTGCCCGAACTCCCGAGGGACCGCCGGATCCTCATCCACTGCGGCAATGGCGGCCGGGCCGAATCGGCCTGGAGGATCCTCAGGGACAAGGGCTACCAGGCTGCCTACCTCGCCGCCGAGGTCACCATCATCGACACCGGCGAATTCGTTCTCGACTGACCCGGCGGGATCGCCCCGGGCCCCCTCGCGCCCGGCCCCGCGGGAGCGCCCGTGGCGGGCGCGGCCTCGGGGGCGGGCTTCCGCAGCGCCTTCCAGTGGCTGCGCTTCGCCGGATCGGCCAGCCCTCCGGCGTGGCAGGTCAGGCAGGAGGCGAGCCGGGGATCGGGGCTGCGCCAGTAGGCGCGGGGCTCGCCCCCGGTCTCGGCCTTCCAGTCAGCCGGCACCCTGGCCCAGTAGAAGGTGAACCGCGGGCGGCCGTCCTTCATCTCCAGAGCGTAGAGGGGCCCCGGGTCCGGACCCGGACGGCCCCAACGGTCCGCCGCGGTACTCATCACCACCAGCGTCCCGGGGGGCAGGGGCCCGCCGGCGCGGTAGGCGTCTACGGCGCCCTCGCTCACCCACACGCGGATCCAGCGTCCGCCGTGGGCCGGCGATTTCACGGGTTCTGCCTGCATGGGCACGAGGGAAGCATAGTCCAGGGCCCGCACGGGGACCTGGGCCTCGGGATCCGGCGCGGGGGCGGCCACGGCCTTCGGGACCGCAACTGCCACCGGCGCCGGTTGGGGGACTGCCGGGTGGACCATGACGTGCCCGGTACGTCCGGAGTAGAGGGCCACGACGGCCCAGATGAGCCCGAGGAGGAGGGGCAGGAAGCCGAAGCCCTGGTGCTCCTTCCGGGGACGGTGCATGGCCCAGAGGGCGAGGAGGGCGACGGGCAGGCCCGCCACGGCCCAGAGGGCGTGCCGGGCAAGTTCGGGCGGCACGCCCGGACCGGGGAACGGAAGCAGCCGCCCCGCGGGGAGGAGGCCCAGGGCGCGGGCGTGGGCCCAGCCGCTCGCAAGCGAGGCCAGGAGTCCCAGGAACCCCGCCCAGCCCAGGTAGCGGCATGCGACCCACCAGGGCCGGATGCCGCGCCCCGGACGCAGCGCCGCGATGAGCGCAAGGGGCAGCAGCAGCCCGGCCGCCACGGGAAGGTGGGCCATCAGGGCGTGTTTCGTGGCGATCCATTCCATGGGGAGGGGACCTCGCTCGGGGGCAGTGGCTTCCGCAGTCTGCCATCCCCCCGCGGGCTTGTGGATCGAAATTCCTGTCACAATCCGAGCCATGAAACAGACCCTCCTCCAGCAGGTCCAGGCCGCCATCGACCTCAAGCGGGCCTTCTTCGACGCCGAGCTGGACCACGTCCTCCACCAGGCCGACGACATGGCCGAGCGGCTCCGCCGGGGCTGCCGCATCCTCGTCTGCGGTAACGGCGGGAGCGCGGCGGACGCCCAGCATCTGGCGGCCGAGCTCAGCGGGCGCTATCTCAAGGAGCGCCGCGCCCTGGCTGGCATCGCCCTGACCACGGACACCTCCGCCCTCACCGCCATCGGCAACGACTACGGCTTCGACCATGTCTTCTCCCGGCAGGTGGAGGCCCTGGGCCGCCCCGGCGATCTGCTGATCGGCATCTCCACCTCTGGCAACAGCCCCAACGTCATCCGCGCCGTGACCTCCGCCAAGGAGCTCGGGATGCGGACCCTGGGCCTGCTGGGCCGGGATGGGGGCCAGCTGAGGACCCTGGTGGACGACGCCCTCGTGGTCCCCTCCCCCGTCACCGCCCGCATCCAGGAGGTCCACCAGATGGTCTACCACTTCTGGTGCGAGGCCCTGGATGCCCACTTCTGAGGGTCGTCCGTGATCCTGGCCCCCGGGCTGCTCGCCTTGGCGCTCCTGCTGCCGCAGAAGCCGCCGCCGCAGCGGCCCATGTACCAGTGGCGCGATGCCGGCGGCCAGGTCCATGTCACCAACACCCCGCCGCCCCCCGGCGCGGAGCCCGTCATGGCGGCGCCGCCTCCCCCCGCCGTGGAGCCCGGCCGGCCCGAGCCCCCCTTCCGCCCGAAGGCCGCCCGCACGGACCAGCTCAAGGGCGGGCTCTCGCCCGCCCAGCAGGCGGCCTGGCGCGCCCTGGAGGAGCACCTCGTCAAGGCCCGGGCCCGCAACGACCGGGGTTCCATCGAGGCTGTGACCGATTCCCTCATCGATGACTGCCTGTGGGGCAGCGGTCTCTGGGCCGTACCCCTCCTCCCCGCCCTGTCCCTGGCCCTCATGGGCCTGCTCGGCTGGTGGCTGGCGCTGGGCCTGAAGGCCGGCACGCGCATCCCCATCGTGGCGGGCTTCGTCCTCCTGGGACTGGCCTTCGGCCAGCTGCTGCTGGCCTCCTTCCTCTACCACCCCCAGGCCACGCGCCTGCGCCAGAACATGGCGCTGCTTGAGCTCCACACCGGCGGAAAGGAAATCCGGCCGGCGAACCAGGCCCGCCTCCTGGCGCGCTACCGCGCCCTGGAGGATGCGGCGGACCCCCTCCAGCCCCCCTGGAACTTCCCCCTCCAGGTGGCGGCCCTCCGCCGGGACATGAAGCAGGTGATGGTTGATCCCTGATCCCGCCGGAGCGCTGGGCGCCCATCTGCCAGCCCTCCGGGCGGCAGCCTGCCGTGAGCCCCTGGGCCTCTACCTGCACATCCCGTTCTGCCTGGACCGCTGCACCTACTGCTCCTTCACCACCACCCGGGACCGGGAGCTGCAGCCGGCCACCGTCGCGCGGCTGCGGCGAGAGATCCGCGCCTGGGGCGAAGCCCTGGGCCGACCCGCGGCGGACACCCTCTACCTGGGCGGCGGCACCCCCTCCCTCCTGTCCCCGGCCGAACTGGCGGGCCTGACCGCGGACCTCCGGGAGGCCTTCGACCTCGGGCCTCTGGCTGAGGCCACCCTGGAGGCCAATCCCGGCACCGTGGACCTGGCCTGGCTGGAGGGGGCCCGCGCCCTGGGCTGGGACCGCATCAGCCTCGGCGTGCAGGCCCTGGATGATGGCCTGCTGGCCCGCCTGGGCCGCATCCACGGCGCCGCCCAGGCCCTGGAGGCCCTGGCTCTCGCCGCCCGGGCCGGCTTCCGGCGCCGCAGCGCCGACCTCATGGTGGGCATCCCCGGACAGTCCCTGTCCAAGGTGCTCGAGGATGCCCGCACCCTCGCCGGCACCGGCCTCGAGCACCTGAGCATCTACCTCCTGGATCTGGACAAGGGCTGTCCCCTGAAGGCGGAGGTGGAGGCCGGACGCCTCGCGCTGCCCACCGAGGACGAGGTGGCGGACGTCTTCGAGGCCCTCCAGGCCGAGCTGCCGAGCCTGGGCCTGGCGCCCTACGAGATCAGCAACTACGCGCGCCCCGGCGCCGAGAGCCGCCACAACAGCCGCTACTGGGAGCGGCGGCCGTACCTGGGCCTCGGGCCCAGCGCCGCCTCGCAGATGGGGGACCTGCGCTGGACCGAACCTGGCGTCATCGCCGCCTGGCTTGAGGATCGGGGCCTACCGGAGATCCAGGAACTGGACCCCGCAGAGGCTCTGGCCGAGCTCCCCCTCCTGGGTCTGCGCCTGCACCGGGGGGTGGATTGGGGCGACCTGCGGAACCGCGCCGGGGCCCTGAACCTGCGACCCCTCGCAGAGGCCTGGGAGGCCCGGCTCCGCAGCCTCGAGAGGGAGGGGCTCACGGTGTGGGAGGGCGACCGGGTGCACCTCAGCCCCCGCGGCATGCTCGTCAGCAACGGCATCCTGGAGATGTTCGTGTAGCCTCGTACGACGATGGCCGTCCCGGAGCCCCGCATGCCCTACGCCGGCGAAAGCGCCGCCCTTCTCACCTCCGCCTGCTGGGCCCTGAACTCGGTCTGCTTCACCCTGGCCGGCCGCCGGGTGGGCTCGGCCTCCGTGAACCTGGTGCGCCTGCTCATGGCCTGGGTGCTGCTCGTGGCGCTCCACCTCGCGCTCTTCCACTCGGCCTTCCCCCACCACGCCGGCGGCACCCGCCTGGGCTGGCTCGCGCTCTCCGGCCTCATCGGCTTCGCCCTGGGCGATGCGGTGCTTTTCGAGGCCTTCCTGCTCATCGGCGCCAGGCTCGCCATGCTGCTGATGACCCTCTCGCCCGTCTTCAGCGCCCTCCTGGCCTGGATCTGGCTGAAGCAGGACCTGAGCCCCCTCAAGCTGGCGGCCATGGCCGTGACCCTGGCCGGCATCGCCTGGGTGGTCTGGGGGGACGGCGAGCGGGAGGCCCACCCCCACCGGATGCGCGGCCTTCTCCTGGGCATCGGCGGCGCCCTGGGCCAGTCCGTGGGTCTGCTCTTCAGCCTGTACGGCCTGTCCGGCGGCTATTCGCCCATCTCCGCGAACCTCGTCCGGGTGAGCGCGGGCCTGCTGGCCCTGCTGGCCTACATCGCGGTGCGGCGGCGTCTCGGCCCTTCCCTGGATGGCCTACGGGACCGTCGCGCCGCGGGGCTCATCGCCCTGGGGGCCGCCACGGGTCCCGTGCTGGGCGTGATCTTCTCGCTCGTGGCCATCGCCCGCGCTCCCATGGGCGTGGCCGCCACCCTGATGTCGCTCGCCCCCGTGTTCCTCCTCCCCGTGGCCCACTTCGGATTCCGGGAGAGGGTGGGCGTCCATGCCATCCTGGGCACCGTGCTGGCCCTGGCCGGCGCCGCCGCCCTGTTCTTCGTGTGATGGAGGCTTCCGCATGACCCTTCGCAAGGATCCCGTCAGCTGGCTCTACCCGGCCCTCGAGCCCTTCGCGACCCACCGCCTGAAGGTGTCGGACCGCCACGAACTGCACGTCGAGGAAAGTGGGAACCCGGCCGGCCGGCCCGTTGTCTTCCTCCACGGCGGCCCCGGGGGCGGTACCAGCCCCAAGCACCGGCGCTACTTCGACCCCGAGCGCTACCGCATCATCCTCTTCGACCAGCGGGGCTGCGGCCAGAGCACGCCCTACGCCGAAGTGCGGGAGAACACCACCTGGGACCTGGTGGCCGACATGGAGCGCATCCGCGAGCACCTGGGCCTCGAGCGCTGGATGGTCTTCGGCGGCTCCTGGGGCGCGACGCTCGGCCTGGCCTACGCGGAGAAGCACCGCGAGCGCGTCACCGAGCTGATCCTGCGGGGCGTGTTCCTCCTGCGGCAGCGCGAGGTGGCCTGGCTCTACCAGGAGGGCGCCAGCCGCGTCTTCCCCGACGCCTGGGAGCCCTACCGCGACGCCATCCCCGAGGCCGAGCGCGGCGACTTCCTGCGGGCCTATGCCATGCGCCTGCTGAGCGACGACCCGGCCGTGAACCTTCCGGCCGCCAAGGCGTGGAGCATCTGGGAAGGCGCCACCAGCAAGCTCGTCCCCGATCCCGACTTCATCGCCTCCTACGGCGACGAGGCCACCACCCTGGCCTTCGCCCGCATCGAGTGCCACTACTTCCTGAACAAGGGCTGGCTGGACGAGGCCCAGCTCCTGCGCGACGCGTCCAGGCTGAAGGGCCTCCCCGGCGCCATCATCCAGGGCCGCTACGACATGGTCTGCCCCCTCGAGAGCGCCTGGGATCTCGCCAAAGCCTGGCCCGAGGCCGACCTCGTCATAGTCCCCGATGCCGGCCACAGCGCCTACGAACCCGGCATCTCGCGGGCCCTGGTGGCGGCGACGGACCGCTTCGCGGAGTGAATCACCCCTTCGCCCGGTGCTTGAAGTGGTCGACGACGAACCAGGCCACGCCGGCGAGGAGCAGGACGCCGATGACGGCATCCAGCTTGTGGAAGTAGGCCCCGAGGGTGTTCCACTTCTCGCCCAGCTTGTAGCCGATCCATGCGAGGCCGAGGCACCAGGGCAGGCTCCCGGCGAAGGTGTAGAGGTGGAAGCGGGTGCGGTCCATCTTCGCGATGCCCGCGGGCAGGGCGATGAAGGTGCGCACCACGGGCAGCAGGCGGCCCAGGATGATCGCCTCGGAGCCGAAGCGCTCGAAGAAGCGGTGGGCCTGGTCCAGGTGCCCCGTGTGCAGCCACACGTACTTCCCGTACTTCTCCACGGCCCGGCGGCCGCCCCAGGCGCCGACCTCGTAGGCGGGGATGCTGCCCAGATTGCAGCCCAGGGCGCCCGCGATCCCCGCGATCCAGATCTGGGCGACGGGGCTGCCCGCGCCCAGGCCCAGGAAGGTGAGCTTGCCCTGGAAGGCCAGGTAGCCTGCGAAGGGCATGATGACCTCGCTGGGCAGGGGAATGCAGGCGCTCTCGATGGCCATGAGGAGCATGACGCCGAGGGGGCCCGCCGCGGCCATGACGGCCACCATCCAGGCGACGATGGGGGCGAGGAGCTTCTGCAGCATGGGGTGTCCCAAAATGATGAGTGTACCGGGACGCTACACTGGTGGGATGAGTGAGGATCTCGTCCGGAACCGCAAGGCCCTGCACGACTACCACTTCCTGGAGACGTGGGAGGCGGGCCTCGCCCTGCTGGGGACGGAGGTGAAGGCCCTGCGGGCCGGGCGCGGCCAGCTCCAGGATGCCTACGTGGATGCCGTGGACGGGGAGCTGTGGCTGAAGCAGGCGAACATCTCGCCCTACGAGTTCGGCACCTACGCCAACCACGAGCCCCTGCGGTCGCGGAAGCTCCTGCTGCACCGGGCGGAGATCGCCAAGCTCACCGCCCGGGCCGTGCGCAAGGGCTACACCATCATCCCCCTGGCCATCTACCTGAACGCGAAGGGGAAGATCAAGGTGAAGATCGCCCTGGCCGAAGGCAAGGCCCATGGCGACAAGCGCGAGGCCCTGAAGGAGCGCGAACAGAAGCGCGAGATGGACCGCATCCGCAAGGGCGCCCGGGAGTAGCGGCGGGCTCAGTACGAACTCTCGTCCTTGGCGGGCGGGTAGTCCTGGCCGAACTTGTTCTTGTGGGGCTCGACGGCGGGCAGGGTGGCGCTGAGGGTCCAGTCGCCGCGGGTGGTCCCTTCGCCGATGCTCACCATCCACACCTTCTCCCCGGTTTCCGGGTGCCAGATCCTCAACCGGTAGGGACCGGGGGGAAGCTCCCGGAAATCCAGGCTGGCGCGCGCGTCCAGGGGCTGCACCCAGGGTGTCTCGACCACCCACAGGAAGGCGTTCATGCCGTTGTGCACATTGCAGTAGAGCTTCACGAGGCCGGGCTTCTGCACGGTGATGCGCGGCGAGTCGCCCGGCCGGTAGGTGCCCGTGTCGAAGGGATTGGCGCAGCAGGGGCTGAACACATTGTGGAGGATGTGATCCAGGTTGGGGAACGCCACCTCGCTGCCCGGCGTGGTCCAGGAGACCCGGGGGACGAACCGCTTGCCCAGTGTGCGGATGCGGGTCAGGGGACGCTTCTCCAACCTGGGCTTGGGCCCCAGAGGCTCCAGCATGGCCAGGCCGTCCGCGAGGGCTTCGAGGGGCCGGCCGTCCTTGCGCAGGATCGTGACTGGGCCCTTCAGCTCGCCGGCCAGGATCGGCCAGGCCGCGGCCAGCAGCAGGAGGCCCCGGATCCGGCTCATGCGGAGGGCCCGCCGAGGGTCGTCTGGAGGCTGCGCCGTTCGTTCATGAACCTCCTCGAGTCCCGCCCGGGGACCGCCGGGACTCCGCGAAAGGCGGATTCGGCCGGTGGTCCATCGGAGGTAAGGGTAAGATCGTCCACCAATCTACCCCGAAGGACCCCCGATGGCCCCAGTGCGCTGGCCCCATTCCCTCGCCTGGAAGTTCTTCCTGCGCACGGCGCTCCTGGTGGTGCTGGTGGTGGGGGCGGTGCTGGGCGTGGCCTACCAGCAGGCCCAGAAGGGGGCGCGGGACGCCGCCGAGCGGGGGCTCCGCACGGCCGGCCGCGTGCTGGACAAGCACATCCCCCAGGAGGCCCGCGTGCTGGACGCGGGGCTGGAGGTCTTCGTCGCCCAGAGCACCAACAGCGCCTACCTCGACAGCGCCGCCAAGCGCGGGGACGAGGCCAGTGTCCGGGATCACCTGCTGCAGAGCCTTCCGAACCTCCAGGCGGATGTCGCCGCCGTCGTCCGTCCGGATGGGCGGCGCCTCTCCTGCACCACGGATGGCGTGCGCCGGGACTACGGCGATGTGGCCATCGCCCAGATGGCCCTGGACCCGGAGGGCGCCCGGGCCGCGGGCATCGAGGGGCCGTCGTACGCAGGCTTCCTCGAGTTCCCCTCGGGCACCCATGCGGGCTTCTACCTGGCGGTGGCCCGGCCCCTGCGGCTGCCGGGCGGTGACCTCATCGGCGCCATGCTGGTGGGGATCCGGCTGGGGGACCGGGCCGCGGCGGACCTCCGGGACACGGCCGTGGGCCGGGCAGAGCCCCCTTCCCAGGTGGCCCTCCTCAGCCGGGGCCGCATCGTCGGCAGCACCCTGGAGCCCGCCGCCCAGGCGGGATTGGCCGCGGCCCTGGAGGGAGCCCGCTACGAACCCATCCGGGCGGCCCTCCTCCAAGGCCAGCCCTCGGGGCTGCTGGCGTTCCGGATCCACGGCGCGGACTACCTGGGCCGTGTCACGCCCCTGCGGGGGACGGATGGGCTGAAACACGAACTAGCCACGGCCCTGCTGCTGCCCCTGGATCCCTTCATGGCGCCGTTCCGGCGGTTGCAGTGGATCATCCTCGGCACCGGCTTCGGGGGCCTGCTGGTGGCCCTGGCCCTGGCGCTGCACGCGGCCCGGAGCGTGACGGCCCCCCTGGCCCGACTCACCGAGGCCACGGCGGAGCTGGCCCTGGGGGGCCGCCCCGGGCTGCCCCCCAGCCCGACCGGAGGCGAGGTTGGCGACGAGGTCGGGGCCCTCACCTCGGCCTTCCGGGCCCTGCTCGGCGAGCTGAAGGCCAAGGACGACCTGCTGGCCGCCCTGGCCCCGCTGCGCGCCGCTCCCGGTCGTCCCGGACCCGGCGCCGAAGCCGACCTCGCCGTGGTGGACATGGAGGCCACGGTGCCGATGCCCGACGGAAGCCAGGCCCTGGCGGGCGAGGCGGCAGGCCCCCAGCGGCGCCTGGTGCTGAAGGAGGGCGATCTCTTCGCGGGTCGCTATCGACTGGAGTCGGTGCTGGGCCGGGGCGGCATGGGCCTGGTGCTGAAGGCCCGGGACCAGCAGCTGGACGAGGAGGTGGCCATCAAGATCCTCCGTCCCGAGCGCGACCTCGACCCGGCCTTCCTGGGCCAGCTCAAGCAGGAGATCCGGCTGGCCCGCCGGATTACCCACCGCCATGTGCTGCGCACCCATGATTTCGGCGAAGCCGACGGGGTCCCCTTCGTGACGATGGAGTACCTCAAGGGCGTGACGCTCAAGCAGCTGCTGGACGACCGCGGCCGCCTGCCCCTGCCCCTGGCCCTGCGCATCGGGCGTCAGGTGGCGGAAGGCCTGGAGGCCGCCCATGCCGTGGGCGTGGTGCACCGGGACATCAAGCCCCTCAATGTGCTCTTCGATGCCCGGGGCGACGCCAAGCTCATGGATTTCGGCCTGGCGGCCCCCGTGGCCGCGACAGGGGCGAGCCGCGAGGGTCTGATCTTCGGCACGCCGCGCTACATGGCGCCGGAACAGGTGCGGGGCGAACGGGTGGATCCCCGCACAGACCTCTACGCCCTGGGTGTGATGCTCTACGAACTCAGCGTGGGGCGCCCGCCCTTCGACGGCGGCGAGGTCCAGGACATCCTGCGCCACCAGCTCGAGACCCCGGCGCCGGATGTGCGGGCCGCCGTTCCCGAGCTGCCGCCGGCCTACGCGGACCTGCTGCAGCGCCTCATGGCCAAAGACATCGCCGCTCGGCCGGCCTCCGCTGCCGAGGTGGTGGAGCTCCTCAAGGGCATCGCCTCGGGGGACCGGGGGAGCGCCTGACCGGGAGGCCGCTGGCGGCCCGGAGCAACCCGGCCGTCAGCCACCCCAGCCGCCCTGGGCGAAGCGGGTCAGCTTCTCGTCGCTGCCCCGCAGGGCCAGGGCCCGGGCCACGAAGCGACCGATGGGATCGGCTTCCAGGTTGACGG
>MTLD01002303.1_pt2 | contig 35117 bp, 36 predicted proteins | sample 1982471 | NCBI WGS metagenome assembly MTLD01 (sample SAMN05712604, study PRJNA340218) | biofilm metagenome | isolation source: sample SPM anode biofilm adapted to -50 mV | place: USA | collected 2012-02-03 | reverse complement strand
GCCTTGACCACGTCATCGCTTCCGGCAAGAACGTCAACCTGTTGGTTCTGGACACCGAGGTTTATTCCAACACCGGCGGCCAGGCTTCCAAAGCCACCCCGACCGGCGCCGTGGCGCAGTTTGCCGCTGGCGGAAAGGCAATGGCCAAGAAGGATCTGGGCATGATGGCCATGGCCTATGGTAATGTCTACGTGGCCAATGTGGCGCTCTCCAACCCGGCTCAGGTAGTCAAGGCCTTCATCGAAGCCGAGGCTTATGACGGACCGTCGCTGATCATCGCCTACTCGCACTGTATCGCCCACGGAATCGACATGACCAAGGGTGTGGACGAGAACAGGAATGCAGTCTCCTCCGGCTACTGGCCGCTGTACCGCTACAACCCGGCCCTGGCGGCAGAAGGCAAAAACCCGCTGCAGCTGGACAGCAAATCTCCGACCACCTCGTTCGAAGATTACGCCTACGGCGAAAACCGTTACAAGGTGCTGAAGAAGTCCAACCCGGAGGCAGCGGCAATTCTGATGAAGAAGGCCACCGCCTGGACCGCCAGCCGCTTCGAGTACTATGAGAAACTGGCAGCACTGACATATGAGAAGAAGTAGTTTCCTGAAGTAGTTAGTGTTATAATCCGGCCCCGCAGAGTTTTCTGCGGGGCTTTTTAAATCCATTTTACGAGGATAATCATGCTTGATGCCAACAACGACCTGGGAGCCGCCCTATTCAAAACCTGGACAGAGAAGCAGCGCTGCGACGAGATCCAAAAATTGGTAGAGGGGTACCGTAAAGGAGTACCGGTCGGGATTCTCTGCAAAATGTCAGAGACGATTGCCGGGGACAAAAAGAAAGCCAAGAAGTACCTCAAACTCTTCTTAACGGAAGCGGAACGGAAGGCGGCAATTGAATCATCCAGCGCCAGCATGCTGCCGCTGATTACCGCAGTCATGAAGTAAATCGGGGGGCTTTGGGATGAATAAGATATTCATAGCGGGTTGCGGTTATGTCGGCAGTCGCATTGCGCGACTGGCCCGGGACTCGGGATCGGATGTGACCTGCATGATCAGGTCTCAGGAAACCGCTTCCAAACTGTCGATAGATGGATTCAGCACAATCAGCTGTTCTCTGGACAATCCTGCCGAGCTTCCGTCACTGAATACGACTTGCGCCGCGCTTTTTTATCTTGTCCCGCCTCCTGGTGGCGGAATTGTTGACACACGCGCCAGAAACTTTATATCGGCAATGACCGCAGCGGCAAAACCGGAGAAAATAATCTACATGAGTGCAACTTCTGTCTACGGCGAAGTCTCTGGCGGAGTTGTCACCGAGGAGTCTCCGGCAGTTCCCGCATCGGCGATGGGCAAGCGCCGCCTGGACGCGGAATCAGCTTTTCTCCAATATGGCAAAACCCATGACGTGCCGGTTGTCATCCTGCGTGTCAGCGGCATTTACGGCCCGGGACGACTGCCGCTGATGCAGATCAGCCAGGGACAGCCGCTTCTGAGGGAAGAGGAATCAGGGCCCAGCAACCGCATTCACGTTGATGATCTGGCAACAATCTGTCTGGCAGCGGCAGAAAGCGACATAGCGGATGAGATATTCAATGTCAGCGACGGTCATCCGTCCAGCATGACCAGTTATTTTAACGCCTGTGCCGATTTTCTTGAAATGCCCCGCCAACCGCAGGTTTCATTGGAAGAAGCCAGAAAAGTTATGTCTCCGCTGATGTTTTCTTATGTCAACGAATCCAGGATTGTTAGCAATAGCCGGATGATGGAATGCCTGAATGTCAGGCTCACTTATCCAACCATCCGGGAAGGATTACCGGCATCAGGGCGGATAGCCTGACTCCGCGCCTTAACCGCATGATCCAAATTATGTATACGACTTAGAAAGTAAAGATAATGGTTTTTTAATTGTAATGACGACAACTTACGACTTGTTTGTGTTGCATTCAGATTCTAATGCTGGTAGAATCAAGGTAGATAAAATATTTGCGAGGGTTCCCGCGAACCCTCATTTGCCCTGGTAACTTCCCCTCCTAGTTACCGGGGTGTTTTTTGTTATCTGCCGAGGTGTTACGGTTGACGCTTTTTGTCCATTATGTTTTAATCGCAAAGTGGAAAATGAAGCCTACATAGCGCTTGGATCCAATCTTGGAGATCGTGAACTGAATCTGCTGCGGGCCGTGGCTGAGGTCGGTCGTCTGCCTGAATGCAGAGTGACGGCTCTCTCTTCTTTCTACGAAACTTCTCCGGTTGGCAATGTCAAACAGGATGCCTTCTACAACGCGGTACTCAAACTTTCAACCGGATTGCCCCCCCGTACTCTCCTGACAAACCTGTTGCAAATCGAAACCGAATGTTTCAAGCGCGTCCGGACAATCGTGGATGGCCCCCGCCGGATGGATCTGGATCTTTTGCTGTACAGGACAGACATCATTTCCGAAGCAGATTTGATTGTCCCGCATCCGCGTCTTGCGGAGCGGCGTTTTGTACTGCAGCCGCTTTGCGAGATCGCCCCACGGTTGGTGCATCCGGTTTTAGGGATTACCATCAAGGAACTGCTGGCCTCGTTGCACTCCGACGAGACCGTTACTAAACTTTAGTTGGCGGAAGGATTTTAGTTTGATACGGATACTGATATGGGGCCTTTTGCTATACATCGGCTACCGGATTGTAATTTCACTGACAGCTCCCAGAAAAACTGCCGCAAAACCTGTCGAAAAAAGGGATTCCGCCGAAACAACTTACCGCGACCCGGTCTGCGGAGTTTATGTGTCTGAAGAGCAGGCTGTCGTCGGCAGACACAACGGCGAACGTCACTATTTCTGCTCAATGGACTGCCTGGAAAAATATCGCGAACAGCTCGACCATCTATCAACATAAAACAGGAGGATAACATGAAATTTTTCATCGACACTGCAGATGTCAAGGAAATCCGGGAAGCACACGCACTGGGTCTGGTTGACGGAGTAACCACCAACCCTTCGCTGATTGCCAAATCGGGACGCAAATTCAAAGATGTCATCAAGGAAATCGTTTCAATCGTTGACGGACCGATTTCGGCCGAGGTCATATCACTCGACGCTCCCGGCATGATCAAAGAGGCCAAGGAACTGGTCAAGATCCACAAAAACATCGTCATCAAGCTGCCGATGACACCCGAAGGCCTTAAAGCCTGCAAGGCCCTGACCGACAAGGGGATCAAAACCAATGTCACCCTGATTTTCACACCGATGCAGGCGCTGTTGGCCGCCAAGGCCGGAGCCAGCTATGTTTCTCCGTTTGTCGGCCGACTGGATGACATCTCCCAGGACGGCATGGGAATCATCGAGGAAATCCGCACTATTTTCGACAACTACGGCTACATGGCCGAGATCATTGTCGCCAGCGTCCGCAATCCGGTCCATGTCCTCGACTCCGCTCTGATCGGCGCAGACATTGCCACCATCCCTTATTCGGTAATGATTCAGCTGGCCAAACACCCGCTGACTGATGCCGGAATTGAGAAGTTCCTGAAAGATTGGGAGAGCGTGCCGAAATAACGTGCCGAACCACTTTATGAAAAAAACTGTTGATTCACTTTCAATCCTTTTCTCCGCTTCAGAAGCCGCCCCCTTTGCCAAGGAGGGGGGGCTTGGTGATGTAGTCGGCGCACTCCCCAAGTATCTGGCCCGCATGGGACACGATGTCAGAATCGTACTGCCCCGCTATAAATCCGTTGATCCGGCAAAATACGAATTGCGTCTGTTGCCGGGTACGCTGGTCGTGCCGATGGGAATCATCGGCCATCAGTACTGCGGCGTCTGGGAAGGACGCCTGCCGGGCAGCGATGTGCCGGTCTATTTTCTGGAACACGAAGGTTATTACGGCCGGCCCGGCCTTTATCAGCAGGGTGGCGAAGGCTACCTGGACAACGACAATCGCTTTGTATTCCTCTCCAAAGCGTCACTGGAGTTGTGTAAAATGCTGGATTGGTCTCCGGATGTTGTTCATGCCCATGACTGGCACACCGGCGTTATTCCAGTTCTGCTCAACACCACCTATCTACACGACCGCTACGTGGGCAATGCTGCGTCACTCCTGACCCTTCACAACATGCAGCATCAGGGCAATTTCTATCCGGGACTGATGGACGTATTGGGAATCGGCTGGAAGCATTTCAATTTTCTTGAGTTGGAAAAAGACGATCAGGTCAACCTTTTAAAGGGTGGGCTTTACCATGCAACCCTGCTCAATACAGTCAGTGAAGAGTACTCGCGCGAGATTCAGACGGAGGCTTTCGGCTGGGGACTTGAAGGTGTTGTGCGGGATCGGGCGACGGATCTTAGCGGAATACTGAACGGAGTTGATTACGAAGAATGGAATCCGGAAACGGACAGTTTTATCGCTGCCAACTACACCGCCCGTACGGTAAAAAAGGGAAAAGCCGCCTGCAAGCTGGATCTGCAGAGCGCCATGGGTTTGCCGCTGCGTGACGACGTGCCATTGTTCGGAATTGTTTCCCGGATGGTCAAGCAGAAAGGAACCGATCTGCTGGCGGAAGCCATTCACAGGATCCTTGAAATGGATGTACAGTTTGTGGTGGTCGGCAACGGCGAACCCTGGGCACATTTTTACTTCGGCGATATCGCTGCCAAGTACCCGGAAAAGTTCGCCTGCTACATCGGCTACAACGAAGCATTGGCCCACAAGGTCGAAGCCGGCTCTGACTTCTTTGTAATGCCTTCCTCCTTTGAACCATGCGGCTTGAACCAGATGTACTCGCTGGCTTATGGCACTCCGCCGATCGTGCGTTCCACCGGCGGACTGGCCGACAGCGTCGAAAACTTCAACGAAGCGGTCCTGTCTGGCGACGGCTTTAAATTCTGGAGCCACAGCGCCACAGCCCTCTTTGACACGGTTGGCTGGGCGGCCTGGACCTTTTTCAACAATCCCAAAGGATTGGCAGCGCTTCGCAAAAACGGCATGAAAAAACGCTTTACCTGGGAAACCGCCGCAAAAAAGTATGAAGAACTCTACCGGCTGGCGATTCTGCGCAGAAGAGGCAGCGAATATTACCGCAACCGCTTCGGAGGGTAGGTTAACCCTCCACCCGGCATATCACCATCATTGCAGGACCAATATTCTGGCCAAAGTGGACGCTTACACTTTGGCCAGAATTTTTAGAAGATGCGGCACCATCTGTTTTTTGCGCGACATGACATTTTTCAGCTCATACAGATGCGGTTCCAGTTGCGGATACTCCATGACATGTGCAATGCGGGTATGACCCTCCACCAGGAACAGTGTGGTTTCAGTGGTGATGTCCGTGACCATCAGCCCGGCAATGAACAGGTTGTCGCGGCGCTTGACCTCCGCCAGCGCATTCAGAAGCTCGTCCTTCATGCCGTAGAACTCGTCATACCCGACCACCTCGACCTGCCCGACCCCGATCGTATGTTTTTCCTGCTGAAACAGCTTGAAGTCAGCCGAAACAACCCGCTCAACCGAGCCGTAGTTTTTCAGCGAACTGCAGGCGGCAAAGATGTCCCGTCCAAAATCCGCAGCTGCCAATCCAGCCAGCTTTTCCAGCCAGGCCACCGTCTGCCGGTCACCTTCTGTGGTAGTGGGCGACTTCAGAATAACCGTATCGGACAGGATTCCGGCCAACAGCAGCGCGGCAATCGGCTTGTCCGGTTCAAGGCAGCATTCCCGGTAACGCCCCGCCACCAGAGTGCAGGTACTGCCAACCGGAGCCGTTATGAAGGCAATCGGCGAACTGGAGTGGCTGTTACCCAGCTTGTGATGGTCAATCACCTCGCTGATTTCAACCTGTTCCGCACCAGGCACGGCCTGTCCCAATTCGTTATGATCAACCAGTATCAGATTGTAGGGAATCGGCGACAGCAACGAGGATTTGGTCGCGACTCCGGCCAAGGTCCCATCCTCCTCCAAAGCCAGGACCGCCGGTTCGCTGGAAGACATCAGCTTCTGGCGCAATCCGGCCAGCGATTCACCGACCCCGATGGTGGTAAATTTGCGCTCGGCCAGAAAGGATACCGGAGTTGAAAGCCGCGCCAGCCAGGCAGCCGTGGCGGTATCATGCGGAGTCAATAGCACACTGACCCCCTTCTCCAGCGCCTGTTGATGCAGCCCCTCTTCCAGAGGGTGTCCGCCGGTTACAACCAGCACCCGCACGCCGCGCTCAATGGCGGCCTGCTGGATGGTGCGCCGGTTGCCGGTCATAACCAGCAGTTCCCGCGCATCATGGGCATCGATCAGACCGGTAAAAGACTCCTCCAGCATTGCTCCGATGAACAGTTTCAGGGCGATGGTATCGTCACCGTCACCCCCGGTGACATAACTTCCGGCCAGAGTTTTGGACAGGCTCGGCAGGCTGGTCATGACCTGCCTCAGCTTTTCCTGGCAGGGGAGCATGTAGCTTTCCGAGAGCCGTCGCAACGAAAGCGCGCCAAACGGCCTTTCATCGCCGTTAATGATCGGCAGGATCCGGACGCCGCTCTTGTTGAAAAGTTCCAGCGCCTCGTAGGCCGAGGCCTGTTGACCGATTGTAATGGCCTGACGGTTAATTATGTCACGAACTTTGGGATGGACATCGGCCAACAGCAGCGGCGCGGCAATTCCCAGGCGGTCGAGAATATAGCGTGTCTGGGGGTTGGGAGTTCCGGCCATTGCGGCAACCACATTGCTGTTACCCATTTTCTGTTTTAATGCGGCATATCCGATGGCCGAAGCGATAGAATCCGTATCAGGATTGCGATGTCCGATTACATAGGTGGTTTTAGTCATGTCAGATGCCTTCTATATATTGAATTATTTGCAACTTTACATACCCTTCAATTTCCAGAGTGCGGCAACGCCGAAAACCAGAAACATGAAGCCTGCTGTGCGATGAATCCAGCAGAGCGGGATAAACCGCACCAACTGCTTGCCGGCAAAGATCCCCAGCAGCGACACGCACCATAACGCCAGGGTGGAGGCCGAAAAAACCATCCCCATCCCCATCAGGGTGTCGGAATGCCGGGCCGCCTGGCTGGCTGTCACCAACTGGGTTTTATCCCCCAGCTCGGCCATGAATATCATGATAAAGGCGGTCCGGGCAGCAGTGGCCGCCGTGGGGGGCGGGCCATCTTCGTCGTCATCGTTGTCACAGGCATGCCTCAGCGTGCTGTAGCCGAAGTAGAGAAATAGCAGCGCCGAGACCAGTGTCACCCAGAAGATCGGCAACAGCAGGAAGAGAAGTTTGCCCACCGCCACCGCTGCCAGGTTCAGCACGAAAAAGGCAGCGGCTATGCCGACAAAGATGCGCTGCCAGGGATAACGCAACGCCAGGGCCATGGCGGTCAGTTGGGTTTTATCACCCAGTTCGGCCAGAAAAATCAAGCCAAAGGTGCTGAGAAAAATGGAGCTTTCCATTTATAACTCCGTTCATTTGTGATCGTCCGAATTATTCGCTTTCAACAGTACCCGTCTTTTTACCAATTGTCAGCGAAGCAATTACTGCCAAAGCCAAGCTGGAAAATATGACAACCAGTGAAATTTCAACCGGAATATGAACGTTAAAGGCGGTTACAACCATTTTGAAGCCGACGAAGGCCAGTATGAAGGAAATTCCCATTTTCAGATACACGAACATCCCCATCACACTGGCCAGCAGAAAATAAAGTGCCCGCAGCCCCATGATGGCGAAAATGTTCGATGTGAACACGATAAAAGGGTCCAGGGTTACGGCAAAGATAGCCGGAATCGAATCAATTGCAAAGAGAACATCGCTGCTTTCCACCATCACCAGTGTCAGAAAAAGCGGGCTGGCCACCAGCAGGCCACGGCGGCGGGTGAAAAACCAGTCGCCTCGCACACGTTTAGTGAAGGGAAATATCCGGCGCGCCAGCTTGACCAGCAGATTCTTTTCCGGTTCCACCTCACTTTCTTCGCCAAATGCCATATTCCAGGCGGTAATGAGCAATAGAGCGCCGAACAGATAGAATATCCAGTGGAAAGCTGTCAGCAGCCCTATACCAGCAAAGATAAACAGCGCTCTCAGAACCAGCGCACCGATAATGCCCCATTTCAGAATGCGGGCCTGATGCTCGCCGCGAATACCAAAGTAGGAGAAGATCATGATGAACACAAACAGATTGTCAATCGAAAGGGATTTTTCGATGATGTAACCGGTTAGAAATTCTAGCGCTTTGGTTTGCCCCAAAAATACATATATCCCGACATTGAAGGCCATTGCCAGCGAGACCCAGACAATGCTCCAGGTCAGCGCCTGACGGAATGACACCTTGTGTGCCTTGCGGTTAAGCCCCAGGTCGATCACCAGCATTACGACCATCAGCAGCCCGAAGGCGCACCACATTACTGCTTGTCCTGACATCCGTTTCCTTTCCTGATGCGCGCTATGCGCTCTTTTACCTTATCCAGAAGTTTTCTGGCCCAGATGAATTCGGTCGCCAGTATTGCCAGTCCGACCGGTATGACAACGACCGCCGGGCCCGGCAGCACGATCATGGCCACTCCGGCGGCCAAAATTGTGAAACCGATTACGATCACGATCAACCGCTTGGCCTGCCCTAGAGTTTTCAAAATATAATGATTCACGTCAGACTTTCCCGTTCAACCGGAATCTGTTTCTGAAAAGCACCGCCACAACTCTGCTATGCGACTGATGGCTCAAACAACCGGCCGGCCACCGCCAGTTGTTCAGGTGTTCCCAGCAACAGGACAATGTCGTTATCCCGCAGTTCCCAGACCGGGTCCGGATTCGGGACGACTTCTTCACCACGCTTGATGACCAGCACCGACGCACCCGACATGCTCCTGATGGTGCCCTCCCGAAGAGTGCGCCCCTCCAGCCGCGAGCCTTTTTTCAGCCGGTAGGTCCCGATTTCGGCCCCCGCCAGATAGCCGCTGATACCGACAGCATGACTGTGTCGCCTGCTCATGGAGCGGAGCATGTCGTAACCGTCGCTGCGCACATCGGCGATGCAGCGCTCGATATCATCCTGCGGCACGAGATAATTTCGCAGTACACGGGAAAGGATTTCCACCGAAGTCTCGAATTCCTCCGGAATAACCTCGTTGACTCCCAGCTTGTAAAGCGGCTCGACTTCCAGAATGTAGCGGGTTCTGACGATGATATGCAGCGTCGGGTTCATCTGGCGTGCCAAAGCGGCAATCCTTCTGCTGGTGGCGGCATCCGAAATCGCAATCACCATGCCGCGGGCCTTGTCGATCTGGGCATGTTCCAGCACCTCCGGTTTTGAAGCGTCTCCGAAGGTTATCAACTGGCCGCTTTTCTTCTCTTTCCTGACGGTAAACGGGTTGGTTTCAATCACTATGTGCCGGATGTGAAGGTTCTTCAGAACCCGCGCCAGATTCCTTCCATTCACTCCAAAACCGACGATGATGACATGATCGCTCAATTGCGCCGGTTTCTCCTGCTGCGAGAAAATCCCCCGGCCGCTGGTCAGTCGATGCGGGAAACGCTCTATTACGAAATCCGCAATCGGGTTGGCGTATTTCAGGCAAAGCGGCGTCAATCCCATGGTGGCGATGGAGGCTGCCAGAAAAATCTGGTACAGCTCGGGGGTCAGGAGCCCGACCTTAACCCCGGCCTGGGAGAGAACAAAGGAAAATTCTCCGATTTGAGCCAGGGAGAGCGCGGCTATGATCGCAATCCGCATCGGAACCCCCAACGTCATCACAGCGCCGGTGGTAATGACGGCCTTGATCAGCAGAATTGTCAGCACCAGAGAAACTATCAGCAACGGGTACCTGGCCACGATGGCCGGATCCAGCAGCATCCCGACCGAGATGAAGAACAGGCTCATGAAGGCTTCCCGGAAGGGGATAATGTCACTTAGGGCCTGGTGGCTGTATTCGGATTCGGAGATCGCCAGTCCGGCAATAAAAGCGCCCAGAGCCAGCGACAGACCGGCCATTGCCGTCAGCCAGGCGGTGCCGAGTCCGATGAAGATAATCGTCAGGATGAATAGCTCACGGCTTCTGGTCTTGACGACCTGTTTGAATATCCACGGCACCAGAAAACGGGCACCGTAATGAGCCGCCAGGACCACGATGATGGCCTTGCCGCTGATAACCAGCACCTCCTGCACTCCATCGCCGAGACCGGCCAGCAGTGGCGTCAGCAGCATCAACGGCACGATGCACAAATCCTGGAAAATCAGGATCCCCATCGCCATTTTGCCGTGGGGAGCGTCCGCCTGACCGGAATCGATCAGCAGCTTCATCAAAATGGCGGTGCTGGAAAGCGCCACCAGGAAACCGAAGAAAGTCGCCTGTCGCCCGGAAAACCCGAAAGCGACACCGACTGCGGCCACCGCCAGAATGGTTACCAGCACCTGCAGACCGCCACCCCACAGAACCAGGTGCCTGATCCGCATCAATTCCTTCAGGGAAAGCTCGATGCCGATCGTGAAGAGCAGCAGCACCACACCGATCTCCGCCATCTGCTCGACGTGATGGGTATCCTTGATGAAGGCCATCGCATACGGCCCGGCCAGGATGCCGGTCACCAGAAAACCGATGATGGTCGGAAATTTCAGCCGCCGAAACAGGACCACCGTAACCAGGGCCAATCCGAAGAGGATCTCTATGTCTTTGAGTGCTTCATAAGGCATAATTACCTTTCCTGACTACTCCCTTATTTCCTGCCCCTTGCTGACAAATGATATTCCCTGGCCAGAAGTGGCGCCGATCATGACACATTCTATGATCGGGGAATTCACCACTTTCTCACTTTTCCACCTGACAATGAAGTTTGGCCCAAAACCGCCACTGGCATCCTTTTCTTCAATGTGAACAAAGGTAGAGGCCAAAGGGCCGAGGTATAGCGGTTTGTCAAGGTAGCGGCGGAGTAGTTTGCCGTTTGTGTCATGATATTCGATTGACGTAACACGGATTGAAGAATACAGGTCTGTATTGCGGATACTCAGTGTCATACCAAGCTGAAAATCAAGTTTTCTGGGGCCTGTGAACACGTGTGAATAGACCGGAACATACATGGTTTGCCCTTTTGACAACCTTATATCAGATTCCGCTGACCACGACTTTACCGGGACAATCCAGGATAGCAGGCAGAGTATCATAAATATTGAGGCCGGAAAAATATTCCAATTACGCATCAGTGTCACTCCTTTCAGGTTATCTTCAACAACTGACGGGTCTGTCCGCAGCTACTGCGCCATCTTCTTCAGGACCTGCTCCAGCTTGCGCAATTCCTCGCCGTACCCGGCCCAGTTGCCCTGACGCTGCAGGTTGGTGGCCCGTTCGTAAATGCTCATCGCTTCCTTGGCCAGCGCAGAAGGTGACGCCTTGGTGGTATCCGCCGTGGCTGTTCTGGCTTCCATGGCCACAGCCTTGCTGCCGCCGAAGAGCCGCTGCAGGGCCAACTCCAGATTCTCCTCCATGACGACCTGGTCTCCGAAGGCAACAATCACCCGTTTCAGCTCCGGCAGCCCCCCTTTGTCGGCCGCCAGGAACAGCGGCTGGACGTATAGCAGCGATTTTTCAATCGGAATCACTAGCAGGCTGCCGCGGATAACCTCCGAGCCGCGCTGGTTCCAGAGCGTCAACTGCTGGGATATGAAGGAATCCTGATTGATGCGGGCGTCAATCTGTTTCGGGCCGTAGATCAGCCTGTCACGCGGGAAAGTATAGGCCCGGATCTTGCCGTAATTCTCCCCGTCACAACGGGCTGTCAGCCAGGCTGCCAGGTTGTCCCGCTTGGAAGGGGTAAAGGGGAGCAGCAGGATGTACTCCTCCACTTTTTCACCCGGCAGCTTCATGATCGTATAGTAAGGCTCCATCGGCTTCTCCCCCAGTGCCGGGACCTGCCAGAGGTTTTCCTTGTTGTAGAACACTTTCGGGTCGGTCATGTGGTAGGCGTTGAACATGGCGGCCTGCAGCTGCAGGAACTGATGCGGGTAGCGGATATGTTCGCGCAGATCCTCCGGCATGGCCGACAGCGGTTTGAACAGTTCCGGAAAGATCCGGCTGTAGACCTTTGCCATGACATCTTGCGGATCGCTGATATAGAAACTGACCGTGCCGTCATAGGCATCCACCACTGCCTTGACGGAGTTCCGCATGTAGTTTATCCCCCCCCGCAGCGGTTTTGAATAGGGGAGGCGGTCCGAATAGGTGTAGGCGTCGATGATCCATTTGAGCCGCCCCTTTGCGTCCACGACCATGTACGGATCGCCATCAAAGCGGAGAAAAGGCGCCAGAGTTCTGACCCGCTCATTGATGTTGCGGTTGTAGATGATGCGGCTCTCGTCGGTAATATCGGAGGAGAGCAGAATCTTTTCGGTCCTGAATTTGGCGGCAAAGAGCGCTTTTTTGAGGAGTGAATCGATCGGCACACCACCCTTGCCGGCGTAGGTTGTGTTGATGTTGCCGGTGGCGGTCGGATAGCTGAATTCCGGCACCTTGGTCTTGACGATCACGTACTCGTTCGACAATTCGCCGAAGTAGATTTCCGGTTTGGTGACCTTGATGTCGGCCAGGCTGACCGGCGGTATATCCTTGACGAAAAACTCCGGCAGCCCTTCCTTGCTGATCCGGCTGACCGGACCGAAGGTGATGCCGTTGCCATGGGTGAAGATCAGGCGTTCGTTGATCCAGTTTTTGCTGGGGAGATCGACGTAGGAGAGTTCCCGCGGCGAAAGCATGACCTGACTGTACTGGCCGTTGACTTTATAGCGGTCGTTGTCCACATCAAAAAATTTGTAATAGGTCCTGATTTGCTGCAGCTGGCTGTAGGTTTTTAGCAGCGGGGCGTGATCCCAGAGCCGGATATTTTTGATGGTGGCGTCATTGTTGGCGATATCGGCAGCGGAAAGCCTGGTGTCAACATCGAAGGGGATGGTTTCAATCTTGTCCAGATCGTAACCGAAACGGGTGAACTTGATATTGTTCTCAATGTAGGGTGTTTCAAGGGCCAGTTCGTTGGGTGCAACCTTGAATTTCTGCAGCACGCCGGGGTATATGCGGATACCGATAAAATACAGCGCCACAACGATAATCGGTGGTAGCAGGGCCGTCCGCCAAGCTCCTTTCCAGATTCCGGCCGCCAGCATTACTCCCGCGATTGGCGTCAGGAAAGTCAGGATCCGGTAGGTCAGCAGCCGGGAATTGACGTCGGCATAGCCGGCTCCCGAAAAAGCGGCGTTATCGGTAAGGAGCAATCTGAAGCTGTCCAGATAAAAACCGGCCGCAATTACACAGCCAAACAGAGCGATCAGAATCGCCAGATGCCGGCGGACTCTTTCGTCCATCGACGCCCCGCGCTCCGTAAGCAGGATGCCCCCACGCACGAAGTATACGACCACCACCAGCATGGCGCTTGCAATCAGCATGAAGGCGGCAAAACCTTTCAGCATCTCCCAGAAGGGAAGGTTGAACAGGTAAAAACCGATATCCTTGCCGATAACCGGATCGACGGTACCGACCGGGACACTGTTGGTAAAAAGAAGAATTTCCTCCCACTGCGTGGCGCCCCATTGACCGGCAAACAGAGCCAGTGCCACACAAACCAGAACAGCGAGCGGCTTGATCAATCGTACCGCCTCGCTTCTGTTCAGCTTGATATTGCCAAACTCAAGGTACATCCCGGAATAGGGGAATGAGGCGCGGTTTGCCAGGACAAAGTTGACCAGTGCGAAACCAGACAACACAATCCCGAAGAACAATCCGGCACCGGTCTGGGCATACAAGGTCGTGGTGAATACCGATGAAAATCCTGTCTCATCGAAGAAGAGCCAGTCAGAGTAGAAGTTCAGCAGGTACGAAAAAATCGGTAAAACCACTGAGACAATAATCAGTATGAGAATTAATCTGTTTTTCTTTAGCATGACATTGCCCCTTTAATGCGTTTTACTACAAAATGAGAACAATCCGGAAGTTGCTGGCTATTTTGCAGTATTATTTCCTCCACCCGCTTCTTCCGAATAGGGATTGTGCAGCTTGACCGGTGTCCCCCGCCGCATGCGCAGGTTCAGCATCTCCACCAGCACCGAGAAGGCCATCGCAAAATATATGTAACCCTTGGGTATGTGCATATCGAGGCCGTCGCCGATCAGCGCCACGCCGATCAGCAGCAGAAAGCTGAGCGCAAGCATCTTGATGGTCGGATGCTTTTCAACAAAGACACTGATCTTGCCTGAAAAGAGCATCATGAAGCCGACTGCAATCACGACCGCTGCGACCATGACCGCCAGCTGGCTGGCCATGCCGAGCGCCGTAATGATCGAATCCAGCGAGAAGACGATATCCAGCAGCAGGATCTGCACGATGACGGCTCCGAAGGTTGCACCGGCACCGGCAACTGCGTGTCCCTCCCCACCTTCCAGCTTCTCGTGAATCTCCATCGTGCTTTTCCAGATCAGGAACAGACCTCCCGACAGCAGGATCAGATCGCGACCGGAAATCTCGTTGCCCAGCACGGTGAACAGCGGTGCGGTCAACCCCATCAGCCAGGTCAGCGAGAACAGCAGCCCTATGCGGATGAACATGGCCAGCCCGAGACCGACCAAACGGGCCTTTTCCTGCTGATGGAGCGGCAGTTTTCCGGCCTGAATCGAGATGAAGATGATGTTGTCAATGCCCAGTACTATTTCCAGCGCGGTCAGTGTCACCAGCGCCATCCAGACCTGCGGGTCCGTCAGCCAATCCATTTAAAATCCCTCCCCTGAAATCATTACAGTGATTAATCCATGCACAAGCTGCGACGTTTGGAGGTCCACAGGTCAATGGCTTCCCGCATGATCTCGGAAATGCTTTTTGAGGTGGCCTTGGTCAGCTTTTCCAGAGATTTCTTTTCATTATCGTTAATGCGCAATGAAATTACATTCTGAAGCGGCTCGATCCGGTTTCTTTTCTTTTTGGTTGATTTTGGTTCCTTGGAAACATGGTTTTTTCTGTAAGTCATGACTTTCTCCTGTGTGATCTGCCGGGACGGTCGCCTGTCCCGCGGTTATGGTTGCTCTGTCAGTGAGTTCGGGTTGCCAGTGATTCCAGCCGTGCAATGCGATCTTCCATCGGCGGATGGGTCGAGAAAAGCGACATCATGCCGCCGCCGGTCAGCGGATTAACGATGAACATATGGGCCGTAGCGGGTCTGGCGTCATGCAGCGGTATGGCCTGGGACAGGTTGTGCAGTTTGCGCAGCGCACCGGCCAGAGCCAGCGGGTGGCCGCAGATCTCGGCTCCGGAAGCATCCGCCAGGTACTCGCGGGAGCGGGAGACCGCCATCTGGATCAGCATGGCGGCGATCGGGGCCAGGATCGCCATGGCCAAGGTGGCGACCAGACCACCCATGCCGCCACCGTCTTCGTCATCTCTTCGGCCGCCGCCGAACATGGCGCCCCACTGCAGCATGTTGCCGATCATCGAGATTGCTCCGGCAATCGTGGCGGCGATGGTGGATATCAGTATATCGCGGTTTTTGACATGGGATAGTTCATGGGCCATAACCCCTTCCAGCTCTTCCGGGGTAAGAAGGCGCAGAACGCCCTCTGTGGCGGCTACGGCGGCATGTTCGGGATTGCGTCCGGTGGCGAAGGCGTTCGGTGATGCATCCGGGATGATGTAGACCTTGGGCATCGGCAGTCCGGCCCGGCCGGCCAGACGCTCGACCATCCCGTAGAAGGAGGGGTGAATCTCGCGGGTGATCTCCTGGGCATTGTACATCTTCAGGACGATCTTGTCGGAAAACCAGTAGGAACCGAAGTTCATGACAGCGGCCATGACGAAGGCAATCATCATGCCTCCCTTGCCGCCAAGGGCGCCTCCCATGAAAACCAGCAGCATGGTCAGCAGTGTGAGGAGAAGAGTTGTCTTGAAGCGATTCATCATTTTTATATACCTCCGGCGCTATATTTTTCCGCCGAGGGTAATAAAAAAGACCTTTACCCACGGCGAGATACGCATTGGATAAAGGTCTTGCTTGCGATGCTTATCGTTCTCAGCCCGAGTCTTTCGACTGTGTTGACGGACGTGAGGTCAGCCATGTCTCCAGCTGATAGCTACTCCCCTTTATTGAGGAATCAGTCTAGATTGAGTTCATTACAACTGTCAAGCAATTTTTTATTTGCCTCCGCCGCCGTAGCTGTGCAGACCGGACAGGAACAGGTTGACCCCCAGGTAACAGAAAATCGTGGCGGCAAAGCCGATGATCGAGAGCCAGGCGGCCCGTTTGCCGACCCACCCTTTGGTGATGCGGGCATGCAGGAAAGCGGCATAGACGAACCAGACGATCAGCGACCAGGTTTCCTTGGGATCCCAGCTCCAGTAGGTACCCCAGGCGTAGTTGGCCCAGGCCGCGCCGGTGATGATGCCGAGAGTCAGGAGCGGGAAACCGACCATGATCGCGCGGTAGTTCAGATCATCCAGCACCTTGATCGGCGGAAACATGGAAATCATTCCACCCGAGGCGCTGTTGCCGCCCGCCTCGCAGGCCGCCTTGATCAGATACATGATCGAGATGCCACAGGCCACCGCAAATGCCGCGTAACCGAGGAAGCAGGTGATGACGTGGTACAGCAGCCAGTTACTCTGCAGCGCCGGAACCAGCGGCTCGATGCCGGTATTCATCCCCAGCTGCGCCCAGGCCATTCCGAGCATTGCGAACGGCAGTACAAAAGCTCCGATCACCCGGTATTTATACTTGATATCAAGCAGGGCATAGATCAGCACGATCGTCCAGGAAAAGAACACTACCGATTCGTACAGGTTGGAAAGCGGAGCATGCCCTACTCCCATGTCGTAGGATTCTTTCCAGCGCAGGCCGATGGCAACCGTCTGTGCCAGAAGTCCGCCATAAGCGGCCAGCATTCCAGCCGTACCAAGAGCTTTTGACCGGCTGGCCAGAAACGCGAAAAAGAGCAGCATCGAAATCAGATAGGCAAAGGTTGTTACGTTAAACATAAGTGAGCTGGTCATGATTTTTTCTCCCCGGAAAGTTCTGTTTTGAGTTTGCTAACCAGCCGTTCTAAATGCAGCTGGAATCCGGCCTGATTTTTACTGGCGTTGCCGCCAATCGTTACAATGCCATTTTGAATCCGCACCCAGATGCGGCGATGTGACATGAAGAAGGCCGCATAAATGCCAAGCACCATCAGCAGGCACCCCAGCCAGACGATCTCAACACCCGGATCCTTGGCAACCTGCAGACCGGTGTACATCCGTTCCTGGGCGCCCTTGTAATGAATAACCGGTCCGACGCCATGCTGCTGTGCGTGCTGAATGTTCAGCTCGGGATGATTGGCATATGCAATGAAGCTTTCTGTTTTGCCGTTGGCGGAGTGCAGTTCCACCTGGGCTGCCGGTCCGGACAGGCCCGGGGCAAACTCTGACACATCCTTGGTCGATTCGGTGACGTGCATACTGCTGCCATCGGGCAGAGTGACCGAATCCTGACCGGCAACCGTCACGGAAACCGGATTTTTACCGTTCAGATCGCTGACCGTGAAAAAATAGTTTCCGGCATTGCCGTAACTGGATTGGTAAAATGTGATCCCCTTATAGGTCAGCGGGTCGTTGACGATAACCCGGGCGTTGGTGTAGTCCGGCACCGGCTTGCCGTTCTCCAGCACCGTCAGGATGCTCTTGAACTCTTTCGGGGCGCCGTTGGCATAGTGGGCCACGCTGAACTGATCGCAACGCAGGGAAAAACCGAGGTCGATCTGCTTGTTGGAGCGCGACATAACTGAAGAGATCGACTCACCCTCCATGATATTAACAAAACCTTTGTAGCCGAACAGCGAGCCGATGATCGCGCCGATGAAAATGATAATCACGCTCAAATGTACGCAGTAGACCGCCAGACGGCACCAGGGGGTCTTTTGGGCAAAGAAGTGCCAATCACCGTCAGATTCGCTCACCAGCGGGGCGGCAAATTCACTTTTCAGAAAAACAGCGACTTTGTCTTTGGCAGCAGCAGCGTCACCGGCATGGGGAAACGAAACCACGCCTGAGAGCGACTTTTCCTGTGCGCTGCTGAAGATCGTCACAGGATTTTTGATTGTCTTCCAGATATGCGGCAAGCGCTTGATTGAACAGGCCACCAGATTGACGGTCAACAGGTAGAGCATCAAAATGAACCACCAGGAGTGGTACATGTCGAAAAAACCGAGTGACTTGTAGATTTTAAGTTTGGCCGGGCTGATCTCCTGCACATACTCCGGCGGGAGAGCGCCTTGCGGAATAATAGTACCGATAATCGAGATGGCCGCCAGACCTATCAGCAGGGTCATGGTCAGTTTGAGTGAACAGAAAAAATCCCATATGGAATGAACAAAATCGCGGTCAGTGCTTGTCACGTTTTAAGGCTCCTTTTATCTTCGCAGGACTACCATCGCAACTTCCGATGCGAAATCCGGCTCTATCAGTTAGGACAGTATTGAACAGTGTTTACAAAAGATCAGGCGATAACGTTCTGCGGCGGAACGAAAATGGAAAAATAAACCTGTGGCAGCTTAGTGCTTATGCTGAAAGAACTCAGATAACCAAGCATCGGGGAATAGGCGATCGTCAGGTTTTGATGCATTGGAGCATAGCCGGAGCAGCAGTCGTTTTCGCAATGATGCTCGAGGGGACACTCCGGGCAGGGGCAGCCACCATCGTCAATACTGGATATTGATTGTAAATGCACGATCTTTACAGAGTCGGCGAGATCCAGCAGGCGGGCGGCGTCACAGGCAAGCGGCATGACCAGACTGATGGTCAGCAGTATTGCGGCAGCTATGTATTGCAGTGAATTTCGCATGGTAAGTAGTGTAGCTGGATGCTAAAGAATAATGGCCAAATTGTCAATGATCGAAAGTACTTAAAAAAGCGCCTTTGAAACAGTATCGGCTGCCCCACTTCATCATTGCGGTTACTTCCGAAAAACATTAGAATCCCAAGACAGCCATGGATTGGCTCTGGACCCTGACCATCACCCCCTGCCCCATCCACTCCGCGACCTTGTGGCTCATACAGCTAACCGCGCCAAGACTGTCCTCCAGACAGAGACGACAGAAGACAGTGTTGCCAAATTTTATTTTCACACATAACAAAAAGAGAAATTACGGGGGTAAGGATGAATCCGGAACTGCGTAAGTGTGCTGTACGTTTTGTCCTGTTTCTGGCAAGCGCTACTGTGATGCTGCAAATATGTGGGACAGGGACTGCTGAGGCGAATGAAGCAAGTCACGTCAGGGAGCTTGAACGAAGAATTGAAGAAAACAGCAAATTAATTGGAAAACTGATCGGACGGGTGCGTGATTTGGAGGAGAAGGCCGCTGGCGGATGCCGTCAGGCGGCGCCGGTTGCACCCGCTTCGTCACCGCAGGCGGGGCCATCGGCAACTACGGGAGAACCCGGCGGAAACGATTTGACCTTTTTGGACGACGTAACCTGGCTGCACGGTTTTGCAGATGTCGGCCTTACTTACAGCGGACAGCGCCAGGGCGAGGGGAGCAAGCGCAAAGGGTTTTCGATCGGCGCACTCGATTTTTACCTGACACCCCAACTGGGGACCCATTTTAAAAGCCTGGTGGAGTTGATCTTTGAAGTGAATGATGAAGGTGAAACTGCGGCGGAACTGGAGAGACTCCAGATCGGCTACGCCTTCAATGATTACCTGACACTCTGGAGCGGGCGCTACCATACCCCGCTCGGTTACTGGAACACGGCCTATCATCATGGCAAACAGCTCCAGACCACGATTCAGCGTCCCAAATTTCTTAATTTCGAAGAGGATGGCGGCGTAATTCCAACGCACATGACCGGTCTGTGGAGCACCGGATCCACTCGCACCGGCGGCGGCCGACTTGGCTACGACCTTTATCTCGCCAACGGCCCGAAAATCAAGGATAGCGGAAAACTTGACCCCAATCCATTCTCGGATGACAACCACGACCTGGCGGCAGGTATAAATATCGGTTACGACTTCGCGGGCGCGCTTGACGGTTTGCGTCTCGGCATACATGCCCTTCGCGCCGATGTGGATAGCTACAATCCTGCCGGAACACGCATAAGCCGCTCGGAGATGAATCTTTTCGGCGGCTACGGATTTTACAACTCCGATGAATGGGAAATCATCGGAGAATTCTACCAGTTCCTGAACAGGGACCGTTCCGGCGGCAGCGGCACCCACTCCAGCTCCCTTGGTTTTCTCCAGGCGGGGCGCATCATCGGGGCATTCACACCCTATGCCCGCTTTGAATTCTCATCACTTGACCAGAAAGACAATTATTTCAGCAGGCTCCGGGACGGATATTCCTACCGCCGGGGGCTGTTCGGACTGCGCTACGACCTGACACCAAAAGCGGCTCTGAAGCTGGAGGGAAACCACACAAGGATCACGAACCGGGACCGGGATGACTATTTTGAGATCGGTTCCCAGTTTTCCATCCGTTTTTAGCGAGTGTGATTCAGTCAAAACACTTCTCACGTTTGCCACGATCAAGGAAAGGGTAAGCATGGCTGCACGACGCATCTCATATCTGATTGTCCTCCTCTGCATCGTCTGCTATTGCAGCCCGGTCAGGGCAGAGCTTTTCATCATAGGAAACGGTGCGACTGTCCTTGGCGAGGACGATATCTTCGATGTTTTTCTGGGGGGGAAGCAGTTCAGCAAGGGCATCAGGCTGGTACCTGTTGACAATGCCGCGGCCCAGGAAGAGTTTTTGGCCAAGGTTCTGCATTTGAACAGGGTAAAGTACACGACCCACTGGACCAAAAAAGCGTTTCGCGACGGTCTCCGCCAACCGCTGCTGAAAGCGGGCGATGCCGAAACCCTGGAATTCGTCAAGCGGACGCCGGGCGGAGTAGGATACGTCAACACTGAGCCAAGCGGCGTAAAAGTCATAAAGAAATATTGAACAAATCTGCTGATAACGGGAATCACTCGGGCCCAAAATGAATAAAGTAAATTCGCTCCGAAAGGGCATCTTTTCGGAAATCATAATTGTCATGATTCCCTTGACCCTGTTGCTGATCTATCAAACTGTCAGCGACATTGCCGTTTCAGACCGGCTTTCGGAAACCTTCCGCCAGCAAACAGCTTCAACTGCTGCGCGGCATAAATACAAACTGTTTATCAACGGCGTGGTTGATGCGGTGGATACGGGCAGATTGGCCGAGGATGCGGTCAACGAACTGCAGGGCGCTGTCAAGGACCTTTCCACTATTACAACCGGAGAACGTGCCAGAGAGTTCACCGATTTGTCCGCCAAAGCGAACGAACTGCTCTCGCAGCTCCAAAAAGACCGCTCCCTTGAAGGGCTGCTCCCCCTGCAGGAAAACATCAACCGGATTGATGCAGAGCTTGGCGCCCTGGATGCCAGTTGCGAGCATATAAATCGCACTATGATCCAGGCCAACATCCAGACCGCCCAGACAAGGAAAAAAATAGTCTTTGCGGCCTTGTTTTTGGCGGCGCTGGTGACGGCCGGCCTGATCACGCAGCTGATTCGACACATCAACCGCTTTGAGGAGGTCTTGCGCGAAAGCGAGGAGCGGATGCGGGTCATGTTTGAATCGATCAATGCCGGGATCGTGCTGATTGATTGCGAAACCAGAACCATCGCAGATATCAATCCTGCCGCACTCCGCATGTATGGCGGCTCAAAAAATGAGCTAATCGGGCGCTCCTGCATCAATCTCTTCCACGACAGGAATGATGTGCTCTGTCCCATCATGGATGAAAAGAAGTCCATTGATATATCCCGACGGAATCTAAATCTCCATAATGGAGAGCAGCTTCCGATTCTCAAATCGGTTAACAGCGTAACCGTCGGAGGCAAGCCCTACATGCTGGAGAGTTTCGTGGATCTGAGTGAGCAGGCGGCCCTGGAAACCGAGCTATTGAGCGCCAAGAACGCCGCCGAGACAGCCAATCGCGCCAAGAGCATCTTCCTGGCCAGCATGAGTCACGAAATCCGCACCCCCATGAACGCTATCCTCGGCTATTCCCAATTGCTGAGGCGTGAAAAAGATCTGACATCACAACAGGAAAAGTACCTCGACATTGTCAACCGCAGCGGCGAACACCTACTTAAACTGATCAACGACATCCTCGAAATGTCAAAAATAGAGGCCGGCACGATCAACCACACCAAGGCTCACTTCAGTTTCCACGAACTGCTGAATGAGATAGAAACCCTGTTCAGTGCCCGAACGAATCAAAAGAAACTGACCTTCAGCATCGACTTGAATGACAGTGTGCCCGCAGTCCTGAACGCCGACGGCGGCAAAGTGCGCCAGGTGCTGATTAACGTGATCAATAATGCGCTCAAATTCACCGACCGGGGCGGAATTGCCGTGACTGTTGACGCTGGTCCGGGAGCGGCGGGCGCTAACAGTGTATCAATAATCATAGACGTGGAGGATTCCGGCAGCGGTATCGCAACAGAAGAATTCGACAAGGTTTTCACTTCTTTTGAACAGACCGCCAGTGGCCGGAACAAGATTGAGGGAACCGGCCTCGGCATGCCGATCAGCCGCCAGTTTGCCCGTCTGATGGGGGGAGACCTCCTGCTGCTGCGCAGCGAGCCTGGCGTCGGCTCCGTCTTCCGTTTCACTTTTCAGGCCGAAGTTGCGGGTTCGGATGTTGCCGCCATGACGGAAGCCGCAGTCCGAAGTGTCCGTCGCATCGCGCCGAACGAAAAGGAGTGGCGCGTTCTGGTCGTGGATGATCAGGACACCAACCGCAGCCTGCTGGCACAGGTGCTCGGTCAGGCCGGTTTCGCCGTGCGTGAAGCCGCTGACGGGTTCATTGGTGTCGAGCAATTCCGGGTCTGGTCCCCCGACATAGTGCTCATGGATATCCATATGCCGGTAATGAACGGCTATGAAGCCATGCGGCAAATCAAGGCATCGGCCGCCGGGGCTGCCACTCCGGTCATCGCCATCACGGCCAGCGTCATGATGGATGAAAGGCAGAAGGCGCTTGATTGCGGGTTTGACGGCTTCATCATGAAACCGGTTCCCATGGAATATCTGTTCGAAGAAATCCGAAGGCTCACGAGAGTGGCTTATCTGTACGAAGTCGATAAACAGGGTGGCGGCGCAATAACCGACTACGCCGTCCTGACCACAGAAAAGCTCTCAACTCTCGCCGAAAGTCTTCGGTCAGAAATGCGCGAGGCGCTCGATGCGGGTGACATGGCGGCCATGCGGACATTGATCGACCATGTCGGACAATCGGAGCCGGAACTGGCTGCTGCATTGCTCCGGCTCGTCGACAGTTACGACTACGACACTCTCACAACACTATTTGCCAAGGAGGAACCGTCTTATGTCAGGACATGAGCAATATCCGGCCATAATGATCGTGGATGACACCCCTGCCAATCTTCAACTGCTGGAGATGATGCTGGTGGAAAAGAATTATCGTGTCCTGTCGTTCCCCCGGGCTGACATCGCGCTGAAAGCTGCGGCAAAAAACCCGCCTGATCTGGTATTGCTCGATATCACCATGCCGGGCATGGATGGTTATCAGTTCTGTGCGGCTCTGAAAGCGGACAGCCGCATCTGCGACACTCCCGTAATCTTTATCAGCGGATTGAACGAACCGATCGACAAGATCAAGGCCTTTGGTGTCGGCGGGGTTGACTACATCACCAAGCCATTCCATATCGAGGAAGTCCAGGTGCGCCTGGAAACCCATCTAAACCTCAGGCGGCTGCAACAAAAAGTAGAGCAGCACAACCGCAGCCTGGAAAATCAGGTGCAGGAATACGCCAAGGAAATTATAGATTCACAAATGGCGACGATTATCGCCCTGGCAAAACTGGCTGAATCGAGGGATGACGACACCGGAAAACATATTGAACGGGTTCAGCTGTACAGCCGCATGCTGGCGGAACGGCTGGCAGCGGCATCCGTTTACAAGCAGGAAATCACAGCGGATTTCATCGAAAATATTTATCTGGCCAGTCCTCTCCACGACATCGGCAAGGTCGCCATTGCCGATAGTGTCCTCCTGAAACCGGGTCAGCTCACCGCAGCTGAATTCGACATGATGAAGAGCCACACCTTGATCGGCGCGGAAACCCTTGCTTCGGCATTGGTTAATTACCCCAAAAATGTTTTTCTGCGCACCGGGATGACCATCGCCCGTTCACACCACGAACGCTGGGATGGGACAGGATATCCTGACGGAGCAAAAGGGGTGGAAATATCGCTGTATGCCAGAGTGACAGCAGTTGCGGATGTGTATGACGCCCTCACCACAAAGCGCTGCTATCGGCAGGCCTTGCCGCACGATGAGGCCTATGGGATGATTGTGTCGGGCAGCGGCACGCAGTTTGACCCACTGCTCGTCACAGCTTTCAAGGAAATCTCGGAAGATTTTTTGAAAATCAGCAGTATGACGGCCGCCGTATAAAATACGGATTTCACTCGCATTGATTTGGCCCATCCTCACAAACACCGGCATTTCATCAAAATAGCTGAACCGAACAAGGACACCATTAATGGGGATTTCAAACCACCCTTCCACGGTCACCATGCCAAAAATCGAAAAACCCTACCCCTCAATCCTCTCCTTTTTAAGCAACAGGTTTCCAGCGGTCAGTCGGCAGACTTGGGAAAAACGCATTTCCGCTGGAAAGGTCCTTGACGACAAGGCAATCCCCATAACACTTGAGACAGAATACGTCCCTCAAAAACGGATCATCTATTTTCGTGAAGTCCACTGCGAACCGGTCATTCCATTTACCGAAAAGATACTCCACCAGGACAACCAGATTCTGGTGGCCTGCAAACCGCACTTTCTGCCCGTAACTCCCGGCGGCCGTTATGTGGACGAATGCCTGCTGCATCGTCTGCGCAAAAGCACCGGAATTCAGGAGCTGGTGCCGCTGCACCGCATCGACCGGGAAACAGCCGGAATCGTTATGTTTTCCGTCAACAAAGAGACGCGCGGCAGCTATGGGGAACTCTTTATGAACGGCAGGATCGAAAAGAGCTATCAAGCCATTTCGGCCTCTCTGCCGCTGGACGGCAAAACATCCTGGGTTATTTCGGACAGAATCGAACGTGGAGAACCGTGGTTCCGCATGAGGAGCGTCTCCGGGATAATAAATGCCCGTTCTGCCATCGATCTGGTAGAAGCCAGGGGTGGCCAGGGACTCTTTAATCTGCGGCCGGTAACCGGTAAGACCCATCAGTTGAGGATTCACATGAGTGGACTTGGTTGCGGGATTTTGCACGACCGTTACTACCCCGAACTACAGTTGGAAACCGCCGATAACTTTGAGACACCGCTCCAGCTTGTTGCCAAATCAGTCAGATTCCGTGACCCGCTCAGCGGAAAACAGCGCGAGTTTGTGTCAGAGCGCGGGCTGCTGTGGTGACGACAGGAACAAAGCCGCTGCAATGCACTCTCAGAACAATCGCCGCTTGACTTGATCAGGCATAAAGCGTAGCTTGGCGCAGCTTAATTATCATCGCCTTTTCTTCATTGGAGCCGGCATGCTCGCTGTAAACAGACACATAATAAACCGCTCAGGGCTTTTGATGCTTTGAGCGGTTTTTTTGTCCGCTCTGATCGATACTGGAAGGAAGATTCATGCTGAAAGATATGAAAACGCACACCCACTTGAAACCGGGACAAAAAGGGACCAGACGGTTGGTTGAACAGTTTGGAGATAAACTTCTCTGCGTCCGTTATCGGTACGATGAGATTCGACAGGTCAGGATGAAAACGGTCGAAATCGTTGTTGACGAAAGGCCGTGCGATCCCAACATGCGGCATAGGGATAAGGATATTGTCGCGGTGATGGTGCCGTTTACAAAGATAGCTCTTCGGGACAGATTAAAGGCGGCCGGGGGACGATGGGACCCGGAAGAAAGAATCTGGCGGGTTCTGTTCGGCGCCATCCGTAACGATGCTGAATTGGTTGAGAGAATAGTAAAAGAGTAAAATGACGGCGACCAGGTTTCAAGTTACCTATATAAGTGGCTTTTGATAACAAAAACAAGCAACAAAAGTTACTTATATAAGGAATAGCTGAGTTACCTATATAGGGTGCTAAATGCGTATATAAGGAGCAAGTTCCTTATATACGGAAACCCATGATCTACGAGTTGGTCAGATGAAATTATTAAATTGATGTTATGACAGAGGTGCGGGAATGTTCGTCTTCTCAATATGTTGGTTAGGAATATTATCCTGCCTTCTCACATATTTTCTCTTCCTTATTTATTTGGGTCAAAAGTCCACAAAATGGCCATCGACAGCGGGTACGTTATTAGATTTTCGAGTCGTTAAGGAAAGATTTATTTCTGTGAAGTTGAAATATGAATATGAAGTGAACGGCAAGAAATACATTGGAAAAAGACTAAGTTTTATAACCCCAACCTTTGATTCTGAAAGAGCAATTGAGACCGATAAATTTTGCAACCACATCAAGAAAGACGAATTTCAAGTTTATTATTTTGAAAAATATCCAAACATATCAACTCTCCGAACAGGCGGCAAAGGGTGGGCCAGCGCCGTTTTGGTAATAGTACTGTACGTAGTCGGAATCTGCGCAATAGCTGTAGCTTCAACAAATTACAGCAAGCAAGAACACCAGATTAAAGTAAAAGACCAACAAGGCGGCGGCACACAGCCGGCGCGATAACCCTGCGCCGCTGGTGCGCCCCCGAACCGTTCTTCGGTCGCTGCGCGACCGAAGAACGGGGCCGCGAGCTGTACCCAGCTCGCCGTTCTCCGACGCGCTGACTCGCGCCGTAGAACAGCGACCTGGAGCGGACCTACGCTTCGGCGCGAAACGCGCCTTCACTTCGGCCGCTCAGCTCGCGGCCCCGTTAGGCATCTAAAAGGATTAAACAAATTGATGATTGAATTTATATGGAACCAACATGACTCACACTCGCAAATATTAAAGTCTAAAATATTAGATTCTGACAAAATTATTATATGCGCAGCATATTGGAGAAGAAATGGATTGGCAAAAATAAAAAGAGAGCTAGTTGCTGCAGCAAAAAAAGAAAATGTAGATATACAAATTTATGTTGGCTTGGATGAAAAAATTACTGAAATCTCAGCCTTACTTGGACTGCTCAAATTATCAAACAATCATAACAATATTAATGTAAAGGCTTGTTGGATGCAGAGAAAAAAGATAGGGCCTATCTTCCATTCAAAAGTGTTTTACTTCAGCAACGGAAAGGAATTTACTGCGATTGTAGGATCTGCGAACGTAACTAAAAACGGTTTGGATAATAATTCAGAGTCATCTATTAAATATTCGGACGCGATTGGATCTGAATTTGAGAAGAAAATCCAACTCTACTTCAAAGAGTTAAATGATGCACGTTATACATTTGACTTAGATATGCAGATTATAAATGAGTATCGACTGTGGGATAGGCATGCCTAACCAGCGCTCGGACCTTGACCGGGCATACTGCCCGTCAGGTCAAGCGCCACCACGTTGTGGGGAGTTCCGGGGACAGGACACATAATTAGTTCAACATACTGCCACCGGAATTCGCACATGCTCGTTGGAGGAGAGAAACTAGTCTATCCAATCTGTGACATTGAGAGCTTTGATACGCACAAATTCGTGGGTATTATTGGTAACCAGCGGAATTCCTAACGAAATAGCATGAGCTGCAATTAGCATATCCATAGCTCCAATTGGCGTGCCTGCCTTTTCAAGAGTTGCTCGGATACCACCGTAAACATGAGCTGCCTCTTCATCGAAAGAGACAATTTCCAAAGGAGTAATAAATTCATCAAGAGCTTTAGCATTTTTCTCTTGGTGTTTAGTCTTGGCAACTCCGTAACGTAATTCAGAAAGAGTAATGGAAGAAATGCCTATGTCGCCAATCTGATATTCTAGAAAACGTTTTAGCACTGCAACTGGCTGTTGCTTGATAATGTAAATACAGATATTGGTGTCGAGCATCAGCTTCATCAGAAAGTCTCCCGCTTGTCCAGCTCTGGCTGTACGCGGTCAACCATGAAATCACTGGAAAACTTTTTAAGGCTACCAAATAGGGAATTCCACGAATCGCTGCGAGGAATTAGCTGTACGACATTTCCAGTCTTTTTAATGAACACTTCGCTGTCGTCAAAGCGAAACTCTTTGGGCAGCCTGACGGCTTGGCTTTGTCCATTTTGAAATATTTTTGCAGTTTTCATGATCTGCCTCCAGATTAGTATATATTTTAGATATATATTTTTATTTTTGTGTTTGCAAGTACTATTTCGGCAGTGCGGACATGAAGAGTCAGTCGTATTTACCTGAAAATTTTAGAACTTAAAAAAGGTAATGCTAACACTTATTAGGCCCCGTTATCGCCCATAACCACTCGAACAGGCGGGACAGCGGCGAGCCGCCGCGAAGCTGAAAAGAGCCTGCTTACTCCCGGCTAATCTCCACATCCTCGTGTATATGCGTCGAAGTCACCTTTCTGTAATCCATAACTCACTGATATTTCTGCCCATGGGGTCAACTTGACTTCTTGACATTTATTTCCACAGTCATTTGGCCGAATAAGACAGTGTTTTGGCGGAATATGTTGTATTTGCGTTTTACCATTGAATCCGTTTTTTTATAATTTACAAATAGTTGAATTGTATTTGTGAGTAATATCACGGATATTTAGCATCATCTGGCGGTTTTGACCTTTTTTTTTGCACGCCTTTCTGCTCTTTGGTACGCAATTTGAACTTTGTCGAAACCTCATGCAGCTAAATTTAATGATAATGAAGCGAAGTACACACTTTAAAGGGGAGAAAATTAATGAAAAAGATTGCAACAATTTTGGCATCCGTAGCTATTGCAGGCCTCCCGGCCGCATCATTTGCAGCGACAGCGTCAGGCACACTCAACGCGACCGCGACTGTCACGGCAAAGTGCCTTGTCACCAGCACAGCGGATGTGGTGTTCGGCGCTATTGATCCGACTGTTAATGCAGACTATACCGGCGCTGGTTCGATTACAACCCGTTGCACCAAGAACACTCCTACATTTCTTTTTGTCGCTCCGACTGTTGCTGGCCCTTTGAGACTGCACAGCAATACCACCTTGGATGATATTACTTACGGGCTTTATTCTGATAGTGCGCGCCTAACAGCCTTTCCCAGCACGACAGGTGGGGCCAAGACCGCCCACCCCGGCAATTTGACAACTTCACTGTATGGCAAAGTGGTCGTAGCCAGCGGCATAAACGACACTGTTGCCGCTGCCTCAGACTACAGCCAGGCTTTAACAGCGACTATCGAATACTAGCAGGACAGGCACCGGATGCGGTGTACACTAAATGGTGTTGCGGATGAAGAGCGACCAGTCAGGCTGGCCGCTCTTCACGTATCTGACCACCAAGTATCAAAGGAGTGCTCATGTTTCGTCTGAAAAGCCTGATGTTCCTGCTGCTGGTTTTGCCGGGTTTGTTAACTACCGCAACGACTGGCCGGGCTGCCAACTTTTCCGTAGCACCTGTGCGAGTGGTGATGAATGGGTTGAACAGGACCGAGCGGCTGACGCTAAAAAACGAGTCTGACCGACCGCTGGTACTGCTGATCAAACCTTATCTTTGGACTCAGGGTGCGGATGGAGCGGATCGTTATGAAGAAAAATCCGATTTAATCATTTTCCCCAAAGTGTTGACCATCCTCCCTGGCGAAGAGCGAGCTGTCCGGATTGGTATTGGAGTCGCGCCGACTCTTGTTGAAAAAGCCTACCGCATATATCTGGAAGAACAGCCGTCCAAGGATGAGCAGACTTCGCAAGGGGCTGTAGCGCGCGTCCTGATGCGGATCGGAATCCCGGTCTTTGTCCAGCCGCTTAAGCATGAGCCGATCTTGTCTTTCACCGAAATGGCCATCGCCAGAAATGGCTTGCATCTGACCCTGGCCAATAGCGGCAACTCCTTTGCCATGGCGGAACAGATTCTTGTGCGTGGCTTGGATGCCAAGGGGACCGAGTTGTTTTCCAAGGTTTTGGGAGGTTTTTATCTGCTGGCAGGAACCAGACGCACCTTTGATGTGACGCTCCCAAAGGAGCAGTGCGCTGCCGTAACCCGCCTCACGGCAAACACCAGGAATAACGGGACAGATATACACACAGCTCTTGATACGATCTCCGGGGTCTGTGGAGTACCATGATTTGAATCCAGCGCCCCGAAATTTCATGCGTGTTATGCTGGATGGCATTATCTTTGCCTGCCTTGCCGTCGCATGTTTTATTCCTTCCGCGGCACTCGCCGAAGAAACGATCATCCTCAGCATCACGCTTAATTCTATTCCTCGGGGTGATTTTTTCCTGAAGCGCACCGATGACGGGCACCTATTCATCCGTATGGACGATTTGCGCCGGATAGGTTTTAAAAAGCTGACAGTTCCGATTACCACAATTGAAAACGACGCTTATTTGTCACTTCTGGAACTCCACGGTGTGACAGCGGTTTATGATGATAAGCTGCTAAAGCTTGACCTTAAGGCCAAGGCCGAGTTGGTAGACCTGCCCAGAGAGACACTTGATTACGGAACCCGCTCCGGCCCCAGCCTGCCTCGTCCTCCAGGCGTCAGCTCTTTTCTTAACTATCGTCTGGATTACGGCAGCCAGATCAAGGCGTCCAGTGGAACCTGGAATGCTACCGGCCAGGGCGGGATTCGCCGGGGAAACCTGCTGTTGCTGAGTGATGGCCTGTACCAGCGCCAAAGTAATCTGGAGCGCAGCGTACGGCTGATGACCAGCCTCTACTGGGACCGTCCCGAGGAGCTTGCCAAATGGGTGGCGGGGGACATTCTGGCAACGTCGGGCGAACCCTCCGGCCCGCTCAACCTGGGCGGCATCAGTTATGCCAGTTCCTTTTCAATAGAGCCTGGCCTGGTCACTTACCCGGTCGGTGAATTCAGCGGGATGGCCGCATATCCTTCCGAAGCAGAGATTTATGTAAACGGCGCATTAATAAGGCGCGAACGCCTTTCTCCCGGCCAATATCGTTTTAGAAATCTGCCGGTAACAAACGGCGCCAATGCAGTGGATATACTCATCCGCGACCCATTCGGCGTGGAAAGTCACTTCAGCAACGCTTTTTATCTGTCTGACCGCCTTCTTAAAGCCGGTTTGCATGACTACAGCTACAGCGCAGGTTTTTTGCGCAGTGATTTCGGCAACACCAGTAACCGCTACGGTCAGCCGGTAGCGATTGCCCGCCACAATGTCGGGATGAGCGATTACCTGACCATCGGCGCAGGTGCAGAGACCGGTAAAGGTCTGGTCAATATTGTCCCGCGAGCCGTACTTAGCCTGCAAAACATGGGCATAATAAACATTCTGGCCGGCGGAAGCCATGAACGAAACCGGGGCATCGGGGCCACGATTGCCGGTAGCTATCAATATCAGTCGCGACATATCAACTATCAGCTGAACCTGCGTCATTCCACGCCGGGCTACCGAACCCTGACAAGCCGATACAATGCCGATTCGCCGCTTCTGGAAGGCAGCTCCGGACTCAATCTTGGCACACCGTTTACCGGTTCTTTCGGCATGGATGCTACGTTCATGGAAACCTATGCCGGGCAGATAAGGCGCTCTGTCGGAGTTTCTTATTCCCGCTCTCTGACTAAGTCTCTTCATTTTTCAGCATCATGGCGGAATGCCTGGGGCACATTCAGTGAAAATACCTTCTTCGCAGGCTTGACGTATATTCCCGGCAAAGATAATACCATTTCGGCAACGTACCAATCCTTCCGGGGAGGGGACCGGGAAACGTTGACAATCCAAAAGAATCTGCCGGTTGGCGAGGGTTTTGGATATCGCGGGACAGTGGAGCGCGAACATGTCAATGAACGAACCGCCTATCACGCCAATCCGGTACTTTTGTATAATGGCCCGCATGGCAGCTATAGCGCAGACTACAGGGGACGGTATGAGGAAAAGAGCGGGGAAACGGGCGGCGACTACCTGCTTTCGGCAGCAGGCGCGATTGTGTATGCCGGTGGACACGTCGGTTTGACAAGGCCGGTCAGTGACAGCTTTGCAGTGGTGCAACTGGAGGGTTTGGCCAATACAGCAGTTATGCTGGATAACCAGGTGGTGGCCCGCACAAATTCGGCGGGACTGGCCTTTATTCCGACCATGCGTTCGTACCAGGCAAATACTGTATCCTTTGATGACCACCAGATTCCGCCCAATTATTTGATCAAGAACTATTCGGTTCCTCTTTCTCCAGGTCAATGGGGCGGGGCTTGTATTTCTTTTCCGGTAGCCAGGATTCTGGCTTATACCGGACGGATATTGACGGAAGACGGACTGCCGGCGGAAAGTGTGCACGTTGACCTGCGTGGCAATCAGCGCGAATTTTCATTCACGACGTTAAGTAACGGGGAGTTTTATTTTGAAAACGTTGTAGCAGACAGCGAGGAAAATAAAATCTGGTCTTCGATTTGCGGCGGACCTTCTCCATACAGACAGGTGGCAGTTCCTGGCAAATATGAGGCGAAAGCAAAAATCAACGGCCATGAGCGGATATTTGAGCTTGTCATCCCGGTCTCCGATGACATAATGATCTCTTTGGGAGACATCCGGCTGCCGGTTCGGGCGGGTCAATAGCAAGTTCACATTTTTAAATCCGGGTTGTGATGTTTCGTACTAACGAAGAAAGGGGTGGAAATGAATACGGCAAGAGGCAACACTCGATTCGGAGTAATTCTGCTGGCTGTGGTGCTGCTGCTTGCGCCGCTGAAAGCATTTGCCGCCCCCGGCGGCAACTGTTCGATCAGCTCAACACCATTGACTTTCATGCCTTACGATTTCCTGGATTCCGTGGCCACCAACGGAACCGGCACCATCTCGATTTCATGTGCCCCGCCGGAAACCTCGGTTAATGTGGCTATCGGCCCCAGTTCCAATTCAGGAGGCTTCTCACCGCGCCGGATGAAAAACAGCCTCTCTGCCGATACCCTTGATTATAATATCTACACCAATCTTGTTTCCCCTCAAGTATGGGGTGACAATACCAACGGCACGACTACTGTCAATATCAGCAACACTGTCATCAAGAAGAACAACTTCCCTGATATCATCGTCTATGGCAGGATTGCTCCATTGCAGAATGTTTCGGTCGGCAACTACAGTGAACAGCTGACCGTGACCATTAATTACTGACCGCAGTGAAGCGGCCGTTCCGGAATGTTTACAGCCGTAATTGTGATTTGAGGTGCCTGATGACTGGAGACGGGACCATTCTTTTACGATTTCAGAAGCCCGGGCTGATTATTTGTCAGAGGGTCATGGCACTGATTTGAAATGGCCACTGGTAGGTACCGGGTTGGGCGTCGGCAGAAAGTATGAAGCGATAGGTTAACTCCAGTGCGGCCGGGGTGCGGGTGTGTGGCATCATCATCCAGCCGTTGCCGGAGGAAATTTGCAGATCGGTTCCAAGTCCTTTGACGAGGACATCCTGAAAAGATCCTCCCTGGCTTTCGAATGAGAGCAGATAACCCGACGGATTATTGTTTTTAACCTCAATGCGGCTGGCGGCCGGCACTTCCACATAACCCTGGGCGATGTTCTCGCTGGTTACAACAACTGTCGGCTGTTGATGCAGTACCTTGACGAGAGCGACGGCCTTGACCGATGCAGAGACCTGAATGGTGTTGCTGGAACGCCCCCCGCCCCCGGACGAGGCTGCCAAGGCTTTGTCCGGTGCGGAAAGAGCCATCACAGTACCGAGAGCAGCCGTCACCAATACATTCTGCAAGCGGATTCCATGTTCGATCTGGTGCTGTTTGGCATATCCTATTTCAATCAGCAACTCGCCGATCTTCTTGGTGGAATGTTTCTGCCGTTCAAGAGTATCCTTCAGTTGCTCCTGGGTAATGAACCCGGCAGCAATCAGGATGTCCCCCAGTCGGAAGGCCACCGGAGTGGGGACCGCCTGCTGCTGCTTCAGCTGGGATGCCAGCACGGCATCACGCTGTTTTTCTTCAATGAAGCCGAGCCTTACCAACACCTCCCCCAGTTTTTCACCAGTACGCAACTGCTCCTGCAAGGCCAGATCAAGCTGTTCTTTTGTTATCTGGCCATTGGATAACAGAAGATTGCCCAACAACTGGCGAACTGCTGAAGCAGCTCTGATGGCATCGCTAAGCGGCAGCGCATGGTGTCGGATTGCCTGCGCCAGCTTTGCATCGGCAGAATCAAGCACTCCCATGTTGTGAAGAACATCAGCAAGCAGATCGTTGGCATTCTGCTGGTCAGCCAATGCGCGCTCCAGGTGCTGTTGACTCATCCAGGTGCCGTTTACCAGAATGCGCCCCAACAGTTTTCCCAACATGTTCCGAACCGGGTGGGTTTCGTACGCCAAATCACGCATTCTTCATACTCTCCTTTGCCACCTGCCGTAGTTGTGAAAGGCCCGACCGGAATTCACTACGGCGCTTGAAGTGACCATTATTGAGCGTGTTGCAATCATTTTACCTTGTCCAGTCATCAGATTAACCCAGTTGTACCACATTTTGAGCGGATTAATACCGTCGGGCTAAATTCCTTGCTGAACTTAACCTCTGAAATATTGTTGATACGCGATTTGACTTATCAGATATGCAGAAGGTTATCGAGCAATTCCCGTGCCGAGACAATCTGCTGATTCAGCCCCTCCCGGGAACCGTATCTAATGCGTGCAGTTCTCACCCCGCTGCCCCCGATTTATTTGCGGTTCGTATCCAAAACATCAAAACGCAAACACCCCCGGTGGAAAATCCACCGGGGGTGTTTGCGTAAAACTTACTTCTGTCAATAATTACCCGAGTATCGCCTTTATATCAGCTTCAGCTGTGGTGATCGGCCCGATGTTGAAGTTTTCAACAAGGAAGTTGAGTACATTCGGGGTGACGAAAGCCGGCAATGTCGGTCCAAGCTTGATGTTCTTGATGCCGAGTGAAAGCAGGGTCAGGAGGATGACAACCGCTTTTTGCTCGTACCAGGAAAGGATCATCGAGAGCGGCAGGTCATTGACTCCGCACTCAAAGGCGCCTGCCAGGGCCACAGCAATCTGAATGGCAGAGTAGGCATCGTTGCACTGTCCGACATCCAGAAGACGCGGGATGCCGCCGATGTCGCCGAACTCCAGCTTGTT
>MTLD01001258.1_pt1 | contig 35249 bp, 33 predicted proteins | sample 1982471 | NCBI WGS metagenome assembly MTLD01 (sample SAMN05712604, study PRJNA340218) | biofilm metagenome | isolation source: sample SPM anode biofilm adapted to -50 mV | place: USA | collected 2012-02-03 | reverse complement strand
GGGAAGGCGAGGGCGGCCGCGGCGGCGTGCTGGAACGGGGTGGGCGCGCCGACGGTGAGGAAGTCGTGGACTTTGCGGATGCGCTTGGTGATGGTCTTTTCGGCGATGGCCCAGCCGACCCGCCAGCCGGTGACGGAGTAGGTCTTGGAGATGGAGTTGATGGTGACGGTGCGGTCGGCCATGCCGGGCAATGTGGCGAGCGAGACGTGCTCGGCGCCGTCGTAGAGGATGTGCTCGTATATCTCGTCGGTGACGGCGTATGTATCCCATTTCTGGCAGAGGTCGGCAATCTCCTGGAGCTCGGTGCGGGTGAAGACTTTGCCGGTGGGGTTGTTGGGGGTGTTGATGACGATGGCTTTGGTTTTGGCGTTGAAGGCGGCGGCAAGCTCTTCGGGCCGGTAGGTCCATTCCGGCGGGTAGAGGGTGACGTAGCGGGGGGTGGCGCCGGAGAGGATGCCGTCGGGGCCGTAGTTTTCGTAGAAGGGCTCGAAGACGATGATCTCGTCGCCGGGGTTGATGAGGGCCTTGAGGGTGGCGATCATGGCTTCGGTGGCGCCGCAGGTGACGGTGATGTCGGTGACGGAGTCGCATTTGATGCCGTTGTAGGCGCGGGCCTTGCGGTTTATGGCGGCGCGCAGCTCGGGCTCGCCGTAGGTGACGGGGTACTGGTTGAAGCCGGCGTTGATGGCGACGATGGCGGCTTCTTTTATGGCCGGAGGGCTTTCGAAGTCTGGGAAGCCCTGCGACAGGTTGTAGCCGCCGGCGGCGTCGCAGATGCGGGTCATCTCGCGGATGACGGATTCGGAGAAGGTTTCGGTGATACGGGATAATGGTTTCATGGCGCTCCACTCCCTTCACTCAAGGTAAAGGCCTGTATCCTTTAGATTATACCCTTTTTTCGCAAGTAGGAGATTTCCTCGCAAATGCCGTCCCTATATACTCGTGCCGAATAGCCCAGATCTTTTTGAGCTGCGGAAATGTCGAAGCACTTGTCTTCGAGTAGGCGTTGAACCTGCTCTTTCTTGATCGGGAAACCGGGTATTTTTTCGCCGATTGCGGTGATAACGGTTGCGAGCTTATGAGGGATGTGAACAAATCGGACCCGGCTACCCAGTTCCTCTCGGGCTATATGCAGTAATTCCAGATAAGTTAAAGCTTCCGGCCCGCAGAGGTTGTACTCTTTATTTTCCGTCGTCGTGGGATTCAGTACCGCGGTTACGACGCCTTCCGCCAGATCCTGCACGTAGACGGGCTGCATGAGCCATTCTCCGGAGCCGAAAACGGGAAAGACCGGCCAGTGGGAAAGGATGCGCAACAGTTTGGTCATGTTGCGGTCGCGGTCCGTTCCATAGATCATGCTGGGACGGAGAATGGTGTAAGGTACGCCGCTGGCTTTGATCCGGCGCTCGCCAAACTTGTAGATTTCCGAAGCTGAGCGGTATTTGGAGAAGATGCCGGTTGTCGTTACAAAAAAGGCTCTTTTAACGCCTATTGCTATTATGGCGTCAATAGATTTGTTGTAGTACTTAGGGTGAGTCATGTCGATGTAGGTTGCGTGGATGTCGAGATGTTGCTGGATGTCCCCGGGCTCGGTGACATCGCCGGTAACGACTTTAATACCTAGAGTTTGCAGGTAGGAAACCGCTGTCGGGTTCGATGTCGTTCTAACCATACAGGTTATTTTGTCAGGGGCGATTCCTTTTGTCAGGCCATATACTACCCGGTTACCTAATTCTGATGTGCCGCCAGCGATGAAATATGATTCCATTATCGTCATCCTCTTATTGCCCTGAGCTGATGTTGCCTGAGGGGAAAGAGATAAACCACCGTCAACTGTTTTTGTACCATACTGTGCGGTTAATGTAATCAATATAACTGAGTATAATCCTGACGACCTTTTTCGAGACGTTGTCTACGTCGTAGTCGATAACGGTTCTAAAGCCGCCGCCTCCGAACTGGGAAGTTACTACTTCGATTGCGTCGAGCACCCGGTCCGGGTTGAGGCCGGACATGATCAGGGTTCCTTCGTCCATACCCTCCGGCCTCTCGTGGGCCTTGCGAATAGTAACCGCCGGAAAGTTAAGTATGGAAGATTCCTCGGTTATCGTGCCACTGTCGGAAATAACGCAGAAGGCTTTGGTTTGAAGCTTTACGTACTCGAAGAAGCCTAGCGGCGGAAGAAACCGGATTAAGTCGCTCATTCCCGCGGTGCCTGTTTCGGCCAATTTATTACGGGTCCGCGGGTGGGTGGAGACAATAAGAGGTTTCTCGTATCTTGATGCAATGGCAGACAAGGATTCAAGCAGGTTGTGGAAGTTATTGGGGTTATCGATGTTCTCCTCCCGATGGGCGCTGACGACGAAATACCCGCCAGTCGAAAGGTTAAGCTTGTCAAGGACGTCGGATTCTTCGATCATAGTACGGTAGTGGTTGAGCACTTCTTTCATCGTTGAACCGGTTTTGATGACGGTTTCAGGCCGAATCCCTTCAGCAATCAAGTAACGCCTGGCATGCTCGGTGAGCGGCATGTTGATGTCGCTCAGGTGGTCGACAATTTTTCTGTTGATGTCTTCGGGAACCCGCTGGTCGAAGCAGCGGTTACCTGCTTCCATATGGAATACCGGTATTTTGCGGCGTTTCGCCGATATGACCGCGAGGCAGCTATTGGTGTCGCCATAGATGAGTACGGCGTCGGGGTTTTCGGCGGCAAAAACCTCGTCGGATTTGGCTATGACATTGCCGATCGTTTCAGCAACATTCGCGCCAGCTGCCTTCAAAAAGTAGTCAGGTTTTTTGACGCTGAGCTGCTGGAAGAAGATTTCGTTTAGCTCATAGTCGTAGTTCTGACCTGTGTGCACTAGAACATGGTCGGTAAAACGCTCGAGTTCGTCCATTACGCGGCTAAGCTTGATAATTTCCGGGCGGGTGCCGACGATGGTCATTACTTTTCTTTTCGTATTCGTTTTCATTTTTATCGCAGCATCTCCTCGGAAGAATTCCAGTCTTGGTTTTGCCCTATGAGAAGGTTGTGCTTTTCCAGCAAGGTCTTGGTTTGGGCTGCATCCATGATTTTGTCGGCAGAACTGAATTCCTTTTCGAGCACTTGTTTATTGCCGTTTTCTAGGTTGGCCAGTTCAGGCAACATAGGCTGAATCGCATAGTATCGTCCGCGATTGATGGCGTATTTCGCTTCTTCTTCAGATATCATTATTTCGTGCATCTTTTCTCCGGGGCGTATGCCTATGGTTCTGATTTCAATCTGCCGGGTCCCGATTAAGGCTTTGGCGATTTCGATTATCCGGGCGGACGGAGCATTGGGCACGTAGATTTCCCCAGGACGTGCCTCCAGCAGTGCTGTGAAAACGGTATCGACCGCTTGGTCTAGGCTAAGAAGGAAGCGCGTCATTTCGGGAACGGTTATCGTTACCGGCCCACCATTTCGTATTTGGTCGTGAAACAACGGTATCACCGATCCCCGGGACGCAAGCACGTTGCCGTATCGGACGCAGATGAACCGGGTCTTGGGATTTAAAACATTGGCGGCGATGAATATCCGTTCCTGGATAGCTTTGCTCATCCCCATGACGTTTATCGGTTTTACGGCTTTGTCGGTGCTTATGCCAATGACGGTTTCGACGGGATAGCCTTGTTCGGCGATTGCCCGCACGATGTTTTCCGCGCCGCCGCAGTTTGTCAATACCCCTTGCGAGGGAAAATATTCGCAAGTTGGGACCTGCTTCAAGGCAGCAGCGTTAATGACGATGTCGACATCACGGACGGCGCTACAGACGTCGTGGTAGTTACGAACGTCGCCGATCCGGAATTCGAGGGTCTCCATGAAGTTGCGATAGATTACTTCATCGGTGGCATTGGCTTTGTGAAGGTACGAGATGCGCATCTGGTGCTGTTTTGCTTCGTCTCGCGAAAATACGATGACTTTGCGGGGGGTACCCAGCTCACCTCTGAGAACGCGCCTGACGAATGTCTTCCCCATAGAGCCGGTACCGCCGGTGATAAGAATGCGCTTGCCGTCTAAGATCATTTTTCTGCCTCCATCATTCTTTAGCCAATGCACTATAAGTAGTTCGCATGTTTTGTAGCATCTCCTCCCACGAAGGCGGGGTATAGCGGGAAATGTCAAAAAAGCGTGTGGCATTCAAAGATCTATTTATCTTTACTTTATCGGACGAGATAATGTCAATTTTCTTTTCATAAACACTGCCTATTACCTTGAGCAGTTCATATTTGTTAATCACAGGACCTGCAATCTGATATAGACCAGTAAAATCAGTCCTAGGAAAAATATAGCTATAAAAAATATTGGCTAACTCCAAAGTAGTCAACCCAGAGTATATAGCTTTTGAGTATCCGCTGCAAATCCTCTCCTGGGCTAAAAACCATTCTAAAAGACCGTGTTTAGGTTGTTTTAGTTCTGGGCCTATAGTGGAAGTCCGAACTGATAGACAATGCGGCTGATCCACAACTTCACCCAAGGCTTTCGAACGCCCATACAAATCCGTTGCATCCGGCGCGTCAGCTTCTGTATAGTTACCCTTATCTCCACTAAATACACAATCGGTACTTATATGAATCATACGGCAGCCTAGCACCTTGCAAATACGGGCAAGCCGGTGAGGCCAATAAGCATTCAAATAAACCATAGTCATGGCATCTTCGGCGACAGCGCTCTGTTTTACAATACCGATGCAGTTTATCACCATATTGGGCTTTACGTTTCCCATTACATCCATTAATCTGTCAAAATCAGAAATGTCTAAGCCAGTGATAATCTTACTACTTATATTATCAGCAAACCGCTCAAAAGGATTGCTCCGGCATATCCCATAAATATCAAGGTCCAGATACCGGGAGAGCCCCATCATCAGGCCCGAGCCAATCATTCCCGATGCGCCAATAATTAATATGCGCATGGTTAGTCACCCTTTTCCTTTAAAGTCTGTTGCATCCACTGTTCTAGGCGGTTTAATAATATTTCCCGTGAAAAATTATCTTCATAATAGCGAAGAGCATTCCTACCCAAAGCTTCCCGCTCTGTCCCCGAATAACCTGCCATAGTCACGACAGCATCTGCCAATTGATTAGGCGATTGGGGTTCCACCACTAGTCCTGCCCCGGAGTCGCGAATTACATCCGCCCCTGCGCCATCCAGCGCGGCAATAACAGGCTTTCCGCAGGCAAGATAAGATTGTATCTTGCCTGGGATAGTAATTGCAAAAATGGGCTCTCTCTTCAGTGTCACAAGCATCACGTCGGCCTGAGCAAAATAATCCGGCATCCTTTCAACCGGATAACTTCCCAATAAATGAACCGTGGCGCTTAACCCACGCTGCACTATCTCTTCCGACACCCAAGTGCGCTCTCTTCCATCTCCCAAAATCAGCCATTGAATGTCCCGGCGCCCTTTTAGGCGCTCCGCGGCATCTATAATCGTCGGGAAGTCTTGGGCAACCCCAATATTGCCGGCGAACATTACCCGAAACCCTTGTGGTAGTTTCTTGCTCATCTCTATATCCCGCGCTATTGGTTTATATAATTCTTCCGCCCAGTTAGGCAGGAGATCAGTTCCATAGCCTTCTCCGGCTATACGGCGTACCTGCCCGCCAAAACCGGCCGATTGTACTAGAATACGGTCCGCATCGCGGTATAGAAAGCGAACCAGTTTTTCGACAGCCGCTATGATGAGCGGAGATTTTACTGAGCCGGTCGCAGCGAGACTCTCCGGCCATAAGTCCTGGACCCAAAAAAACATGGGGATTTTTTTGATTTTTTTTATTAGCAGCGCCGGTATCCCAACGGTAACAGGAGAATACTGGGCAACGAATACAACATCATACTCGCCCCGGCAACGCCACAGACCGAGCGATCCGGCACTGACTATAAAAGAAAAGTAGTTTAAGGCCAACTCCCAACTGCGGCTCTTTCCTCTAGGCAGCAGGGGAACCCGGATGATGCAAATTCCCTTATAATACTCTTCCTTTGAAAAATAACCGTAACCCTTGAAGAACTTTCCCTGTGGGTAATTGGGAACTCCAGTGAGCACAGTTACCTCATGGCCTTTTTGGACGAGGCCCAGCGCCAAATCGTTTATCCTGAAATTTTCCGGCCAAAAGTACTGGGAAACGATGAGTATTTTCAATAATTTGCACCTACTTCATAAAGAAGTTTTATTTAAATATAAATCATAAAATAGCTTCTTATTTTTTTCAAGTAATTCTTTATTGTTAGAAAAATCACGTCCAAATTTGAATGCACATTTGACTAGCATACTATGTTCAGCTTCATCCATGTCTACCAGCTTTTGGAGCACAGATTTATAAGAATCATCCCGATCAAGAGGTATATCCCATCCGACTCCTTTATCAACAAGGTTCCGCCATGGGGTATTATCACTTATTAAAACAGGACAGCCAGCCAATAACGCTTCTAGTATTGCATGACCAAAGTTTTCACCCAGACTTGGCATAAGGAACAGATCATATTGGGTCATAGAGGATATAGTTTGTTCGTGTAAAATTAAACCTTTAAAATTGACCCGGATGTTATCAGGTAATTTTTTTGCAGCTTCCTCACAAATTAATAAATACTCTTTATCTTCTTTCGGACCATAAATATCAAATACTATAGTTCCTCTTAACCCTCTTAATAACCGAATGGCGTAGTCTATATTTTTTACCTTTGCAACTCGGGAAACAGTTACAATCATTAATACACCTATCTTCTTGGGGTTGCGGACATAATTTTTTTCACTCAAGCTGACTGGCGGAACGTCTGGTACTACCATCACATTTGCGTCGTTACCCATAACTTTTTTTATATCTGTCGCCTCATACTCGCTAGATGCCTGCCAGGTTATCCCGGTGTATAAACGAATAATTCCAGCAAAAAACAAAAACAAGTGCTTCTTACGGTTCTTAATACTAAGAGCCCCGGCAGACAACTCGCCGCGAGGTGCCAGAATTACAGGGACATCTCTACTGTTCGACAATCGTCGGATGAGCAGGACTTTAATAGTAAAGGGTATGGAAAAAACGCTATTCAAGTAAAGCACATCATAGGAAGTGCTGGCAAGCAACTTCCACATACAAAAAATGCTTAGTTTTTCCGGGGATGTGTAATATACTTCAGCTTCACCGCATCTACTCCAACAATTTGGCTGTATTTCGTCAAAGGCCGTTTTTTCTCCCAAATCCCGGTCTCTTGTAATTATATTGAATTTAATACAATCATCCATCCGCTTGACAGCATTATCTAAGCTGCTGACTAAGCCGCCGCCGTTTTTGCTGGGGATATAATAATCCGCGGTAGCCAAAACGGTTAATCTTTGTTCAGGCATTGTTCCTCCTAAGTGCCAGCCGGAAACTTCGCTGACCAATCCCCCAAAACTTAATACCGAAGATCATTTATTTCCCATGGTCTTGTCTCCAATGAGAGCAGACAGCGTAATATAGCAGCAGACAGGCGCCGATGATTTCAGACCAATAGACATATGGAGCAGATATTAATATCTGCCATATCCCGCCCCACCAGTCAGTTGCCTTGTGCGGAAAACCCCAGCCGTAAGCGGGCCAAACCCAGGTTTCCGGGTACAACCACATTTTATCCATAAGCTGATGGAAAAAGAAGATTATCATTATTCCAAATGCCTCAGCCCTCCGGCAGCGTGCCCATGAAATAAGAGCAGCAAACCCGACTATTACTAGAAAAACTATAGTGTGGGCAAAAAGCCGCCCGTTGGCGAAGTACTGAGAAAATAGAAATCTCCCGACAAATTTATCCATAATATCGGGGAAAATCGATAGCAAGATAACCTGCCAATAGCTCCAGCGAAAACCCAGTCTTTTCTCGATGGATTTATTAATAGTCACCGTTATACCGGTATGCCCTAATAGTAACACAGTGGTCTCCCCTACCAACCATCTATTTGATCCAGTCAGTCATTACCCGTACAATTTTACGGGCCGAATCGCCTTTTCCATATGGTTCGCCGTCTTGACCCAAGCTGCCCACCGCTTCGAGAATACTGCCTGCTATGCTGTTTGGCGCTCCTGGTGGGCAAAGACGGTTCCAACCTAGTTCCACCAGTTCGCCCCATTCTGTCTCAGTCCGCAGAGTAACGCATGGTACATGATAGAAAAATGCCTCTTTTTGAACTCCGCCCGAATCGGTGGCAATCACCGCCGCATTTCTCTCCAACTGAACCATGTCAAGATAACCTATGGGCTCTATCACCTGCAGATTCCCCTCTGCTGACTTCAGAAGAGAAGACCTTTCCAAGGCTCCGCGTGTTCTAGGATGCAAAGGTAGGATTACAGGATAATGCCGTGCTACTGCCGCCAGTTCTGAAAATATGTTTTTTAGCTTTCCGGCATCATCAGTGTTTTCCGCACGATGAATAGTGGCCAAAATATACTCCCTGCTCCTGATCGATAGAGCGTTTAGAATGCTGCTCTCCTTTTCCGCCCGTTCTGCGAACTTTAGGGCCGCGTCGTACATTACATCTCCCACAACAAAAATCTTATTGGCCGGTATACCTTCATTGCGGAGATTGGCTGCTGCGGTTTCAGTCGGAGCAAATAGAAGGTCTGCCAGTTGGTCGGCGATAATTCGGTTTATTTCTTCGGGCATCCGTTTATTAAAGGATCTGAGCCCGGCCTCTACATGTATAACCGGAATTCCAAGCTTGGACGCAGTTAACGCACCCGCGAGAGTTGAATTGGTGTCTCCGTAAACAAGCACGCAGTCTGGATTCTGCTGCAGCAGAATCCGCTCCAGACCTTGGAGCATCCCAGCCGTCTGCTCCGCATGGCTGCCTGAGCCTATTTCCAAGTTGCAGGCTGGTGAGGGAATCCCCAGCTCATCAAAGAAAACCTGCGACATTCCCGTATCATAATGCTGTCCGGTGTGTACGATATACTCATTATGGCCATATTCCTGCAACACTTGACTTACGGGACTGGCCTTTATAAATTGAGGCCGCGCACCGACAACTGTAACTAAATTCATTTGGCCACCCCTCCTGCGAAATCAGCGTTCCTGTCAAAAACTAATGATTACTGTTTTGTGAGCCAAGGCTCCCGAATCTTACCGCTAAATAATAAATTATCACCGGCGTAATATGAATAAACATCCGGTTGGCCGAATCGCCAAATCCCAGCCTTAGAGGAACGCTCCTGAAGAAAAAGACTCCGCATAGCAACAGGATATACGCAAAAATAAAATACATAACAAAACCATCGCCAGCTTTTTCCCTATGAATCAATAAAGATAGCAAAAGCAACGGAAGAGTAACAATCCAGAATAGTTCCCATAAGCCTACAGGAGCAAATAAGTTCGCAATCATTACCACAAAGTTTGTTTTCGCTAACGCCATCTTAACAGTGGTAAGGAAAGCGACTAGAAGTAACAGCAACCCGACAACAACCGGAGGGAACTTCCTTCTTAACCTAGCCTTGGTTAAAGTAAACCTCAAGGCGCTTGTGATAATTAGCAATCCGGCCGTAATAAGTATAATGAACCAAGTCTTCTCCTGAGTAAGAAAATCCGAACTATGCCCTGCTAAAAATGACTGTAGCCGTATCAGCCAAAATGAAACTAGTAAAAAGTACGGTACGATATATTTGAGCCAGCTCCGATAAATCATGCCTCTTACGGAAAAAACAAAAACAAAAACAACCAGAGCGAACAATGGCCCTTCAATTCGCGTAAGAGCAAAAACAGTCAATGATATACCGCTAAGATACAGCCAGTAGGACTCTAGCTTGTGTTTAGCTTTTACCGCGGATACAATTGCCAAAAACAGGTACACACCTGCAATAAAGTTGGGTATAACCCATAAACTGCTCATGACTACAAAAAATGTGGTAAAGTAACCCAACACAGGTACAGCGGTAAGAATAGCGGCTCGGGGCTTGGCAACCTTCCTGGATAGCAATTCACGGTAAAAAAAACTACTCATCAACAAGGTAAAGCTTATGCCAATCATCGGATGAAAAGTGTAAAAATACTGGCCCCCGAACAAGCCGGCCAAGCTGTGAATGACCGGCAGGGCAACGGAATAACCTGCTAAAGTTATAGCTGTATCCAAAGACAGATAATGTTCCAGAGCCAATACTTTGCCTGCCGCAGCATAAAAGTACGAGTCATAAGTAAAAACGGTTAAATCCCTGCTACAGAGTACAATGCTAACCATCAAGAAAATGCCTATATTCCAGCCGACGCCCCGCAACAATTTCGCCACCGGAAACTTTTGACGGCGGATCTTTATAAAACTAAAAAGTAGAAACACCACCCCAAAAAGCAGGGCTGTGGAAAGACTAAGTGGGATTTTTAGCGCGAGACAAACCACTGCAAATATGACCCAAACGGCAGCCCCGACAGGGAATGCTAATTTCCCCCATAACGAAGATAAAGACCTGAGCTGGGATGTGGCAAGAATCTGAACTGTAAAACCAAGCAGAAATAAATATATAAGTGCAGACAATTGTACCATATGAATTTTAACAGGTTCTTGACCTAATTGATCATAGATTACCCTTTCCGGAATAACTGATCCAGCCTTGGGCAATACGGCTATGGGTGCCAACTGGACTTTTTTTGTACCACCAGTCTTTGTATCCTGCAGTTCGACATTAATAGCAAGTTTATCTATAGTCTTTGGCTTAATACTCGGCAGGCTCGTGGAGTACTCTCCTAAATAACTGTCTTTATCGTCTTGTATATAGTCTAGTCTGTATTTAACCCTGGGAAGCAGATCGCTGCCAACTCCGACTACAGTGAATTGTACCCGGTCGTCGTCTGAAGGAGATACGACAAAATTAACCTCGGAAATATCCTCTATATTTTGAGCTGGAGGTCTGGCTCCAAAATCACGCTTGGCAAATATTCCCCCGGGAGCATTAGGGCCTATCAGCACTAAGTTGCTCTTACTACCGAAAAGATAGTCGCCACGGCCCTGCGGGACGGAATAGCTCAGTGCTAAAGAGCTTATGGCAATCAATATTACTAATGCGCCAGCAACTGGCCACCAACCTTGAAAGCATTTTTTGAACCCATCTATCATTTTGCTTCTTCCTCACGCTGGCTAGTTATTACAGGTAATTTTACCTGATACTTTAGTGCTGTGGCCTCCGGTAAAAATATCTGCATGCCTTTAGCCCTCAACATGTATACTCTATTTGAGTCAGTATAATCTTTCCCCACAAAGAAGACACTGAGATTGTTATCAGGTTGGCCAATATATACCCGTTGGGTCTCTGAAGCGAGTAGCATTTCTAGCCTGGCCTCGTCGAGAACAACAGCATATTCATAGAAACCTACTCCGTTTGGAACCACCATTTTCGCGAATAAATCACGGCCTATGAACCAGTCCTTATCAACCACCAGTATCTTGCCTCGGGCATAATCTTGTAAAAAGAACAAATATTCTTTATCGGTGGGAAACTGCACCCAGCGGTGTGACTGAGAGACATATAGATTTGGCAGCAACCTTTGGGGCAGAATATCATTATCAATTGCCAGGGAGAGCACTCTTAGATTTAATACTCCAAGTAGCACCAGCAAAAATATGAAACACCCCAGCAGTATTTTCCTATTTGGTTTTAAGCAGTAAGTAGCAAAGAAAGCAAGAGCCAGCGCTCCCAATACAATTATTCCGAAATGGTCGCTATACTTACCGAAATGAAGAAGTAATTTCCCCTTTATGAAATCAGGGGTAATCGCCACCTTATCGGATAGTACCAACCCTCGGGAAAAAATTCTGTAGCTTACTAAAACGACCGCCGCACTGAACAGAGTAGCCCCTAAAACGTAAACAGCCAGCCGTTTTTCCTTTAAAAATCGCCAAAAACGATTAATCAACAATTATCCACCTCAATAAATCACCTTAAAGATGAACTCCCAGCAGCTTGAGCGACAATTTTCTCAGCATAATGCCGTTTACAACAAAAGACAATGCCGTTGCAACAGCAGCCCCGACCATGTCATAGCGGGGAATAATAAGAAAGCCTACGCCAAGATTAACGCCCACAAAAACAATTGCGAGAATTGTTTCCCACCCCGGATATCCGCCTTGAGACAAAATATTACTGAAAGCAATATATCCTGAACACCCGATAATACCGCCGACAAGTATTATCAAAACCCACCAGGCTTCTAGGAAAGCACTGCCCAAGAACCACCTGCAGAAGAGGGGATACCCCGCAATCAACAAAGCTCCGGTTATAATAGCGATAAAATATATCACCCGGAAGGATTTTTGACGCAATGCGGTAAGTTCGGGATAGTTTCGGTCACCTAACAATTTAGCCAACAGTGGGTTAAGGTTTGTCCGAAAAACGATGAAAAACTGGTAAAAGCCTTCAGCCAGCATAGCCGCCGCCGAATATAAACCGACATTATAGCTTGTTGAGAAGTATCCTAAAAGCAAAACGTCGGCCCGTGTATTCAGTTCAGCAACGATTCCTCCCCATAAAACTCTGATACCAAAGTCGAAATGCTGACGAAACCATTTGCAAATACCGGCAAAAGAACGCCTGATACTCAACCCTCGCAGTGAGCATCCAGCCAGCAAGGGCATCAAGACTAGTTCTTCCAGCGAAAAAATCAGCGGTAAAAACTTTGATGAAAAGCTTAAAAATATAAATAAAAGCAAAAAACCAAGCAGCAATAAATATCTTAAAGACTGAAAGACAGCATACGACTTCATATACCGCCGTCCATTCAGGACAGCCATCAACACTTTGTTTACCGCAAAAAACAGCAGACCGGGGGCTATATACAATAAGCCGTTGGATACATCCTCGCTCCTAAAAAACATAATGCTAAAACCGTGCAAGGCAGCTAATCCGGCTCCGGTCACACCCCCGAAACATACCACAAGAAATAAACCGGAATATACAATAGCGCTACATTCGACAACATCTTCGGTATACTGAGCTACATGCCTCAGGCAGGATATATGTACTCCGCCTGCAGCTACCTGTGATAACAGAATATAGACGGCATAGACCAGGTTAAAAATCCCGAGGGTCTCCGGTCCGTAGTATCGGCCGATCAAGAGGTTCAGAAGAATACCACTAACCCCAAGAAAAACAAGACTAACTGTATTCCAGGTAACCCCTATCGCAAAATTTCGGTTTAGTGCTATCTTCAGGACCTCCTTTCAAGCCCTCATTTACTTCCGATGACCTAGTGTTTTAGCCGGCACTCCGGCCACCACTGACCAAGGCGCGACGTCAGATGTCACTACTGATCCAGCTCCAATTACAGCCCCTTTGCCAACAGTCACTCCACCCAGTATTGTCACATTACAACCGATATAGACATCGTCTTCGATGACCACCGGCTTGCTTAGTAATCCCTGGGCGGCAATGGGGACGTCTTTGAGCTGGAAGACATGATCCGAGCTGATTACGCTGGTCCGATGTCCGATCCTGACACCTGAACCGATTTGCACTCCTCCATAGCCCGATAAATAAACCCATTCATTTAAGGTTGTATTATTACCAATCTTTATACGATAGGGATACCACAAAGTAACCCCTTCATAAATGCGTACCCGCCCTAGCTTGGACATAAAGGGCTTGGAAACAAAATACCGGAGAATATCACCCAGTGGCGAAGGAACATACTTGACCAGCCCATACAGTAAAAAATAAATACCATGAATCAAGTAGTCCTGAATTACAATTGTGGTCCGGTCACTCACGGATCCCCAGCCTCCTGTTTTCCTCCATATCCATCCACATTCCAAAAAAGAAGGAGAAAAAACCCATCATCGTTGATAAGGATAAAATGGTAAGAGTAGTGGTAGGGGCTATACCAGCCGTGAAATAAATATAGAAAAATCGGACCATAAGTGGTAAAGAAATAATACCAAGGCATACAAAGCTAAAGAAATAGAAAAAAACCAAAGGATGAAACTCGCGAACCAAATACTTAACTGTCATTCTCTTAAAGAACAGCCGGGTTAGCAGTATGCTTACCGTCGGAATATACTTGTGCAAGCGAATTTTGCTCTTTTCAAGGCTGTAAACCGGCTGAACTTGGACATCCTTCACCTTGCAATTTTTAAGGTTCAACATATTTAAAATGTCGGCATTATACCCATATCCTTTGGTCATGGATTGGATAGGGATTTTCTTGAGCGCTGGCATGGAGATTGCGGTGTAGCCGCATTGGGGATCTATGATGTTCCAATAGCCAGTGGCAAACTTGGTTAACAGCGTAAGGACAGAGTTTCCGATAAAACGGTATTTGGGCATGATGTTATAGACGTTGTCTACCAGAAGCCTGTTGCCTTTTACATAATCAGCCTCGCCGGTAGCAACCGGAATGACCACAGACTCCAGATCGGACGGTGCCATCTGCGCGTCTCCGGCCATCACCGCCACCACATCCAGTTCCATTTCAGTGGAGGCTAAATAGCCGTCGATTAATGATTGCCCAAGCCCTAGGTTTTTCACATGGTCAACAATGACGATCCTGCTATCCTTCTCCTGATACCCTTTAAGGATCTCAAGAGTCCTATCCTTACTGCCATCATTGACAACAATCATTTTATCAACGTAGTCAGGCATCGTTTCGATTACCTTACAGATCAGAAGTTCTTCATTATACGCCGGAATTACTACACCAATCTTTTTATCTTTTAACACGGCTACCTCACACTATTAAAATATTGCCTGGACCACTCTATGGTTTTATCCAAGCCCTCATCGAAATTAGTTTTAAACTCAAAACCAAGGTTTCTGATCTTCTGGTTATCAACCCGGAACACTTTTATATCCCCCGGGGTCCAATCTCTATAGGTATTCGGCAAATCATCCCGCCCGAAAATCCGCTTAATCTTATCCGCTAGTTCATTAATGGTTACTCTAATACCCGATGCGCAATTATACACTTGTCCCTTAGTATCTTCCCGCATCGCCACCAGCTTATTAATTTCCACCAGATCCTTTACATAGGTGAACGAACGTTCCTGAGTACCATCACCAAAAATGATTGGTCCCTCGCCATGCAGCACCCGTCTGGCGAAAATGCTGACAACGCCTCCCACATCACTGCTCTCTTGGCGCGGCCCATAAACATGGAAATAACGCAACATGGTAACATCCATATCGTACAGATGGCAATAAAGCTGGGCATACTTCTCACCTGCCAGTTTGCTTACTCCATAGTACGATGTAGGGTTGACAGGATGATTTTCGTCTTGGGGGTAGTACCGAGCCTCACCGTAAACAGATCCCGTGGATGCATGGACAACCTTTTTAACCCCGAACTCCCTGGATAAATCCAAAACATTAAAAGTGCCTTCGGCATTAATGGCCAAATCTCGGCGCGGATCTTTCAGGCAGATAGTTTTCTTCGAAGCCGCATTATGAAAAACAACATCTACTCCTTCAAAATACTGTTTTATTTTAGCATAATCGGTTATATCGCAGTCTACTTCCTGAAAACCTGGATATTTAGTGAACTCGGCTACGTTTTCATGCTTTCCGGCAAAATAATTATCAATACTGACAACTTCCAATCCTTCCCGAAGAAGTTCCTCCACAATATGACTGCCGATAAATCCGGCCCCCCCAGTGACTAATGCTCGTTTGAATTTTGATTTCACTACTTTTACCTCCAAGTAATAATCTTAGCTATTATTTATACAACTTAGGTATTGAATCAACTACACGCAAAGCCTTGTCCATATCGACGCCGATTAGATCAAAGTATTCTTGCATTGCCTCAAAGCGCGGCGTATTTTCCAGCGCAACCAGCCTCAGAGCTTCCTCCCTGGTTATCATCCCTTCCCGGATCTGGTTGCTGCGGAAAGTATCGTTTTCAGTAAAACCAGCAACAGTATTATAAATATAATTATAAAACGGCGCCGTTCCGTCTCCTATTCTCCAGACAGTAGCCGTATCTGTTGCCAGCTCCCAGTCATACTCCTTTATCAAAGCAGCCATCATCTCTTTCTCGTCCCAGCGGAGATAATGGTAGAGATAAGCGTAATCGTGCCCCAAAAAGTAAGAAGAAAAGAAGGCAAACACCGTATCCATCATGGAACCGTTTATATACGCCGGATTTTGCAGATATTGTTTGCCGTAATATAAGGCCAGACTTACTTTGTCTCCTATAGGCAAGTTGGACAAAAGGCCCTTAGATGATCCTTTGCGGATGCCGCAGAATCCAGTCTTAAAATCGGTATTCTCCAGTGGAATGCCGGCACAGAAAAACAGCAACTTGATACCCGTCTGTTTTTTCATCTGATTTGCATAGTAGTAGAACTGTTTGTCGCCAGCCATAAACAACGGAACCATGCCCAGATCAGGTTTTTTCAGCCAAGCCTCAACATTCTTTCTGATATTTTGCCTTTTCCAGTTGATATCAGCAGAGACTATTATATGTTCAATCCCCAGCTTGCCGCAGATTCGGGCTTGATTACGCCGGGCCAGGTCTGTTACCATCCCCCAGTCGTAAGTATAGGCGATAGGGTTCATTCCCAGCACCGTCTTGATATAGTGAAGGCCATAGCAGCTGTCACGCCCGCCGCTGAAGGCTACTATACAATCGGCGTCTCCCGTCCGACTGCGGTATGGTTCCAGAAAAGCCAGCAGCTCCTCCTGCGGCTTCACCTGCATCGGTTCATAATCACGACAATAATTACATACTCCGTGTTCATCAAACTCGATGAATGGCATAGTTTCCGGCAAGATGCACTTGGTGCATCTTTTAATATCCGGCAACTCGCCCGGCCTGAAAGTTATTCCCTTAAGACGACTTTCCGAGTGTCGCGGTGCAGACAACGCAACCTCGATATGTTCCATGCTAAGGGTCTGCGTATCGACGATATATCCGTTACCTGCTTTGATCTGAGTTATTGAGAATTCACCAAGCAGCTTTTTGATAAAGGCTTGTTTACTGAACTGTTCCAGGATAAACCGTTCGGAGGCCAGGATAGATACGCTGCCGCCGACATTACGGCATAGATATAGCGACCCTGTATTTGTCGCCCATATCGCCTGTTTCTGGTCAGTAAGCACTAAAACCGAAGCAGCACCCTCTACTTGCTGAAACACTTCCTGGGCTGCAGCCCCCAGATCGCCCTTTTCCTGGAGATACTTTTCCAGGAGAGCCACGAATACTTCAGTATCCACTTCCGACTCACGTACAAGCGAAGGAAACCCTTTCCAAATACTCTGATCGTTAACAATTATGCCATTATGAACACAGACGGCATGCTCCTTGTAGACAGGCTGATTGTTGACGTTCTGGTCCTGTGTCCCGTTTGTCATCAAACGGGAGTGGCCAATGACGGCAATAGGACTGTTGAGAACGCCGTCAGCAGAGAATATCTTACTATCTTCTACCTTATTGAAGAATTTGGCAAAATCAGCTGACTGTATAAGTTGAGAAGCCGAAACCGGGGCTTTAAGAACATCAAAGCTGGCATTCATAACCGTCGCCATGCCGGCAGCCTCTTTACCCCTTGACTCAGACAGCCGGAGTAAAGACTCCATGGTCTGCCTTAGAACCGACACCGACATTTTTTCACCGGGTGCTGCAAAAAAGCCAATTATTCCACACACGTCTTATCTTTCACCTGCCTTCCGGCTTATTTAAAAACAATTCCTACCGTTCAAAAAAGCCTACTTTTCGATATAGCGACAAATACTTTTGAGATTCACTTTCCCAGTTTTTTGTTTTCCCAAATTCCCAAATACGACTTAGCGCCTGTTTGTCATATAGCTTTTCTTGAATCCTTTGTACCGTTCCGGTTACGTCAGTCTTGTCTTCCGTCAATATAATTGCATCCCGCGGCAATTCTCCCCCAATGTTTGCCTTTATAATTGGAATTACACCATAAGCACAGTATTCATAAAACTTATTGGGCGACGCTTTCGGATAAAGACGTATAGCCTCGTCGGTCCAAATAAGAAACCCAAAATGTGCCTTACTTGTCTTCTCGATTACCTTCTCATAGGGTACTTCGCCTAAATATTCAAATCTGCCACCATACTGATTATTCATTTGATCAAGTCTTAATAATACATCCCTTGATGCTCCTCGTCCACCAACACAAATATCTACATTAGTGTGATCATCCAGTAGCTTGCCCATTATATCAAGCATTAAAGGGATATATCTGTCAATGGGTGAAAGAGAGCCGAAATACACCATTTTTACAGGCTGATTTTCCTGGAAAGAGTCTATTTTCCTAACGACCTCATCTGAGCTAAAAACCGAAACAGAAGGATAATTCTCAACCACTGCCTGGGGAATACTCCCGAATCTCCCACTTACTTCATCTTCCATCTCACCGGTAACCATAACCACTTCGTCAACAAATAAAGCTCCTATTGATTCATATATAAAGTTTTCCAAATTACTTAAACTGAAATGTTGCAGATTCACCCATTCATGTTTATCGTAAACTAGTTTGGCTAGCGGCATCATTTTTTTTAACCGAATCCCAAGTATTAGAAGCGAGGGATCGTGCACATGGATAATCGTTTTTTTAGCGAGGCAAATCCCATTATTAGCCAAAACCGACGCCATGTCTATCGACATTGACTGTCCCAACAATTTGATCCTTCTCCATATCTTACTATTGCTATATCCATCAATTTCAAAAGCGTCAGGTAATGGCGATATACAGTTCGCCATTAACCCTGCGTTTTCTACCCTCAAATAAAGAACTTTGCCAAAATGATTCCTGGCAAACCCCAAAAACCTTGTAATTCTCCCATCATTCCTCGGATGGCAACTCAATACGACAATTTGGTATTTTTCAAATATACCTATTTCTCTTTCCAGAGATAGCACTCCCCCGTTAAGCTTTTAATTTTATTGTAAACCACGAAAACACAGCAACGTGGATCTTTCAATACAGTTCTGCTTTGCTATCTTCTCTGTTTCGGTCGCCATGCTCCCCGGCATTCCACCTACCTGAACATATGCTTTATTTTACGTAAGGCCATCCTCAATTGATGGTTTGACTTGTAATCTTTATAAGATCGTTTAGGTGCGTTAAGAATCTCTTCAAATTCTTGCTCACCTAGACCAAGCTTTTTCATTATAAAAATCTTGTCTTCCTTCAACTGGTCCGCAGGATACAGTTCCTTCTCCATTTCCTTCAGAGCTTCCTCACGGGTAATTTGACCAGAAACTATCAAACTAGATAAATGGGCCCTCCGTTTGTCATAACCAAACCGGGACGGCAGGTAGTACGCCTGGAAAAACTTAGTAAAACGCGATTCATAATGCTTAGCCCCGTAGTACTTCCAATCAAGCTCCTTTTCTAATATCTTAATGGCTTGTTCCTTATCATAATGCATATAATTCAAAGGTGATAAGACACTCATTCTACGGATATAAGGATAGTAGAAAAAGTACTTGAAAAAGCCGACCTTAGGATAATTTTTTAATGACCCTGTTCCAAATTCTTTGTGTATTGACTCTATCTGACGAAGATCCATGGCATCGTAGCCCCAGGCAGGAGGTAAAATTCCTTCGGTGGCGTAATTAAAACCACTCAATACATACCGTATATTTTTTTGTACCGCGAAATTGTATAATCCGGCAAAAAAAGCATGATCTTGCGGTGTATCCTGATTTTCTACGCCTGAGCGAAGAAAAGCCACCTGTAAATCTTTCATCGCCTCCCAGTCCACCACATGAGTATATAAATCAATATTAAGTTTACGGCAGATATTTTCGATGTTTTTTACCGCCAGTTCCGAGTTCCAGCCCCCATCCACATGGACCGCCAACGCCCGTAAACCAAGTTCTTTTGTTTGATAGGCAAGATAAGAGCTGTCTACCCCCCCGCTCAGACCTATAATACAATCATACTCCTGAGTGGCACATTCTCTTTTTACCTGCTCTACAATCTGCGCAAGCTTAGCTTGTCCTTCCTCGTTAGGAAACCAATACTTGGCTACGTTCTCGTCAAATCTCTTGCAGTTATTACAAACACCGTTCTCATCAAAACTTATCTGTGGATCAGTATTGTCCATTATACATCTGGTACAAATCTTATACTCCTGCATCACCGTACACCCCTAAAACTTTCAATTCTTCTTCTGCAGGCGCATTGATTAATACCGCCCTGTGCTTTCCATAAAATACAAACATGCTGCCTGCAGCCACGGCTGAAGCTTTTCCTTTATAAATAGCATCAGCTAAATCAGAGGGTTTGCCCGCTCCGCCACACGCAATAACCGGAATACTAACTGCTTCGGAAACCGTTTTGAGGAGGCCTAATTCGTACCCATTCATCATTCCATCTCGATCAACCGAGTTTAGCATTATTTCCCCTGCCCCGGCTTTCTCCATCGCAATTGCGAATTGAATCGGATCGAGTTTGGTGTTAACGCGAGCGCGATCGGTAACAACTTCGTATTTGCCCCAAAAACTCTTCTTCACGTCAATTGATACTACAATACTCTGGCTGCCAAATAATTCGCTGGCCTTTATAATGAGCTCAGGATTGGATACCGCTTGTCTATTGATAGAGACCTTCTCGAAACCTAGTCTAAGGATGAGCCGGATTTCGTCGACAGTCTTAATGCCGCCACCGTAACAGAGAGGCATGAAAGCTTCGGATGCCATCTGTGACAACAGTTCAATATTGGGCTTTCTGTTTTCCACAGAAGCCAGTATGTCCAGAATAATAATTTCATCCACATACTTCTCGTTGAAGATTCTGATAGTATTGATAGGATCGCCTATATACTTTTGGTCCTTAAAATTAACCGTCTTATACAGACCTGTATTCATAAGCAAGAGTACAGGTATTACTCTTCGCAGCATATTAACATTTCTCCACAAAGTTTTGAAGAAGTTGCATACCGAATCGGTGGCTTTTTTCTGGATGAAATTGAACCCCGTATATGTTCCTATGCTCAAAACCGGATACGAAGTTATCACCATAGACTGTTTCGGTAAGAATGTCACTAGGTTTCAGAGGTACTGCATAGTAGGAATGAACAAAATAAAACCGCGACTTTTCCGGCATATCAGCAAATAAATGACTCTCTTTTTTTATAGAGACGTAGTTCCACCCCATATGAGGAACCTTGAGATTGCTGCTTTTATCAAATTGAAACCGGACAAAGTCAATATCGACCCACCCTAACCCAGGCAATACACCTTCCTCGCTCCCCCTACCAAATAGCTGCATCCCCAGGCAGATACCTAAAATAGGTTTCTTCTTAACCATTACGCTCTCTTCAAGCTCCGAATAAAACAGGGATTTTTTCAAGCTGCTTATCCCGTGGTCGAACGCACCAACCCCAGGCAATATTATTTTATCCGCGTGCTCGATCTCTTTAGGATCAGCGGAAATAACAGCCTTGGCTCCAATTTTCCGCAACATGTTTAAAATTGAACCTAAATTCCCCATTCCATAGTCCAATATCACCAGCAAAATAATACTTCCCCCTTTGTACGTGGCATCAATTTTCAATCACTTCACGCTAAAATCTTTCAAAACACGTGCCGGCACTCCGCCGATTACAACATGTCCTTCGGGGAAAGACTTGGTAACAACACTGCCAGCGCCTACTATAGTGTTATCGCCTAGCTCGACACCGGGACACACTATACTTGATGCACCAATCCAACAATACCGCCCGATGCGAATAGGCGGATGACGGGTTGGCTCGTTATAGTTGGATACATTATGGTTGGCACTCACTATGGTTACACTAGGTGCAAAGATTGTGCCCTTACCAAGGTATATACCGTTGATGGCCTGCAGATAACAAGCATGGCTACTGGCGATCGAAAAAATTACTTCGACATCTTCGTCTGGTTCAATATATAACCTTTCAGGGCAAATAATCCGCGAAGTAAAATGAACAGGAAAAGTACTGTCGGCATTTAACCGGAATACTCTTTGAAACAGCCAATTAATAAAAAATAGCGCTAGCCCCATTCTGAGAAGTACCTTACCTGATATGCCAGCTGACAGATAGCCCTTAATCATCGCTTTTATCCTTGTCATCCGTACAAAGCCTCACCCTTTAGTAATCTTGAAATGTATAAGCCATAATAAAAAAATGATAGAAACCCGAAAGCGGACATTAACGCAAAAGATATATTACTTGATTGAAAAAGGTACGCGCCAGCCAATAGTGACAGGGTTTGCGTGGATACGAACCAAAAGTTAAACTTACAATCAAATAACAATCTGCGCTTTATGGTTATTACGATACTGATGGGGGACACAACAAATCTTATGGCATAGAACAGTGCCATTATTTGAGCAATTTCACCAGCCGGTATCCATTTGGAGCCGAAAAAAAAGCCAAACAGCATCGGCCCAAATAGTATCAAAACAATCACCGGGATTACTATTAAAATGCTTAACAATTTGGCTACCTGATATATCTGCTGTTTCAGAGTGCCGTTTCGTTCACTTTCAACTGCCCTGGGATATAACGCCTGACTAATGGCGGAGCCAATAAAGTTTATTGGTAAGTTTAATACCCTTAATGTTAATGAGTATAGCCCCAGGACCACTGAATCAAATATACTGCCTATCACTATCGGAGTCAGTTGATAAGATATGACGTTGAACAAGCCGGAAAAGGGAGCTGTTGTAAAAAAATCCTTATAATGAGCACCAATTTCTTTCAGCTTGGAATACTCCAGCTTTTTAAATAATTGCCGTGTTTCGAAAAAGACCTTTGTAGTGGCCGTAATACCCGCCATTGTAGTACCAAATACAGTCCCTAATATAAGTCCGGACTCTAAAAAACCCAACCAACCAAGTCCCAGGGTTATTAGCGTAGTGCTGATAGCTTGGAGATATCTAGTATAGGCAATAATAGTAAAATCCGATTTCCTAGTCAACCAGGAACAACTGGTTTGGTATACACTTCCGAAAAGAACCAGCAACGGTACATATACGCCCCATTGCAAAACATTCAAAAGCACTTTTGTCCCATCGCCCAAAACAAGTAAAGTAATATACGCAAGGTAGAGAATAATAAAGCAAATTAACGCTTGGATAATGGATATAAAATACACTCCAAAGCCATCCTCATCTTTTTCCGGAAGTATAATAGCCGACTGGTAAGAGGAGGCAATAACCGCTGAGAAAATCGAAGCTATTGATGTTGTCAGCAAGAACGATCCAAAATCCGCAATTCCATAGATTCTGGTCAGAAACGGCGTAGCGAAAATAATTATAACCTGACTCAAAGCAGTGGCGGACGTTAACGAGAGTACGCTTCTAACCCAGTGAGTTTGTCCCAAAAACCTTTTCAATTGCATAGCAGAACCTATAACTTCCCAGCAAAAGCAAGGACCTTACCTGTAATAAAACTTTGATCAGATTCGGACAAGTACGGACTCATCGGTAAACTCATAACCATTTGCGCGCATTCTTCAGCCTTAGAAAACGAACCTCTTCCCAAGCCCAGTACAGCAAAAACAGGCTGAAGATGCAATGGCACCGGATAGTGTACAGCAGTAGGAATTCCCGCTTCAGCCAGCTTTCTCTGAACTCCGTCGCGGTCTTTCACTAAAACCGTATATTGAGCGAAAACCGAAGTGTTATGAGTCTCAATATGGGGCAAAACTAAAGTATTCACCTGCATAGATAACAACTCGTCGTAACGCTTTGCCACTTCATTCCGAAGCTGAACTTCTTCATCGAAAATTTCCATCTTCGCCAACAAAATAGCCGCCTGTAAAGTATCCAGTCTGCCATTCATGCCCAGTACGGGGTGGTGATATCTCCTATCCTGCCCATGAAGCCGAATTTGCGACATCCTCTTGGCCATTTCATCATCCTGTGTAAAACATGCTCCGCCGTCGCCATAACAGCCCAGCGGTTTGGATGGGAAAAAGCTTGTACAGCTGATAGTTGTAAGACTACAGGATTTTCTTCCTTTATATGTTGCCCCAAAACTCTGCGCCGCATCTTCAATAACAGGAATGCCATGTTTCTGTGCAATCGCGTTAATCGAGTCGTAATCGGCGCACTGCCCATAGAGGCTTACAGGAATAATCGCTTTCGTTTTTGGAGTAATTGCTGCTTCCAAAAGACTGGCGTTTAAATTACAGGTTTTGGGATCTATATCGACAAAAACCGGTTTTGCGCCCAATAAAGCAATCATCTCACCTGTAGCAATAAAAGTGAATGGTGTTGTAATCACCTCATCACCAGCTTTTACTCCAAGCGCCATCAGTGCAATCAATAATGCTGTCGTCCCATCGGAAACACCTATACAATGTTTTACACCTACATAATCCGCTAGCTTTTCTTCTAATTCCTTTACTTCAGGTCCCATTATATACTGGCCATGGTCCAACACCTTAGCAATCCGTGCATCGAGGGACCCTCGTATCTTTTTCTGTTGTGATTCCAGGTCTATAAAAGAAATCATATTTTTTACCTCACTATCGTTGTATCGTTCCTTACTCACTTTGCTATGGCAAGATGAGTCCCGCAGCGATCACAATAAAGCTCACGAGCATCTTTTTTTACCATTACCTCGCCGCATGCACAGGCCCAGCCCTGGATACTGGCCGGATTACCATAAACCATGGCATTGTCCGGCACATCTTTGGTAACTACTGCGCCTGAACCGACAAATGCCCGCTCACCAATGGTTACGCCACAGACTATGGTAGCGTTTGCGCCAATACTGGCGCCTTTTTTGACAAGCGTTGTCATATAATCATTCGAGGTATTACGGGGATATTCACAGCGCGGAGTTTTGACATTAGTAAATACCATGCTGGGTCCGCAAAAAACATAGTCTTCCAAAACAACACCCTCATACACACTAACGTTGTTTTGTATTTTCACATTGTTGCCAATCTTTACATTGCTAGCAACGAACACATTTTGGCCGATTCGGCAGCATTCGCCAATTTCCACATTCTTGGAAATGTGGCAAAAGTGCCAGATTTTGGTCCCCTCGCCGATAACAGCGGGTTCATCAACGTAAGACGATTCATGCAGAAGATACTTTTTTTCGTTTGATTCTTTTGCCATGCTTGTTTTCCTGTACCTCCTCGCAATAGCTACGGATAGTATACTTGCAGTCTCGGGCTATAAGCCGATTCCAATCGTGAATTCTTCCTTCAAGGGGAAGGTGATTTCTTTTTTATACTTTACTGAATGATAAATCGCCAATATGATTTCCAGCGCCCGTCGGCCCTCTCGGCCGGAAACGGCTGGTTCCCTATTGCTGTTTACAGCGTCGATGAAATCTTCGATGATATCGGCGTGGCCGAATCCATAAACATTTGGAGGTTCTTTAAGCTGCTCGGCGAGTACGGCAGCCTCGTCCTCACCGACAAACCGCCAGGCTTCAAGCTTATTAACCGAAATGCCGCCTACACCAACCGTACCGGCTGTGCCAAAGATATTGAGAGTTTCCTCAAGGTTCTTAGGGTAAACGGTGGTGGACGCTTCGATGGTCGCCATAGCATCATTTTCGAATTTCAATATGGCGACTGCTACGTCCTCCGCCTCGATGGCATGCACGTTGGTGGCGGTATAAGCGAAAACTGATTTAACGGGTCCCATCATCCATTGTAGTAGGTCAATGTTGTGGATGGACTGATTCATGAGGCAGCCGCCGTCCTGGGCCCACGTGCCGCGCCACGGCGCCTGTCGATAATAGTTTTCGTCCCGACACCAGCGGACAACAGCTGACCCATGGGTAAGTCGACCAAATTTGCCTGTTTCCAAGGCATGTCTTAGTTTTATAATAGCCTTATTGTAGCGGTTCTGATGTACTACCCCGAGTTTAACTCCCGCGCACTCTGCGGCCTTTATCATAGCGTCTGCCTCTGCCAAAGACATGGCCATCGGCTTTTCAACAAGAACGTGCTTGCCGGCCTCGATGGCGTCTATCGCCATTTGGGCGTGCAGCCCGCTTGGTGTACAAATATTGACGATATTAATATCCGAGTTGGCCAGCATATCCTGGAAACTTTGATAGCCAAGGCAACCGAATCTGTCCGTGCAGCGGTCGAGCGCCTCATGGTCGGTATCACAAACAGCCGCCAGCTTAGCCCCGGGTAGCGCTTTGATGGATTCAAGATGGTTCTTTGAAATTCGGCCGCAACCGACGAGGCCGAAACCTAAGGCTTTATACATGCCGTCACCTATATCCTCGTTATTATTTTGCGGAATTCCCAGCTAACGTTTTTCATGGCGTTCCGTGTGTCAACGACTGCCTTGGCGTGTCGGGCGACAAAGTCATAATCCACGCCAGAGTGGTCGGTAAGTATAACGACGCAATCGGCCCAGCGCAGGGTGTGTTCTGATAGTGTCACGCTCTCCAAGTTAAGCGTGTATGGCGGGTGGGCATGGACTTCGGGAACATACGGGTCATGGTAGATTACCTCGGCGCCGTCTTTGACCAATAATTCCGCAACTTTGAGAGCCGGCGACTCGCGATAGTCTTCGATGTCCTTCTTGTAGGCCATGCCTAGGAGCAGTACTTTTGCCCCGTTTGTCGCCTTTTTCTGCTGGCCCAGAACCCTAGTAATCTTCCCTACTACATGATAGGATGCCTGGATATTTATCTCACCGGCCAGCTCGATAAACCGGGTGTGAAAGTCGTGCTCCCGTGCTTTCCAGGTGAGATAAAACGGGTCGATCGGGATGCAGTGGCCGCCGACTCCCGGCCCGGGATAAAAGATCTGGATACCGAAAGGTTTGGTCGCCGCCGCGTCAATAACTTCCCACACGTCGATTCCCATCCGGTCGCAGAGCAGCATCATTTCGTTCACCAGAGCGATGTTGACCGCCCGGTAGGTGTTTTCAAATACCTTGGTCATCTCGGCGACCTCTGGCGAAGAAACGGGCACAACATTCATGATTGTTTGTTCGTAAAAGGTTTTGGCAACGTCAAGGCAGGCTGGGGTCACGCCACCGACCACCTTCGAGGTATTCTTTGTTGTGAACCGTTTGTTGCCAGGATCGACCCGCTCTGGAGAAAAGGCGAGGAAGAAGTCCACCCCAACCTTAAGCCCAGTCGCTTCTAGCTTCGGCAGGATAACCTCCGTAGTTGTGCCTGGATAAGTGGTGCTCTCCAGTGTAATGAGCTGGCCTTGCCGCAGATATTTCGCAATCTCGTTCGTGACGTTCATTATATAGGATATATCGGGATCCCTGGTGACGGTTAGCGGGGTAGGCACGCATATCACGATAATGTCCGCATCACGCAGTCTTGCAAAATCGGTCGTGGCGACTATTTTGGCTTCGGTGACAAGAGCGTCTAATTCATCGTCTTTGACGTCCCTTATGTAGTTCTGTCCGCAACTTACCTGATCAACCCGGCTGGGGTTCTGATCTATGCCGATGACCTCAAATCCCACTTTGCCCTTTTCCACCGCCAGCGGCAATCCTACGTAGCCCAAACCGATAACACTGACCTTGGCGGTCCTTGCCCTGATTTTGTTTGTCAACTCTGAGGCGAAGGTAAGTTGATCTATCTTTAGAGTACCGTCTCCCAACGTCATGCGTTATTTCCTCCCAAATATGTACTTTATTAAAAATAAACTGCGTAAATCTCCAGGATGCCGTTCTCCCGAAACTTGTCTTCAAATCTTAGGAACTCCTCTTCAAGCAGGCACAAGCACCTGATCTTGCGGCTACCGAGCAATTTTTCCGTTTTCTCAATCAGCTGATTGAGAAAAACCTTATTGATGTCTCCAACCAGTACCAAGTCAATGATGCCGCTGTCGATCCCCCGTGCATAATCACCCACGACAAATGCGTATTTTACGTCACCCAGCCGATTTATTATGCCGTCGATCAACTTGTCGATGCCCAGCGTCTTTTTTACGATGTTATGTAGATCCGGGAACAACGGATGCGAGGTATTTGCCTTATAATATTTTGTACGCCCCTCAGCGGCACTTTCAATTAGTCGGGCGTTGGCGAGGCGGTTTAATTCGACCCTAATCCCATTTGAAGACTCACCAAGTTCATCGGCTAACCCTCGCAGATAAGCCTTACGTTCCGGATTTAAAAAAAACCGCAACAGAATTTGGATCCTGGTTTTAGAAGTAACGATTGATTCTAGCACTAACTTATCTCCTTTACGAAGAAACGAAATATGAGTAAAATTCTTACTCATACTTCGTCAATTTATAACAAAATCCTCTTTTTTATCCGTTTCCAATAAGCATACACGAAACAGTGCGAAATATAATTTTTACGTCCAGTCCCCATGAGAGGTTTTTGTAATAATAGTAGTCGAGTTCGACCTTCGTCTGCAGAGGTATCTCATCGCGACCGTTAACTTGTGCCCACCCTGTTAACCCTGGCCTGATCTCGGTAATTCCCAATTCTTTTCGCTTCTGCCGTAGTTCGTACTGGTTGTATAGTGCAGGTCGAGGTCCGACGACAGACATGTCGCCCTTTATGATATTCAAGAATTGCGGCAACTCATCAAAACTGTACTTTCTTAAATTGTACCCAATTTTTGTGATATATCGACTGCTGTCGACCAGCTTATCGGTTGCAGCATCGGGTGTACCGACCGCCATCGTCCTAAATTTATACATTATGAATTCTCGGTCTCCTACCCCTATCCGCCGTTGGCAAAATAACACCGGTCCGTCGGAAGAGATTTTAACCAATATAGCAATGATAGCTAGCAATGGGCTAAGTAAGATTAAGGCAACGATGGCGCCAAAAATATCGAAAAGCCTTTTCACCAAATGTCACGTCCTACCTTAATTGATTGTTTATAGAGTAACTGGTCCAGGTATTTGCTGGGTTCTTTCAAGTCTCGGCTTCTTTCCCCTCGCCCTCGCAAAAAGAACTTGGTTCCGCGTTGTAGCAGTTGTATCCCTCCGGCTGATAAGTAGGAAGCATGGTACTGAATATCTCTATTACTTCAAGTGAGCATTGAGCTTTTTTTAATTCACGCATGCCTCTGTATAACATTATACTATTGACCGCCCGCAGGTTGGCCATGTATATTTTCTCGTTCTTGGTGGCAGATGTCCCCTCTTCGGCGGTGAGGATCTCCTCGAACAGTTTTTCGCCGGGACGCATGCCGATGAATTTAATCTGCACGTCTTTTTCCGGGTCCAGGCCGGAAAGATCGATCAGGTCGCGGGCTAAATCGACGATCTTCACCGGTTCTCCCATGTCCAGCACGAACACTTCTCCCCCCGCGGTCAGTGCCCCGGCCTGTAGAACAAGTTGACATGCCTCGGGAATGGTCATGAAGAAGCGCTTCATTTCCGGATGGGTAATGGTGATCGGACCGCCTTTGGCGATCTGTTTTTTGAATAGTGGGATTACGCTGCCCCGGCTGCCGAGGACGTTGCCGAAGCGCACGGCGGCGAATTTGGTGTGGCTGACAGTGTTGATGTCCTGAATAACCAGTTCGGCTATCCTTTTGGTCGCGCCCATGACGCTTGTCGGGTTGACGGCTTTGTCGGTCGATATCATAATGAAGGTTTCGGTGCCTACACGATCGGCCGCCTCCGCCAGTATCCGAGTGCCGAAGATGTTGTTGCTGACGGCTTCGATCGGCTGCCGTTCCATAAGTGGCACGTGCTTGTGCGCGGCAGCGTGGAAAACGACCTGCGGCTTGAATTCGTGGAAAATCGCTTCGATTCTTTGCTTGTCTCTGATGTCGGCGATGATCGGTATAGTTCGCAACTGGGGAAAGGTGTCCTTAAGATCGAGATCGATATCGTAGATGCTGTTTTCGCCCCGTCCAAGCAGGATCAGTTCCTGCGGTGTTATTTTGGCGATTTGCCGGCAGATTTCGGAGCCGATTGAGCCTCCTGCCCCGGTGACAAGCACGCGTTTGTTTCTGAGGTACTGTGTTATTTCTTCCATGTCGAGTTGGACAGGATCGCGCCGCAACAGGTCTTCCAGGGAGATTTCCCGCACTTGTTGCAGTGTTGCCTTGCCTTCAATCAATTCGTCCAGGCTGGGGAGGATTTTGACTTTGCAGCCTGTTGCCTTGCATTCACGGATGATTTCGCGCAGTATGCTGCCGCTGACCGACGGCATGGCGATGATAATTTCATCGACCCGCTGTTTTTTCACCGTGGCCGCTAATTCTTGTCGCGTGCCCAGCACTTTTGCCCCGAACAGCCGCTGGTTGTTTTTGTATTCCGAGTCGTCGATGAAACCGACAATTTTCTTTATCGCATATTGGCTTTGGATTATTTCCCTGGCGATCATTGCCCCGGCGTCGCCGGCGCCGACGATTAGGACGTTTGCCGACGGGGTGTTCAGTCTTTGCTTGCGGAAATAATGGATAATACGTACAAAAAAGCGCGTCAAACCGATGAACAGGATGGTGAAGAACCAGCTCAGCAGGTGAACGCTCCGTGGTACGCCGTCGGCAAAGAAATAAGTATAGGCAAAAATGATGGCAGAGCTTGCTGACACTGCCCCGATTATGGCGATGGCTTCGTTGATGCTCGCATACCGCCATAGCCGGTTGTACAATCCAAACAGGTAAAATGTGCCGAGGCGGATTGCGACGACTGGCGGGATGATGGCGAGAACAGTGTCATAATATGGGCTCTCTGTAACACCTTCCAACCTTATGTACAGCGCCAGCAGGGGAGTGAACCCGACTACGAGGGTGTCGGCGATGATCAAGGTAAGGATCTTGAACATTTGACGCATAATCGCACTTCCACGTATAGAATAATAATAACAGTATTTTATTCGACAACAAATGCCGGCCCCCTGCCGGCATTTATCATTTGCTGCGTTCCATCTTGTGATAAGTCCTGTAATGTCAGATATCGTTTTCGAGTTTGTATCCTTTGTAACACAGGCCGCATACGAACCAATACGTATACATGATCGGCGAAATTATGAATGTATAGTCGAATAGTCCGTGAAACAGGAATACTGTTGTGCTCAGCAGCGCGATGGCGCCGAATCGCCTCGATCGGTCGTCTTTCCGTTGCCGCCAAGCTGTAACCAATATCGTGGCAAATAGTCCGCAGAACCCCGCCACGCCTACGACGCCGTTTTCCGCCAGCATTTGCAGGATGTTGTTGTGGATGTGATGACCGTAGCGGGGAAGTTTGTTAATTTCGTCCGGTGTTAAATGTTTGAACCGGTTGGCCGGCATGCAGCCTAACCCGACGCCAAAAACCGGGTGCTGTGTGAATACTTCCCAGCCGTGCCGCCAAGCCGCGATTCTGTCTGCGGTGGATACGTTGGATTCGGACATGTCGGCTATCAGCACGAAGCGCTTGTTGATCGCCGGGTTGCTGAGGATGAGCGCTCCAGCGCCCAAGGCGATGATAAGCAGGGTAACAATGACTTTTTTGTTTTTGAGGCCGAAAATGGTGACGAATAGACCGAAGCTGAGCAGTACGCCCAGCCAAACTGAGCGCGTGCCGTTATACAGCATGGCCATGCTGGCCGCAGCCAGGGCCAGGAGGTATGGGGCTTTGTAACGCAGGCTTGTTTGGGTGGAGAAACCGTGGACAAGCATGATCGGGACGAGCACGCCCAATATTCCGGCAAAATCCATCACCCCGACAAAGCTTCTTGCCCTGAGCATGCCGTTCAAACCTTGCCATATGGCTATCGACGAGCCGAGCAACAAAGACAAACCGAGCAGCCAGATGACTTTGTCGATGTCGTCTCTTGTTTTGAGAAATACGTAGGCAAATAAGAGCGGCGACATTTTGAGCGCGGTCCACAGCAGCACTTCGCCGCTTCTGAGCGGATTTGCGCCAAGCAGGCCGGAAACAACCAGGGTTGCAAAAAAGAATATCAGTGCCTTTTCCAGATTTTTTCCCGGGACAAGAGGAAACGGCTGGCGGATGTAACGTATGATGACCATTACCACTAGAAGTGCTACCGTTATATTGATACCAGCCCGTGAGATCCCTACGACGGCGGCAAAGGCGAACAGCAGGTACTTGATGTATGAGTCCCAGGCCGCGATGCTGAACATTTCTACTCCCCCAAAAATAGGCCCTCCGCTGAGGGCGCCTCAGGCCTCTGAGGTCTGTTAGTAATGGGCACAAAAACTTGGGGTTGCGGTATGGCTCTGAGGAGATGCTTATGCGTCCGGCTGCCAGATCCTCGGCCTGCCGTGGCCGCGTTCGTAAGGCTTTCCTTCGATGACCGCCAGGACTTTTTCCAGAAAAAGCTCCGGGGTGATGATTTTCATGCAGGTATGATGGTCGCAGGTGTGCTCCCCGCAGGGATGGCATTCCACCGGGCTTTGGATGACGATGCTGCGCTCGTCGTAGGGGTAGAATCCTGGGACAGGAGACGAGCCGTAGGGTGCGACCACTGGCGTGCCTACGGCTACCGCGACGTGCATCGGACCGGAATCGTTTGTGGCCAGCACCCTACACTTTTTGAGCATGGCCGCCAACTCCATCAGCGACACCCGGCCGGTGAACACCGCCAGCCGCGGGTTGTCCTTCTCGGCCATCCGGTCGAGCGTTTCATCGACAAGCTCGACATCCATCGGCCCACCGAAAAAGGCGATGCCATAACCCCGCTGAATCAGCTGGTCGGCCATGGCGGCGTAGTGCTCTTTGTGCCAGCGTTTGGTGGGCCAACTGGCGCCGGTGTTGAAGCCGACGACCGTAAGATTTGCGTCGGGAAAGGCCTGATGCCAGCGCTCCAGCGCCTTTTCCTCCACCGCCGGGTCTAGCCACATCTCGATGCCCCGGTCGTCCAGCTCAGTTAAGCCCAGGCCTTGCCGCAGAACGTCAAAATGTGAATGGACTTGATGTTTCACTGCCTTGAGGTTGGGCATAACTTGGTCGAAGAGAATGTGCGGACCCCAGGTGGCATAGCCGATGATACGCCCGGCGCCGCTCAGGGCGGCGATGAATGACGCCCGTTCGTTGCGGTGGAGGTTGATGACCAGGTCGTATCCTTCGGCCCGGATTTCGCCGATGAATTTTAGATAATTCCACAGACGGTCGTGATATCCCTTTTTGTCGATCGCCCAAAGGTGATCGATGTTTTTGTTGAGTCGTACCAGGTCGCTCAGCTTGGCATCGGCGATGAGGTCGATGCGGCTCTGGGGGAAGGCGCTGCGCAGCGCCCTCAGGACGGGCGTCACGAGCAGCAGGTCGCCGACGTGCATCAGGTTTATCACGAGAATTTTTTTATATTGACTCATCCCGTTACCTCATTCCGCCTGTGCCTGATGTCGGGCGACGAATTCGTCCAGCCGCTCGCTGCCGTCGAATAGCAATCCCGGTATCCCTGCCGCCGCCGCTGCTGCCAGGTCGGATTCCTTATCGCCGACGAGGAAGGATTGCGATTTGTCGATCTCCCATTCGGCGAATGCGGCGAGGATGAGCCCGGGTAAAGGTTTACGGCATTGGCAGGCGGTGACGTATTTTTCGATCTTACCTTCGCTGTAGTGGGGGCAGTAGTAGAATTTGTCGACCCTGGCGCCGTGTTTGGCGAGTTCGGCGTTCATCCAGGCATGCAGCCTGGCGACGTCGTCTTCGCTGTAGTAGCCGCGGGCGACGCCGCTCTGGTTGGTGACGACGAAGACACGGTAGCCTCGGTCATTGAGGCTCTTTACCGCTTCGATGGCGCCGGGCATCCATTCGAGGTCTTCCGGCCGGTACAGGTACCCTTTATCGTAGTTGAGCACGCCGTCGCGGTCGAAGAAGGCGGCCGGCGGCGGCGAAGGTTTACGCGAGGTAGCCGTCATGGTCTTTGAGGTGCCGGTAGTATTCAGCGACCGCCGCGGTGAGGTCGGTAAACGGACGGGTATAGCCTGCGGCTGTGAGCTGGGCGAGGTCGGCTTCGGTGAAGTTCTGGTATTTGCCTTTGAGGGCGTCGGGGAAGTCGATGTATTCGATCCGCCCGCTGCCGAAGGCCTTGATGGCGGCGGTGGCCACGGCGTTGAAGGTGTTGGCCTTGCCTGTGCCGCAGTTGAAGATGCCGCTCTTGGCGGGGTTGTCCCAGAAGAAGAGGTTGACGTCGACGACGTCCTTGACGTAGACGAAGTCGCGGCGCTGCTCGCCGTCGCCGTAGCCGTCGGTGCCTTTGAACAGCCGGACGACGCCGCTCTCTTTCAGCTGGTGGTAGAAGTGGTAGGCGACCGAGGCCATGCGGCCCTTATGGTTTTCCTGCGGCCCGAAGACGTTGAAGTAGCGCAAGCCGACGATCTGCGCCGTTGCCGTAGGCAGGATGCGGCGGACGTAGCGGTCGAACTGCAGCTTGGAGAAGGCGTAGACGTTGAGCGCCCATTCGCACGACGACTTTTCGCTGAAGCCGCCGGCGCCGCTGCCGTACACCGACGCGGAGGAGGCGTAGATGAGGGGGATGCGCTGCCGCTGGCAGAAATGGAGCAGTTCTTTGCTGTAGGTGTAGTTGGTGTCCATCATGTATTTGCCGTTGTGCTCCATGGTGTCGGAGCAGGCGCCGTCGTGGAAGACGGCCTCGATGGTCGCGCCGTCGAATTTCCCGGCAACAAGCGCCGCCATAAAGTCGTCTTTGTCGAGATAGTCCTTGATGTCGAGCGCCAGCAGGTTTTTGAATTTGTCGCCCTTGCTGAGGTCGTCGACAACGAGGATGTCGCCCCGGCCTCGCTCGTTGAGGCCTTTGACGAGGTTGCTGCCGATGAAGCCGGCGCCGCCTGTTACGATGATCACGTTGCTGCCCCCTTCGGTTATCGTCCCGCCTCGCGGCTGACTGCCGCCATCAGTTCGTCCCGCTTTACGGCGTAGGTGCCCAGTTTGCCGACGACGATACCGGCCGCCAGGTTGGCGAGGTGGGCGGCGTCGGTCAGTTCGATGCCGGCGGCGAGAGCCGCTGCCAGCACCGCGGCCACCGTGTCGCCGGCGCCGGAGACGTCGAATACTTCCTGGGCGGTGGTGGATATGTGCACTTCCTTGTCGTCGCCGAGGACGCTGAGGCCTTTTTCCGAGCGGGTAACGATGATGGTGGCGATGTTGAAGCGCTTCCTGACTTTGTCGGCCAGCGCCTTGACCGTTTTGTCGTCGTTGACGGCTTCCGTCCTGGCCGCCTCGCCCAGCTCTTTGATGTTGGGCGTTATGTAGGGCGTGCCCGCATATTTTCGCCAGTCCGACCCTTTGGGGTCGATGACGAGCGGCACGCCGGCGGCGGCGCATTCTTTGACCGTGTGCTGGCAGAGCCGCGGCGTACACAGGCCTTTGGCATAGTCGGACAGGACGACGGCCTGGACCTGGCCGGAACCGACGGCCTGGCTGATGTAGTTTTTCAGGCCGGTCTCGGTCTTGCCGCC
>MTLD01000860.1_pt1 | contig 35252 bp, 35 predicted proteins | sample 1982471 | NCBI WGS metagenome assembly MTLD01 (sample SAMN05712604, study PRJNA340218) | biofilm metagenome | isolation source: sample SPM anode biofilm adapted to -50 mV | place: USA | collected 2012-02-03 | reverse complement strand
GACACAAAAATGTCTCATGGGGCGCTTTTGTCTGGAGAAGGATGATTGACACATCTCTCCGCTTGGACTACTCTCTCCCAATAATGGAATTTTGCCATTTCCCATGACGTCTTCTTTAACCTGAATTCGTGATAGTTCAAAAACTCAATTACTCATACTTGAATAAAGGAGGTAGTTTCATGCTTACCGTTGCAGTTGTCGGAGCCAGCGGCTATACCGGTCTTGAGCTGGTCCGTATTCTTCATGGTCATCCGGAGGTATCGGTGACATGTGTGACATCGGAGCGGAGCGCTGGAAAACGCATCGATGCTATCTTTCCCACCCTGCGGGGATGCTGCGATCTTGTGCTTGAAAACCTTGAGCCGGTGAGGGTTTCAAGTAAGGCTGATGTCATTTTAACGGCGCTTCCGCACAAGGCGGCAATGGAGGTGGTGCCGACCTTTCTTCAACTGGGTAAAAAAGTTGTTGATCTATCGGCGGATTACCGTTTGTCCGACGCAGAAGTATATGGCGCGTGGTATGAGCAGCACTTAAATCCTGCGTTGCTGCAGGAGGCTGTTTACGGTCTACCGGAGATCAGAAGAAAGAATATCGCGGGCAAGAGTCTGGTGGCCAACCCAGGGTGCTATCCGACCAGTATCGTCTTGGGACTGGCTCCGCTTTTGAAGCACGGCTTGATAGATCTGACAAGCATTATCGCGGACTCGGCTTCAGGCGTTACCGGGGCAGGCCGTGCTGCCAAGGTAGATTCGTTGTATTGTGAAGTGAATGAGGGATACAAAGCGTATGGTGTAGGTGGTGTCCATCGGCATACGCCTGAGATTGAACAGGAGTTGTCGCTGTTGGCTGGTAAACAGGTGACGATAACGTTTACCCCGCATCTGGTGCCCATGGACCGGGGTATACTCTCCACCATCTATGCTACTCCGCTGAAGCAAACAACAACAGCGGACCTTGCAGAACTGTACCGTGAATTTTATAAGGGAGAGACGTTTGTGCGCGTGCTGCCAGAGGGCAGTCTGCCGTCGACCGCTTTTGTGCGCGGCTCAAATTTCTGTGATGTCGCTCCGGTGGTGGATAAGCGCACCGGAAGGATAATAGTTGTGTCCGCTATCGATAACCTGATGAAGGGTGCCTCGGGACAGGCTGTTCAGAATATGAATATTATTTGCGGTTTTCCTGAAATCATGGGGCTTGCCAGGCCAGCGCTCTTCCCCTGAGGTAGAGAGGTACATGGCGTTATGGCGGGGCTGGCCGAGTTTTTGGCTAGCCCCGTTTCAGTTCGATTTCCAGCTCATGGATTTTTTTGCGCAATGTGTTGCGGTTAATTCCCAGGATATCCGCTGCTTTGACCTGGTTCCACCTCGTTTTTTCCAAGATAAAACGTATCAGCGGGCGTTCTACCTGCTGCAGAACTTTGGCGTGGATATCACCCTTATCGAGTTTTTCAATACCGGTGAAGCAGCTCCGAAGCTTGGTATCCACAATAGCCTCCAGGGAAACATCCTGAGGAACGATTGTTTTATCGCCAATTTCCGGTTGCAGGCTGTTGAAGTCAGCTGGCGTCAGCATGGGATCATTGGAGAGAATGACGGCACGTTTAATGGTGTTCTCAAGTTCACGCACATTGCCGGGCCAGGAGTGCGAGCTTAGCAGAGCCATGGCATCATCGGAGATTTGTTTCGGCGGCATTGACAGCTCCGTGCAAGTCCGGTCAAGAAAGTAGTGAACCAGCACGGGAACGTCATCAAGCCGTTCACGCAGGGGCGCAAGCATTATGGGCACAACGTTCAGACGGTAGTAAAGATCCTCACGAAACTCTTTCCGGCGTACCCTCTCCTGCAAATCCTGATTCGTGGCAGCCACAATCCGCACATCAACCGGAATGTTCTGTGTTCCGCCGACCCTGGTAACTTCATGCTCTTGCAGAACACGCAGGATTTTCGCCTGCAGGTCGAGCGGCATGTCGCCGATTTCATCGAGAAAAATCGTGCCGAGGTTGGCTTGCTCGAACTTGCCCTGCTTGCGTTCGCTGGCTCCAGTATAGGCTCCCTTCTCTGAACCGAACAGCTCGCTTTCCAGAAGATCCCGGGGAATGGCGGCACAATTGATGGCAACAAACGGTTTGCCGAGCCGTCCGGAATTGAAGTGGACCGCTCGCGCCACCATTTCCTTTCCCGTGCCCGACTCCCCTTGGATCAGGATAGTGATATCGCTGTCCGCGACCTTGCCGATCGTCTTGTAGATAGTCTGCATGGCAGCGGAATTACCGATGATATTTTTCTCGACCTGGTAATGTTCTTTCAATTCCTGTTTGAGCAGGGATACCTGACCGGCTATCTGACGCGCCCGTGCGACTTTTTCAACAATCGCGTCGATTACATCCAGATCAAACGGTTTGGTGATATAATCATATGCGCCGCGTTTCATGGCTTCAACCGCGTTTTTCATGCTCGCTTCGGCGGTCATGATAACAACCAGCAGGTCGCTCTTCATTTCCCGGATGCGGTCAAGCAGGTCAAGCCCGCTCATTCCGGGCATCTTGATGTCGAGGATTGCAAGGTCATAGTTGTTGTCCTGAATGAGGGCCAGCGCATGGCGGCCGTCGTTGGCAAGGTCAACCGTAAAACCTTTTCGTTTCAGTGCTTTGGAAAGTACCCATCGCATGCTCTCTTCATCGTCGGCAACCAGGATTCTTGTTAGGGACATAGTATTACCTCAAGGAAAGTCGGTTTGTTAGGTCGTGGCTCAGCCTTCAATCGCGAACCTCGAACTACAAACCTTGAACCGATTATTGTACCAGCGGCAGCAGTACCGTAAATTTTGTTCCGTGTCCAGGGTCTGACTCCACCTTGATCATGCCGCGGTGTTCTGCCACGATCTTGTGGCAGATGGTCAGGCCCAGACCGGTTCCAGTGGATTTGTTACTGAAAAAGGGGGTCCAGATGTTCTCCAGGTCATCAGGGTGGATGCCTGGACCATCATCGCAAACCTCAACAGCAACCATGCGAGACTGGCGCTCGTTCTTGGCCATGCGATAGTCGGAGAGCACCCTGCTTGTGACTGTCAAACGCCCTGATTCAGCCAGAGCGTCGAGGGCATTACAGATAAGATTCAGGAACAGACGGGTCAGCATTTCTCCATCTGCCATGATGTCGGGTATGCTGGGGTCAAAATGAGTTACAAATGAAATGTCGCGTTCAGCAACAGCCTGTTTCTGCAACAGAAGAATGTCGCTTAAAACCTTGTGCAGATTGACCGGCGTCAGTTTCATGCCCCGGGGAGATGCAAGTTCCAGCAGTTCCCGGATAATGTGATCAATGCGCTCCGTTTCACGGATCATTACCCGGGTATATTCCAGAAGATCGCTGCCTTCGGTCAGCTCCCGTTCCAGAAGTTGAGCAGCGCCTTTTATGCCGCCCAGCGGATTTTTGACTTCATGCGCAAGTCCGGCGGCAAGGGTTCCCATGGTCGAGAGACGGTCTGCCTGCCGTATCGTTGCCTCAAGCTCACGGATGTAGGTGATGTCCTTCAGGGTTAGAATAGCGCCGATGTTCTCGCCATTGGCAAGCATTAACGGATAACAGGTTGCCGCCACTGGCGTTACCTTACCGATGTTGCGTACTACAACGTTCTCGTGATCGGCGATTGATATGCCGGTTCGTATAGTCTTGGCAACCATTTCAACGAGAGTTTTTTCTTGAGAAAAGAGGGTCTGAAACATGGCGCCCAAAGCATGGCGCCGGGAAAAACCGGTAATTTCCTCTGCAGCAGGATTATAAAGCGTAATGGCGCCATCACAGTCGACAACAATGACGCCATCGCCAACGCTGTCAATAACCGTTGCATAGTAATCATCCAGAGGGATGTGTGTATTATCGGTCTTTTTATCTTGTTTCATAGTGTGTCCGGGATCCCCTCAATTTTCTTTGCGAGGGCTTGTATATCTGCTGTCGAACGGGAACTATTAGCCTCACGGCGTATATCGGCTGCCCCGGCAAAACCTTTAGCGTACCAGCCGATATGTTTTTTCATCTCACGCGCGGCAATGGGGGCACCATAAGTTTGAACATACAGATCCAGGTGTTGCAGGATTGTGGCGGCACGCTCGCTATTGGTAACGGGCGTGACAGCACCGCATTTCTGTAGTTCATCGATTTGTTTGAAAATCCAGGGAGCGCCAAGCGCTCCACGGGCAACCATAATGCCGTCACAGCCGGTTTCAGTCAGCATTCTGTGGCAATCCTGGGCAGTAAACAAATCACCGCTGCCAATTACCGGTATGGACAGGTTTTCCTTCAACTGTTTGAGTTGGCTCCAGTCGGCTTGGCCAGAAAACATCTGGCTGCGGCTTCGAGGGTGGAGTGTTATGGCGTCGCACCCTTCCGATTGGGCGATTCTGGCAATCTCAAGAAAGGTGTTATCGCCGCAATGCCAGCCGGAGCGAATCTTGATTGTTAGCGGAGACCTTGTTGCTGCCCGTACAGCCCGGATGATGGCGGCAACCTTACATGGGTCCCGCAAAAGTGCGCTGCCGGCGCCTGTTCCAACCACCTTCCGAACCGGACAGCCCATGTTGATATCGAGTAACTCGCCGCATCCCTCCACCCTCCGGGCCGCCTCGGCCAAATCCTGTGGCGTATCGCCAAAGAGCTGGATGCCCAAGGGGTGATCGTCAGAAGTACTTTGCAGAAGCGCCAATGTGTTGGCCCCGGAGCGCACCAAACCGTTAACACTGACCATTTCGGTGAAAGCCAGTGCGGCTCCCATGCGGCGACAGATGATACGAAACGGCAGATTTGTGATTCCTGCAAGCGGGGCAAGCACGACGTTGTGCGCCAAGGTAATACAGCCGATTTTTAATGGTTTCAGCATGATGCGTATGGATGATGTGGAGGTGTGAGGGCAATACAACGGTTGTGATGCCTAATTTTTGTGCATATTATCACAGGTGGTAGAAATGGCAAGCGGAAAATGCAGAAAAAAGATATTGCCAAGTCATCGGTTTAAGGTTTTAATAAAAATGATTTTCTTTTTGTCTCTTACTGACGTAATTCCAAAGGGGTGATACGATGTTCGGAATCGGGATGCCGGAATTGATTATTATTTTTATTATCGCCTTGATTGTAATCGGTCCACAGAAGTTGCCTGAACTCGCCAAGTCGCTGGGGAAAGGATTGGCCGAATTCAAGAGGGCTTCGGAAGATTTCCAGCGTAGTGTCCAGGAAGAATCGCTCCGGGAAGAGGCCAAAAACACTACTGCCAATCATGTCCAAACTACGGATGGTTCACAGGGGGAAACACCTGCCGAGTCCCGGCATGAATCTCCTGACGAAAAAAAGGAAAACCCCAAAGCTTGATTTTGAAAGGGCATTTAGCACATACAGAAAGAGCCGGTCTTGCCGGCTCTTTCTGTATCAAGGACTTTGCAGTACCTTTGTAACGGTTACTTGACGTCGACCTTGATCTGTTTTGGCTTGGTTTCTTCTTTTTTAGGAAGCGTGATGGTCAGCACACCCTTATCACAGGAGGCGCTAACATTGTCTTGTTGAATATTTGCGGGCAGACTGAAGCTGCGCTGGAACGAACCGAAGTAGCGCTCGATGCGGTGATAGTTTTCTTTTTTTACCTCCTCTCCCTCATGCTTTCTCTCACCCCTCAGTGTCAGAGTGTTATCTTCGATACGCAACTCGATATCTTTCTGATCCACATCCGGTAGTTCCGCCTTGATGACTATGGCATCTGCTGTTTCGAAAATGTCTACTGCAGGTTGCCAAAGTCCTTCTTTTAAATCTTCTCCGGTCAAATCGTGGTTCCAGGAAAGGTTGAGGAGGCGATTCATTTGTTCCTGCATACCGCGCAGTTCTCTCAAAGGATTGTATTTCACAAGAGCCATAGTATATCCTCCTTCTTGGGATAATATTACTGTTGTGTTCTTTAACTAAGGTAATGCCTGATTTCCTGTTGTCAAGGGTATGGGCCAACAACTGTAGGATGAATTTTATATACACCCGCAATTTGTTGAAAAACAGCACAATTACCCAGAATTACGGTGGGTAAGGGCATTTTGACCGTTTGCAGGTGTATGGTGATTATATACATCATCCCTTTTCGTTACTTAAAGGTAAATGCTGGGTACGGCAAAGATTTGGAGTCTAACTGTAATGAATTAAGGGTGTTAGGCTTGGCATGCCTTTTATGCGCTTATTTGGCATGGCCAGTGCAATGTAATGGGTAAAGATGCTCATCAACACGTCTCTGTGAAGATCATAAAGGAGGATGTCATGAAAACTTTAGCTACTCTCGTCGGGATGGTTGCAGGGTTTGCTCCTGCCGCGGCTTTTGCGGCTACTACGGGCAATGTGGATAACAGCGGAATCTTCGTATGGATTTTTCTCGGATTCTGTGCCCTTATCGTGGTTGCCCAGGTTGTACCGGCCTTACTGCTGATGTTCGGCCTTGTTAAAGGTGTAAGCAAGGTTGTGCATGACAAGGAAACTACTTCTGCCAAAAAATCATAGTCATCATGCTCAGATCCCGTGATATGGCGCTCAAGGCCGTATCACGGGGGAGACCGGACATGAAACACACACTCAACATAACGATGCTAACCTATTGGTTCATCGCCAATTCAATTATGACGATCGGCTTTGGAATTTTTCTTGCCGCGATCTGCCTGTTCCCATCCTGGGTGCCGAGCGTGCATGTGTTGCTTGTCAACGAAACCAGTGCGCCGGTATTGCCGTATGTCATTTTTTCTCTGATCGTAACGTCACTGGTTTTGATCTCCTTTTATGTGGACTCACGGTGGCGGTAAATGCCTCCTGAGGGCAAAAGCTGCATTTCAAGCCTCTGATCGCTTGCCCGGTCAGGGGTTTTTTATTCTGATGCCTATGCCCCACCTTTCATGATGAGTAGCAATGCTGGCGGCAATCCCACCATGGTCAGGGCGAACAGCACATCCAGGAAGTACCGGAAGCCCAATTGGACCAGCCTTAATAACCCGACTACCGGAATAAGCACTGCTTTTGCAAGAAAACCAATTTCCGGATTTTTGACGTCTTCCCAGAGGGCGTCTGCATCTCCACTGCTGGGAAAGGCGTGCAAGGCAGTGGAAAAACTCAGCCATGCAGCCAGTAACGAGATCATGTCACGGGTTTCCGGCGGGAATGCGGATATGGCGAAAAGACAGGCGGCAAAGCTTATTGCCAAGGCAAGGATTGAGGAAACGAAAAAAGGCGCTGTTGCCACCAGAATATGCTGGATTGCGGATGCCGGCCGCTCGTGGAGCACGTATCCCATGGGGTTGCCGAAGCGCAGATAGCAGACATGCTCCACGTGAATTCCCATTTTCCGGCATGCCCAGGCGTGGGCAAATTCATGGGCGATGATGCCGGGAAAAGTCAGGTAGGAAAGGAGTAACCGTATCAACCGTTCAACCGCTTTCTCCCTGGTCAAGCAGGGACAGAAAATCATCCTCGCTTAAGATTGTTATTCCCAATTCCCGCGCCTTGACCAGTTTGCTGCCAGCGTCCTCACCGGCAACCACATACCCTGTTTTTTTCGAAACCGATCCCACGACACTTCCCCCTTCATTTTCCACCAGAAGCCGCGCCTGGTCACGGGTAAAGCGTGTCAGCGCCCCGGTAAAAACAAAGCTCGTACCGGTGAATTTGCCACCAACCTTTTTCTGCGCAACCGTGGGAGTAACACCGGCTGCCAGCATGCGGTCTATAACGGCAAGATTGTCCTGGTTTTCAAAAAAGGTGCGAACGCTCTGGGCTACCGTTGAACCGATATCGCGAATGCTGGTGAGTTCGTCCAGGGAGGCGTTTTCGATCTGTTTTAGGCTGCCGAATGACTGTGCCAGCGCCTTGGCGGTCTGCTCTCCCACGTGGCGGATGCCGAGGCCAAAGATAAAACGCCACAATTCCTGATGTTTGCTTTTTCCGATGGCTGCAAGCAGGTTGCCTGCCAATTTGTCTCCCATGCGTTCGAAACGCATGAAATCGTCTTTTGTCAGGAAATAGATATCGGCAACACTGTGTACCAGCCCTAAAGAAAGAAGCTGCTCGACAAATTTTTCGCCCAATCCCTCGATATCCATGGCATTGCGTGAGGCAAAATGGATGATTGACCGGCGAATTTGGGGCGGGCAGGAGAGTCCCATGCAGCGTATGGCCACTTCTTCGGTGATATGAACCAATTCGGCGCCGCATTCCGGGCAACGCCGGGGCGGGGGAAACTCTTGTTCGGCTCCGGTCCGTTTGTCCGCAAGAACCCTGACTACCGCCGGAATCACATCACCGGCCCGCTCAACCAGTACGGTGTCGCCGATGCGAATGTCCTTGAGCGCAATTTCGTCCCAGTTATGGAGAGTAGCGCGGGAAACGGTTACTCCGGATATCTCCACTGGCCGGAGTTGTGCCACCGGCGTGATAACCCCGGTTCGTCCCACAGAGAGAAGGATATCCTCAACGACGGTTTCGGCCTGCCGCGGCGGGAATTTGCATGCCACGGCCCAGCGCGGCGAGCGGCTTTTTTCACCCAGTTCGCGCTGCAATGCAAAGGAATCTACCTTGATAACCATGCCATCGATTTCGTAGGGGAGCGACTCGCGTTGATTCAGCATGTCGCGATACGCCTCGATGGCTTCATCAATTCCCCGCGCTTGCCGTACCAGGGGATTAACCGGCAGTCCCCAGCCGCCGATGGTGTCGAGAAAGCTCCTTTGTGAAGAGAAAGCGGCTCCCTCTACCAGGCCGGGGGCATAGCAGAAGATGGAGAGCGGCCGCCGCGCAGTGATGCGCGGATCAAGCTGCCGCAGTGAACCTGCCGCAGCGTTGCGGGGGTTGGCAAAGGGGGATTCGCCATTTTCCTCCTTGTCGCGGTTGATGCGCTGGAAAGCATCCAAAGAGAGAAAAACTTCGCCCCGGACTTCGAGTACAGGGGGGATATGGGCACCTGTGAGTCGTAACGGCAGGGATCGGATCGTCTTGACATTTTCAGTTACGTCTTCACCCGTCACGCCGTCGCCGCGTGTGGATGCGGTGGTAAATACTCCATCGGCGTAGATCAGTTCGATCGCCAGTCCATCGATCTTTGGTTCGCAGATGTAGTCGATTTCTTGCCCTGCCGACAGTCCAAGCGCTTTTTTGACTCGCAAATCAAAATCCACCGTCTCCGCTTCATTGGCGGAATTCTCCAGGGAAAGCAGCGGCAAACGATGGGTGATGGCGGCAAACCGGGCCAGGGGAGCGGCTCCTACCCGTTGAGTGGGAGATTGGGCGGTCACCAGGTCGGGGTACTGCTTTTCGAGTGCCTGAAGTTCCCTGAAGAGGGTATCGTATTCGGCATCGGAAATCGACGGGGCGTCCTGCAGATAGTACAGCCGGTTGTGTTGTTCAATCTGTCTGCGGAGTTCTTCAATCCGGTTTGCGGCGGCTTCCCAGGGGGCGGCAACAGCAGGCAGCGATAATGGCATCGGGTGGTCCTCACGTGATATGGTTGACAATGACTCACCGTACAGTATTATGCTCCTGATTTCAATCATACCGACGAGCAGGAAATACGCATGGAACAAAGCTGTCTTGATACGCTTGATGATTGGTTTGAGGGATACGTTCAACCCTATTACGCTACCGATCCAGAGGGGATGAAAAACATCCGCTTGAAGGTGGAACATACACGCAAGGTGTGTGAGGTGATGGACCTGCTTACGGCCGGGGAGGGCCTTTCGCCACGTGAATGCCGTCTTGCCGGGGCAGTTGCGCTGCTGCATGATGTGGGGCGCTTTCCCCAGTACCGCCGTTGGCGCACTTTTCGAGACAGCATTTCGGATAACCATGCCCGGCTGGCCGTAGAAGTCATTCGCGAGCAGAAGCTGTTGGATCGTTTGCCGCTGGAAGAACGTCTGTTGATCGAGGAAGCGGTGCGATTCCATAACCTGTTCAGGGTGCCGGTACGGTTGAAGTCGTCCACCGATCTTTTTGTGCGACTGATTCGCGATGCCGACAAGCTGGACATTTGGCGGGTGTTTCTCGATTTTTTCACAACTCCGGAACATGAGCGCGCCTCAGCCGTCCTGCTCAGTTTGCCGGACAGTAAAGAAGTGTCTGCAGAATGTATTGCAGCGCTGACCAAGCACCAGATCGTCCGTCTGGATACGGTGACCTGCGTCAATGATTACAAGCTGCTCCTGATCTCCTGGGTATTCGATCTTAATTTCAGCACTTCCTTTCAACTGCTGCAACGCAATGGCTATCTGGAGGCTTTGGCAACGGAACTCCCAATGGATGATGCTGTTCAGGCCGCTATTGCCTTGGCACGGAAATACGTGGCCGAAAAATCCGGCCATATTTGATAGTATATATTTAGTATGGTGCTTCCCACGAGTAGCGCCTACGTTTATTTTCCCGAAGGAGCTGCCGATGGCACTTGACCAACACCGCGTATCTGTTGAACAACTCCGCTGGACCTGCGATACGGCCCTTCTTGACTTCACAACCACAGAGGAATTGCCCGATCTGGACTATGCTATCGGGCAGAATCGGGCATTACGCTCCATCGAATTCGGCTTGGAGATGGAGGAAACCGGATTCAACCTCTATATTTCGGGCGAAACCGGTACCGGCCGTACTTCCACCATCCGCAATATCCTCAAGAAACGGGCTAAACACGAACCGCAGCCCAATGACTGGGTCTATGTCAATAACTTCAAGGATAGTGTGTCAGCAGTTTCACTCTCGTTGCCGGCGGGGCAGGGGAGTCTGTTGGCAACGGATATGAAGGAACTGATAGACGCCGTTAAAAATGATATCCCCAAGGCGCTGGAAAGCCCGGAATATGAGTTCCGGCGCTCCGAAATTCTCGAACAGTATCAGGCTGCCAACAATGGGCTGTTTCAGGCGCTGGAGAAAGAGGCTGTCAAGCATGGTTTCGCTTTGCAGCGGACCGTCTCCGGATTAGTGATTGTTCCCCAGAAAGAAGGGCGCAACTATACTCAGGAGGAGTATGAGGCCCTTACCGTAAAAGAGCGGAACAAGCTTGATCACATGGGCAAAAAACTGACTGAGCGACTCAACGACGTATTGCGTCAGGTGCGGGAAAATGAAAAGGCAACCAAGGACGCACTTTCCCAGGCTGACCGCGAATTGGGTATGTCCTGTCTGGGGCACCGGCTTGATCCCTTAAAGGAAAAATATGCCGTTCTGGAAAAAGTGTTGGCTTACCTGGAAGCGGTTCAGGAGGATATTCTCAACAACCTTGAGGACTTCAAGCCGCAGGCAGCCCAGCCCCAGATTCCCGGTTTCAGGTTGCCGCGTCAGGAACCGAGCTTTGAACGCTACGGGGTCAACCTGTTGGTTGACAATAGCTCGAGCGAGGGGGCTCCGGTGGTGTTCGAGCCCAATCCAACCTACAATAATCTCTTTGGGCGTATCGAGCACGTCATGCAGTACGGTGGCGTTGCAGTAACCGATTTTACTATGATCCGATCCGGTGCGCTTCATCGCGCCAATGGCGGCTACCTGGTCGTCGATGCACGCGAGGTGTTGATCAACCCCTTTGTGTGGGACGCTCTCAAACGTTGCATACGCACCGGCGAGATCAGGATTGATGATGTGCTGGAACAGTACCGTTTCATGACCATGGTCACGCTTAAGCCAGAAGCGGTGCAGCTTCAGGCCAAAATCGTCATGATCGGCACTCCCTGGATCTACTATCTGTTGTTTTACCTCGATCCCGATTATCGCAAGTTTTTCAAGGTGAAAGCCGAATTCGACAGCAGCGTGCTCCGTAGTGCCGAAATCATGCGCGATTACGCCTTGTACGTGGCTACCCATTGCCGTTGTGAGAAATTGCTGCACTTTGATCGCGACGGAATTGCCCGTCTCTTGGAGTACACTGCCCGCATGGTGGAGGATCAGCACCGTTTTTCCTCACAGTTTATGGAGATCTCGGATTTCATCCGTGAAGCCAGCTACTGGGCCCAGAAGGACGGTCATACCATTGTGTCGGGAAGCGACGTGCTGCGTGCCGCCGAGGAAAAGCTTTATCGCTTCAATCGCATCGAAGAGCGTATGCATGAGCTGTACGAGGATGGTATAGTTATGGTGGATACTGACGGATCCGTGGCCGGGCAGATCAACGGATTGTCGGTGCTGGAACTGGGAGATCATACATTCGGACGGCCTTCCCGCATCACCGCCAGTGTCTACACCGGCCAGGCAGGCATGGTCAATATCGAACGTGAAGTCAAGCTCTCCGGGCCGATCCATGATAAGGGAGTTATGATTCTGACCGGTTACCTGGGAAGTGCTTTTGCGCTGGAACGTCCTTTGTCTCTGTCGGCCTCAATCTGTTTTGAACAATCTTACTCAGGAATTGAGGGTGACAGCGCTTCATCGACCGAATTGTACGCCCTCCTATCAGCCTTGTCCGGCATTCCCGTTTTACAGGGCATTGCCGTTACGGGAAGTGTCAATCAGCGCGGAATTATCCAGCCAATTGGCGGGGTCAACTACAAGATCGAGGGTTTTTATGCTGTGTGCAAATCCCAAGGGTTGACCGGCCGGCAAGGGGTCATGATTCCCAAGGCCAATGAACGGCACCTGATGTTGAATGACGAGGTGATCGAGGCGGTCAAATCAGGCATGTTTTCCATCTGGAGTGTGGAAACCATTGAGCAGGGTATAGAGATTCTGACGGGTGTCTCAGCCGGTGTTCGGGGCAAGAATGGAAAATTTCCCAAGGGTACGCTCTATCAACGGGTGGATGAGCGTCTGCGCCGAATGAGCGAGACGCTGCAAAAACATGAGCAAAAACAAAAGAGTCGTCCGGCAAAGAAAACACGCCGTCAGACAACGGCATAGTATCTTGTTGCAATGAGGTGTTGAGTGGGAATCAAGTGGAGAGAATCACTTTCAATAGGTTTGGAGGAAATCGATAATCAGCATAAGGAGATGCTGCGGCGTTTTGATATGTTGCTCACTGCCTGTGAAGAGGGTAGGGGCATCCAGAAGGTGAAAGAGATGCTCGATTTTCTTGATGAATATGTGCAACAGCATTTTAACGACGAAGAGGCGCTTCAGCAGCTACACTCTTATCCCGATTATGCCGGGCACCGCAAGGAACATGAAACCTTTGCCGGCCGAATCATGAAATTGAGGGAAGAGATCGACAGGGATGGCGTGGCGTTACATCACCTGATTGAGACCAACGATCTGTTATTTAAATGGCTTATCAGCCACATCTCCAAAGCTGACAAAGAAATGGGTGTTTTTCTGAAAACAGTGGAGATGGAGAAATAATGAACGTTGGCGCGTTTTTCGTTGTAGTGAGTTAGTGGCAATCTTCACGCCACAGGCAGTCCTCCTGTCCGCAAATCAAGGATTTGCCGGTATCAAAGCATGGATCGTTCTTTTCCATTTGCTGAATGGCTCGTATCAGTTCCGCTTTTTTCATTCTTCCGGTCTTAATGCCGTGCTGTTTTGCGATTTCCCTGATTTCATCGAGTTTCATAGTCGATGGTACTCCCTCAATTGGATTGCCCGGTAACATGATGTTGTAATCTAGCTTAACACAGGTTGTTTGAAATGCCAGTGTGGTTGAAAACAGGGGCAATCAAAAAAGGCGAATCCGTTTGGGGACTCGCCTTTTTTTGAGGTTAATGAAAAAATGCTTGCGCTAGAGGCTGATGCCGGTGATGCGGGTAAGCGCTTCCCGGTACATCTCGGCTGTCTTTTGGATAATATCAGCTGGCAGTGGTGGCGCCGGCGCGGTTTTATTCCAGTCAAGACCTTCGAGATAATCTCGCAGGAATTGTTTGTCAAAGCTGGGCTGAGGCCCCCCCGGCTGGTATTCGTCTTTCAGCCAGAACCGGCTGGAGTCGGGAGTCATGCACTCATCGATGATGATCAATTGGCCATCAAATACGCCGAATTCAAATTTGGTGTCGGCGATAATAATGCCTTTGCGGTCGGCTAGTTCGTGGGCCCTGGTGTAGATTTTCAACGTATAGTCACGCGCTTGTTCGGCCAGTTCCCGTCCGCACAGTTCAGCCATTTTGTCGAAAGAGATGTTTTCGTCGTGAGATCCCAGGTCGGCCTTGGTGGAAGGGGTGAAGATCGGCTCCGGAAGGCGGTCGGACTCCTTAAGACCGGCGGGAAGAGGCATGCCGCATATGGTGCCGGTCTTCTGATAATCCTTCCATCCCGAACCGGAAACGTAGCCTCTAACGATACATTCCACCGGCAGGGGACGAGCCTTTTTCACCAGCATGGAACGTCCTCTCAGTACATCGGCAAGGGGCTGGCATACTGCCGGGAACTCAGCTACATCGGTGGAAATGATATGGTTTTTGACGATATCTTCCATCTGGCGGAACCAGAAGGTCGAGATCGTGGTCAGGACAAAGCCTTTGTCCGGAATAGGTTCGTTCATGATGACATCAAAGGCCGAGATGCGGTCGGAAGCTACCAGCAGTAGTGCATCCCCCAGATCGTAGATATCCCGCACCTTCCCGCGGGCAAGAAGTTTCAGCCCGGGAAAATCGGTGTGCATGACGGGTTGTGACATGTGCTTCTCCTATTTATCAGCGACGAGAGTCGGATTTATTTCTATTTTGGCTTTGCTTCTCAAATCCTTGAGCCAGGCTGATAGTACTTCGTCCTGTTTTGACGGCAGCATTTTCTGCTTGATCTGAGTTTTGGTTTTGTCGAATTCGGCTCGTGGCGCTTCGACGCGGGTTTTCAGGCGGATGGCGAACCAACGGTCTCCTACTTTGAACGGGGTTGTTGCGGCCGGAGCTACTGCGGTCAGTTTAAAAGCGGCTTCCATCAGATCCGGCGAATTTCCGATAGTCGGAACGTCACCCTTGGCCGAGAAACCGAAGTTGCCGGTGTCCTTTGTTTTGATGGGTTTCTTGGCGAAAAGTTGTCCGGCGGCCTCTTCGGCCTTCTTGTGAGCAAGTTCCACAGCCTTGGCTGCTTTTGTCCGTTTCTCCACCTCGCTCCTGATCTCGGCCAGAGGGCGCACCGTGGCTGCTACATGTTGATTGACTTTAACGATATAAATACCTCGAGCTGTTTCAATCGGGTTGCCCAATTCCCCCTGTTTTAACTCGAAAGCCTTTTTGATGAGGGTAGCTTCGCCTGCCAGCGCCTGTGGAGGCGCGCTTGCGGAAAAGAGAGGTGTTTCCTGTACCTTGAGGTGTAGCTGGTTGGCGATCTGGTTGAGGTTGCCGGATTTGAGGTTTTTGTAGAAAGTGTCGGCGGCCAGTTCAAACGCTTGCTTGGCGGCTTTCTGTTTCAGTGCTTCGGCCTTGACGTGCTCCCTGACATCCTTGAGTTCTTTGCCCTGCCAGCGGTCGAAATTTTTCCGATGGAAATCCTCTATTTCTGCTTCGGTGAGAGTCAGCTTGGATGTAAAAGATGCCGGGTCGAGCATAATATAGGAAAACTCAACTTTTTCGGCAGTTTTGAAGTCATCCTGATTTTTCTGTAGATAGTCCTTCAGCTCTGCCTCGGATGGTTTTATTTCGCCAATGACGTCGGCCGGAGCGAAACTTGCGTATTCAAGGTCAATTTTATCATTTTCTTTTTTGTAGAGGTTGAGGGCTTCTTCATCGCTAACCGTTACCTTGTCTCTGATGGCCTGACGGGCTTTCTTGATAATTAATTCTTTTTTCAGTCCTTCCTCGAAATCGGTAACGGACATGCGGTTGCTATTGAGGAGTTGCTGGTAAAGTTTGAAATTGAAGACCCCGTCTTTCTGGAACATGGCCATGCCTGCGATGGTGTTGGAAACTTGGTCTGTCGTGACCTTAATCCCCATTTTGTCGGCTTCTTTCACAACCAGCGCGTTGTCGATCAGACCGTCAAGAGCGATTTTTTTCAGTCCAAGCTTTTTTTCCATGTCAGGCGGTAGGGACGAACCGTAAACCTGCAGATACATATTTCTCAGGTGTTGATATGAATTTTGGAATTCTTCCAGGGATATCTTGGTGCCATTTACCTTGGCCGCGTAGCCGGGAGAACGTCCTGTCCCGTCACTTCCCTTGCCCCAGACCAGAAACATCGTGCCGATGAACGAGAGTACGATGACGCCGAATACCACTTTTATGATGACGGATTGTTGCTTCTGACGTATGAAATCCAGCATGGTCAAAGCGCTCCTTCATGATGAGTTTTTGGTAAAAAAAAACCGCTGTGAGCGGCTGAAAGACAAACAATACTATACGTTCCAACTGATTGCAAGCTGTTGTTTAGCAGTGATTTGGGGCGTTCATACCGGTTTACATTGCCGTTCGGGCTGTGGTACCGTGCGTTCACTCAAAATACGGTGAGAGGTATGAAGAATGGAAGTCGGTTTTTTTCGGTCGAACGACGAGATTGAACAACTCATTAGCCATCTGCTCGAACAGGCGGGCAATATTCACCATCCGGAGATGATTCGCGAGATGCTGTTGTCTGTGCTCAAGGTTGGGCAGGAAGTGGACTATCTGGCCGATCTTAAGCTGATTAACCGCACCTTGAGGGAAATGCGTTTTACGACCAAGGTGTTCGGCCCCTACCGGGGTAAGAAAAAAGTCACTATTTTCGGATCCGCACGCACCGAACCGGATAACGAGATGTATCGCAAGTGCCTTGACTTCAGTCGTAAGCTGGCGGACAGGGGGTATATGATCATTACCGGAGGCGGTCCCGGCATCATGCAGGCCGGGAACGAAGGCGCCGGGAGTGAAAACTCCTTTGCGGTCAATATCCGGCTTCCCTTTGAGCAGGCGCCCAATCCGGTTATGTTCCGTAATAAACGTCTGATTACCTATAAATACTTCTTCAATCGCAAGGTTGCCTTTGTGAAAGAGGCCGATGCCGTCGCCGTTTTTCCGGGCGGTTTTGGTACGTTGGACGAGGCTATGGAGGTATTTACCCTCATTCAGACCGGCAAGACATCTCCGAAACCGCTGATCCTGATGGATGATCAGGGCGGCTACTGGGAACAGTTTCTCGGTTTTGTCAAGCAAAGCCTTTTGGTGAAGGGGTTCATTTCCGGTGAGGATTTTTCCATTTTTACCATCACCAAGGATGAAAACGAGGCAATTGAGGTAATCGAGAAATTCTACCATACGTATCATTCCATGCGTTTTATCGATCACCGGCTGGTCATCCGTCTGAACAAGGAGCTTACTCCCGAGCAGGTCGCCATATTGGAAGACGAATTCTCCGAGCTGATCAAAGATGGTGACCACATACATTGCTGCGGCCTGTTTCCGGAGGAAGCCGATGAGCCGGATCTGGCGGAACTTCCTCGCATATCCATGATCTTCGATCATCACCATTACGGTTTGCTGCTGGCCTTTATTCATCGGATAAATACGTTTTAGCCGTTTGCTTTAAGCATTACCCGGAGAGCAGATTTGCTTGCCGGTAAATGTACGACTGCTTTCCAGCTTATATTTTGACTTGCTGGGGTGCTTGTGTTATAAATATCCACTTTTTTTATGTCATTTTCAGGAATTTTATTCCCAGCAGGGAGGCCTCATGAATTACTTTGAGTATAAGGCAGATGAACTTTATGCCGAAAATGTAGCGATCAAGGATATCGTGGCCAAGGTCGGTTCGCCGGTTTACGTCTATTCCCACGCGACACTTGAACGACATTTCAAGGCATTTGACAGCGCCTTTGCCAATATGCCCCATACTATCTGTTACTCGCTCAAGGCCAACTCGAATCAGTCGGTGCTCAAGACATTTTTTAAACTGGGAGGCGGGGTTGATATCGTTTCCGGTGGTGAGCTCTATCGTTCGCTCAAGGCGGGTGTTGACCCCGGGAAAGTGGTTTACTCCGGCGTGGGCAAGAAGGATGAAGAGATCGAATACGCGTTGAACACCGGTATCCTCATGTTCAATGTCGAGTCTGAGCAGGAGCTGACCCGCATTGGTGAAATTGCCGCCCGTATGGGCAAAAAAGCGGGTATTGCCATTCGTGTCAACCCTGATGTTGATCCCGGTACCCATCCCTATATCACCACAGGACTGAAAAATGCCAAGTTCGGCATTACCATCGATCGGGCAATTTCCGAGTACAAACGCGCCAAAGATCTCCCAGGCATCGAGATTCTCGGCATTGATTGCCATATTGGTTCACAATTGACCAAGGTGACGCCATTTGTTGACTCCATCAATAAGCTGAAAAGGGTTATCGCAACGCTACGTGACGAAATGGGCATCGAGCTGAAATATTTCGATATTGGTGGTGGCTTGGGTATTCAGTACAACGATGAGGAACCACCGCTTCCGGCCGATTACGGTAAGGAGATTGTGGCGGCAACCAAGGATTTGGGAATGCACCTGATCTTTGAACCGGGGCGCAACCTTGTTGGCAATGCGGGCATTTTAGTTGCCACGTGCTTGTACACAAAATCGCGCGATGACAAAAATTTCGTCATGATTGATGCCGGCATGAATGATTTGGCCCGTCCGGCTCTCTACGGTTCGTTCCATGGCGTGCAAGCGGTACGCAAGGATCAGGACGGATTGATTGTGGCCGATATTGTTGGTCCGATCTGCGAGTCGGGCGATTTTTTGGTTAAAGAACGCCAAGTGCCCATGTTCAGGCAGGATGACCTGATGGCATTTATGTCGGCCGGCGCATATGGTTTTGCCATGAGTAGCAGCTACAACAGCCGTCCGCGCGTGGCTGAAGTTATGGTCAAGGGTGACGCCTTCGAGGTAGTACGCGAACGGGAGACGGTGGAAGATTTGATCAAGGGTGAGAAAATAGCCTCTTTTCTATAATTTACACAAGAGGATGCGGAGGAAGATGTCATGTTCAAGGGAAGTATTGTTGCCCTGATAACGCCGTTCAAAGATGGTGCAGTTGATGAAGAGACATTGCGTCAGTTGGTGGAATTCCAGATTGAGAATGGAACCGATGGCATTGTAGCCTGCGGTTCAACCGGTGAAGCCTCAACTCTGGATTATGATGAACACATGAAAGTGATTGATGTCGTTATCCAGCAGACCAACAAGCGTGTGCCGGTAATTGCCGGTACCGGCTCCAACTCGACGTCTGAGGCCATCGAACTTACTCAGAAAGCAAAAAATCTGGGTGCCGACGGGGTGTTGCTGGTAACTCCTTACTATAACAAACCTTCCCAGGAGGGCCTGTATCTCCATTACAAGGCTATTGCCGATGCTGTTGCGATTCCTCAGGTTTTGTATAACGTGCCGGGTCGTACTGGCATCAATATGCAGCCTGCGACTGTGGCGCGTTTGGCTGATCATCCCGAGATCGTAGCCATCAAGGAGGCCACCGGCTCGTTGCAGCAGGCCTCCGAAGTGCTGGAGTTGTGCGGCGACAAGCTCGATGTGATTTCCGGCGATGACTATATTACTTTTCCCATCATGGCCTGTGGTGGGACTGGCGTTATTTCCGTGGTAGCCAACATTATGCCGCGGGAGGTTGCCGCTCTGGTGGATGCTTTTTTTGAAGGCAACATGGCAGAGGCTCGCCGTTTACACCTGTATCTGCTCAATATAAGTAACGCCATGTTTATCGAGACCAATCCGGTGCCGGTCAAGGCAGCAGTGGCGTTGATGGGTAAGTGCCGGCCCGATCTGCGTTTGCCGCTGGCGCCTTTGAGTGATGTCAGCCATGCCACGCTCAGTACGGTCATGAGGTCGTACGGGTTGATCTAGGCTTTTGATACAGAAAGACCGAATGTTGGGGGATAACATGATCAAGATAGCTGTTTGTGGCGCTGCCGGCCGCATGGGTCAACATATCATAAATTCCGTTAGGGAAGTCGAAGGCGTCCAGCTTTCCGGCGTGTTGGAGCGTCCCGCTCATCCGCTGGTGGGACAGGATATAGGGCTGGTTGCCGGATGCGGCTCGCTGGGTGTAAAAATTTCCGACAATCTTAACGAAGTCATAGCTGGTTGCGATGTTTTGATCGATTTTACTGTGCCCAAGGTATCGCTCAAGAATCTCGAAGCGTGCGGGCTGCAAAAAAAGTCCATTGTTATCGGTTCAACCGGGTTTACTCCCGAGGAACGCGAACTGGCGGTTGAGCTGGCCAGAGATATTCCGGCCATACTTGCACCTAACATGTCGGTGGGTGTCAATGTCTGCTTCAAAATTCTCAAAGACATTGCCGCAACGCTTGGCGATGACTTTGATGTTGAGATAGTCGAGTCTCACCACCGTCTGAAGGTCGATGCTCCTTCCGGTACGGCAGTGCGCATGGGGCAGGTTGTTGCCGAGGCATTGGGACGCGATTACGACAAGGTGGCCAACTTTCATCGTGAAGGAATCACCGGCGCGCGGACAAAAGAAGAGATCGGCATGCAGACCATCCGTGGAGGCGATATTGTTGGCGAGCACACGGTCTACTTCATCGGCATGGGAGAGCGCATCGAATTGTCCCACCGCGCCATGACGCGCGATATGTTCTCCCGGGGCGCGGTCCGTGCCGCAAAGTGGGTTGTCGGCAAAAAACCCGGTCTCTATGATATGCAGGACGTGCTGGGATTGAAATAACTAACTGTAAAGGATACAGTGTATGGCAAAAATTAACGATAACTATCTCAAATTGAAGGCCGGTTATCTTTTTCCGGAGATTGGCCGCCGCGTGCGGGCTTTTGCAGAAGCAAACCCGCAGGCAAAGGTGATTCGTCTCGGTATTGGCGACGTTACCCGTCCGTTGGCGCCGGCCATTCTCAAGGCATTTCACGATGCCGTGGACGATCTGGCCAGAGTCGAAACTTTTGCCGGATACGGCCCGGAGCAGGGGTACGACTGGCTGATCAACGCCGTTATCGAAAAATCCTATAATAAACGAGGAGTTGATCTCAAAACCAGCGAGATTTTTGTTTCAGACGGTTCCAAGTGCGATTGCGCCAATATTCTTGACATTTTTGCCATGGACAACGTGGTGGCAATCGGTGACCCGGTTTACCCGGTTTACAACGATACTAATGTTATGATCGGCCGCACCGGCGAAGCTGATGATAGGGGCTACTACAAGGGCATCGTCTACATGCCGTGCAACGAGAATAATGGTTTTATCCCGTCTCTGCCGACGGAAAAAGCGGATATTATTTACCTCTGCTTTCCCAACAACCCGACAGGTACCGTGGCTAGCAAGGCTGAGCTCAAGAAATGGGTTGATTATGCCCTGGCTAATGACGCCGTGATCTTTTTTGATGCCGCCTATGAGGCCTTTATTACCGATCCAGCCATTCCACACTCGATTTACGAAATCGAAGGGGCCAAGAAGTGCGCCATCGAGTTTCGCTCTTTCTCGAAGACCGCCGGTTTTACCGGGGTGCGTTGTGGTTTGGTGGTTGTGCCGGAAGACGTTATGGGCACAACATCCAACGGTGAAAAATACAGCTTCAACAAGCTCTGGTTGCGTCGTACCACCACCAAGTTCAATGGCGCTTCCTATCCGGTGCAGAGAGCGGCTGCCGCGGTTTACTCTGATGAGGGGTGGATCCAGACCAAGGAGATCATCGATTACTACATGGAAAACGCCCGCATTATTCGCGAAGGGTTGAAAGAGGTTGGCTGCACGGTCTTTGGCGGTGTTAATGCGCCCTATATCTGGCTTAAGACTCCAGGTGGCATGTCCAGTTGGGATTTCTTTGACAAGTTGCTGACCGAATGCAACGTGGTCGGGACTCCGGGCAGCGGCTTCGGGCCGAGCGGGGAAGGGTACTTCCGTTTGTCGGCCTTCGGGAATCGGGAGAATGTTATCGAGGCTGTTGAGCGAATAAAGAAGAACCTGAAGTGACACAAGGGCGCCCGTCGAGGCGCCCTTGAAGTTTAGATGACAAATAATAGTTGTAAAGAAAGCTGACAAAATAGCTATTGTAGCGCGCCATATGTTGGTGGGGTCTGCGTAACATTCTAAAAATAATGGTGTTTTAAGCTGGGTACGATATGTGCAATATATGGGTCAATGACATTGTGGATTGAGGCATTGTTGGTAATCAGGGTTTTGTGTTTGGAATAGGCTTTCGCGGAAAGGAGATGATCAAAATGCCATGGTACAACAATCCGGTCATTACCCGCAAGGTCTTGAACAGAATTGCTAATCGTCATCCACGGACCACGGTTCAGGACCTCAGCGCGGCTTTGGACTATGCCACGCAACTGATTTGGAGCAAACAGGAAAACTATTTCAAAAACGAAGTGCTGATGCGAAAGCAGTGACTGGATAGTCGAAATAAGGGGCTGAGTGGGGGCGTCGGAGTTGTGGCGCCCTCGCTTATTGTGAGAGGCAATATAAAACGGCGAATGTACGGTTTTGGGGGCAATGCCTCCAGATGAAATGTTCCGTGGTTTGGGAAGTTGTACTAGTGTTGCGCTGGTCTTGACGGGTGTGACGCCTTGAGCGGGTGACCAGGGTTTGGGTGGGAGTTCTGCAAAATTGTAGAGCCGTTTTTGCAGTTCCGGCGTTGTGCTAGATTTTTTATGGCTGTTGCCAGTTCTTGGCATTTGATCGGTTTGACGAGATAAATATCCGCTCCGGAGTCATATCCCTTGACGCGGTCGTCAGCCGCATCGCGTGCGGTGAGTATGATTACCTTCATGGTTGTGTTGGCTCGGATGTATTCAACCAACATGTAGCCTGACTGATCAGGCAAGTCGATATCAACCACTGCAATGCGCCAGTTGTTTTTGGTCAAGGCTTGATAACATTCGGCTGCGCTTCCAACTCCGCTGGCCGAGAGGCCTGCCGAGGCCAGGCATTTGATTATTCTCTCTCGCTGATCCAGGGCGTTCTCTACGACAAGGACGCTCGTTTCCATATTCATTCTGTTCAACCTCCTTCTGGCCGGGTAAAGAGGCGTCAGGAAAGCCTAAGTAAGCCATTTGTAATAATTAATTTATTTAAACACACAATTGAACAGTATATATAAAAAATAATTATTGTAAATTCAAATTTTAGGTCCTTGCCCAAAAACAAGTTGAGAAAAAGGCAGCTGTAAAACTGGTTTTATCTACGCAAGGCTGTCTGGAATTCGAGAATGGATATCCAATACCTGTAAACGGCCGCCAAGGCAGCGTGAGAAAAGTACTTTCCCCATTTTTTTCAAATATCTTTCCAGCAGTTCTCAACCTTGACCGCGTCGGTCATTCCTGCTATTACATATATCTTTCCGCATGGTTTTCTCAAACTTCCCCTTGGAGGTGTCTTCGTGACATTTCAGGATCTTATTCTTTCTCTGCAAGGGTACTGGGCCAAGCAAGGCTGTATCATTCAACAGCCTTACGATACCGAAAAAGGCGCCGGAACCTTTAACCCTGCTACTTTTCTGCGCGTTCTGGGGCCTGAACCTTGGAATGTCGCTTATGTGGAGCCGTCGCGCCGCCCTACGGACGGACGCTATGGCGAAAACCCCAACCGTTTGCAGCATTACTACCAGTTTCAGGTAATCATGAAACCATCTCCCCTTAACATCCTCGACCGCTATCTTGATTCCTTGCGGGCGTTTGGTCTTGACCCGAACAAGCACGACATTCGCTTTGTGGAGGATGACTGGGAGTCCCCGACCCTTGGCGCCTGGGGGCTTGGCTGGGAGGTGTGGCTGGACGGCATGGAGATTACGCAGTTTACCTATTTTCAGCAGGCAGGCGGTATCGACCTCAAGCCGGTTTCTTCCGAGATCACCTACGGCTGTGAACGTATCGCCATGTACCTTCAAGGCGTGGACAACGTTTATGACCTGGAATGGGTCAAGGGTATCAAGTACGGCGATATCCACCATGAAAGCGAAGTCGAGTTTTCCAAGCACAATTTTGAAGAAGCCGATGTGTCCATGCTTCTCCAGCTTTTCGGCATGTACGAAAAGGAGTGCTTGCGATTGGCGGAGAAGGAACTGGTTCTGCCTGCCTATGATTATGTCATGAAGTGCTCCCATACCTTTAATCTGCTGGATGCTCGCGGCGCCATCTCGGTCACCGAGCGCGCCTCCTATATCGGACGGGTTCGAAATGTGGCCCGTATCTGCGCCGAAGGCTATCTGCGGATGCGCGAACGTTTGGGCTTTCCGCTTTTGAAAGGAGGTGCAGCCTGATGAGTGCCAAAGAATTTTTTCTGGAAATAGGTACTGAGGAGATTCCTGCCGGTTTCGTCCCGCGCGCCATGGCCGAAATGGAGGCCATGATCACCAAGGAATTGGCTAATGCCCGCCTCAGCTATTCCACGGTGCAGACCGTGGCTACTCCGCGCCGTTTGGCCTTAGTGGTGAAGGATATTCCGGCTGTACAGCCTGATGCCGAGATCACTGCTACCGGTCCTTCGAAAAAAGCGGCATTTGATGCCGATGGCAAGCCGACCAAGGCTGCCGAGGGGTTTGCAAGAGGGCAGGGCGTAACAATTGCCGATCTTCAGGTTGTCACCACTGACAAGGGGGAATACCTTGCAGTGACGAAACGGGAAACCGGACGGCCGACCCACGAATTGCTGTCTGAAATTCTGCCGGCAATAATTGCCAATATACCCTTCAAGAAATCCATGCGCTGGGGAGATCTGGACGTTCGTTTTGCCCGGCCGATTCACTGGATCGTGGCGTTATTCGATGGTGTTGTCGTGCCGTTCACTTTCGGAAACATCGAAAGCGGCAGTACTTCCCGCGGACATCGTTTCATGGCCAATGCTCCCTTTCCGGTACGGAATTTCAGTCATTATCTGGAGGAGTGCGAGCGTCACTTCGTAATTCCGGATCCGGAACGGCGCAAGGAAATCATCCGCCGCGAGAGTCATCGCGTGGCTGCGGCTGCCGGCGGGCATTTGCTGCCTGATGAGGATCTGCTGGAACAAATCACCTATCTGGTGGAGTATCCCAGTGCCGTGCATGGAACCTTTTCGCGGGAATTTCTTAAGGTCCCCAAAGAGGTGCTCATTACCTCCATGCGCAGTCACCAGCGCTACTTTTCCATCGTGGATGCCCAGGGAAATCTCATGCCTGGCTTCATAACCATAAACAACACTCTTACGGATGATCCAACGGTTGTGGTCAAAGGAAATGAGCGCGTTCTCAGGGCGCGGTTGTCCGATGCCCGCTTTTTCTTTGAAGAAGATCAGAAGATCAAACTTGATGCGCGCGTCGAAGAACTCAAAAAGGTGGTCTATCAGCAAAAACTGGGTACTTCGTTTGAAAAGATGGAGCGTTTCAAGACCCTGGCCGAAGGTCTGGCCGACAAACTGAATCCAGCAGTGAAATCACAAACCGGACGAACCGCCTGGCTCTGTAAGGCGGATCTGGTTTCCGGGATGGTTGGTGAATTTCCCGAGGTTCAGGGGATTATGGGGCGGGAATATGCTGTGCTGGAAGGCGAGGATGTTACTGTAGCTAACGCCATTGCCGAACACTATCTCCCGATCCAGGCAGGTGGCGAGCTTCCGGCCAGCGATGTTGGCGCTTTTGTCTCCATTGCCGACAAGCTGGACACCATCTGCGGTTGCTTCAGCGTCGGGCTAATCCCAACCGGAGCTGCCGATCCCTATGCATTACGGCGGGCCACAATTGGCATCATTAGCATCATTCTTGATAAAGGCTACCGTCTGAGCTTATCGGAGCTTATCGACAATTCCTTGGGGCTGTTAAGTTCCAAGCTGAATCGTCCGAAAGAACAAGTAGCTAAAGATGTGCTGGAATTCTTCCGCGGGCGCTTTATTAATCTGCTTGGAAATGAATTTGCTTCTGATGCGGTTGATGCAGCCGTCTCGGCAGATTTTGATGACCTGGTGGATGTCAAGGCGCGCATTGTGGCGCTGGCCGGGTTCAAATCCCACCCGGATTTTGAACCACTGACCGTGGCCTTCAAGCGAATCGGCAATATCATCAAAGAGGGAACAGACGCGCTGGTGGACCCATCCCTGTTTCAGGAAGACGCCGAGGGTGTGCTCTACCAAGCTTTCCATGATGTGAAAATTAAGGCCGGAGCTGCAATTGAACAGGGAGCCTGGCTGGAAGCGTTGACCCGTATCGCCGGTCTGCGCGGTCCGGTTGACGGATTTTTCGATAAGGTCATGGTTATGGCGGAAGATCAACAGGTGCGGACTAACCGCTTGGCTCTGTTGACCGTCATTGACCGCATGTTGGGAAGGATTGCTGATTTCTCAAGGATTGCCTGACGTTCGTGGTAGGTGTTTCGTCATTTGTCAGGTTATAATGGTTAGTGGAGGTTAGCACCTTGTCAATTGCAACTCGGATTATTCTTTGCAACGCTATTGCTATCGCGGTTGCAGTTGCAGCAATGAGCTTCTTCAACCCCGGAGGCAGTATTCTGGTCAATGGGGTGATTGGGGTAGTGCTTCTGGCTGGTATCTCTGCTGTGGTTGGATTTTTCAACCGCATGGCCTTGAAACCGCTGACTAATATTGTCGCTGCCCTTGAAAAAGCCGCAAATGGTGACCTGACGGTTCGCGCAGAAGTTGGAGGCGGCGACGAATTCGGCCGTCTGGCCACTGCCTTCAATACGATGATGACTGATATGAACAGTGCCATGCGGCAGTTTTTTTCAGTGGCCGATTTGGTGCGCGATTCGGTGGTCATGGTCCGCTCCACCACCGAAGCCATGGCGTCAGCTGCTGAAGAGGTGGCCATGCAGTCCAGTACCATTGCGACAGCCAGTGAGGAAATGGCAGCCACTTCAGGCGATATAGCCCGAAACTGTTTGTATGCTGCCGAGAATGCTCAAAAGGCAACCGAACAAACCCAAAGCGGTTCGCACATTGTTCAAAACAGTGCTTGCCTGATGGACACCATTGCCAGGCGCGTGAATGAGTCTTCGCAGACCGTGGAGGGGTTGGGGCAGCGTTCCGACCAGATTGGTGCTATTGTCAACACTATCCAGGACATTGCCGATCAAACTAATCTGCTGGCTCTGAATGCAGCTATCGAAGCGGCTCGGGCTGGAGAGCAGGGGCGAGGTTTTGCCGTTGTGGCGGATGAGGTGCGGGCATTGGCCGAGCGTACCACCAAGGCCACCAAAGAAATCAGCACCATGATCAAGAATATCCAGGAAGAGACGCAATCAGCGGTCAATTCCATGGTTGAGGGAGTCGAACAGGTCAGGCAGGGTACTGAAGAGACCGCCCGCTCCGGAGAGGCACTGGAAGATATCCTCAGCAGGATCAATGAACTTGCCATGCAGGTGAGTCAGATTGCCACTGCTGCCGAGGAACAGACCGCCACAACCAGTGAAATCACCCAGAACATCCAGATGATCACCGATGTGGTCGAGCGAAACGTTGAAAGTGCCCGTGGCACAACGGTTGCGTCAGCCAAGCTTTCCGAGCAGGTTGACCAGTTGCATGAATTGGTGGGACACTTCCGTCTGGCAAACGTCCTCGAATGGGATGAGTCCTTTTCAACCGGTATTCCGCGATTCGATAATGCCCATAAAGTGCTGTTCAGAATGGTTAATGATTTGCACGATGCTATGCAGCAGAAACGCAGCAAGGAAGCCATCGAGCAAATTCTGAATGGATTGGCTGAGTATACAGTCAACCATTTTGCCGATGAAGAGCGCGCCTTTTCTCAGACCGGTTTTCCCGAAGAAGCACAACATACGCAACTTCACAAAAAACTGGTCGAGCAGGTTGTGGCGCTGCAGGAACGGTTTCACAGCGGCCAAACACTCCTGACTCAAGAGGTGATTACCTTCCTGCAAGATTGGTTGACCAATCATATCAAGGGTGTTGACAAGAAGTACGGACCTCATTTGACAAAGAGTGGTGTAACGTGATTGCAATTATCGATTATGGCATGGGTAATCTTCGTTCCGTGCAGAAGGGCTTTGAAAAAATCGGAAGTGAGGCGGTTGTTACCGCTGATCCACGCGTAGTTCTGGAAGCCGACAAGATTGTGCTCCCTGGAGTAGGGGCTTTCCGTGACTGCATGCACAATCTGGAACAGGCTGGTTTTGTAGAGCCAATTCTCAAAGTTATCTCCGACGGACGCCCTTTTCTTGGGATTTGTGTGGGCATGCAATTGCTCTTCAGCGACAGTGTGGAGTTTGGTTTGTATAAGGGACTTGACCTGATCCCCGGCCATGTCCTTCGCTTTCCGGAAGGGATGCGGGAAGGCGATGAGGACTTGAAGGTTCCGCACATGGGGTGGAACCAACTCAACTTCAAACACAAGCCGGCCGTCTTTGAGGATATCGAGGAGGAGACCAATGTTTATTTTGTCCACTCCTATTATGTTAAGCCGGATGATGATGCCGTGATTGCTACAACCACAAACTATGGCATCGAATTCTGTTCCGCAATTTGGAAGGACAATATCGTCGCCACTCAGTTTCATCCGGAAAAGTCCCAGCATGCCGGATTGCGGATTTTGAAGAATTTTGCCTCGCAAAAATGATTTGAAAGGTGCTACATGCTTGTAATTCCTGCGATTGACTTGAAAGATGGGATTTGTGTCCGCCTTGAGCAAGGGCTGATGGAGAAGGATACGGTGTTTAACGATAATCCTGCTTCCCAGGCGTTGGAATGGCAGAACCAGGGTGCGGAACTGTTGCACATAGTTGACCTTAACGGCGCCTTTGCCGGAAAACCCAGAAATAAAACTGCCATTGAATCCATTGTGAAGTCCATTACTATACCGGCCCAACTTGGCGGAGGTATTCGGGATCTTGCCACTATCGAATCCTATCTCTCCTTGGGGCTGTCTCGAGTTATCATTGGAACTGCCGCACAGCGTAACCCAGAGTTGGTCCGTGAAGCGTGTTCAAAGTTTCCGGGTAGGATTGTGGTAGGCATCGATGCAAAAAATGGCATGGTCGCCGTTCAGGGGTGGGCTGAAGTGACTGACATCACTGCGGTTGAATTGGCGCGTAAATTTGAGGATTGCGGCGTGACCGCTATCATCTATACCGATATCAGCCGTGACGGCATGCTGCAAGGGCCTAATCTCGAGGCGACTCAATCGCTGGCTGAATCGGTCGCTATCCCGGTGATTGCCTCAGGTGGCGTATCAAGCTTGAAAGATATCGAGAGATTGATGACCATCGAACGGAGTGGCGTTACCGGCGTGATTACCGGTAGGGCAATTTATACTGGTGCGATCAGGCTGGGCGATGCCATTGCACTCACAAAAAATAGTAAACAGGTATAACCGTTATGCTTACAAAACGAATCATTCCCTGCTTGGATGTCAAGGGGGGCCGTGTTGTCAAGGGAGTGCAGTTTCTGGAGCTGCGTGACGCAGGGGACCCGGTGGAGGTTGCTGAAATCTACGACAGCCAGGGGGCTGACGAACTGACGTTTCTGGATATTACTGCCTCAAGTGATGAGCGGGATATTATTATCGATGTGGTGCGACGCACTGCCGAACGGGTTTTTATGCCGCTAACCGTGGGTGGCGGAATTCGTACCGTCCAGGATATCAGGCGATTGCTTAACGCTGGTGCCGACAAAACCTCCATCAACACAGCAGCAGTACACCGCCCTGAATTCGTCCGCGAAGCAGCCGAGCGTTTCGGTTCCCAGTGTACGGTGGTGGCTATCGATGCCCGTCGTGTACCTGGCGAAAAGCGCTGGGAGGTATATACTCATGGGGGGCGTAACCCAACCGGTATTGATGCCGTTGAGTGGGCTGTTAAAATGGAAGCATACGGTTCGGGCGAAATTTTGCTGACCAGCATGGATTGCGACGGGACGAAGGATGGCTACGACCTTGAGTTAACGCGAGCTGTGGTGGATGCTGTGTCCATACCGGTGATAGCCTCAGGTGGCGTTGGTACGTTGGATCATCTCTATGACGGTTTTGCAAAAGGTGGGGCAAGCGCCTGTCTGGCAGCCTCTATTTTTCATTATCGCGAATACTCCATTGGGGAAGCCAAGCAGTATCTCAAGGAGAGAGGGGTGGCGGTCCGCCTATGAATCAGCAGGATTATATTCTTGATGCCGTGTATCGTGTTATTCAGGAGCGTAAAGCCAATCCGGCGGAGAATTCCTATACTGCATCTCTGATGCGGAAGGGGCTTGATTCAGTTCTCAAGAAGGTCGGAGAAGAGGCAACTGAACTGGTAATTGCCGGCAAGGGGGGGAGTGCTGAAGAAATTGTGTATGAGACAGCAGACCTGTTTTTTCATACGCTGGTCTTGCTTGGATATTATGATATTCCGCCGGAGAAGGTTTATGACGAGCTCCGCCGCCGTTTTGGTGTTTCAGGAATAGAGGAAAAGAAATCCAGGACCGCCTGAGTCTTCCTTTTTCAAAGGCATCGGCAGGTTGATTATTTTGTTGACAGGAATATTCAATCTGTTATTTTACTATGCTCTCTGTTTTATTTGCATAATATTGAGAGTGTAGCAGCTACTTCACAATGGGGGGAGGGATACTGAATGCCGGGAGTAAAAGTCAAGGAAAGCGAACCGTTTGAACTCGCCCTGAAAAAATTCAAGAAGCAATGTGAAAAAGCTGGGATTCTTTCTGAAGTCCGTAAACGGGAACACTTTGAAAAGCCAAGCATCAAGCGAAAGAAAAAGGCTATCGCGGCCCGCAAGCGGGCTCTTAAAAAGCAGCGTAAGATGATGGACTGAAAATAATGACTCTTAAAGAACAGCTTACCGACGCAATGAAACAGGCCATGAAGGCTCATGACAATCTGCGTCTTTCTGCTGTGCGCATGATCCGTTCATCAATACAAAACCGCGAAATTGATCAAAAATGTGAATTGGATGATCAGGGCGTCAGAGAAGTAATTACATCCCTGGTCAAGCAGCGCCGTGACTCCATTCGCCTGTACCAGGAAGGCAACCGGCAGGATCTGGTTGAAAAGGAAGAGGCGGAGTTGGCGATTTTAATCGGTTTTCTTCCGGCACAACTGGATGTTGTGGAAATTTCCGAGCTTGTTGCGCGTGTCATCAGAGAAGTTGGCGCCACGAGTATAAAAGACTTGGGGCGGGTGATGAAAACGCTTACGCCCATGACGGCAGGCAGGGCTGATGGAAAAACGGTCAGCGACATTGTCAGGCAACAATTGTCCTGAACAATTGCCTGCCGGATTCCGGCACGCAGCATCGCTTACTTGAACTTGCGAAGGGGCTATCAATCTGATTGCCCCTTCTTCGTAGTCGTCGCAAGGCTCTCCGATGAATCTTTTTGACATCATTATTCTGGTTGTCCTGTTCTTTTTTTCGATAAAAGGCTTGCTCCGCGGCCTTGTCAATGAATTGTCGTCTCTTGCAGGTCTTATTCTGGGTGGGTGGCTTGCATATCGCTATTATCCAGTTCTCTCGACTCCTGTTAATAAAATCCTCCATTTACCGGAACACATCGCAGCATTTCTGGCATTTATGCTTATCATAATGCTGACCGGATTCATTGCTCACATCCTCGGCAACATTATCACCACTGCGCTGCGTGCTGTTATGCTTGGCAGCCTTAACCGTGTGGGAGGAGTTGTAATCGGAGCAGTTGAGGGCGCATTATTGCTGAGTATGCTGTTTTGTATCGGCACGGCGGATTTTATGCCGCTGAAATTGAAACAGAAAATAAGTATGTCCGCATCGGCCAATGTGTTTGCGGAAATTGGCGATAAAATTTTAATGACGTGGCGTGGAAGGCCTAACAAACAGCCATGATCCCTGAGTTGAAAGTACGCGAGGTATTGGAACATACCTCGATTGTTGATGTTGTGTCTGAGTACGTTCAATTGCGACGCTCTGGTGCAAATTACCTGGGACTTTGTCCTTTTCATGCAGAAAAAACACCTTCATTCAACGTTAATCCGGCCCGTGAGATTTTTCACTGTTTCGGATGCGGCACTGGAGGGAATGTTTTTTCATTTATCATGAAGATTGAAGGGCTCAGTTTTCCCGAAGCTGTTAAGTTGCTCGCCCGGAAGGCAGGCGTTGAGATCGAAGAACGTTTGCTCACCGTTGCAGAAAAACAAGCCCAGAACGAACGCCAGGTCTTGTTGCGAATAAATGACCTTGCAGCGGATTATTTTCGAAAATTTTTGATGCAAAAGCCTGAAGCCATGGGGGGAAGGGCTTATCTTGAAAAGCGTAATGCCATGGGGGCTCTTGCCGAGGCCTATGGCATCGGTTACGCCTCTGATCGACACGATGGTTTAGTGCAGTATCTCAGGGCGCAGCGTGTTGATTTGGATGCTGCTCACAAACTAGGTATTGTGCGCAGGAATGACAGGGGCTGGTATGATCTGTTTCGTAATCGCCTCATTTTTCCTATTCGGGCGCCTAAAGGTGAAGTGATTGCTTTTGCCGGACGCGTCTTGGACGGATCGTTACCTAAGTATATAAATTCTCCAGAGTCGCCGCTGTATCACAAAAGCTCGGTTCTGTTCGGTCTTGATCTGGCATTGCCCGTGATTAGGACTGAAAAAAGCGCTATCATTGTTGAAGGATATTTCGATCACCTGGCTCTCTATCGGGCTGGCATTCGTAATGTGGTCGCCACGTGCGGGACTGCATTGACGCTGGAACACGTAAACCTGCTGAAGCGCCATGTGGACAAGATCTACACCTTGTTTGACAGCGATGCTGCCGGTCAGAAGGCAACCATACGTTCCATGGAGTTGTTTTTGGAGCAGAAGGTGCCGACCTATGTCATTGCTTTGCCATCTGGGGATGATCCGGATAGTTTTCTTGAAAAGAATTCCGTAGAGGCTTTTCGCGCTTGTCAGGAAAAAGCCAGGCCTGCATTCGAGTTTTTCGTCCGGTCACTGTTGTCTCAGATACCCGCAGACAGCATTGATAGCAAAGTGCGAATTGTTGACGAAGTGATTCCACGTTTCCGCAAGATAGTCAATCCGCTGGAGCGTGAGCTCTATGAAAAGGAAATTTGCCGCCTGTTGGGCATTACCACTCATGCTTTCCGCAAACGCCTTGGAGGCATGACTGTTACTGCCCGTGATCTGTCCGGTGAGCAAGCTGCTTGCACTCAGATAGGCGATGCACGACAAGAAACGCTGTTGGTCCTGATGGGAAGATATGCTGAAGCGCGCATTGAAATTGGCAGAATGGGCGTTGAAAAACTTTTTGATAATGATTATTTGAAACTAGCGCGTCTTATAGTCGATGAAATTGGAGGTAGTGAGGAGACCCAGGTGCTGAGCCATCTCTTGGAGAAGGCCGAGGCGCCGGAGTTGAAAGCGATTCTATCGCGGCTTTTTGTTTCAGACGATTTTCTGAAGGATGTGGACTGGCGGGAAGTTATTGATGGCTGCCAGCGCGGCAGAGAGGAGCAAGTGCTTCGATTGAGCAATAAAGAAATTGCTGCCCGTTTGATGGTGCTTGAGCCGGATAGTGAAGAATACGCAGCTCTTCTGCAACAGGCGGATTTGCTGCGAACAAGAAAGTCAAAACTGTAGTCAACCGACTACGTTTGAGGTGAGCGAATGGCAAAAAAGAATATGGATGGCGTAAAGCAGCTTATTGATCTCGGCAAAGAAAAGGGTTTCCTGACCTTTGAAGAGGTTAATGACATACTGCCTCCCGATATAGCCACCGAACAGATCGATGATGTTATGGGCATGTTTGGCGATCTTGACATTGAAATTGTCGACTCTGCCCAGAAGGTGAAAATTCCTAAACTGAAGATTGAAATGGAAGAGGATGAGGAGGCTGAGGGGGAGGCTGAGGAAGTTGAGTTTGAACCAGGCTCCATTGGCCGTACAAGCGATCCGGTGCGCATGTATCTACGCGAAATGGGGTCAGTGTCATTGCTCACTCGCGAGGGTGAGGTCGAGATTGCCAAGCGCATAGAAGATGGTGAGCGCGATGTTGCCAGTGTTATTCTCAATACGCCCATTACCATTAAAGAGGTTTTGCAACTCGGCGACAAACTCCGTAAATTTCAGTTGAATGCATCCGAAATCAGCAAGGAAGTCGAAGAAGAGACCCTGGATGAGGATGAGGAGGATGTACCGAAATCCCGCATCCTTGAGATTATTGACGCCATTGCTGCAGGTGATGTTGAACTGTCTGCTTTTGTCGAGGAGTTCGAAAAAACTTCTGCTGCTGCCAAGAAGAAAGAGATTGAAAAGAAAATTCTTGAAGCTAAGGAACATCAGGCAAAGCTACTTATTTCTCTACGCCTGAAGGACCGGCACATCAACAAGATTTCCGAACGCCTGAAAGAATTGTCTTTCAAAGTCGACAAGCTTATGGAAGAGCTGTCTGACCTGGATGAGGTGATTCCTTCCGATAAACTGAAAATGCTTATCGATAATTACCAAAGAGAGGAAGATAAGGCAGCGCTTGAGCTTAAAAAGCTCAAGTTGTCAGCAGATGAGGTGGAAAAGCTGGATAAGCGAATACTCGCCACGGCCCGTAAGCTTCAAAAAATTGAGCATGAGTCCGGGTTTAAGGCCAGTGAGCTGTCAACAGCATTACAGGCAATCGAAGAAGGCGAGTGCAAGGCGCGCATTGCTAAATCGGAGCTAATCGAAGCAAACCTGCGACTGGTTGTTTCAATAGCGAAAAAATATACAAATCGTGGCCTGCAGTTCCTGGATCTGATTCAAGAAGGGAATATAGGTCTGATGAAGGCCGTGGATAAATTCGAATATCAGCGGGGCTACAAATTTTCCACATACGCGACATGGTGGATCCGACAGGCCATAACACGCGCAATTGCTGACCAGGCGCGAACAATTCGCATCCCGGTTCACATGATCGAGACCATAAACAAGCTCATCCGGACCAGCCGTCAATTGGTGCAGGAGAACGGCAGGGAGCCTTCTCCTGAAGAAATCGCCGAAAGAATGCAGCTACCACTGGACAAGGTGAGAAAGGTTCTTAAAATTGCAAAAGAACCGATTTCACTTGAAACACCTATTGGTGAGGAAGAAGATTCGCACCTGGGTGATTTTATTGAAGATAAGGCCGTTATTTCGCCAATCGAAGCGGTAATCAAAGCCAATCTTTCCGAACAGACTTCGCGGGTTCTCTCAACCTTGACTCCTCGCGAGGAAAAAGTGCTGCGCATGCGTTTTGGTATCGGTGAAAAGAGTGACCACACGCTTGAAGAGGTTGGTCAGGATTTTGCCGTAACCCGTGAGCGAATTCGCCAGATTGAGGCCAAGGCCCTGCGCAAGCTGCGGCATCCCAGCCGTAGCAAAAAGCTCAAAAGCTTCGTAGAATAGTTGAAAAACATGATGTTTTTGTCTACAACAACACCTCCCGCAATCAACCGCGTGAGGTGTTGTTGTATTGAAATTGAAGTTTTATTTATTTTTTTATTGACTCTGAGTTCT
>MTLD01001367.1_pt1 | contig 35387 bp, 33 predicted proteins | sample 1982471 | NCBI WGS metagenome assembly MTLD01 (sample SAMN05712604, study PRJNA340218) | biofilm metagenome | isolation source: sample SPM anode biofilm adapted to -50 mV | place: USA | collected 2012-02-03 | reverse complement strand
ATCTTACCGAGCGAAGCCGGCTCGTGCGCGCCATCGAGATCGCCGAGCATAGCGGCGAGGCAAATGAGCCCTGGCCCGACATCGTGCCGTTCACCATCGGTATCCGCTGGGATCGGGCCCTGATAAGGGAGCGGATCACCCGCAGGCTCAAAGAGCGGATGGACGCCGGGATGGTCGAGGAGGTGCGTCGTCTGCACGAGGCAGGGACGAGCTGGGAGCGGCTTGAGTTTTACGGCCTTGAGTACCGGTACCTCGCCAGGCACCTCAAGGGAGAGCTCTCCCGCAACGACATGTTTCAGAAGCTGAACGCCGCCATCCACGATTTTGCCAAGAAGCAGGAGAACTGGTTCAAGAAGATGCAAAGCCGCGGCACCGAGATCCACTGGGTCGAAGGCGCCGGGGACCCGCTAAACGAAGCACTCGAACTGCTGCAATACCGATTCGAATAAAACCTATTCAAACAGGGATAAATGGGATAAAGGCATAGACCTTTGTCACGCAAAGGCGCAAAGACAAGCTAAACAAAAGATTTTGGTTTACCCCAAAGTCTTTTTGCCTTTGGTTTATCCCCTTCATCCCTGTTAAATAAGCCTTAGTCTTGGTTTTCCTTTGCGACTTTGCGTCTTTGCGTGAGCCGGTTTTCGGCTCGGTTTTGCTTTTTGCTCCAGGTTTCATGTTAATTATTGACGTATTCGGTGTGGTATGTTACGACAAAAAGACATGAAACCAGGGAGGGAACCGATGTTTGCAAGGTTGAAATCAGACATAAAGGCAGTCTTTGACAGGGATCCGGCGGCAAGAAGCGTGCTCGAGGTGATCTTCTGTTACCCGGGACTGCACGCTCTCTGGTTCCACCGGGTGGCGCACTGGTTCTGGATCCACGACTGCTACTTCCTGGGGCGGCTCACCTCCCACTTCGGGCGCTTTTTCACCGGCATCGAGATCCACCCCGGCGCCAAGATCGGCAAAGGCTTCTTCATCGACCACGGCATGGGCGTCGTGATCGGCGAAACCGCAGAGATCGGCGACAACGTGACCCTGTACCACGGCGTCACCTTGGGTGGTGTCAGCTGGGAAAAGGTGAAACGTCACCCGACCCTCATGGACAACGTCGTCATCGGCTCCGGTGCGAAGATCCTCGGCCCCTTCACCGTGGGAAAGGACAGCAAGGTCGGCTCCAACTCCGTCGTCGTGAAGGAAGTCCCTCCCAACTCCACCGTCGTTGGCATCCCCGGGCGCGTGGTGATGGCCACGGAAAAGCCGCAGGACCGGCCCGACCTCGAGCACGGCAAGATGCCGGACCCCGAAGCGAAGGCGATCTCCTGCCTCTTCGACCAGATCCGCGAGCTCGAGCGCAAGTACAACACCCTCGCGGCCGAGCACGAAGCGCTCAAAAAGAAACTCAACTAAAACGAGCAAAAAGGTTAAGACAAGACAAACCGATTCAAACAGGGATGAAGGGGATAAACGGGATAAAGTCATAAAACCTTTGCCACGCAAAGACGCAAAGGCGCAAAGACAAGGAGAAACAAAAGATTTTGGTTTACCCCCAAAGTCTTTTGCTTTTTTTGAGGTTTATCCCCTTCATCCCCTTCATCCCTGTTAAATGTTTTTTGGTTTTGCTTTGCGACTTTGCCCCTCCCCCTGCACCCCTGTATTAGTTCTTTTTTTCTTTTCGTCTCAGCTCCTTTGCGTTACAAATGTTCTTTAGCCTTATCCCCTTCATCCCCTTTATCCCTGTTAAATATGTTTTTTGAGGTTGCATGAACAAGAAGATAGCCATCACCACCCTCGGCTGCAAGATCAACCAGTTCGAGTCTGCCGCCATGACCCAGGCCCTCGAACAGCAAGGGTACAGCTTCGTCCCTTTCACCGAAAAAGCCGACATCTACGTCATCAACAGCTGCACCGTCACCGCCAAAACCGACGCAGAGTCGCGCCGCCTGATCAGACGCGCCGCCCGCATGAACCCGGAGGCTCGCGTCGTGGTCACCGGCTGCTACGCCCAGATGGCAGGCGATGACCTACTGAAACTCCCCGGCGTAAACCTTATCCTCGGCAACACCGAGAAGAAAGACATCGTCGGCTTCATCGAGGGGCTGAAGGACGAGCCGCAGGCGGTGGTGAGCGACATATCGAAGGAAAGGTCGAAAGAGAGAACCCCGCTGGAGAGCTTCGCAGAGCACACCCGCGCCTTTTTGCAGGTGCAAAACGGCTGCGACGCCCGTTGCGCCTACTGCATCGTCCCTTATGCGCGCGGCGCCTCGCGCAGCGTCGCCCCGCCGGAAGCGCTCGAGGGCATGGCCGCGTTTGCGGCGAAAGGTTTCCGGGAGATCGTGCTGACCGGGATCCATCTCGGCGCCTATGGCCTCGACCTCGAGCCGCCGACCGACCTTTTGGGCCTTATGAAGCTCGCCGAAGAGCAGGGAGTAGTGCAGAGGCTGCGGGTGGGCTCGGTGGAGCCGACCGAGGTTCCCGCCGAAATGATCGAGTTCATGTCCGTTTCGAAAATCGTCTGCCCGCACCTGCACCTGCCGCTGCAAAGCGGTTCCGACGGGGTGCTGGCCCGGATGAACCGCGGCTACGATACGAAGCTTTTCCGCAGTGTCGTCGACGCGCTGGCCGCGGCCATCCCGGACGTATGCATAGGCTCCGACGTTATAGCCGGCTTCCCCGGCGAGACGGACCAGGAGTTCGCCGAGACCTTCGCGTTCATCGAGTCGCTCCCCCTCGCCTACCTCCATGTCTTCCCCTTCTCGCAGCGTCCCGGCACTCCCGCAGCCACCATGGCCGCCCAGGTGCAGCCGAAGGTGATCAAGGAGCGCGCCGAGGCACTGAGGCTTCTCTCCGAGCGTAAGAAAGCCGAGTATGCCGCGAGGTTCGTGGGGCGCGAACTACAGGTACTGGTGCAAAAAGACGATGGTGGGCGCAAGGGACTTGCCAGGAACTACCTGACCGTGCAGATCGATGGAAGCGAGGAAATGGTGAACCGTGAGGTGAACGTAGAGATCACCGGAACCAAAGGCGGGGAACTGACAGGCAGGATAAAAGCGTAAAACCGACGCAAAGACAAAAGCTAAACCTATTCAAACAGGGATGAAGGGAATAAACGGGATAAAGGCGTAAAAATTTTGCCTTGGTTTTATCCCTTTTATCCCCTTCATCCCTGTTAAATAAGTCTTTGTCCTGGTTTTCTTGGCGTCTTTGCGTGACAGGGGTTAGTGGTGTGCCTGGATGAACTCCGCCACGCGCTGCACGTCACCGGTATCCCGGAACTCCCGGTAACCGTCGATGCCATCCTCGTCGAGCCCGCGGTAATAGCGCGGACGTTTCGTCTTAAGCCCGGCAAGGAGTTTCGCCGTGGCGTAATCCTCACTCTCCACGTCCCGCCCGGCAAACTTGAGCTGCAACACGATGCTGTAGCCAAGCTGGAACAGCCTCTTCAACTCCTCCTCGACCAGGATGCGCGCCGCAACCTCCTCGTCACCGTCGGCGATTTTCTCCAGCGCGATGTTCAGGTAGCCGCACACCCGGTGCATCACTGCGAGCATCGACTCCGGCTCGTGGAACGCCTCTCCTTCCGCGACGAGCGCACTGTTCACGAGATAATTCAGCTCCTGGTACACGATCTCCGAGCCGGCACGGTTCAGAGCGCGGGCGAAAAGCGTCCCCTCGTCTGCAGCAATCGGAATCAGGTGCCCCCCCTCCCCTGCCGAGACAAGCTGCTTCCCTCCCTCCAGCTGGAAATGATCGGGATGCACACGGGCGTAGATCGATAGCGCCTCGTCAAGCGGCGGAAAACCCAGGTCCTGCAGCCTTCCGGTGCGGAAACGCTGGCACTGCTCCTCAAGCTCCAGGTCGATGTCCCCTTTCACCCCCTCCATGAGCGCCGTATAGAGCGGGTTATCGAGCTTGATCAGCATGGAGAGAAACGAGCCGACCAGCTGGCTGTGCTGCGGGTTCTTGAAGGTCACCATGAAGACGCCATCGAAGGTGTGATCATAGTCCCCCAGACGCTCCTCATCGTTACCCTGGTCGCCGATGCCGCCTCCCACCACGATTTCACGGCTCAGCAGGAGCTGCAAAAGCTCGAAGTCCAGGTGCTTCAGCAATTCGTGGACGCGGGGCTCCCCCCCTTCCATGAAATAGGTAAGCCAGTGGCAGGCGCGATCCGCCGAGAAAGTCCAGCCATCCCAGAGTTCCATATCGAGGATGAAGACGCACTGCTGGGCCGAAGCAAGACGCAGGAGTTCCACCGCGTCGACCTCGCCCACCTCCTTTATGAGCCAGAAGAACTCCTGCGACTCCAAAGAGGCGGCGAGCCTTCTCGCATCCGGGTCGGCGAGGATAAGGTCCATCTTTTCCTTGCCGGTGCGGGTTTTCAGGTACTGGGTTTTCTGCTGAAGGGGAAGCGCTTGAAAATCAGCTTCCGTGAGTCTGACTGCTACTGCGTTTTTCTTATCTGCCATTTCCAAAACAACTCCTATTTTTTAATCAAACCAGAGACACCTGCCAATACACCTCATGCCCGTTCGCTGCGCTCACTCAAGACGCAAAGTCGCAAAGTGAAGCAAAGCAAAAACACAGGCTTATTTAACAGGGATGAATGGGATGAACGGGATAAAAGCAAATCAAAAGCTTTGAATCTTGTCTTGGTTCTATCCCTTTTATCCCCTTCATCCCTGTTTGAATCGGTTCAAAGAATTCCCTTACGCATCGCCTTCTTGTAGCCGCAGCTTCTGTGCAGCCACTTCAACTCTTTAACGAGTTCCGGAGTCAACTGCACGCACTCTGGAAAGACCTTGAAGCGCTTCTTGTAGATCTTGCAGCGCCTGGTCGTTATATCCAGATAGCGGCAGGGAGTCGAGGTGAACAGTATCCTGCCGTCCTCGTCCTCAATCTTTTCGAAGCAGCAAAGCCCGCACTGCTCGCACAGTGCTTCCCACTGCGCCTGGTCCAACTCATTCGCCGACATGTTACCTTCCCTTCCTTTCATCATGCAAAGACGCAAAGAAACCAAAGACTATTTAACAGGGATGAAGGGATTCATCCCTGTTCGAATCGGTTTTGTGTGGTTATTCCTCGCCCGCCCCGAGCGGGACCACAAGGGAATTACCCTTGCTGTTGGAGAAACGGACACTGTCTTCGTAGATCTGCTCGATCTTGTATCCCTCCACCACGGCACCCGGGCGCAGGGCTCGCCCGTTCACCATGGCGAAACTCGCCTCGCTGCTGTTTTGCCACGCGATCCCAGACACGCGGATCGCCGGGCGCGATTTCTGCGGGGCAGGCTCCGGCACAGCGGCAGATGCCGCCGCTTCTACGGGCGCCGGCTGGAGAGCGGCATTCGAGAGCAGACGAGCCTTTTGTACAAGCTGTCCCCCCTTCCCTGCCGCTTGCTGTTTCATAGCGGCCGGAGCTGCCGCCACTTTCGCAGCGGTCCGGACCGGCTTTGCGGTTAGGGCCGGGACAGTGGACTGCACGACCGGCTTGGCCGAAGTCTTTGCGACGGGCTGCGCAGGTGTTGTGGCAACCTTGGCGACCGGTGTGGCGACCGGTTGTGCTGCGGGTGCCATGACCTGCTGTTGCACCTGCTCCAACGGTTGCGACTTTTCGACGACGGGCTGCTGCACAGCCGTAGCAGGAGCTTGCGCAACGGCAGGAGGTGCCGGTTTGACCGCGACCGGAGTCGGACGCGCAAAGCCCCCCATCAAGGCATAGGTGACAAGAGCGGCAACGGATGCACCGCCAAGCGTCCAGACAGGAAGAAGCCAGGCGGGGCGCCGCTCCCGTCCCCTGCCAATGCCGCCGCTAGCCGAACGTCTCGGTCTTTGCGACTCATCGACCTTCTCTAGTGCCTTCAAAATAGAGCTCATAAACTCCTCAGAATAAAAACAAAGGCTTATTTAACAGGAATAAATGGGATTAACCGGATAAAAGCAGGACCAATCACTGTCACGCAAAGACGCAAAGTCGCAAAGGGAACCAAACAAAGAGCAAAAACGTTTAACAGGGATGAAGGGGATGAACAAAACGTTTTACCACCTTCATCCCTGCTTGAATGGGTTTCTTTGCCGCGCAAGACCGCCGAAGACGCGACGCAACACGTTTGATGTAGTGCCGTATGGGGAGAAACCACCCACCTCGGAAACGGCCTGGGCCGCCATCTTGCCGGTGATGGTCCGTGCCTCCTCGGTGAAACCGATCAGCAGGGCCCGGTCACAGACTACGTTCACCAGCCTCGGCACCCCACCGGAGAACCGATAGATACGTTTCATGGCAGCCTTGGAGAACTCCGCGGCGCGGTAGCACCCGGCGAGCTCCATGCGGTGGTCGATGTAGCGCTGCGTGCTCTCGAAATCCATGGGAAGCAGGTGATAGCGCACGGTAACGCGCTGGTTCAACTGACGCAGCTCCTTCCTCGCCAGGACCGACAAAAGCTCCGGCTGACCGGAGAGAACGATCTGGATCAGCTTGTCGGTCTCCGTCTCGAGGTTCGAGATGAGGCGGATCTGCTCCAGCACCTCGGCAGGGAGGTTCTGCGCCTCGTCCATAACCAGCACGACGCTGCGCCCCGCCTCTTTCTGCTCCAACAGAAAGGCGTTCAACACCTGCAGCAGTTCCACCCGGCTCTTCGATTCCCAGACAAGCCCGAATTCGCGGTTCACGCTCTGCAAAAGCTCGAGATCAGAAAGGCAGGGATTGAAGATGAGGGCGGTGCGGTGCCCTTCCTGATCGAGTTTGCCCAGGAAAGTGCGCAAAAGCGTCGTCTTGCCGGTACCGACCTCGCCGGTCAATTCCACGAAACCCGCGCGGTGGTCGACGGCGTAGATCAGGTGCGCGTACGCCTCCCGGTGCTGTTCGCTCATGAAGAGAAAGCGGGGGTTGGGAGTGAGGGTGAACGGGCTCTCCCTGAAGCCGTAAAATTCGCAGTACATCGCAGGCATGCGGGGGTTATCCCTCTCTCTCCATTACATGATAGTCGCCATGGTGCGCCTCGGTATCGGCCCTGTGGGCCGAGAGATCCGCCGCAATCGCATCAACCTTCTCTTCAAGGCTATCGATCTTGCCTTCTAGGGTATCTCCCCTTTTACCCAGAGCGTCGATCTTCAGATCGATCAGATCGAAACGTTCATCGTTTTTGCGGCTGAGTTCACTGATTTCGTTGCGGAGAATCTCGTGGCCTTCCAGCACGAGGTTGAACTTGCTGTTGATGTCTTCCAGCAGCACCTCAAGGTTTTCTTTTTTCATGGAGGCCTCGCGTGAGTCGGAAGAAATGTCGGGAAATTCAACAGGAGAGACTATGCCACAGCGCAGCCGTCAACACAAGCGAAGAGCGTCCTCCCCTCCAGCCTCCCCTCCAGGGGAAGCTAGGGCTGAGAAAGTGAAAGCAGACAGTATGATGTGGGATCAGTAGCGGTAGGTGAGCTCGGCGCGGAGAAGCTGGTTCATCTGCGTGTCGCCGGCACGCAGCTCGTAGTTGTGGACCCATTCCTGACCGTAAAGAAGCAGGGCGCTCCACTCCTTGAAGACGGGGAAAGTCCAGGACGCGCGCAGGGCGTTCTTGCGCTCGATAGCCTGCATTACACCGCCCGCGTCGTACTTCCCCGTCTCGTCGACAGTGACGCGGCCATAGTCGCCGCGCCGGGTGTGGAAAGCCTCCAGGGCGAGGTTGTTGCGCACGGAAAACCAGTGGCTGTAGCGCAGGAAGAAATCCTGGGTGGCGCCGCCCTGGGAGTGGCCTAGCGGCAGCCCGTGATACAGGTATCCCTCTGGGAAAGTGCCGTTGGTGTAAAGGATGCGGTTGCCGCGAAAGTACTCGAAGCGCAGGTCATCCCGGCCGCTGTCGGTGAGCATCGGGATGTAGAAGCCGGCGACGTAGCTCTCCACGATGGGCCAGAAGGCCGCGGCGTCTTCACCGGACAGCTCGCCGTACAACTCCGTGTTGCGCAGCCAGGGGAGTCTCAGCCGCAGATCGAACCCGGCGATGGAATTGGAATTGTCCTCGCTCGTCCCCCCCACAAGGCCACGCACGATATCCCCGAAGCCGTTGTCGACCCCGGGGCCGCCCGCCTGCCGTCCGAGGTTTATCCCGAACTCGAAGTTTTCGAGCGGTTTCATGGCGAGTTTCCCCGCGAAGAAGTACGGCTCGCGCTCCTTTCCGTCGGTGACCGTTTTCTCGAGCCGCGACAACACGAGGGAGTACTTGAGGTCCCAGAGGTATTTACTCTTCACCAGTTCGGGACTGGAGAGTTTCACCTGGTCGAGGTTTCTGGGGTTGTTGGTCAGCGTGACGGCGCCGCGGTAGCCGGGACCGAGCCAGTTCTCATCGCGCCCAACCTCCAGTTCCAGCCCCTTGCCGCCGATTTTCACGTAGCCGCGGTTCAGGCGCACCCTCGCCTCATCGTCCGCCTCCGACCAAAGAAGCTGCGGCTCAACGAGCGCGCTGCCAAGGGCACCGAAGTAGAGCTCCCCGCTCCCCCGTAAGTCCAGGCTGGTCCCGCTTTTGTAGACCACGCCGTCATTGTTTTCGAAAAGCGGCGTCCCCTCGCTGCCCCGCTGCTGTACCGGCGAGGGATAGGGGTTCGAGGGACGCAGGCCGCCGCCGATGCCGAAGACGCCGTCGTCGCCCGGGTCATGCACGGCACGGGAATAGCTTCTCGGTGCTCCTTCGAGGTAGACGTAGCGGAGCCTAGCCGTTGTGAGCGGGTCGTAGTCGAAGGCAGGAGCCGCCTCCTCGCGGCCGTAGTAAGTCAGTTCGCGGGGCAAAAGCTCCTTGAGGCGGGAGATCAGTTCGGTGGCGAGCGGCGAGGTAGCGCCGGTAGCCGTTTTCTCCTCGGCCTCCCGGACCAGGCGTGCCGCTTCCGCACGCGAGAAGGGGCGGATCCCCTTCACGTCCGAAGAGACCAAGCCGAAGCCGGAGAGTTTCTCGAGGTAGAGATAGATGGGACTGTCCAGAGGTATATTCGGGGACGACAGCGCAAAAGCAAACCCCGGATAAAGGACAGCAACGAGCAATGCCACAACGATATTGGATAATCTCATTCAAAAATCTCTTTTAACAGGGATGAAGGGGATGAACAGGATAAAGGCTATAACAAAAAGGCTTTCAGGTTTAACCCAAACCTGGTTTCTGGTTATAAAGGTTTTATCCCCTTTATCCCCTTCATCCCTGTTTGAATGGTTTTGAAACATGAAACCGGATAACGTCAGCCTGTGAGTCTATTGCCTAGCCTTCTGTATTCGAGCTTGGGACTGCCGAAGTTGACCAACAACCCTACTTCGATGCCGGTCGCTTTTAAATAGTTCAGTACTTGGGCAATGTGTTCAGGAGCTAAAGCCTTCACGGCTTTCAACTCCAACAGCACCGTCCCTTCAACAACAATATCTGCGTAAAAATCCCCGACAACGGTATTGCGATAAACAACCTTCAAAGGAACTTGTGAGTCTGCTTGCAATCCAACATCCGTAAGAGCTACTAGTAGAGCCTTTTCGTACACAGATTCGAGGAAGCCGCTACCGAGTTCATTGCTGACTTCAAAACAAGCGCCTAGAACCTTACCGGTCAAGTCGTCATGGATCAAGAGGACCTCCGCCACCAACACAGGTTAAAAAATCACCAATGTTTATAACAGATCCTCAAGTACTTTCACCTACCGACCTAAATCGTTTAACAGGGATGAAGGGGATGAACAGGATAAAGGCTCACATCTAAGGCTTTATGGTTTAACCCAAGGCTTGTGGTTCTTGGTTTATCCCCTTTATCCCCTTTATCCCTGTTTGAATCGATTTTGAGAACTGAAGCCGTCAACAGGGATGAAGGAGATGAATAGGATAAAGGCTCAAAAAAAGGCGCCTTATGGTTTAACCCCAGGCTTGTGATTTTTGGTTCTATCCCCTTTATCCCCTTCATCCCTGTTTGAATCGGTTTTTGTTATGCTGCCGTTTCCTCGCGCAGGTTGCGGACAAGGGCAAGCTTTTGCGGCGGGAAAAGGTCGGGCCTGACCCTCTGGAAGGCAAAGGGGGGCGCGGCCTCGAAATGATACCGCGGCACGAACTCGGGAACGACACGCCTAAGCGTACGCAAAACGGCATCGAGCTCATGACTTCTCGCAAACCCGAAGAGCTCCTCCAGATCTGCACTCACCTGCTTAAGATCGGTCTCCACCGGCGCCATGACCCGGATCTTCTTGTGACTGGTCGGCTTGATCCCCTCCCCGTCAATAAGCAGTTCCTCGAAAAGCTTCTCGCCGGGCTTCAAACCGGTGAACCGAATGTCGATTTCCTTGTACGGGATGAAACCGGAAAGACGGATCAGCTCCTCGGCAAGGGAAAGGATGCGTACCGGCTCTCCCATGTCGAGCACGAAGATCTCGCCGCCATGGCCGATGCACCCCGCCTGCATCACCAACTGCGACGCCTCCGGTATGGTCATGAAGTAGCGAACCACATCCTTGTCGGTGACCGTTACCGGCCCCCCTTTCCTGATCTGCTCTTTGAAGAGGGGGATGACGCTGCCGTTACTCCCGAGCACGTTGCCGAAACGTACCGTCGTGAACTTCGTCTGGCTCTTCGATGCGAGCGCCTGCACGTAGATCTCGGCGCTTCGCTTGGTGGCGCCCATCACGTTGGTCGGGTTAACCGCCTTGTCGGTGGAGACCATCACGAAGTTGCGTACCTTGAACTTATGAGCCGCATCGGCGACGATCCTCGACCCCATGACGTTGTTCAGCACCGCCTCGGCCGGGTTGTATTCCATCATGGCGACATGCTTATAAGCGGCAGCATGGAAGACGACCTCGGGCCCGAACTCGTCGAACACCGCCTCGACGCGGTCCTGGTTCTTCACGTCACCGACCATCGGGATGATGCGCAGATCCGGGAAACTCTCGGCGAGCTCCTTCTCTATATAGAATAGAGGGGTCTCGGCGTGGTCGAAAAGCACAAGCTTGGCCGGCTTGAACCGGGCTACCTGCCGACAGATCTCGCTTCCGATACTGCCCGCCGCACCGGTCACCAGCACCCTCTTGTCGGTCAGGTAGTTGCGGATGGCGGACTGGTCGAGCACCACTGGGTCGCGTCCAAGTAAATCCTCGATCTCCACATCTTTTATGTGGCTCATGGAGACGTCGCCGTCGATCATCTCGGTGATGCCGGGAAGCGTCTTGAAACGCGCCTTGCTCTTCTCGCAGTTCGCGATGACACAACGCATGAGGTCCTTGTCGCCTGAGGGGATAGCGAAGATCACTTCTTCGATGTTGTGCTTACGCACCAGGCCACTGAGCCGGCTAGTCCCCCCAAGGACCCTGACCCCGGCAAGCCGCATACCCACCTTTCGAGGGTCGTCATCCACGAAGCCCAGCACGTTGTATGCGGTCTCCGGCTGCTTGCGGATCTCCTTAAGAAGGAGGTTCCCCGCCTCTCCCGCCCCGACGATAAGCGTCCTCTTCCCCTTGCAAAGCCCGGGTATGATCTTCGTCTCGCGGTAAATCCTCCACACCAGTCGGCTCGCGGCGATGAGTGCGAAGAGCAGGAACCAGTCCAGGAAGTAGATGGAGCGTGGCATCCCGAAAGGGCCTTTTATATAGACGAGGGTGAGGGCTGAAACGGCGGAAGAAAGGGAGACGATCTTGAAGATCTCGTAGGCGTCCTGCAGCGAGGCGTAGCGCCAGATGCTGCGGTAGACCCCGGAGGCAATGAACATGGCGGGCTTCACCGCCATCGCTACAACAAGGCCGGCTTTGAGGTTTTCCAGCTGGTTCGGCCGGATTTGAAAATCGAATCTAAGGAGAAACGAAAGAAAGAAAGCGGCAGCAATAAGCACCACATCGAGGAAAAACACCAGGACCCGTCTGGCGTGTATCATGACCCCTCCTACAAGCGCCACCCGGTAGGGCCCGAGCGGTGCGACATAAGAACAACAGCAGGTAAGAGTATCACAATTTTTTAAGGAAGGAAACGCTAACAATACAGAAAATGCGATGCGTCATGCCATCCTTATTCTCACCTGATCGACATATACTCTTCGGCAAAATGCCCGGCGAGGCACAGGAGAATAAAATTATATTCTCCCAAGAAACCTCATTGACAGCGGAATGGTGCGATGGTAATTTTCTAAGCGATTTCTAATTCAACACAAACAGGAGCTGCTTATGGACAACATCACGCAACTCAGCAGTGCGGAAGCGATTCCCAAAACGGCTGCCGTAGTGGTCGCCATGACAAAAGACCCAAGCCTGTATGCGCTAGTGGAATCCTGCTTTCCGAAGCAGCAAGAACTCCAGGAAATCGTCGAAGAGCACAAGGCGGCATTCAGCGCCGCAGCCGACGGGAACCCGGAGAAAGCGAAACAGCTGAAGGCCATCCGGCAGAAGCTGGACCGCAAGTTCAGTGTCTTCTTCACCGTGCTGCGGCTTGCGGCAATTGAACACCCCGACCTGCTGGAGAGGTTCGGAGTCCCACCCGAGAAGGTGAGAAGGTCCAACACCACTATTCTTCTTACCAGTCCGGGGAACCTGCGGGTGATCCATGGGAAAGAATCGGGGGAGTTGGTGCTCAGGGTGGAGCCGGTTAAGGGAGCGAAGAGCTACGACATCTCATGCTGCATCGGCGACCCGTCCATCGAGGCAAACTGGAAGCATTGCGGCGTGGGAACAAAGGCGTCGCATCTTCTGGTGAGTGGACTAGTACCAGGTACGCTCTACTGGTTAAGGGTAAGGGCGATAGGTCCCAATGGCCAGGGTCCGTGGTCGCAGTTCGTTTCGCTCATGTGCATCTAATATCCGCGCAGAAGGTCCCCGCAGTTCGAACGCCTGCGGGGACTTTTTTTGCCACTCGCGTCCGTCCCCCAAAGAACGAAGCGCTCAAAACCAGCAGAAGCTAAAAGATTTCCTACCTTTTCATCCCCTTCATCCCTGGCAATCAACGCCTTTCTTGGCGCCTTAGCGTCTTCGCCCGGCATTTTAGTCGACTTCCCCGAAAGTTGTCAGATTTCACCTCAAAGTTGAAAGATTTGGGGCAAAATATTGCAACTTTTCCCAAAACTTGAAACATTTGGGGCAAAACTTGTCAGATTTGCTCGCAAACTTGAAACATTTCGGGCCAAATCTGTCAACTTTTTCAAAAACTTGAAACATTTTGGGTGAAATCTATCAACTTTTGCGAAAACTTGAAACATTTCACCCGAAATCTTTCAAATCAGACCGGAAGTCATCCGATCGCAGCGGCCATTACCCTTGTTACGGCTGCCACGGTATCCAACATGTCCTGTTCGGTGAGGGTAGGATGGACCAAGAACATGAGGCTGGTTTCTCCCAGCTTTTTCGCCACGGGGAAACGCGTCACCGGTCTCAAGCCATCGAAGGCTTTCTCAAGATAGATCTCACTGCAACTGCCGCTGAAGCAGGGAATCCCTTCGGCGGCGACAGCGTTCATGATTCTATCGCGGTCCCATCCTTCCGCCAGACGTTCCGGCTCAACGAAGACGTAGTACTTGTAGCAGGCGTGGCCGATCTCGGGCGGCGGAACCGTCACCCTGAGCCCCGCGAGGTTGCGGAAGCCTTTGGTGAGGATCTCCGCGTTCCTTCTCCTGACCTTGGTCCACTCCGGCAGTCTAGCGAGCTGGATCCTGCCTATGGCCGACTGCATTTCGGTGAGGCGCCAATTGGTGCCGAAGGATTCGTGCAGCCAACGGAAACCCGGCGGGTGCTGACGGTTGTAAACCGCGTCATAGCTCTTGCCGTGATCCTTGAACTCCCAGGCGCGACGCCAGATATCCTCGTCATTCGTGGTGAGCATCCCCCCCTCCCCACCGGTGGTCATGATCTTGTCCTGGCAGAAGGAGAACGCGGCAACGTCGCCCAAGGAACCGACGGGGCGCCCCTTGTATGTTGCACCGTGGCACTGCGCGCAGTCTTCGATGACCTTGAGTCCATGCTCGCGCGCCAGTTCCAGTATCGGATCCATATCGCAGGGCCACCCCGCGAGGTGTACTGCGATAATCGCCTTCGTCCTTGCGGTTATACGCGGACGGATGGTCTCGGCGGTGATGTTTTGGGTCACGGGGTCAACATCGGCGAGGACCGGAGTCGCCCCCCGCATGACGATGCAACTGGCGGATGCTATGAAGGTCCGACTGGTCGTTATCACCTCGTCCCCGGGGCCGATCCCAAGGGCGTACAATGCGAGCTCCAGGGCCACTGTTCCGTTAGCCAGCACGATGGCATAATTCACATCGCAGTGTTCAGCAAATTCCTTCTCGAAAAGACGCCCTTCGGTACCGGTCCAGTAGTTCACCTTATTTGACAAAAGGACTTTTTGAATTGCTTGAGCCTCTTCATTTGTAAAGCTAGGCCATGGTGCCAGTGTTTCTGCCATGCAAGTTCCTTTTTTGTCATTTGATCGCGCAGTGCTTTTTAGAATAGGTCAATTCACCGTGGTAATTCCTATATCATGCCCAGCGAACTAACGTCGCCCCCCAAGAGTACCCGACACCAAACCCGACGAGCATCACAAGGTCGCCGGATTTTAGCTTTCCCTCCAGTTGTGCATCCTTTAGAGCAATCGGAATTGTAGAAGATACTGTATTGCCATAATTTTTAAAAGACATGAAGAACTTCTCTTCTTGAATCTTCAGTTTCCTGCGTAGATGTTCAAGCATAAACTTATTTGCTTGGTGAAAGACAAAAAGGTCTACATCTTCCATTGTTTTGCCTGCAGCCACGAGTGTTTCTTTTACGGATTTAGGAATGGAAAGAAGTGTAAAAGTGAATATTTCGGACCCGTTCATATAGAGATTATCTTGGGACCGCAGATTACCGTTCTCATCTTCAACAACACAAGCCGAGTCACTTGTTCTTTGGGCACGAAAGCCCCCAGTAGGAACAATAAGGTTATTGGCCCCACCGCCATCTGTGCCATAAACGAAAGGACCTAGGAGATTTTCGGCAACATCTTTGTTCTGTATAAGAGTTGCAGCGGCGGCATCGCCAAAAAGCGTGCGGACACTTTTATCGCCTGGATGAATATGCTTGCTATACGTTTCAGCAGTAATAAGTAATATTGATCGAGCTTGCCCGGTCTCAATTAGCCCCTTAGCAAGACCAAGTCCATAAACAAACCCTGAGCATCCTAAATTGAAATCGATCGCACCACACGTTTTAGGCAGGCCTAAGCGGTCTTGCATAACGCAGGCAGTAGTGGGAAGGAAAAAATCGGGGCTTTGAGTGCAGAACAAGAGATAATCGATATCTTCCCGGGCGCATACTGCGGTGGCAAAAAGTCTCTCGGCTGCACGGACACCGATATCAGAGGCACATTCATCAATAGCTGCAATGCCTCTACTTATGATACCAGTCTTTTCCTCAATCTTTTCTACTGACCACTCAGGAAATTCGGCCGCGAACATCTCGTTTGTCAACGAGCCTTCAGGAAGTTCATATTCTATTGCCCTAATAAATGCGCCCATCCCTTCCTCCAAGAACACCGATTGGGATTAGAATCCTGACATTTGCCGAGCTGGAACGCCGAAGACAGTTGTCCCGGGTTTAACTTTTTTAACTACGACGCTGCCGGCGCCAACAGTAGCATAGTCACCAACTTTCATTTTAGGAAGCACCACAGCATGGCTACCAAGGAAAACGCCAATTCCTACTTGTGCAAAACCAGTTATATCGACATGACCGCTCAAGGTACTACCTTCTCCAACAATAGCATCATGGCCCACAGATGCTTTCACATTCAGCGTCACAAAATCATGTATTTTCACATCGGCTGTCAGAACAGATCCAGGACACATTATGCATCCTTCTCCTAGAGTACATCTATTCCCAATCACAGCAGAAGGATGAACTAAAGTAATGAACTCCGCGCCACGTTCTTTAAGAGTTTTACAAATCCGCAGTTTTGTCTTCGGATCTCCTATAGCGCAAACAAATCGATCTCCCTCAATCGGTTGATAAGATAACGGATCTGCAAATATGGGAACCTTGCATTCATAGTCAGAAAGAGCAGCCGGATTAGCATCAAGAAACCCACCTATCTCCCAATTTCGTTGTTCTCTAGGTACATCCTGCGCCCAGGCGAGAATCTCTCGGCCAAAGCCGCCGGCTCCAATGATCAGCAAACGGTGCATAATATCCTTTCAATGTGCGGTATACCCGCCGTCCACAACAAGAGTGGTCCCAGTAATCCACCTGCCAGTATCAGCAAGCAGAAACGCGATGGAATTCGCTACGTCTCGGGGAGTCCCAATACCAAGTGGGTGCATTCTTACAATTGACTCTACCTGTTCATCAGACAGAGTACTTTGCAATTTATCGGCCATTTCAGTATGAACATGTGCTGGTGCAACACAGTTAACGCGTATGTTTTCACGCGCCAACTCTAAAGCCAGGGATTTTACAAGAGATACAAGAGCGCCCTTGCTTGCTGAGTATGCAGAAATACCAGGCTGGCCAACTAATCCCATTACTGACGACAACAAAACAACACTACCAGGATTGGTGCAAACTCCTTTCTGCCTAAACCCCTTGATCAGCCCAAAAGAAGCAGTGACGTTGATCGTCATGACATCCTGGATATTTGAATTACTCAAAGTGCGGAGAGGCTTCGTGATTTGAACACCAGCGCTATGCACCAAACCACTTAATGGTCCACAAGAAGAAGAAACATTCTTCATCCATTCTGGGATTTTATCTACGTCAAGCAGGTCGCATACAAGAATTTCATGTGAGCTTCCGTCTAACATAGAAAGTGTTTGTTCCAATCGATCTCGGTCCCTTGCTACTAGAACCAACCGTGCGCCAAGTTGGCTCAGCAGAACAGCTGTTTCTCTCCCGATACCTGATGAGGCTCCAGTAACAAGTATTGTACGATCAGACAGTTGTAATGGATTTATCACTTAACCTCCCGACACGATTATTTCGCGGCATTTTCAGGCACTACCACAATATCAGGGATAACCATCGGACCACAGGTGAGAGTGACAGCTCCCCAAGAATACCCTACTCCAAAACCTGCCAAAAGAAGATGCAAGGGGGCTACTCGCAGTTTTGCTGAAAGAGAATCAGTGATGGCAAGCGGTATAGATGCAGAACTCGTGTTCCCGTAATTTTCCAGAGATAAAATGACCTTGTCATCAGGTATCTTCAAACGTTTAGCGATATGGTTCAACATGAATTTATTCGCCTGGTGCATGACGGCGGCATCTATCGCATTGAAGTCCGTAACTAAAGACTTGACCATTGCAGGAACTTCTTTAAGAGTAAAGGAGAAAATTTCGGCACCATTCATGTACAGGTTTTCGTCGCTGCGAAAATTTCCTCCCTCACGCTCTATTGGTAGGCATGTGGCCTCTGAATGCGGCTTACGAAAGGCGCCAGCTGGCACTATCAGGTTTTGCTGACCGGATCCATCCGTTCCTAACGAGAAACTCATAGGAGCAGCATTGGCATCATGTTCCAGAAGAGTTGCCGTTCCCGCATCCCCAAAAAGAAGAGCAACTGAGCGGTCGGTAGGCGAAGCGATGCGAGTAATTGTATCACCAGTAAGAAGAAGGACACGCTTAGCACTACCCGATGCAATAAGGGATGATGAAAGCCATAGTCCATAGACATAGCCAGAGCATCCGAGATTGACATCAAAGGCCATACAATTCTTCCCCAGCCCCAGACGGCCATGCAAGGAACAACTCGTAGCTGGCAGTACGTAATCGGGTGTTTGCGAAATAAAAATCAGTACATCAATTGAGCTTTTATCAATATTAGTTTCTGCAATCAATTTTTCGGCAGCAGCAAAACATAGATCTGAAGTGCACAGATTACCAGTGACAACGTGTCTTTGTAGGACTCCGGTATTATCGCTTATTTTCGAAATGTCAGAATTAGGGAAGACAGTAGCGTCATCCTTAACGTTTCGTATGCATTCCGGGACCGCACTTGAGATTCCAACAAGACGAACCCCATCTATGATTTTTGGTGTCATGATATCCTCAATAAATCAGGAAATTTTGTCGCCAAGTAATGCAATCAAGTCACTCACGTTTTTAGACTCAGCCAAACCTGACGCGGACAAGGTTACATCAAACATCTCATCAACCATCGCAATGAAAGCCATTACGGCGAGTGAATCCCAGCCATCGAGATCAGACAAAGCTTCGTCACCTTTGATCGAACCAGATTCTACATCAAGCACCTCTTCCAACTCTTTTAAAAAGTCTTGTCTAGTCATCTCATTCTCCTTTTGAGTATTTTATTTTGCACCCTTAAATTCTTCCATTGTAGCTTGTCCTTGTTGATTTATGCCTTCTCTTCTGAAAACTTTGTAAAACGTCATGTACAGTATCTTCATATCGAGCCAGAAAGATTGATGATCGACATACCATACGTCCATCGCGAACTTGTCTTCCCAACTAAGTGAGTTCCGACCATTTACCTGAGCCCATCCTGTGATTCCAGGCTTTACGTCATGGCGGCGCGCCTGCTCAGGTGAATAACGTTCCAAATACTGAGTCAAAAGCGGGCGCGGGCCGACTAGACTCAGGTCCCCCATCAGCACGTTCAAAAGTTGCGGGAGTTCGTCGATGCTCATCTTTCGTAGGAATTTACCGAAGGTAGTAAGGCGATCCTCGTCGGGCAAGAGATTTCCCTCAGCATCGCGCTGGTTCGTCATCGTACGGAACTTGATAACGTAAAAAGGCTTAGCCCGGAAACCTGGGCGTTGCTGCATGAAGAACACCGGCGCTCCCAGTTTTATCCGAACAAGGGCTATAAAAACCAACAGCACCGGGCTGAGAAGCGCCAAACCAAAGAGTGCGACGATGAGATCAAAGATGCGTTTCAGCATTGAGATTCCGCTCCTGCAACTGCCACAAACAGTTCCTCGAACTTTTGGGTTCCTACCGACAGAGCCATTTCCTTCTGGTAAAATTCTGCCCCATTTCTCCCCATCTTTTTGAGTTGCTCCTTGTCCATCGAGACCAGTTGCTCCACCGCGTCTGCGATGCTTTGGGCGTTGTCCGGTAGACAATTGATCCCACCTCCCGCCCTCTCAACGAGGTCTGCAGCGTCACCCCGCACCGCCATTATGATAGGCCTGCCGATGGCCAGGTAGGCCTGAGTTTTGGAGGGGAGCGTGATCGCGAAAAGTGGGTCATCTTTTAGGTGGACCAACAGGGCGTCCGCACGGGAAAGCAGGCTCCCAATCTCAGATACCGGCCTGCGGGGAAGGAACAGAACGTTGTCAAGCCCCATCCGCTCCTTTTCCCTTTTCAAATGCTCGACCTGAATACCTCCACCAACCATGACAAATTGAACCTTGGGCAGGCGTTCTTTGAGGATTTGCGCCGCCTCGAGAACGGCATCGAGAGCTTGTGCCTTCCCCATAGTGCCGGCGAATATCACATTGAAATAACCGTCTAGTGAAGGTTCTTCATACCCGGCCACGGTCGGGACAATCTTGGCCTCATCACACCAGTTGTAAATGAGGGCAAGCTTCCCGGCTGGCACACCGCGTTCTAACAGCCTCCGTCTGAATCCTGGTGACAGTACGACCACTTTACTGGCCATTCGATACGTCAGATGACAGAAGAGATCAACGCAGGCCAGTATGCAGCGGCTGTTGACCATTCCTGTCGAGGCAAGTGTATCCGGCCAAAGATCTTGAATATCGTAGACGAAAGGGATACCCCGCACCCCCCTAAGCACCATGGCCGGGAGCGCCACCGTCGCAGGCGGGTGATAGACATAAGCGACATCCGCCTTGCGCACCACCAAGGGCCCTATAATAGCCGCGGAAAAGGCAAAGCTCGCGTAATTCAGGATTCGTCTAAGAGCGGAGCCATCATGGCTGGGATACAGTGGGACCCGAATTATTGATATGCCGTCTACAACCTCTCGTTGCAGGAAGCGAACCCGGTACCCAGGGTAAAGTTTGCCTCCCGGGTAATTGGGAAATCCCGTCAGCACCTCAACGTCGTGCCCCAGACGGACCAGCTCCCTCGCAAAGACCATTCCCTTGAAAGTAGGTTCAGGGTCGAACCACTGACTGAGGATAAGGATGCGCATCTAGTATTTCTTCCAAACAGTACGATTTACGTAATCCGTATAACTGATAAGGATGCGCAGCACCTTGTCGGAAACGTTCGGCATCGAGTAATCGGCAACCGGCCGAAGAAGTCTCATATCCCCGCGCGCCTGGTCAGCCAGCACCGCAAGCCCTTGGTGCACCCGCTCAACTTCGAGCCCGGTCATCATGACGCTTGCTTCCTCCATTCCTTCAGGACGCTCGTGCGCCTCTCTTAGGTTAAGGGCAGGGAAATTGAGAATCGAGGATTCTTCGGTTATCGTGCCACTGTCTGAAAGGACAGCTCGCGCCCGCATCTGCAGATGGACGTAATCGGTAAGCCCCAGTGGCTTCATGAGCTCGACCTTTTCGTGGAAAGTCACTCCAAGACTTTCCACGCGCTTCCTGGTGCGAGGGTGGGTGGAGACGATCACCCTCTTGCCGTAAGCCTCCGCAATGCTGTTCAGCACGTCCACCAGTTTTCTGAAACTCACCTCCGAATCGATATTCTCTTCCCGGTGGGCGCTGACGACGAAGTAATCCAACGGTTCAAGTTTAAGAGTCGTCAGTATTGTGGAACGTTCAATCTTCGGCAGGTAGTGCCCCAGCACTTCAAACATGGGCGAACCGGTCTTGATTACCCTGTCAGGTGAAAGCCCCTCCCTCAAGAGGTACTCCCTGGCTATGTCACTGTAAGTGAGGTTGATGTCGCTTGTGTGGTCGACAATTTTACGGTTCGTTTCTTCCGGGACTCTTTGATCGAAACAGCGGTTACCGGCTTCCATGTGGAAGATGGGAATCTTGCGGCGTTTTGCCGGGATTGCGGCCAGACAGCTGTTGGTATCACCAAGGATAAGAAGGGCGTCGGGCTGGATTTGTCCGAGAAGAGGATCGATCTTTATGATCATCTGCCCGATGGTCTCTGCCGCGGAGGCGCCGGCTGCACCGAGGAAATGGTCCGGCTTGCGGATCTCCAGATCGCTGAAAAATATCTCGTTCAGCTCGTAGTCATAGTTCTGACCCGTATGGATCAGGGTATGATCCGTGTACTGATCCAGCTTGGAAAGCACGCGGGAGAGCCTGATAATCTCGGGTCTGGTACCGACGACTGTAGCAACTTTGAGCTTTTTCAATTTCACCTCTTTCAGGCCTTCAGTTAGACGGTTTCGAAGAAAGTATCCGGATGATCGGGGTCGAACGCTTCGTTGCACCACATGACGGTCACCATGTCGGTAGTTCCGGTGTTTGTGATGTTGTGGGTATAGCCGACCGGGATGTCGAGGACCTCAAGTTTGTCGCCGCTCACGTCATAGCTGACGATCTCGTCGCTTCCCACCCTTCGGAATTGAATCAGCCCGCGCCCGCAGACCACCAGGAACTTCTCGTTTTTCGTATGATGCCAGTGGTTGCCTTTGGTAATCCCAGGCTTCGATATGTTGACGGAAACCTGTCCGCGATCTGCAGTGCGGATGAATTCAGTGAACGACCCTCGCTGATCGATGTTCATTTTGAGAGGATAACTAAACTGGTCGGTCCGTAAATAGCTGAGATAGGTGCTGTACAGTTTTTTCGTGAACGGGTCGCTGAGGTCGGGGATGCTGCGCAGTTCACGGCTCTGCCTAAAAGACTGAATCAAATCGACGACTTCTCTCAGGGTGACATTATAGACATCCTCAACAGTGCTGAAGCCGTCTCTTGGTGCGGGTCTGCCATCAAGCGCCTCCGCGAAAGAGGCGATGACATCGTCGATGTAGACCAGCTTCAACGCGGCATTCGGGTCGTTGACCTGAATGGGAAGATCGTGGGCGATATTGTTGCAGAAAGTAGCAATCGCGCTGTTGTAGTTGGGGCGGCACCACTTGCCGAACACATTTGGAAGGCGATAAACGTACACCGGTGCACCTGTGTCACGGCCGTACTTGAATACCGCCTCCTCCGCGGCACGTTTGCTCACGCCATACGGGTTGGCGAGGGTGGCCTGTATCGAGGAGGAGATAAGAAGCGGAGTGGCTTTGGCGTGCTGCCTCAACAAAACCAGGATTTTTTCCGTGAGGCCAAGGTTGCCAGTTGTGAACTCTTCGACGTTGCATGGTCGGTTCACGCCAGCGAGATGGAAGATGAAGTCTGCTTGTTGAACGGCCGACTCGAGCTCACTATCGCTGTTGTCGATGTCAAAGCCGAGGATAACGAGATCCTTACGTTGCGCCAAGGTAACGGAAAGATTCCTGCCGACAAAGCCATTTGAGCCGGTGATAAGAACTGTCTTCATGCGAGGCCAAGCTCCTCACGGATGTAGCGCAGCTTTAACAGCTTTTCCTTGATCTCCGGGATGATAAGACGCTTGGTGTTATGGGAGTTGTAGTCCTCTATATGGGAAACCTGCTCCTGTCCCTCGGTGAAATATTTACCATAGTTCAGGTCACGATCGTCGGGGACAATGCGGAAATATCCTCCCAGATCCTCGGCTTTCGCTAGTTCCTCACGGGTAAGCAGAGTCTCGTACAATTTCTCGCCATGCCGGGTTCCTATGACCTTGATTTCGTTGTTGGCCTCAAAGATCTCTCGCACCGCGATGGCAAGATCCTGAATGGTCGACGCAGGGGCTTTCTGTACGAATATGTCACCTTGATTGGCATTGCTGAAAGCATAAAGCACTAAGTCCACGGCGTCATCCAAAGACATAAGGAAGCGGGTCATATGAGGGTCGGTCACCGTGAGCGGCTTCCCCTCTTTGATCTGTTTCACAAAAAGCGGGATCACAGAGCCGCGAGAAGCCATGACATTGCCGTAGCGGGTGCCGGAGAAGACGGTTGCACTTTCATCGGTCATTCTGGCCTTGGCGATCATCAGCTTTTCCATCATCGCTTTGGAGATACCCATGGCATTTATCGGATAGACCGCCTTATCAGTACTGAGAGTAATAACTTTTTTCACGCCGTTAGCCAAAGCAGCGTTAAGGACATTCTCAGTTCCAAGCACGTTGGTCCTGACAGCTTCCATGGGGTAGAATTCACATGAAGGAACCTGCTTCAGTGCGGCAGCGTGGAAAATGAAATCAACATTGCTCAAAGCCGAATTGATGCTCTCGTAATTGCGAACATCCCCGATATAAAACTTCACCTTAGAACTGCCCAATTGAATGCGCATGTCTTCCTGTTTTTTTTCATCGCGGCTGAAGACACGGATCTCTCGAATATCAGTGTGTAAAAACCGCTGGAGCACGGCATTTCCAAACGAGCCAGTTCCACCAGTTATGAGTAGGGTTTTGCCTGAAAACACTAGATGGCCTCCATTTTTTCGTGATTTCTAAATGTTGAGATTTGAAATAAATTCCCAGGTCTTGCCTATTCCCGTCTCAAGAGTTACTGCAGGATGCCACCCAAGCTCCTGTCGCGCGCGGGTGATATCCAAATAGATAGCCGGAACATCGAAGGCTCTTTCGGAACCATACACAACTTCCGGCTCCCGACCAACCACCTTCCCAATTGTGTGCACAATGGTATTAAGAGAGTACCCAGTGCCACTTCCCAGATTCAGGACGGCAGATGACGTACCGATTGCGGCAGCCCTGTAAATCCCCTCTATAACGTCATCAATGAAGACATAATCTCTGACAACCTCACCATTCCCCCATATCTGAATAGGCTCCCCCTTGGCAACCTTGCCAAGAAAGACTGGAATAGCTCCTTGGATCCCAGCAGGATTTTGCCTCGCCCCATAGGGATTAGACAACCTAAGTACATTGTAATCTAAGCCGTGTAGGTGCTTAAACAGGGCGAAGTACTTCTCAATCATGATCTTGCTAATCCCGTAGGAACTGATAGGAGCCATAGAGTGTGTTTCGGGAACCGGCAACGTCTCAGGTATACCATAGACAGTTCCACCACTAGAAAGAAACACAACCTTACCCACCCCTTTTTCTAAACATTTCTCCATCAGAAAGATAGATTCGATCACGTTAGATTGAACGTCGAAGGCTGGATCATCATTAGAGGTCTTAGGAAGTGTTGTGCTGATTAGGTGAAACACGACGTCTATACCAGCGAGGGCTTCAGTGAGCAATCCACGATTGCCAAACTCACCAAACAGATATTCCACCTTCGGGAGGGGAGAACGGTAAAGCTCTGGATAACGGTCAAGAACCCGCACTTTATCACCTTGAGCGAGGAGTTTATCGACAAGATGAGAGCCAATAAAACCGTTACCACCAAGAACAAGAGTTCTCATAACAACATCCTTTGATTTATTTATGGTGAAACGAAATTGGAATATACTCTCAACGAGTTACCACCCACTCTGGGCACGCTTCCTTACCTAGCATCCATCTGTATAGAAGATCGGTGTTCTTGGCCAAGTTCTTCCAGCTATACTTCTGCGCCACGAGGCGCTTCCCCCGTTCTCCCATTCTAGCCAAATCAGATGGTGAAAAGGAAATCGCTTTCAGCAGAGCATCCCTAACCGCCTCTTTATCAATATCCACCCACCATCCACAGCTATAGGTGTTCAAATCCTGCCAGGAAGAAGCTTTTGTGGTAATCAATGGGACTCCAGCCGCCAGACAATCCAAGATCACAATTGGAGCACCCTCACTTAGAGAGGGAAGGATAAAAAGATCAGCTGCTTCAAAGGCATCTTTTTTTATTTGATCAAATAATGGTCCAATTACCACAATTTGCTGACGCAGGCCGAGTCGCTCGATCATCGCCTCAACCTCGGCCTTATGCCCAAACTCATCAGTGCCCGCAATGACCATAAGCCAGCCATTGAACTCCTGCCGCATACTGTTGATAGCCTCAACAAGCATAGGCAACCCTTTCTTTGGAGTGATCCTGGAAAGGAAAAGGACAATTCGCCGGTCAGCTGGCAAACCGAACTGCTGTCGGAAGCGCTCACCATCTCCCCCCCCTGAATGCACAGCTTGTTCTGGTACCCCATTAGGGATAAATGCGATTGGATTTGTTAATCCAAAGTCTCGGAAGTCAGCAATCTCAGCCTCTGAAGTGGCGTGTAGACAGGCTGCCAAACGAAGATTTCTTTCCTCATAAAACGCAAGAGCTAGTCTTTTTTTCCAGTTAGAGCGACGGATGGCCCAACAACTCAGGGAACCATGTGGTGCAATTACAGAGGGGATGCCGTGCACCTCTCGCATGCAATTGGTTACCCTAGAGACCCAAGTCCAAATGCCATGCTGATGTACCACTTGAAAGGTTCCACCCTCAGAGTAGGCGAATCGCTCCAACTTTGGTGAATATCTTAAAGATCTTGGACCAACGGTTGGAAAACCATACAACTTCGACAAAGAAACCCCGGTTGACTCCGACGCCCAACGCCTATCAGAGTCTCCGTCGACGCACCATATGTCGGAGTGGTTACCAAGTCTCCCCTGCTCTAGACAGAGATTCAAGGCCACCTGTCCCACCCCGAAAGAGGTCTGTCCAACACTGGGCGTAACATGAACGATTGAAAGAGACACAATTACCTCACGAAAAACGGTCGGGGCATTAAATCCGATTTCAGTGTAAAATCCAAGGAGACGGGGGATTTTTTCTCACTATGTTACCCCTGATCAACTGCAGCCAAGACAACCTTTAACTAAACTAAACAAAAGCAAAAACAGGCATCAATAAGATGTTTTTTTCGAAAGGGAAAGTTCTACAGCTCTTGAAACTATGGCAGGCATATCAACGCTGTGATACAGTTTCAATGCCGCTTTGCTAAAACGCTCATAATCATCATCGATATCGCGTAATGCAGCCTGTATTACATTAACATTGCCCATGTCTATACAAAGTCCAGCGTTATTGGCTTGAACCCCAGCCTGAAGGGAAGGCAAATCATTACAAATCATTGGTAGACCAAACCCAGCGTATTCCCAAATTTTATTTGGGGCGCAAAAAACATGGTTAAGTCTATCCCAGGAGTAAGTTATAACCCCGACATGTGCATGACTTGTTACTTGAAGATGCGCTGGTGCCGTAACAGGCGGAATGTACATAATTTCAGGGCATCTTTCCTTCAACTGTTCCAGATAGTTGCCTTGTACATATCCCATCAATACAAATTTCCAACCGCCCCCCATATTGCCAACGGCCTCAGCTACAGAACGTATGTCGCGCTCCATGCTAATGTAGCCTTGGAACAAAACTATCTTTTCTTCACTTTTACATTTGGCAAGGACTTCTTCAGCCTTCGGGTCTTCGATCTCCAGGTTTCTTTGAAACGGATGGCTGTATGGTTTGTTAGGAAGCACTATGGGGGTAACATCGAGGTCATACCAAGATCTAAATATTGCGGCTCTGCACATTTCTGGCACCACCACACAGCTCGCTTTACGGGCGTACTTGGATAGCATATATCTATAAAAAGGGAAAGTATCATAAAGTTCAAGAATCTGTAGTACGTAATGGTGATTAAGCAACTTATCACCCAAAGCCAGAGCAGTATCAGCTGTTGCAATCCATAACAAACAATCTTTGTACTTTTTGTCTATGAGACGCCAGGCTCTTCTAGCAAATGTTTTCCAGTAGACTATTTTACTAAAAAAATTCAACCCAGTACATTGATCTGCACTGAATAAAGCAGTGATAGATACACCCAAGTTCTGAAAATTCGTTTTAGTTTCCTGTTCAGAAAAATCTGTCAAAATCTCAACTTCATGCCCACTTTTGTTTAGAGCAAGAGCTAATGACATGATCGGCGGTTGTGCTTCGAATTTCCCCTTACATATAATGCAGATCTTCATGATACGATCATATCCTTTTTTGAAAGTATTAATCAGTTGACGTAGAATCCATTCCCGTGAACAACTATATTCACGATGAACGGAAAGGTTTTAACAGTAAAGTACACTAAAAGTGCATATATTAAGGGATGACTGGTAAGACCTTCTTTCATCAGATGATAAAAAATCATAACAAAGCCGATCATATTAACTCGGCTAGGACCCAAAACTATGGCAGCTAGTATAATAGGAAGCATTGCAAAACTATATCCACGTTTTTGTCTTGTGACCACTAGACCAATCACAAGAAGTAACAAAAGATTTAAAAGTGAAGTTATTTCCATTTTTGCCAAAACATAATACATGAATTTTTCAAAAATGGATGTGAAGTTCAAAAGTATTACCCCTGCAATACAGATCCCGATACAAAACGCGAGGGCCAGACTTTTTAGCTTATGAAGGCTCATTCGAATGGAAGGTGCAGGAGGCAACTTCAGCGATCCGCAAACAATCGAGCTGTAATTTATAAAAGTTTGGAAATGCGAAAGGGCCCCTAGCAAAAGAAAAGGTCTTCTCATCGCCCCTGTCGAAATGGCAGAAATAACGAGAAACATGTAGGAAATTTTTAGTCTCTCTGCTGAAACTAACAAAACAAAAAAATAAAAATTAGTGAAAATTAGAATGATTACGAGAGGGGAAACTCGATATTTCTTCAGAAGAAGAAAAAGACTGGCGGCAAGTATTGCGTTGTAGAAAGATAAATATAAATTTTTAGGTATCTGTAGATTGGCGCCGGTCCACATCAGATAACCGTAAACAGGTTCGGCACCAGAAACGGTAGAAACCTGAAGTTTTATTACATCAACTAAAGAAGCCCCATTTAATTTATTATAAAAGCGATGATAATGTTCTTGATCACCATAAACTGACAGATTTAATAAAAAGAAAGATATGACAAAAAAAACCACAGCGATAAGAAACGTCATAAAAACCGTGGTCAATGAATGAATGCTTATTCTCAACTATTTATCTCCACCTACAAGCTGTACTAGAAAGAAAGAGAGGTACATGCTTTAAAAATCATCGATCTGCCTCAGTCGTTTATCCTATTGTCATGTTTCTGGTATGTTGCTATTATCGGAAATTACCCAATTTTGTTGCAGCGAAATTCTTAAACTTTTTCACCATAAGATTTGCGCGCTCACTTTGATCTTGAATTTTACACGCGACTTTTTCAGTTTGGATTTCGCCTTGGCTGAGTTCCACCAGCCTCAGCAATTCAGAAGGACAAAAAGGATGGCTCCAAAGTTTTGTTTCGTCGCCAAAAGCGATATTTGCAAATTTCAGCTTAGGCTCAATTTCAATAAAAACCGTTGGTATTTTTAGAAGCGAAGAAAAGACTGCTCCATGAAACCGAGCTGTCACAACGACAGAGTAATCTGCCAGTCGACCCAGAAATTCATCAATGCCAAAACGATCTGAATTCCAGACATCCACCGAAAGACCGTATTTGAGAGCCAAACTAGCACAAAATTTGTCTTTTTCAGAAAAAAGAACCACGGTGACTCGCTCACCTTTTTCTGCAATCTTTGCAGCAACGGCAAACATCGGCTCGATGTACATAGCACCAGCGTTTGAATGATGCCAGTCTCTCGGTATGAAAACAACCCCACTCAGTTTCCTGGCAAATTGGCCATCGAAATCGAAGTGTGTCCAAAGCTCGGTAGAAAAGCAAATATCTGCGCCAGCAACGATCTCGCCTTTCGCATGTCGACTACATAGCTTTAGGGATTCAGTGTCTCTTACACCGATCCATTCCAGACGTTCTATTTCATCATAAAACATCTGTTCTGCTCTAGAGGTAGGCACAAACGGCCCAAACCCAACGCCAAGTGCTGCCACACTATTAACAGAACTGACTTGTGGTAGGACTCTGCGTTTAAGGCCACTGTATATTCGCTGTGGATGCTTTAGTAAAGCTGCCAATCTTCTCAATCGAGTAAAACCAGCACTCTCGTTACAAAAAGAATAAAATTGAGTGCCTCCACCATATACTAGTAAACGAGCATTGATGCCAACCTGGTTTTCATTCTTATCCAGCAATTGGATCTTTAGCTGTTTTGCTACAAACTCAGGATATTGCCCTAGAATCAAAATATCTTCGGGCTCAACAAGAGAAAGCGCAACTCTTAGATTGGCTACCAATAAGACATCGTCTCCAAAGTTGTTATCTGCGTATGACCCTTTTATGACATACTTGAATTCGGACATGACCATCCTTGGTACAAAGCTACCGTGCCACAAGGAACTGCTTTTGGCTCGGCACCACATATTAAAATTAAGCAATCAGAAATTTTTTGAATGTAATCCAGAGCATGTAATAGGCAAAGACTAATGCCAAACACGACAGAATAAGACTTCTTCCATATACAACCGAAAGTAAAACTGCAGTAATCGCAACCCAAGACATTAAAACCGTGGACGAAGCTAAGAGTTCTTTGGAAATCACTTTCCGCCTAAGATAAAACGGGACAAAGATGACAGTATTCAAGATGTAGGACAGTATGTAGGCAAGAGCTAAGCCTGAGGCCCCACTCTCTCGATAAAAATAAACAGCTAATATGAAAAATATGCCCCAGACAAAATTGCTCAACATTCCCCACCACAGGAGTTCTCCTACAATCAGCTTACGAGCTATACCCTCCTTATAAGCCAAAATGATACTGACCATCATCATTAGCGCAAACAAGCGATTAAATTCTGTTCCAGCGTATTCGGGTCCATAAAGCATTGATATCAAGCCAGGAAATACCATCAACAACAGCGCTGCTGCCGTTACGATGATCCAATTACCAAGAAGATTAACAGACTCCAACCGCTTATTACTGGCACTTTCTGTGTTTGACAAAATCGGCAACAGTACGCTCCCAATTATTGCCGGCAAAAAAGTGAATAACACCTTCCACTGGTTTACAGCATTAAAGCTACCTAGTTGCGCATATCCCTCAGGTTCATTAGCGATGACAGCATTTCCCCACCACACTACCGGCCCGGCCATGATACCAACTAGCATTGATGGGATTGCAGTCTGCTTCAGCACTGTGGTTTCTCGCCAAGCCGTCCGGTAGCATGGATCTATCGAGGTCTCTCTGGTGCACTGTCTAATGGCATGCAAATTAAGCAGATATCCGAGAACCTGTGCCACCCCCATCCCCACCACAGCCCCCCGAAGGCCACCCATATAGACACCGGCTATAATCACAGGGAATGACAATATTCCTTGAATTATCCCCACTCTTCCGAGAGATTTAAACGCCTCAAACCCAGCGAGGGTCCCTACTTGAACCCCTGTGATACTACTAAAGTGCAACAACAACGCCGCCCACTGTAGTTCATTGGTGAGTGAAGGATTTGAAAGAGGGCCATTTGCAATAAACGGTGCCAGTACAAACAATAGCGAGGCCAGAGCGCCAGAAGTAAGCCATCCTAATGCATGGGTGAGAGCGATTATTCTCCCAACTCTCAGAGGATCCGTTGCTCTTAGCTTTGCAATATACCTTGTGCTGGTGACGCCAAGTCCCATACCAGCAAAAGTGCCGAACATGCTGATGGTACTCTGAATCACGCCAAGTTCGCCATATTGGGTCTTACCCAATACTCTTGCAACAATGACCATTGCGACTAATGTTGAACCACGTGAAGCAAGCGTTGCGATTAGATTCCAGGCCACTCCGCAGATCAAACGTTTCTTCAGCCCTAACTCAGGTAAACCTGTATCCACAACACTCCCCACTCCAGCGACAAAGACATCAAGCGTAAAAAACTTTTATATCACAAATAGTTCAATCAGTAGCAGCACGAGGGCGGACGTAATTCACAGTTGAGATGTTCACTATACGAAGTTGCCCCGTTAGGCAGACTATTTCACGGCCAACACCACCGTTACTTACTGGTTGAGTTATTCTTTAGCGTACTTAGCACATTACAGATCCGTTTTGCGGCGGTGCCATCACCATAGGGGTTGTGGGCTTGGGCCATAGCTTGATATGCAGAACTGTCGGTTAGCAGCATGCGGGCAGCATTGACAATGGCTTCTTTATTGGTACCAACTAGCGAAACCGTTCGAGCGTCAACCGCCTCGGGCCTCTCTGTAGTATCACGCATGACTAATACCGGTTTCCCAAGAGAAGGGGCCTCCTCCTGTACCCCACCAGAGTCTGTCATGATGAAAAAGGACCTACTCATCAGGTATACAAAAGGCAAATAATCCACTGGCTCAATAAGATGGACATTAGGAACATGACGGAGGACCCGCCTCACCGGTTCTTGAACATTCGGATTAAGGTGAACAGGATAAAGAACCTCAACGTCATCGCAGCAAGCTATTTCAGCCAATGCTGCGCAAATATTTTCAAAACCGGCCCCAAAATTCTCCCTGCGGTGGCCGGTCACTAAGATCAACCGCTTCTGCGGGTTTAAAAAAGAAAACCGTTCACGCAAAGCAAGATCCACGCTGGGGGTGGTTTTTATTATTTCAGAAACCTGAAGCAGTGCGTCGATCACAGTGTTCCCGGTAACAAAGATGCTATTATCGTCAACTCCTTCTCTTAGTAAATTTCTGCGCGCAGTTTCGGTAGGAGCAAAGTGTAGGTCACTGACGGTTCCAGCGATTTGGCGGTTCATCTCTTCAGGATAAGGTGCGAATTTGTCTCCAGTCCGTAGTCCAGCTTCAACATGACCAACCTTGACTCTAGCATAATATGCAGCTATGGACGCCGACATTGTGGTAGAAGTATCTCCGTGCACAAGAACAATGTCCGGCTTTTCCTCCGTAAGAATGGATTTTAGCCCCCGCAGAACGTTACAAGTTATGTCTGTAAGATCTTGTCCTGGCTGCATTATATTGAGATCATACTGAGGAACAATTTCGAACAATTGCAAGACTTGATCTAACATATGCCTGTGTTGTGCTGTGACACATACAACACTTTTAAAAACATGCGGATGCTTTTCAAGCTCCTTCACGACCGGAGCCATTTTGATTGCCTCTGGACGAGTTCCAAACACAGAAAGTACAGTTAACATTGATCAAACACCTTTCTTCGACTGCTGTGTTACACTACCGTGGGCTTTCAATCACTGCTGCCGTTTGTTACGAATGCGAGGGATTGGAAACTGGCTCTGTAATTGACGTAACATTATACGATCCTGTTCATTCAACTTAGTTCCAAAATGACGAAATAAAACTTGCAGGACCATTCCTCCGCCAATAACAAGAACAACTATAATTACGATCAGGCTTCGCCTGGGCTTACTTTTAACATCAGGAACCTTTGCGCTCTGCAGAACTTGGAACGATGATAAGTCTTTAGCTTCGTTAAGTTTTGTTAACTCATGCTGTTTGGTCAGGAGTTCGACTAAAGTTTCCTGAACCTTGAATTCCCGCATTAATCGAAGATATTCCTCTCCAAGCTGAGGAACCGCATTTAAACCAGGTAGAGCTCCAGAGGAACTTCCATTTTCAAGTTTTGATATCTGAGCTTTTAAGTTTGCAATAGTAGCTTTCGCAGATTTAACTTCATTGCTCTGTTCGGTTAGTGTTTGTCGCTGAATTGCAAGTTGCACTTCCTGGGACACGAGTTGCGCCCTAAGTTGGGCAGCCCCTTCCAAAGTAGCTTTTGCCTGGTCTGATACTGATACAGTCTTGTTTTTTGTTTGAAATGATGTGAGACGATCTTCCGCTTCAGCAAGATCAGTTTTGGCAGTAGCCAGACGATCTTCTAGAAAAGACCTGTTAGCTGCTGCTCCAGTCATCCCCAGTTTAGCAACTAGTTTCCCTAACTGATCAACATATGCATTGGCGATATCAGCTGCTAGTTTGGGGCTCCTGTCACTAACGGCTATTGTTATTACTCCGTCGTTTTTCCCGACCTTGATATCCGAACAATCACGAAGTTTTGCATAAGCGTCTGCACGAAAAGTGGCATTGTACAGTTTCATGAGACCAAACTTCTCAATAATGGGATCCATAATGGTCTCACTGCCCATCATGGTGACGTAAAGGTCGGCCTTTGTTGTTCCACCAACTCCCCCAGCAAGGGCAGCCAGTCCGCCCATTTGAGCCACCATGGCATTCATCAATCCTGAATTATTTTCTTCAACAGGCAAAACAAGTGCTCGTGCCGTATACACGTTAGGTAGAAGGAAGGTCCCAATTGCGGTGATGACTCCGACTACGACCGAGACAGCAATAATTCTTTTCCAGTTCAAGGCCAGCACTAATAAGAGTTCAAGGAGGTTAATTTCATCCTCAGTTGTTGTATTTAGTTTTTTGTCTTCTTGACTGTTCAAAATAGTCCTCGATACAAAAGTTGTACTTAATAGTTGTTAAAAGTCCGACCAACTAGCAAAAACAAGTAGGTAAATGCAACTCTGACATCATGTACTTCGGGAATAGGCACACCACCTAATCAAGGATAAAAGAGTGTGAAGGTCGGCTGCATCACCAACTTTCTTTTCCACCTAGTAATTTTGTGCTAGGCCGCCCCGGGTATAGTAACGACAGGGATATAGGATAGACTCGCATTTACTTTCCTGCTGCTATAGCGACGCCTGCAGTCATGGCGATGTTGCCAAGAATCTGGGTAATCTCCTTCACGGTTCTAAGCCACGCGGTCTTCTCGTACTGGCGCGGTACGATGATGGTATCGCCAGAATCAAGAGGCTTGCCCCAGAATGAATTGTAGAACAAGAACCTGCCGGAGTTCGCCTGGCTCATGACGGTACCGTTCACCTTGACCACGTAGATTTCGCTAGTGTCGGCATCGCCGTTCGGCCCGCCCACCTGGTGCAGGTACCATTCGACGTCGCGTCCTTGCTGGCTGACCACGGTGCTCTGGTTGTAGACGTTACCGATCACGTTGACGCCGCCGGGGTCGCTGGGCACGGAGAGTTGGTCACCACCCTGCAGTTCGAGGTCATAGGGGCCCGCTTTTAGTTCCTCCAGCGAGGCGATCTCCATGAGCACGCGCCCCTCGGCCTTCTTGGTCTTCAGGATCTCCACGCTGCGGGTAAGGCCGTCAAGGGTCGTCTTGGCGGCGGAAACCTCCTCGGCGGAGGCTGCGGTCTGCGCCATGTTGGTCTGCAGGTGGATGATATCTTCCTGGGCCTTCTGCAGCGCTTCGTCCATGCGTTGCTGCTGCAGTTTCCGGACGTTCTCCCTGGTGAACTTGGCACCCTTCATATAGGCGAGGGTCGAGAAGCCGCCTGCTCTGGCAATAACGGAGGAGAGACGTTCTCCTTTGTAGATCGGGTAGGTCCCGGGGAAGACGAATTCGCCGCTCAGAGTGACGTAGCGGTCGGTGGCGTCTGCCCAGTTGGGGATGCGCCTTACGGTAAGCTCGTCCAAGGGCTGCAGTTTGATGTTTGCTTCACCACCCTTGAGGGCCGCTTCGAGATCGACAGGCAAGACAACGCTGACCACGCGCGAGTCGGCACGCTTGACCCTCACGATCTCTGCGTTTTTGAGGTAGGCACTCAGCTTCACGTTGCCGGCTTGCATGATCAGGTCGCGCACGGTCATGTTCTCGAGATAGCGGAACTGTCCCGGCCGCAGCACCTCACCGCTCACCTGGACGAAGGGAACCTCCTCCATCTCGGTGCGGGAGAAAATCTTCACGCGGTCGAATTCCTGCAGTTCGAGGTCGTAATCGGGCTCGCCGTTGAGCGCGCGGGTCACGTTGAAGAATACGATCTCGGGGTGCAGGTCCGGGGGGAACAGTCGGGTGATCTGTCCGGCGGCGGCGTGGTATTCGGGCAGCAGGTTGTCTCCCTTGAGAAGGGAGCTGACACGCATGCCGGGTTTGAGGGCGTAATCGCCAGGGCGCAGCACGTGCCCTTCGAGCCGCACATACCCGCGCAGGACGGTGTCGATCGAGAGGACCTTTACCAGGTCCAGGTCCTGCAGTTTGATGCCGGCAGTGGCCTCCTCGACGCTCTTGCCCGGCTCGAGGCTTATCTCGGTCACCATCTTCTTGTCGTGCGCCTGTACCCGGTACATCTGTAGCCGCTGCAGGTAACCAGTGGAGTTGATCCCGCCGCAAAGCCCAAGGAGATCCTTCAGGCTGCTTTCTCCCTTGAGCTCGTAGATGCCCGGGCGGCGGACATTGCCGGCGACTCCCGCCACTTTGCCGATCACCGGGACCAGCACGGTGTCGCCCGGCTGCAGACGGATGGCCTTGCCCTGGTCACCCTTCAGGAAGAAATCGTAGAGATCGATGGTCTCGACGACGCTGCCGTTTCTGTTGATCTTGATGTTCCTGAGGCTGCCGTTTTTAGTCGGCCCACCGGCCGCCGCCAACGCGTTGATGATTGTGGACAGGGAACTCACGCTGTATTCGCCGGGTGCGGCTACCTCGCCTACGATGTAGACCTTGATGACCCTGAGCCGCCCCATGTTGACGTTGACATGGAAATCCTTGAAGATGCGCGCCAGCGTGTTCTTCAGCAGCGCGGGCACCTGACCGAAGGTCTGCCCCGCCACCTTTACCGCCCCTACCCTGGGCAGCACGATCTCGCCGCTGCGGTTCACTTCGAGTTCCCAGGT
>MTLD01001294.1_pt1 | contig 35433 bp, 29 predicted proteins | sample 1982471 | NCBI WGS metagenome assembly MTLD01 (sample SAMN05712604, study PRJNA340218) | biofilm metagenome | isolation source: sample SPM anode biofilm adapted to -50 mV | place: USA | collected 2012-02-03 | reverse complement strand
CTACTGGAAACACACCCTAAAATATTACGCATAAAATGAACCTTGCAGCGTTGCCAGGAGCAGCCGACAAAGGACTCGCGAGCCGCTTTGACTAAGCCTTTATGAGCGTCGGAGACAACCAGCCAAACTTTCTCTATACCACGTTCTTTAAGGTTATCAAATAGCTTGGTATAAGTAGCAGCTGACTCTTCATACATCGGTTCGACAGCCAAAATGTCACGCTTGCCTTCTGTATTGATGCCTGTTACTACCAAGACAGCCATGTTTTTAACTGCGCGATTATCGCGGATCCGCTCGTAAAGAGCATCGACCCAAAGAACTGGATACGTGGCTTCCAGCTTGCGCTGCCGAAATGCCTCCACCTGCTCGTTTAGTTCTTTAGTAAGGACTGACACCTGCCCCCGCGAGATCGACTCAATCCCCAAGGTTTTGGTCAGCCTATCCATCTTTCGCGTTGAAACGCCATTGACGTATGCTTCTTGGATTACGCTCATTAAAGCGGCTTCCGAACGCTTCTTGGCTTCTACAAAGAAGGGGATATAGCCGCCATTTCTAATCTTGGGCACCATTAAATACATCGTCCCCATTCGTGTGTCGAAGCGGCGAACCCGATAACCGGAGCGGTATCCTTGGCGGTCTTCACTACGCTCAGATTTTTCAGCGCCAAGCTTTCCTTCTACTTCGGCTTCCATAAGCCGTTCACAGAGCCATTTGAGCATCGATAACATGGGCTCTTCGTCCAACACAAATTTCATTAGCATTTTTTCGAAAGGTACGGTAGAATTTTGGTAAGCCATCGATTTCACACTCCTTTGGGTTTGCTAGCACTTACCTTTTCGGAGTTTTCGATGGCTTTTCCTTTTTCACTTTTGCGAACTTAATTCTACGCTATCCACTTCTCCCATTCCAATTTCGCTAAATTATGAACTATATTTCCGCTCCCTAAGATTAATATTCCTTGGCTTCTTAGATTTTTCAACGTTTTCCCAATTTGAAAGTATTTTGCTGTTTCTAGATTGCGATCAATGCTCATTACTACAACCGGAATATCGGCTGCAGGATACATATGACATAGGATGGACCACACTCCATGATCAAAACCCCAGGTATTATCCGGCTTAACTGGTTCTTGTATGGTTGATCGAATATGCCTTGCCAGTTTGGGGAACCCTTGTGGTTGATACTTCACCTTATAGAGCGCTTCTGGAAATCCTTCCATATCATAAATTATGCTTGGGTTCATTGCAGTATTGATTCGTGTTCCTTCGGTAACTCAATGTGCTGAGATAGCTAAAATACCTTGAGGTTTTGGAATCGTCCGAGCAAGGTTCTCCCAGTTCATTGTATACTCATTTTTATAAATTGCATTCATTGGCGAGCCATGCCCAATAAATGCTAATGGCATTTTAGCGCTATTAGATTTCATAAATAAGCCTCCTGTCGCTGATCCTTAGATAATAGCTTAATTTATCAAAACAGCACTATACGCTCCACACAAAGAAGCATTCGGATCTTTATTAGCATCTCCAGCAACAGCCATTTTCATAAAACGCCCAGTAACATAGCTGTTTTTCCTGAACCGCCTACTCCTTCAAGAAAGAACACGGCAACCCCTACTATCTGAACATCTCATGAACAACCCTCTTATTATTTTAGACTATTCTGCAAATTCAAGAGTATTCCTTTTATGATCTTGACTAATTTTTATCTTTTGCCCCACCTTGGCTTTAGGTTTTTTCTAGAAAGCAATCGCGCGTTGATAACACTGCCACAGTTTTTGCGGGTATTCATCTAATACGTCCTTATTCTCTTGGCTGAGAATGACTAGCGGCTGGATCATGCCTAAAAACATCATGGCCGCTGCCGCAACATCCACAGCGGGATTGATTTCGCCGGCTTTCTTCCCTTGGAGCAGCAGTTTTTTCGTTTCATATACATAGGCGTCAATTTCAGCGAGCATCTTTTTTTTCAATTCCTGATTGCGCTCACTGCTAATTAAGAAATAAAGAATACGTGGAATCGCCGGCTCTTCTTGCAGCAATTTCACATGAAGTTCAAAGAGACTTTTTAAACGTTCCAGCGCCGTCCCTTCCTGCGTTGTCGCTTGCTGCAAATTTTGCTGCAGACGCTCACCGATAAAGTCAATTAAAGCTGCAATAATTTCTTCTTTATTTTTAAAATGCCGGTAAATGGCAGACGGCACCAATTGAATCACAGCGGCAATCGCATTGGTATTCAAATTATCCAAGCCCTGCTGTTCCACAATAAACAGCGCCGCTCGCAAGATTTCCTCACGGCGTATTTCCGTCGTTTTTCTGCTGCGCATTTATTTTTCTCTCCCTTACGCCAAATTCTTGCGAAATTTTTTGACCGCCAATGTCAAGAGCGCCATCCCCAATAAAAACAACGCCAGTAATTGAGGCCACAAGATCGACAGCCCCACACCCTTTAGAAAAATACCGCGAATAATGATTAAAAAATAACGCAGCGGGTTGGCATAGGTACACCATTGCACTACTTCCGGCATATTGGCAATGGGGAACATAAAGCCGGACAACAGAATCGCCGGCAGGTAGAAAAAGAAGCTCGACATCATGGCCTGCTGCTGCGTATCGGAAATAGTAGAAATCAAGAGACCAATACCGACGGTTGTCATCAAATACAAGCCATTGGCTACAAACAAGAGCGGTACACTGCCGCGCACAGGAATATCAAACCAAAAGACACTGATCAACGTGACAAAAATCATATTCACAAAGCCCAGAACAATAGACGGCATGGTCTTGCCTAAAATGAACTCTAACGGCTTAATCGGCGTCACGACAATTTGTTCCATCGTGCCCATTTCTTTTTCCCGCACAATGGACATACTGGTCAACAAAAGTGAGACCAACATGACAATAGCCGCAATAACTCCCGGAACATAAAAATTGCGGCTTGTTAGATTCTCGTTAAACCACGGCCGCGTTTGCAGCTGCACTCCCGCTGGCTCCCAGCCGGGAAGACCTGCGCGTTTTTTCAGCAGCTCAACATTCTCATTTTGCAGAATAGTCCCGGCATAATTCAACACTACGCCGGCGGTATTGGAATCCACGCCATCCACTATGATTTGCACGTTCGCCGTAGCGCCGCTGGCCAGATCGCGGCTGAACGAAGTTGGGATGCGCAGCACTACCGTACTTTTCCCCAAACCAATTACTTCGTCTACCTCTCGGTCGCTTTGCAACACTGCGTTCACAGCAAAATATCCCGAACGGCTAAAGCGATCCGTCAATCCCCGGCTTTCCGGCGTTTGCGCCTGGTCAAAAATAGCCGTAGTTACTCGATTTACATCGGTCGTCACAGCGTAGCCGAAAATAAGACTTTGTACGACAGGCATGACTAATACAATCGCTCTCATTTTGGGATTGCGAAGAACCTGAATAAATTCTTTTTTTATCATTTGCCGCAAACGTTCAAAAGCCATAGCTCACACCAGTCTCTTTTTGAGTTTCTTGTTGGCAATAAAAACCATAATCACCCCAAAGAAAAAAAGGAATACCGCTTCCGCCCAAATGATTTCCAGCCCCGCCCCTTTTAAATAGACGTTCTTTAAAATAGTGACAAAGTAGCGTGAAGGTATCAGGTGGGTAAGCACTTGAATGGGCTCCGGCATATTCGCAATAGCGTACATAAAGCCGGACAGCAGGAATGAGGGCAAAAAGGTCAGCACCATCGCCAGCTGACTAGCCAAAAGCTGTGATCTCGTTACAATGCTGATCAACATCCCCATAGCCAGAGCGCCCGGCAAAAACAAAGCCGCCATTCCAAAGACAAGGGCCCCATTCCCCCGCAGCGGCACATCAAACAAGAATCGTCCCATCAGCACCGCCAGCGCCACATCCAGCATGCCAATCACAAAATATGGCGTCAGCTTGCCAATAATCAGTTCCAGCGGCTTGAGCGGGGTTGTAATCAACTGCTCCATGGTTCCGTTTTCCCATTCACGGGCAATGGTCAGAGAAGTCAGCAAGGACGCAATCACCATCATGATTACGGCGATAAGCCCGGGAACAATGTAGTTTTTCGCCTGCATATTCTGGTTAAACCAAACGCGCAGCTTCCCCTCCAGCGGCATAGCCACGGCTTTGCCGCCTTTTTTTTGCAAGGCTTTTAGCAGCAAGGCGCTGTTGTAGCCATTTGTCACTCCTTGCGCATAGCCGATCGCGATCGTAGCCGTATTGGCGTCGCTGCCGTCAACGAGGAGCTGCACCTCCGCCTGCTGCGCGCTTTCTAGTTTCCGGCCGAAGTCATAAGGAACGACAATCGCCAAAATAGCCTCCCTCCGGTCAATGGCAGCCTCAATGTCCGCATACGAAGAGGCTGTGGCGGCCAAGCTAAAATACTGCGAAGATGTGAAACGGCCGATTAATTCACGGCTGTCGGTGGTTTGGCTTTGATCCCAGACCACGAGCGGCACGCGATCTACATCAAGACTTAAGGAAGAGCCAAAAAGAAAAATCAACAGCACCGGCATGGCAATAGCCATGCTCAAACTGCGGGAGTCGCGGAGAATATGAATAAATTCCTTGCGAATAATAGCCGCTATGCGATGAATACTCACAACCCGCCCCTCCTTGCTCACGTTACTTTCTGATCCTGCGCTTCAATGATAGACACAAACACGTCTTCCAGGGATGGTCTAATTAAATTGGAGTCCATACATTCCAAATTGATACTTTGCGCAGCAATATGCTTATTTTTCAACTCATCCGGCGTGCCTATGGCCACCAGCTCGCCTCGATAAATCATAGCCAGGCGGTCACAATATTCGGCTTCATCCATATAATGCGTGGTGACAAAAACAGTAACTCCCTCGCCTGCGAGATGATAAATTAAATCCCAAAAGTTGCGCCGTGAAATGGGGTCCACCCCTGATGTCGGTTCATCCAAAAACAGTACTTGCGGCTCATGCAGCAGTGAACACCCTAACGCCAGCCGCTGCCTCCAGCCGCCGGCCAAGTTAGAAGTAAAGCTGTTGCGCTGCTCCTCCAGCTCGGCCATTTTAAGCACCCATGCCTTACGTTCTTGCTTTCGTGCCGCCGGAATTTCGTAGATGCCGCTATAAAAATCAATATTTTCTTCCACTGTGAGGTCTTCATAAAGCGAAAATTTTTGTGACATATAGCCGATATTGGCTTTAATTTCCTCCGCCTGGCGGAATACATCCAAACCGATTACCTGGGCCTTGCCGGACGTAGGCAAGATAATACCGCACAGCATGCGGATGGTAGTCGACTTTCCTGCGCCATTGGGCCCAAGAAAACCAAAGATTTCTCCCCTTTTCACCCGAAAGGATACATTGTTGACAGCCGTAAAGCTGCCGTAACGCTTTGCCAGGTCTTCAACAATTACAGCATATTCCGAGTCATTGCGGCTGTCTTCCACCTCAGTCACCACTTTCTCCCGTCGTAAGCATCGAAATAAACACGTCCTCCAGGGAAGGCGTTATCACTGCCACTTCCCCTTGAATGTCTAGCTCGCGCAATTTCTCCTTAAGGTCCGCCTCGACCTGTGCGGCTTCACCCATGGCAACTAAATGAATCTTATTGCCGAACAAACCGGCGGAACGAGGCTGCATAACCGCTTTGAGCAGCGGTAATACGGTTCTAGGCGCACTACAGCGTATTTCCAACAAAACGCCATTCATTTTAGCTTTGATTTCCGCCGGCCTGCCTGCCAAAATCAACCGTCCCTTATACAAGAGACCGACGCGATCACAGCGTTCCGCTTCGTCAAGATACGAAGTAGAAACAAAAATCGTCACCTTTTCTTCCAACAGCTTACCTAAAATACGCCAAAAATCTCGCCGCGACATCGGATCTACGCCGTTTGTCGGCTCATCCAAAAACAGCACCTTCGGCGTATGCACAAGGGCGCAGGCAAGAGCCAGTTTTTGCTTCATGCCGCCGGATAAATTCCGCGCCTGCCTGTCGCGAAAAGCAGTCATATTGCTAAACGCCAGCAGTTCCGGTATTTTTTCTTTGCGAATGGTTTGGGGAACATTATATAAATCCGCGTAAAAGTCAATATTCTCTTGTACCGTCAAATCAAGATACAAGCCAAAGCGCTGCGGCATATAGCTAATATGGTTGCGGAGCGCTTCTACATCGCTTAGAGTATGAAAACCACACACCCAGGCTTCTCCTGCGCTTGGCGTCAAAAGGCCCGCCAAAAGCCTCATGATGGTCGTCTTACCCGCTCCGTCAGGCCCTAACAAACCAAAAATCTCGCCTTCCTGCACCGCAAGAGTCAACTGCTCCACAGCAGTGACTGCGCCAAATTTTTGCGTCACCTCGTGCATCTTAATTGCATCCATCATCTATTCTCCATTCAAGAGAATTTGCGCATCCGCCGGCATCCCTGGTTTTAGTTCATAGGCTTCATTGGCAATGGAAATCTTAATGCGATACACCAGCTTAACCCGCTCTTCGGCGGTCTGGATATTTTTCGGTGTAAATTCCGCTTCCGAGGCAATAAATTGAATCTGGCCCTGATATTTTTTCCCTGGATACGTATCGGTGGTCACGGTGACCGGCTGCCCAAGCTTTACCTTGCCCAAGTCGGTTTCGGAAATATAGGCTTTAAGCCAAACCTGACCTAATTCGCCTAGAGTGACTACCGCCGTACCCGGAGACACATATTCGCCAGCTTCAATATTTTTAGATAAAACAAAACCGTCGATAGGCGCAATAATCTGCGAATAGCCAAGACGAGTCTGCGCTAAGTTTAACACCTGTTTGCTTTGCTCCACCTTGGCTGCGGCCAACGCAATTTCTTCCTGCCGGGGACCTTCAACAAGCAGACTAAGCTGCTGCGCCGCTTGATCGCTGCGGGCGTTTGCCGTTGCATAAACAGTGCGACTCCGGTCCAGCTGCTGTTCGGCTATGGCTCCTTGAGAATACAGCTGCCGCATGCGTTGATAATCCGTGGCCGCGTTTTCTTTGTCCGCCTCGGCACTGCGCAAGGCGGCCTGCGCCGCTGTAACATCTTGCACTCGCGAGCCGTTGTTCAATTGCAGCAGCATCGCTTGCGCCGCAAGAAGCTGGGCCTTAGCGTTAGCCACATCCAATTCCAAATCGGCCTGCTCCAAAGCAGCAATAGGCTGCCCCTTTGGCACTTTTTCGCCTTCGTCCACAAAGCGCTGCGCCACATGCCCTGCTATTTTAAAGCCAATTCCGACTGTGGTAGTTTCAATATTGCCGGAAACCTTAATACTATTGGGATCGCTCTGTTTCTTAAAGTACAAAGAATATACACCTGCAGCCATTAGACCTACGAGCAGCAAAAGCAGTAACACCTTTAGTCTTTTTTTCATACCGGCGCCCCCATATCTTAAATAAAATTGGATCAATCTATTGTGAATGTGAATTCACTTTCATTTTAGCATGTGCAACAGGAGATAACAAGGATAAATAAGAAAAACTGCTAGGGAACGAACAAAGAGTAACAGAGTAAACAGAGGGTACGCAGAGGATTACGGCGAGGGGTTCTAAGACATACATCTGCTAAAATCTAAAGCCGGCTAAAACGCTTCTGATGCGCTCCGCCGGCTCTGGTTTTTCGTATTCTCTTGCTACTTGCCTACTGTTCTCCAGACTTTCTTGCCGCACAAATCGTATTGGCATCTTCTTGACCATGCGTATAGCCTACAACGGTAAAATGTTCCGACAGCGCCTCGGCCACCGCTTTATAATTAGGATCTTTCTTTCTCATACAGGAAGAAAGGTGAATGACATCCACTTCTTTTTTTCGCAGTGTTTCAATTTTTTTAGCCAAGTCTCCGCCGTTATGCGTCAACGACAGTAATTCCACGTTTTCCATATCCCGATACCGTTCAAAAGCGTCCTCTTTTTGAAAAAAAGCCTTTAGACAGCTCCCTACGGTACAGCGCTCCATAGTTTCTTCGCGCACAAGAATAGCAATTTTCATTGTATATCTTCTCCCTTGCTTAGTTACTGCAAAACTCTTCTTTTAGCCAAGTCCTTGCCTGTAGCGGTTTTAAAATTCTTCTCTATTACATCGTAACTGGTATTTCCGCCTTGTACCGTGATTTGTATCACAGCACTAACCACCGCAACAAAAAAGACATGCATACAACTCGCTGCAGAACGAATATCCTCCAAGCGAGTTGATGCATGACTACTGTAAGAAATGCCGCTGAACGTTATTCCTTAAAGTTCTAGAAGCTTTGGTTTATAACCGTCAGGCAGCTCTTCTTCTTGCAAAAATTCAAAGTCATCATCGTTTAATATGGGCATAAACAATTCGTACGGAAGAGATGAAAATTCGCAAGCGTAATTGCTGGCGCCAAACCACATGCCCGCTTTACTGCTCAAATTTAAGCTGCGTGCAAATTTTGTGTAGTTTGAGCAGTCATGAACCGCCAAGTCCCAGTTTTCCTCGTCGGCAATCTTCATAAATTTCAGGGTCAGTTCCCGGCTCCAAATGGGAGATACGTACCCCTGTCTGCAAATATACATGTTTTCGCCGTAATAATTGTTGATGTTGTTCTCATTTAAATGCAGTTCCGCACAATTGATAAAGTCAAGGTGTGTCGCAAAAATCGCCTGCTTCTTTTTGAAAAACGCTGCATAGAATTCCGGCGTCATCGGCGTTTCAATGCCTACGTTTTTGATGTATTTTTTTGCTAAGCCAATATTTTCAATTACTTTGTCCGCACAGTTTGAGGCGCCTAAGTTAAAACGGATCTCATCAAGCCCCGCCTCTCCCAAGGCTTTCAAGGTCTCTTCCGTAGCCAGAGTGCCATTGGTATATAAATGCTGGTGAATGCCCGCAGCCTTAAACTTCTTGATAATGGAATAATACTTTTCAATTTCCATAAAAGGCTCTAAGTAAACGTAAGAAATACCAGTAGGTTTTTCGTAAACCGATAGAAGCAAGTCAATATCCTTTTCGTAGAATTTTGTGCCTCCAATCTCCCACATGCCTTCGCCCACCGGATGGATTGCATCTAATTCGCCATAATTATAGCAGAATTTACATTCCAAGTTACATTTATTCGTTTTGCGAATGGCGCTCAAACCCGTCCCCAGCAAACAAGAACGGCAGCCTTGGGGAAATTTACTTTCCTTACCGACAAAAAAAGTTCTATTTTCCAAGGTCTTTAAATTTTTAATTTCTGACATCAAGGTGTCATTTCTTTGATCCACAGCTGCTTCAATTTGCGCAAAGGTCGCATAAATAATTTCCTCATGTTTCGTACTGATTCCCTCTTGCTCCGGTAATTGGGAGAAAAAGTCAAACCATATCAACGCATCTTGCTTAGAAATTTTCATGTTTTAGCCGCCTATCTATTTAATCTAGTACTTCACAAAATTTGCCAAGTATGAACACCTTTAAATTATACCGGGTTGCTTCTCTGTTTTCAACGAAGTATTCATGTCCTTTCCTTCAAGTAAGTATTTTCTGCCTCAAGCCTTCTCTAAGCGTCAAAATAAGAAGGACCGCATCTTCGTGATACGGTCCTTCTTATTTCTTTTTTGTTGCTTTTCGTTTTCCTAAGAAAGTGCTACTTTCAACTCTTCATAACCTTTAAACGACAGCAGAACTCCGTCTAAAGCACTCTCAATGTTTTCCAACGTTACTTTTCCGATATCATGAACATTCGTCAAATGAAGGTCAAACGCAAAAACATTCTGAGAATTTTCAACATAGGTTCGATTATTTCCAACATTAATATGAGATATCACTTTTTCACGAAATAAGCGGCAAGCTATTTCTTTATACAAATCCATGTTATTGCTAACCGACTCCGCCGTCGCGATTTGAACAGAAAACACTTTTTTAGATTCAGTACATGAAGTACACATAAAATCCACTCCTTATTCTCTGCAAATGTCAGAGATATTTTTCATAACCATGCTTCTCAATAATAGCACGGTCGATAATGATAATCAATATTATTTTAAAGGGTTGAAAATCCTTTAAGCACTACAGCCATTGCTTCTTCTTCCACCAACGGTTTGCTAAGAAGAAATCCTTGTATATAATCACATTTGCACTTATCTAGCTCTGCCAATTGTTCTTTGGTTTCAACTCCTTCTGCTACAATACTGACGCCCAGCGTATGCCCCATATTAATAATCGAATTTACAAACTGGAACTGCATATCATCACTAGCAATTTCATCAACAAAAGATTTATCGATTTTCAAACAATTCACCGGCAGTTTGCGCAAATACGACAAGGAAGAAAATCCAGTTCCAAAATCATCTACTGATAAATGAATTCCTTGTTCTTTTAATTGTTTCAACTTAGAAATACTTTCATCCGTATGGTCAATGAATACGCTTTCCGTTACTTCCAATTCAATTTGCCAAGGCTGAACCCCTTCTTCTTTGATCGTGTTCAAAACATAAGAAACAAAATTTTCATCTTTAATCTGCCTCGGTGATATATTTACGGCTACACGTACATCACACCGTCCCTCATGCGCCAAACGAGCAGCAAATCGACAAGCTTGCCGAAGCACCCATTGACCAATCTGCAAAATCAAGCGGCTCCTTTCAGCTAAGGGAATAAATCTCGCTGGCGAGATGCGGCCATGTTCTCTGCTTTCCCATCGCAGCAACGCTTCTACGCCAATAATTTTCGTTCCGTCCACCGTCCATTGCGGCTGATATTGCAAAAACATCTCTTCTCTCTCTAAAGCAAAACGCATAGCATTAATCAACATCGTATCTTCCGAAGTCTTTTCCAATAAGGCCGCTTCAAAAACATGCCAGCAATTGCGACCGGTTTCTTTAGCCGCATACATGGCAACGTCCGCCTTTTGCAAAATAACTTCAGGCACTAGGCCATGCTGGGGATATTCAACAATGCCGATACTAGCGGACATTTGAATCTTAGCTTCTCCTAAATCGTATTCCTGGCAGAGCTCTTTAATCATTTGATCCGCCAACGCCTCCGCCTGCTGGGCCGCTCCTTTCCTGGGATCGACAACAACAAACTCATCGCCGCTGATGCGTGCAACAAAGAGCTCCTCTTTCATCCTACGCCGCAGGGTTTCCCCTGCCTGCACAATCACCTTATCTCCCGCCGAATGACCAAAGGTATCATTTATAGTTTTCAAATCATCCATGTCAATAAAAAACAAAACGCCTGCTGCTGCTCCTGTTCTAACTTTTGCAAACTCCTTTTCAAGATACAAATTTAAATTTACCCGATTGGGCAAGCCGGTTAGTAAATCGAAAAACGCCATATGACTAATCTTTTCCTGCGCCTCGGCTCGTTCTAAAGCCAACACCGCCAAATCTGCGAACTGCCGCAACACTTCTGCAGTCTCTGCTTCTAAGGGTCGCTCCTCGTCAATCCAGCTCGCCGCCAAAACGCCTTTAACTTCCCGCCCCTGTTGCAGCGGAATCAAGACAACACTGGAGTTTCGCAAATCTTCTTTTTGAAAAACCATATTCCACCAGGAATCTTTGATAAATAAAGGCTCCCCTGTATCGTGCATTTTCTTAAGCGGTCCCTCGTCAGCCGTAAGCGGCGCCTTAACAGCCTCTTGGGGCATACCGATTCCATGATGAAGCTTGACTGATGTTCCTGCGTCATTATAAATACCTACAAAGCCGCCTGTCGCCTGCACCAACTGCAATGCATTAGCCAGCATTTTTTCCATAAGCACTTCAACATTTTCAACAGGACGAGTCAATAAACCAGTAGCCGCTCGATACTGCCGCTCGCGCAATAGCAGCTTGTCTTCGGTTTGACAGCGTATATTATTTTCTTCTTGCAAGCGCCGATTCGCCATATCTAATTCGTCATTCATCGCCAGCATCTCTTCGTTGGCAGCAGTAAGTTCTTCGTTAGCGGCAAAAAGCTCTTGTGTTCTCTCTTCTACTTTCTGTTCCAGCTCTTCATATGCTTTTTTCAAACTCTCTTCCGCTTTTTTTTGCTCTGTAATATCATGCCAAACAAATACATAATAGCGTTCTTTGCCCATTTCAAATACATCCGCGGAAAAAAGGCCAATCCGAATTTCACCGTTTCGTCCACGCCAGAAGGTCTCTACCTTGCTTACAGAACGCTCATTTTTAAGCAGCCATTGGACCTGCGAATTTTGCTCTTCCACCCACAAGCCTAATGATTCCACAGGTCTTGCCAAAATTTCATCTCGTTCATAGCCCAATAGTTCAAAAAACGCATCATTAACCTCAATAAAAGTTCCTGAAGCAAAACTTACAATTCCCACTGCATCATCAACATAACGAAAGGCTTTAAAATATTTTTCTTCCGGCCTTGCAAAACGCCTGCTGATAAGAATAATTACAAATGCGCCTGAAACGACACAACCTAATGCCGCCAGCAATAAAATGGTATTAAGAGTTACAACCTCGGCGATTACTTCGCTTTCCGGCGCTGAAACTCCCAAAAGCCAGCGGGCTCCTCCGGGAAGCTCCACTGGCGTCAGTACCGTAAAGATGGGTCGATTCCTTAACGTATACACGCCTTGCACTGGCCCTTCTCCAGCAATCGCCTTTGTAAACAAATCTGCCAGCCGCTCGTCTGCTTCAGGAACCTCCACTGCCAAGGACGCTTCTGCTGGCGACTTGCCAATACGCACCTTGCCATTGATTTCTGAATGTACTGCATGCGCAATAATAACTCCAGACTGATCGGCAATAAAGCCATAACCGCTGTCCATAAAACGAATAGCGCCAACCAGCTCATTGAGACTATCAAGGGGCATTGTCGCTTGAATAACCGCCTTTACCTCGCCATTTACCAGCACCGGGGCGGCAATAGCAAGAGACAAGCGCCCTGAGCCTTTGGATACTAAAGGCTCGGAAATAGTAAGCTCTTTCGTTTTGATTGCCTTTAGATAATAATCACGATCACCTAAATAGGCGGTGTCTCCTTGCGCGCGAATCACGTTTCCCGCAAGATCCCCATAGTTAATACCCGTAAACTTGTTGTTGCGCTGCAAGCTCAAAGCCAGCACATCTACAATTTCCTGCCGGTTCTGAGGGTTCACAATATGCGGATTTACCGCTATATCTTGCACAAAAACTACTAGTTCTTTCACAAAAGCGCTGGAGCGTTGTGAATAATCCAGACTAATTGCAGCCGCTGTTTCATTAACGCTTTTCGATAATGCTTTGTCAGAAAAATAGTAACTCAGGCCCGTTAGCAAACTTAACGAACCGCACATAAGCGCCAACATAATAAGAAGCAGCCGCACCCGTATGCTTTTAATGCTAAAAACGCCATCACACTGATGTGTATGCCCTACTTTTTTCATACGTATCCTCTCCACTATGCCGTCGCTATTTGGATTATCGGTCACTATAAAAAAAGAAGAACTTGCCTTTAATAGCTTGCCGGCAAGTTCTTGTTTACTACGTATCATCTACAATGGCCAAGCTACTCCCTTTAAGCAGTTACAGCTTATATGCGCTAGAACAATAAGGTAGCTCCATGTATCTGTGATAAGTCGATTGTAATTATTGTTTAATTCTTTTTTCTTTCCTGAAATTCCTGCGTCAATATCAAAATATACTTACCATAAATGAAAGGAATGGTTTCGAACCAAAAAGAAATTTTCCGTTCAAAAAGAGGAACTATTATCCCCCTAGGGAACTTTATAAGAATTGGAAGCAAGTACCAAGTCGCCACTAAAACCTTATAAAAAGGGAGGCCAAAAAAGATGCGCGTACTTAGACTACTTTGTTCCTTAGCATGTCTGCTGCTCCTATTTGTGCAGGCAGCATCTGCAAACGGGACCATTACCACCCAAGCAATCACCACTGCCCGTACAGAAATTTGGAAGGACCTCAACACCGGAGCCATCGGCAGCGCCGCTATTGCGATTATGGATAAAGGAAAAGTCGTATATTCTGAAGGCTTTGGCATGGCTGACCGTGAAAAAAGCATACCTGTCAATAAAAAAACCATCTTTGATATTGGTTCCGTCAGTAAAATTTATGTCGCAACCGCCATTATGGTCTTGGTTGACGAGGGAAAAGTAGCCCTTGACGCGCCGGCAAGCAAGTACCTGCCTGATTTTTCCATGGTCGACGAACGCTATAAGGATATCACCGTTAGAATGCTTCTCAATCACTCCTCCGGCTTGCCCGGCACAACCGGAGAAAACAACTTTGGCTTTGCCTTCAACCAGGATGTCTATAAAGACACTTTGGACGCCTTGGCCAGCTCACAGTTAAAACACCGCCCAGGAGAAAGGTCTATCTACTGTAACGATGGTTTTACCTTAGCAGAAATGATCGTTGCCCGCGTCTCTGGACAGTCCTATCTCGAATTCCTGCAGGAGCGCCTTTTTCAACCATTGGCCTTGCATAATACCGGTGCAGGCGTAGGCCAAAGGCAGCCGGCCCTTGGAGGAAACATAGCCAAATTTTATCCTCCGGGAAAAGCTTTCAGTGAACCGCTTGAAGTTTTATCTTTGTTAGGGGCAGGCGGTTTATCCTCTTCAGCGGAAGCTTTATGCCATTTTGTCGATACGTTTTCCGGCAAAGGGCCGCAAATTCTCACCGCGGCCTCCTTAGAGGAAATCAAGAAAGAACAGCCCCCTTCGTTCCGCGGTAAGCTGCGCGGTCCGGACATACCTTGGGGGCTCGGCTGGGATGTCACTACGTATGAACCTTATAAAGCAAATGGAATTAAGGTCTTAGGCAAAGGCGGCAACAGCAGCACCTATACGGCGCAAGTCTTCACGGCCCCGGACCTGCGCATATCGGTGGCTGTCGTTTCTACCGGCAGAGCAGGCGGAGCTTTGCCTATTGCAGACAAAGTACTGCAAGCCTATCTTGCATCTAACGCCTTGCTGAAGCTGCCCGCAAAGCCCGTAACACCGCCAGTAAAAGCCCAACCGATTCCGCTCGACCTTAAGCGCTTTGAAGGGTTCTACGCGAATGGAAATGAAGTATTTCAAGTCTCCTTGGATGCGCCTAACGGCGTCATGACGCTGTATAACAACGCCAAAGCTCCAACACTATCCGCGGTATACAACAATGGTTTTTTTTACAAAGATGAAAGGAAACTCTATTTCGAAGAAATCGACAAAACCAGCTATCTTGTACTATATGTAGATGCCTTTAAAGGAGACGGCATCTACCTGGAGAAACTCGCTTCCTGCGAAACGCCGCAACAACTGGAAATCCCCATTGAAGGGAAAAAGTGGCTGCGCAGGAATGTAAAAGCGTTTGAAGGAACTTCCTCTGTGCCGGATCATATCACAGAATCGCATATATTACCGGACCTGCCCGGCTACATTGATTTTTGCGGTATAAAAAAGGTCATTTCTCCGTCCTTTGCCGGCATGGCCATTCAAACGTCACGCGATTTGACCGAACTCCACTTAATTCAAAAAGACAATCAATTTGGGGCGCGAAGCGGCGGCTCCCTCTTTATGCCCGCTGATCTGGCGGACCTGCTTTCTCCTGGAACGACAACCCATGTCCTGAATACAAACGGCTATAATCAGTGGTTTAAAATCGTGGCTGACAGCATCCTGGGCTGCGAAAAATCAACGCAAGGCCGTATGATCGTCTTCGCCCCGGACAACGCTGTACTTTTCGACAGCGCCGTAGATACAGGCGATGTTTTTGCCCCCTCCGGCAGCTTTGTCGAAATCGCCGGCGCCGTCGGAGATGCCTTCAAATTAACGCTTCAAACTGCTCCAAGCAAGTAACAAACAACACGCACGTCGCTGCGGATTTACAGAAAGACCGTTAACGCTCTAAAGAGATATGCGTTAACGGTCTTTCTTCTTCCCGCTTTACTGTTCCACTAAGGATACGCCAAGCTCAAATACGTCTCCCGGTTCGCCCAGCAGCTCCGCAAAGCTTCCTGCAGGAGCAAATATGTCTCCTTGCTTTACGATGCTGTCATAAAGAATACTGCCGGAAGGCGAAAACACAATAATCCTGCCTTGAGACGGCTTTGCAAAATGAAGCACCGCAGCTTGCGGCAACGCCAGCCATTCATTGTAACCTTGCGCGCCGAGAACAATCTTATTCTTCCCTACTTGCGCCTTCGCAGCTTCTTTCGCGTTCCTATACAAGCCGCCGGACAACCATAGCTCAGCCTTCCGGCTCTCGTTTAACTTGAGTTCCGTAGCATCGCGAACCGCCTCGCCGGGCAAGCCCGCATATAAGGGCGAGCGCACCGGCTTTAGCCCCATAAAGTCCACATATCCCGGCAATTTTTCGATCTGCCGCGAGGTTACAACATGGGTAGAAGCATACAACGGCCCTTCATAGGCTTTAACATTTCGCCGCAGCCACTGTTGCCCGTCTACTTCCACCGCAAGCACTGCTCGCTCACTGGCCTTGAGCGGTTCGATTTTTTGCCAGAGTACAGCGTCCACGCGGCCGCAAGAAATAAAATAGCGGCTGCCATCGACGGTCGCGAAGTAGTACGCACTGTCATCTGCTGTATGGAAATAAGAATTGCCATAAGCAGCCGCTAGTATCTCTTTTTTTCCGCCATTCTCCAGACTATACGCAATTAGCTTCCCTTTAGGAATGTCTAAATCAACCTTATACAGAACTCCCTCCGAGCCAACATAGAAGCCGGCATATTCTTGATACGTATCGGGCAGCGCCTGCGCTTTCACCGGAACCTTTACTTTTGCAACCTCTTCCTTCATCAAGCCCTTTTCCACCAAATACGCATCAAGGATATTCCGCGCTATTTCCATCGCGGAGCTATTCCCAGTAGTAATCACGGCAACGGAAATTCTTTTATCCGGCACCGTATACACCATAGACGTATAATGCCCCGTTCCACCGCTTTTCCCCAATACATGGATGCCTTTGTTTTCATAGTCTGGAATTTCTGCCATATCCCAACCCAAACCAAAACTCATCTGAGGATGACGAAGTTTCCCCCAAAACTGGGCTGGCTGCTTTTTTTGCATTTCTCCTAAAGAGCTTTGTGATAAAAGTTGAGTCCCTTCAGCAGAAAAAGCATCCACAAAACGGCACAGTTCTTCGGCGCTTGTCGAAAGCCCGCCGGATGCCCAAAAAGACAATACTTCCAGCGGTTCTGACACTCCTTCGCCATTATAATACCGGGCTACCGTCAACCCGCTTATATCCCTTTGGCCTACAGCCAAATCGGTTTTCCGGAGCGCCAATGGTTTAAAAATCCGCTCCTCCAAAAATTCCCGATAAGACCGGCCAGACAGCTTGGCCACAATCATCTCGGCAAGAGTAAAGCCGTCATTACAATATACAGCCATTTCACCAGGCTTATGCTTTAACTGAGACTGCGCCAAAATTCCCAGCGTTTCCTGATAAAAATTGTCGTTATAAGCAAAGCCGTAAGAATTAACATAATTTGTGCCCGGTAAACCGGAGGAATGATTCAAAAGCATTCTGACGGTGATATCCTTGTAGCGCATATCCTCCATCGTAAATCCCGGCAAATAGGCGGTCACAGGCTGATCCAGCTCAACCTTGCCCTCGTCGACAAGCAGCATAACAGCCATCGCGCAGTAGACCTTGCTAACGGAACCTATATTAAACAAAGTGTCGCGCTCAACAGGAATGCTTTGCTCTCTGTCTGCCATGCCAAAGCCTTCGGCATACACAGTCCTGCCACTGTCCGTGATCGCTACGGTAGCGCTTCCAGCATGACCAGAGGTGATTTCTTTCCAAATGGCGCCGCGTGCCACTGCCGCTGCCTGCGCGGGTTCGCTGCCGACCTGCATTTGGCACAACGCCACAGGGGACAATACCAGTAAAAAGCAAATAAAGCTACTGATGACTTTGGCCAACTGTTTCACGACACAGCTCCTCTACTTGAATTTCTTATATAATTCTAGTTATTCCTGCACATAACCAAAAGCTCCTGCTAACTAGCAAAATACTTACCTTTTTCCCCTTATCTTTTGATGTTGATACATTACTATTGGCATTCATCCTCGTATCGCAGACGAAGATATGGGCGAATGGCGGCTACGGAAAAACCACTAAAAAGAACCTGTCTGCCCCCTTAAAGGTAGCAGCCAGGTTCTTTAATTAGGCTTCCACTTTCAATATCCTGCCGGTAACCGTCAAAAAAGCGCAAAATTGTTCCGCCAAAACAGGATCAAACTGTCGTCCTTGGCATGCATGGATTTCCGCTTGCGCCTTTTCCGGTGATAAAGCTTTCCTATAAGGCTGGTCATGAGTCATCACGTCATACGCGTCTACAATTGTAAATAGCCTTGCATAAAACGGAATTTCTTCCCCTTTGAGCCGATAAGGATAGCCGCTTCCATCCCAATGCTCACGAACCGCAAGAATTAGCTCTGCAACTTCTATCTCTCCAATGGCTTGCGCCAACCGATACCCAATTTCACTATGTTTTTGCACTATTTCCCGCTCTTCTTCGGTCAAAGCGCTCTCTTTCCCTAATAGCTCCTCTGCAATCGCCACTTTTCCAATATCATGAAGTTCCGCTAATCTTTGCAACGACTTCTTTGACTCAGATGTAAAGTCAGATTCCAAATGCTTGGCAAAAGCAATGGCCATTTCCCCCACTCGCTGCAAATGCTCTTTTTTTTCAAGGCAAGCATCGTTTAAGGACGTTTGAAACACTTGTAAAACGGTATGACGAAACTCCTTACTTTTCTGGAGCTTATCTTTATACATTCGACTCTCAGCTAACGCAAACAGGTCGTTAAAAATTAAGTTAGACTGCGTCTGTGTCGCGGTTCCCATAGCAATACTTAAAGGCACTGCTTCCCCTGCGATTTGTTTACACCTGATGCGTATCTCCTCACACATCGCAAAGCATTCCTGTTCATTGGCACACGGCAGTAAGAGCAAAAATTCATCACCGCCCCAACGAATAAGAATATCTCCTTGACGGGCAACTTGCTGTAAGACTTCCGACAACCTGCACAACATAGCGTCTCCATGCAGATGTCCAAACACGTCATTCACTAACTTTAATCCATTCATATCTGCTATAACAATACTAAGCGGTGACTTATTTTGTCGAGAAATCTCCTCCAACGCAAAATCCACATGCGCACGATTATATAGCCCTGTCAACGCATCATGATAACTCAAAAATTCAATTTTAGCTTCCGCTTCTACTTGTGCAGAAATATCTGTCAAAATCATCATAACTAAAAAAGAATCTGTTTCACTTTCCGGTGCATCAACAATTTTACATTCTACCTGCACCTCAAGCGGTCCGATAGGAAAACGCGAAGGAATTTCCCCTATTTTTTCACGATTTCCTGAGACGCTGCCAAAAACCTCTTTTAAGCACTCGGCCAAACTATTTTTTCGTTCTTTTTCTCCTTGAGTTAATAAATCTACAATCGACTCCCCTGCAATCTCTCTGCCAAAAATCCGTACGCATTCTGCACTATATTGTCGATTCACCAGTAAGTCTTTTCCGAAAGACAAGAAGCCTTGATTCGCATTGTCAAGCAAATTTTGGAGCTCCGATTGATGTTTTTTTACCAGATATCCTTGGCTATCGCTAATATAATATACCTTTTGCGACTGTCTCAGTAATTTTTTATAATCCCCTAGAAGGGCTTTATACGGTCCCAGCAACGGATTATTCTCGTTTTCGGAAGCATGCATCGTACTTTCCGCTTTATCAACAATCTTGCGTTCGCCCTCAAAAAGTTCCTCATTTATGTCCCGCCCCAAGCTTGCCCCTCCTTACTGCAAGGAAAAGCCAAGCAACGTAATATCGTCACGCTGCGGCTCCCTCCCCTGATATTCCTCCAAACACTGCGTCAACCATTGCTCTTGTTCCTCCAGCGGCATAGCTGCGCACGCTTCGAGGCTTGCTATCAACCTTTTACGACCAAATGGATATTCGTTTTTCTCACCGTTCTGATCCGTATAGCCATCAGTAGCCAAGTAAAAACGATCTCCCTCTTGCACCATGATCTCGTGTGTTGTAAATTGCAGGTCCTCTTTGGCACGTCGATAACCAATGCTTTTTCGATCTCCTTTTACAGCGCATATCTGGCCATCCCGCAGCCTATATAAAACAATCTTCGCCCCGGCAAAAGTAATGCGCCTTCCTTCAATTAGGCAAATACCTATATCCAAGCCGTCATCTGTAATATCTGCTTGTTGTTGCCGATGTAAGGTAGCTTTGAATTCGCGATTCAACTTAGCCAATACTTCAGAGGGGTTATGCACTCCCTGCGCCACTATGTGATTCAGTAACGTGTTTACTGCCATCGTCATAAACGCCCCTGGCACACCATGACCTGTACAATCACAAAGTGCAATAAGGCTTTTATGGGAACTGACTCGCCTACTCCAATAAAAATCGCCGCCGACAACATCTCGCGGCTTCCAAATTACAAAATGCGCCTTAAAAATTGCGTCTAGTTCAGAACTCGCGGGAAGTATCGCCTCTTGCAAACGTTTCGCATAGCTTATGCTATCCATAATCCTTTCGTTTTGCAATGATAACTCGCTTGTCCGAGTCAACACCAAGCGTTCCATTTCTTGATTAAGCAGCAAAGCCTGTTTTAAGGGGTTAGCGATTTTTCGAGAAACAAAATAAAAAACGAAGATAGAAAGCGCTAAGGTGATTAAACTTGCAACCATCGTATTCCACTTTATACTATTCAAAACGGCCAAGCTCTCTTCACGCGGCACTCGTACTACTAATTTCCAATCAGTACCCTGCATCTTTTGATAGGCTATATCAAAGACTCTCCCCTGCGTATCTTCATAATCAATAGTCCGCGCTTTTTTCACCGTCGCTTCTTTATCATCGATAATCGCCGCCGCCACTTCGGGAGGCATATAATCATTTAAATACATCCCGTTTTGAGCTAACTCATCGGCTAAATGTATTTTCCCTTTTTCATCCACCAGCCAAATCACGCTGTTCTGGCTGTATTTATAACGCTGAAACTCAGCCGCAAATTCCTTAATACTCAAACCCACGCCAGCTACCCCGATCGGCTTATTAACCTCCCCCACCAAGGCATTCACAAAAATAAAAGTATTTTGCCGCGCACTATTATAATCAATATTAAGAAGTACCTCTTTATGTAATTTTAAACTTGAAAAAAACCAACTTGCCATCGGATCGGTTGGCGACATAACCTGGATCATCCGGGCGCCTTCCGCCCAATACTGATTTGTTACTGCGCTCACAATAAATGCATTGGCATAATCATAATTACGATAAATTTCTTCAAGGCGAGCTTTGGCAATCTGGCCGCGTATTTCATCTGTTTCGCCGCTCAAAATCCATGCTGTAACCGCTGGGTCGCGAGCCAAAAGCAGTGAAGTTTCTTTAGCTCTTTCAATTCTGCCGACGATTTTAGAATCGATAGCGTCAATAATATTCACCATATCTTTGGTTTTAAGTTTTTCCAAAGCCGCATCACGTGTAACAAAATAACTGATAGTTCCCGTAAGAACGACCGATGTCATAATGACCACACAAGCAAGGACAACTACATTAATCGTATTTTGATTATAAATAAATCCAAAATTCCCGGCTTTTTGTCGCGGCTCTTGTTTGTTCATCTGTTTTTACACGCCTCCAACAAGACTAATTTCAAACGGCAGTTCTAAGTCTTCCTTAAATTCTTCTGCACACTCTAAGGCTTCCTCATTTTCTTTATCATAATACCAGCGAATCTTAACTTTTTTCCCTTCTTGATATGCATTTTCAAGAATGTCCAACAACATCATAATACATTTTGCACTGCTCGTATTGATATACGGCATATGAAAATAAATATCTAAGACAAGCTCCGTATCCGTAGCATTTAGATAGTCTTCTAGCCACTTAAAAATCGGCTCATAAAAACGGAATGCATTTTCCGGATAGGATTGCCCTTCAATAGACAACTTGCCGCTTTGCGCATCAAACTCCACCCTAGGGGTTGATTTTGTCTGCTCAATATATAAAACTTCCATCCTAACACCCCCTCAAACGTAAACCTCTAAGGTAAAAAAGGACACCTCTTCATCAAGATGTGCAAAAGTATATTTCACCGGTTTTTTAGCACGCCTAGCCATATCTATAATACCCAGCCCCGCACCGTCAGACTCTGACAAAATTGGTTTTCTCATTTCTTCCTTATACCGCTTCTTTAAGGCTGTTTTATCCAAATCAGCAAGTTCCTCAAATTTAGCAGTTAACGCCGCAACATCTTGGTTATCTATCAAATTTCCCGATGCTACAAAATAGCCGTCTTCGGAACGTCCAATCGTAATAATGCCAGAATTTGCGATCCGTTCCCCTATTGCCGTAGACTCTTTACGAATCGAATAGTTCCTGATATTTTGCGTTTGTTCAATAAATACTGAAAACACATTGTATGTATCACCTTGCGACATAGAATCATCTTCTAAATATTTTTTCACTGCATCTCCAAGCTCTTCAATAATTGCCTGCGTAAAGCGTCCAGAAAAATTAATCAACACGCCATAATTTTGCAATACTTTCTGAATTTCTAATAAGTCAATACTCATATTTATCATCTCCTTTTCCTCCGTCTGCCACTTACAGCATACAGAAGCATTCCCTGTCTTTCCTTTTATCTCCTGCCCTATTTATACTCTAAAATAAAAATACCACAAACTACAAGCGCCAATTGAACATTTTTCTAAAATACTCATCAATTAATCTAGAACGGTATAAAAAAATTACATCCTAGCACAACGGCCTCACTAGAAGAGTATAACATTTACGTAAGTTAACGCACTTTTAAATTGATTTCATTCGATACTAATAATAAAATAATAGTGATAATAGGTTTCACTATTTTACATAGTCTCCATAACTAAGCAATGACTATGACAAGGAGGGATATTTCATGGAAAAAGCCATAGCTAATATGACAGCAAATTATCTTAAAGCAATGTCTCATCCTAGCCGAATCAAAATAATTAAAATTTTAGTCGAAAAAGAACAGTATGTGAAAGATATTGCAGCTAAGCTCAACATAGAGCAGTCAAACTTGTCTCAACATTTAAATGTACTGAAAAAGCAAGGAATTGTTGATTCCAAAAGCGAAGGAACTAGCGTATTGTACTGGTTGAAAAATCCTACTACGCATAAAATCATCACAGACGTAGAAGATGTTTTAAAAGAGCAGATAACTCAAAGCCAAGCACTGTTAAAGCGGTTTTAAAGAGTCTGAACAAACGCCTTTAGAGAATGTTTCTCTAAAGGCGTTTTACTGTTCTTGCAGTTTTTTCTGTCGTAGCGCCGCCCTTCACTCTTTCCCTATTCTAATCATGTTTCGCTTGCGCCGGCCTCACTTCACCTCGTTCATGTAAAACTCTACGATTCGTCGATTGATCATGTCCCAAATATCATCTACACTACCTTTGTGAGGTGATGCAAATGGATTGTGAAAAAATTGGCGCTATGATTTACAAGCTCCGCAAAGAAAAAGCTATGACGCAAAAACAACTGGCCGATCTTATGAATATCAGTGATAAAACGATCAGCAAATGGGAAAGAGGACTTGGCTGCCCTGACATCTCTCTCTTGTCTGAATTGGCAAAAATTCTTGACGCCAACATCGATGAACTATTAACAGGCAATTTAACGCAAAATGAAATGGTCGGTGGAAATATGAAAAAACTGAAATTCTATGTTTGCCCTCAATGTCATAATTTAATTACCGCAACAGGCGATGCCACTATATCGTGCTGCAGTAAAAAATTAACCGAATTACTTGCTACACCAGTAACCTCAGAACATGCTCTTACTGTTGAGCCGGTTGAAGATGAGCTTTATATAACCTCTCCACACGCAATGCAAAAAGAACATTATATCTCTTTTGTCGCCTATATTACCGGCGATAAAGCTTTCGTAATGAAGCAATACCCAGAATGGAATCTTTCTTTACGTTTCCACAAACTAGGCCACGGTCAGCTTTTCTTTTATTGCTCGAATCACGGCCTCTTCTCTCAACGTATATAATTAGCATATTCATCGATCTTACGGGAGACATCTACCTTGGTTGGTAGATGTCTCCCGCTTTTCTTGCCGCTTGAATGCACTCTCCTCTTCAAATGCAGTAAAATCGTCTTTGGGTTATAGAATAGACCCTGTTAGTTGAAAGTGCTATAATAAATTTGATTTAGCTTTAATAGAAAATCGTAAGTAATAATTATAACAACAAACATATAAACTAAAGGAAAATAACCTATGGAAAATACAACTTTTATGGAATTAATCCGTCAAAATCCCCATGCCATCACTTCGATTTCGAATCCAACAGATGAGATGAAGCTGCTTGCCGTCAACAAAAACGGCCTCATGTTAAAACATATTAAAAATCCAACGAAAACAATGAAGCAAGCCGCTTTCGCAAACAATAGCCGCGCTATCGAATATATTGAAAATCCTACCGAGGAAATGATGCAAAAAGCGATTATGGCTAGTTGGACAAACTTAGAATATCTGAAAAGCCCTTCAGAACTAGCTATTAAGCAGGCTCTCAACCAATCCGGCTGGGCGATTAAGTATGTAAAAAACCCCAGTGAATCCTTACAACGGCTGGCGGTAAGCAAGAATTACGATGCCCTCAAATTTATCAAAGAGCCAAGTGAACCAGTCCAGTTAGCGGCCATCCAGCATAGCTACGAAGCGCTGCGCTATATCAAAGCTCCTACGGCCCAAGCGGAACGACTTGCGATCCTTCAAAATGAACGGGCCCTTCAATGGATTAATGATCTTACGAAAGCCAAAATCCTAGAATTTCTCGCCATCAATTTTCTCGTTATTAAACTCGTTATGAAGGAAATCTCTGTAGACGAATTGCAGCAAGTCTTACAAATAGAGCTTGCCAAAGAAACGGTTGCCGAAAAATACGTAAGAGATTTTTTAACGTACAGCACCATTGACAAGCAAAGTCCTATTATGGCAATCGACAGACTCTTGCTGATTGATCAGTATGGCAGTCGCACCGCCAAGCGAATTGCAGTAGACGAAAAGCTCAAGTTACTTTAGGAGGAACCCCTGTGAATTTTATCAATACCTTAACAAGCGCTGAGTTAGTACTTGCAAGTGAATCGGTCCCTCTCATTGTCGGTGAAAGCGGCATCGGCAAGACCGATCTAGCGAAAGAACTAGCCCGCCAAAAAAGCTGGAGTCTCATCACCATTGACGCCAACCTCTTAAAAGAAGGCGAAATCGGCGGCCTGCCTACGGTGAAAGACAATACAACCGTCTATGCCGTCCATCATAAATTAAAAGAGTTAGAAAAAGCAGCCGCGCAGGGCGAAACCGTCCTTTTATTCATTGATGAAATCAATCGCTGTGAACATGCCGTGCAGCAGGAATTGATGAATTTGATTTTAAACCGGGAAATTAACGGCTTTACTCTGCCGCCAACTGTAAAAATTCTGGCAGCCATGAATCCCTCCGGCAAATACGGCGCCGAGTATGACTACCAAGTTGTTGACATGGACGCCGCCCAGGAAAATCGCTTTGTATGGCTCTATATGGAGCCCGATTACCACCAGTGGCTCGACTGGGCGGCAGAAGCCGGGCTTGAAACAAAAGTCATTGAATTTATTGCTACTTTCCCTGAATACCTGCATAAAACTAACGAGTCAGACCTACGGGCCACCCCTAGAAGCTATGAACGAATCTCTAGTATTTATAAGATCTACCAGGAAAACGCCGCTTCTATTTCCCGTTCCATCCTCCTGAATGTGATTCGCGGTAATGTAGGCCGACTCATTGCCGAAGAATTTGTCAGCTTTGTTGAATCAAACTATGAGCCGCTCCTTACCTATGAAGACATTTTTTCTGGCACAGCTTTATCTGACGCAGCTCGCCAGCGGATCAAAGCAGAAAGTCATACCAGACTCTACCTCGCAGCGAAAAACATCCTCAAGCACCTGGAAACCCAGATAAACCAGAACTCGAACGAAACCTCCCTGCTAGTCAGCCGCCTGATTGATTTTTTACAGGCTTGCCCTGCCGACTTAATGATCGGGCTCATGAAGGATATGAAACAAAATTATGAACAAACCTATGCAGCGGCCCTCGCTGACGATGCTTTCGTCGAAGCCTATTTTGCGACCTACCGCTCAAGCAGGTGATAGCAATGAAGCTCCATGCTAGCCATGCTGATTTAATAAACGCCCTTTCAATACCCCCTGCTGAAAAAACTCCCTTTGCCCAAAAGCGACAACTCCTCTATGACGAGGCCAAAACAATCATTACCGAATTTCTCCGTTCCAGCAAACAGGATGCTTCCCGTAAAGTTCCGATTCCGGCCACCTTTAAAGAAAACTTTTTTCAGCTGGTCGATCAAGTCAATCTCGCCCTCATGGCCGCTCAGGATAATTTCTATGGTTATTTTTTGTTTCAAATGGAGCGAGAGCTCCGTTTTGACATGTCTAGCCCCACTGGCGTCAAATTCAAAGCGCCTCACTATATTTTGTACTTTAATCCCGTCATTTTTCTAACTCTCACCAAAAAGCAAATGGAAAGCACGATCAAGCACGAAATTCTTCATGTGCTGTCACTTCATTTGTTACGAGCTAGAAACCTCAAAAGTCAGTACGGAACACTTGCCACAAATATGGCCATGGATATTGTCGTAAATACGTATCTTGATTATCTGCCGCCTTACGCGACAACACTAGCCTGGGCCAATTCTTATTATCAGTTGCAGCTTCTCCCCTTTGAAACCTTTGAATATTACGCCGGGAAAATCCAGGCGGCTATTAATTTGCTCGCTACCGATGATGACGGCGCCCTTGATGACAGCCGCATTGACGAGGCTATAGAAACAAAGTACGAAATCGAGCGAACCCACGATCTATGGCAAGAATCCAGCGAGACTGACGCGAAAACTTTTCTGGAAATTACCGAAAAGCTGGCGCTTCAGGCCCAAAAAGGTACTCCCCCTGCTTATATCCTCAGTATGCTAGAGGCTCTCGCCGCCCATAAAAGCGAACTTCCCTGGAACTTGTACCTCAAGCAGGTCTTGGGAACAGTAGCTAGTGCGAGACAAAAAACGACAGCCCGCCGCAACCGCCGACAACCAGACCGCTTGGACTTGCGGGGTGAACTGAGAAGTTATAAGGCTAAAATCGCCGTAGCCCTTGATATGAGCGGCAGTATTAGCGACGAAGAATTTCAGCAGGCTATGCAAGAAGTCTTTGGCATTGTCAAAAACTACAAGCATGAAATCACCGTAATCGAATGTGATGATGAAATTCGCCGCATATCCCCCGTAAAAACAGCCAAAGACCTTAAAGAACGTCTGAAAATCCGTGGTGCTACACGCTTTACCCCAGTCTTTGACTATGCCAATCGTCACAACATCAACTTGCTCATCTATTTTACGGACGGCCAAGGTGAAAAAGCTCTGCAGATCCAGCCTAAAGGCTATAAAACCCTGTGGATTCTATCTGGCAACAGCAAGGGCCTCTCCCTAACGACATCCTACGGCGCTGTGAAACAGCTTAAACAAGTCGAAAGTAAGGATACTAGCGTCGATCCTAATCATGTATCCTTTCGCGACGGCTACTCCATGAATTCTCAAGAAAAAATCCATATATAATAAAAAAAGCTCCTATTTGCATAGAAGCTCGGCAAGTATTAAGAAAACAAAAGCAATGTTTGCTCAAATTTTCTTTGCTTTTTCATATTCATTGTCTAAATCCGCTTGGTTTACTAATACATTGGACCAAGGACCCAGTTTCATACAATTTTGAGGACAATAAAAGCTTACTAAATCACTAGAATTCACTTCAATCATCTTCTGGCTGCAAACATGACATTTCGCAACTAATGATTCGGTATTCATATCTTCAATATTCAAATTCATAATTCGATTCACGACTCGCTTCAGCGTTTCGTTTTGATAGGGCTTCACAATAAACGCATCGCTCCCCAACAAAACACTCTCTTTAATTATTTCTTCTGAATTACTGCTGCTGCACATAATGACCTTTGCTTGCGGATGACTTTTCTTTATTTCTCGCAGCACAGAGACCCCATCAATTCCTGTCATTACAATATCTAAAATAACCAAAGAAAAAGCTCTTTCCTTCATTATTTGCAATACTTCTTCACCATTTGGGGCTTGGAAAACTTGAGCCTCCCTAAAGCCGATATCCACAAGGGCCCTCAATAACAGGGTACGCGCAAAAGGTGAATCATCTACCACTAAAACAGATAATTTGGAAATCATAGTTTGCCTCTTTTCTCCATTCTCATCTCTTCAATCAACACGTTCTTGAAACATATGCCGTCCATAGCACCATTATACCATCTGTGGGCTGCTACCAGACTTCACCTGAGCACAGATTTTTGTGATTGTTCTCATGGCGCTTTAAAAAACTCACACAATTTGTCACAATCCAATATCGCTACTACCTTAGCTATATTATAGCGATAGTATTGCTTGTAATGCTGTGACTAACATCACGTAGGAAATATATGTTTACGCCACTGTCCAGCAACACGATCCCCGCCTGCGTCTAATCAAAAAAAGATGGCTACACCCCTGAATCCAAGGGGCGTAGCCATCCCGCAAAGTCACATCACCACTTATATTTCAGTGGGAAATTTCTTTATGACTGAGAAAATACTTGTCAACTCTGTTGGCGGCATTTTGCCGAATGTTATTGTAGTAAAATGGATAATCAAAGCTATGAAATACGCCTTTGCCAAAAACTTTATTCCCCGGGGATAACTTTTCCACATCGGCAGTGCTACAAACCAATACTCCTTTTTGTTTGTCGATACGAGCATCAGCATAATTTCTAACGTTATAAGCAGCAATTTCTCCCGTTGGCTTTAGCACAATGGACCCTAAGTTCTGTTCTGCGGTCGCCAAGGTTTCTTCTCTGGTCCAAGTAATCGGGTTAATAACAAGCGCCCCTGGCAAGACAACTGGGTTGTTTCCTTCAACCACTGGCGCTTCCGTATTGTATGAAATGATTACGCCTGTATCATCTGGGCCTTGCGCAAATTTCAGATGCTGATTTTGGATAAGATAACTATCAGTGATAGAATAGCCGATGACGTATGCCGCAATCATTCTAGCATATACCGCAGGATGTTCATTCAGGTAATCAGATAATAAATACACCAATAAATTTGAACCTTGAGAATGTCCGGCTAAAATAAACGGCCGGCCATGATTATAATGTTTGATGTAATAGTCGAATGCCGCGAATGCGTCTGTTTTTGGTATGCCCCCAATAAACTTTTCTTGCTCTTTTAAAGGTAACGACAGGCAATACAATGCATCGGCTTGGCGATAGTAGGGCGCATAAATATTGGCGAAACTTTCAAAAGCGGTAGCTTGCCTGCCAAATGCCAGTTTTGAACCTCTCTTCATGGAAGGATTATCAATTTCACAAATATTAGGTTCATTTGCATTTGCTTTTTGCCAGGCCGTGGGATAAAGGTAAAAAACATCCACCTGCTTGTCAACCTCGCCCGGTAAAGCCAGCCAGTTCGCAGCTTTCGAATAATCAGTTGCCTGGTTTTCGCTAGCGGCTGCCACCATAGTTAAACTGAAACAAAGAGCAATAAGCACTAGCAGAATTTTTTTTGCGTTCATTTCCTACCTCCTCAACGTTAATCAGTTTTTCGCTTCGCTGGCTAAAGATAAAGGTCACCTCTCACGCTTTAACACTTTCCAACAAGTTCCTGGTACAACAAAAAAGATCTAACCATTTCTGCCCCCAGCTAACTAATTTACCAAAAAAAGACAAAACTCCTGCAAATCACAATATTTTTTCAGAATTTTTTTGTCTTTTTTATTTAATTTAATTATCCGCTCTCTCTTGCCCGCCGACATAATCAGCCCACTCCAGGTACGTTCCCCCAAGTATAGAGGAAGCCGGTATAAAAGATAACCTCTCCCTCCCGCAGGACAAGCTAAACAAGAATATCTTCTTTACAAATACCTTGGCCAACATCCGGGGTTTTCTGTTTTATGGCAGGAGTTTGCATTTCAATGCCGTACTGAATAATTAATGCTAAACACTTAAGGAGGAATTGTCTTGGGAGGTATCTACATCATCCTACTCTTGCTTGGATGCTATTTCTTTGTAAAAGCCTTTAATGCTCACGCAGCGAAAGACCGAAGATGGGTAAAAAAAATCATGGCAGGCTTGGGCTGCTTTCTTCTTATATTCGCAATCGAAGGCTTTACTAGTGAGTCTCCTCAAAAAGCAGCGCCGACCTATACCCTTGAGCAACAACAAACAGCCTATAGAAATTGGTCCGTCGAGATGGACTCTAAAGTCAAGTTTTTCAATGGTACGGAACAAACGTGGGAATCTATCTTTGATCAGTTGACTGCCAAGGAAATTAGTTCTGGGACCGCCTATGGAAAACTTAAAGATCTTAAAGAATTGCTTGCCAACAACTCACGCAGTTTTCACGAAGTTAAATCGCCGCAAGAACTGAACGACACGCACCAGAAAATACTAAGTGATGCCGCTAACAAAATGTCTACGGCTGCTAGTTGCCGCGCAGATGCCGCTGAGCATGCCATAGCCTGGCTAGATGATCCAACTCCAAGCAAGCAAAAAAGAGTTCTTGAAGACTTGCAAATGGGGCAACGTTTCTCAATACAAGCAGCCTTACTTATCTCCCAAGTGCGTGAAGAATTGAAAGTACCAGCCCCTGAGGCAACTGCACAAAAATAACCAAAGACCCTCCCAGCAGCCAGCGCAGCTACGGGAGGGTCTTCTATTTACGATCCACTCCTAGTAAATAAATGCGTTGTCCTCAAAATTCTTCATCTTCCAGCATTGCTTTTTAGCTGCTCTCGAAATATCATCTACCACCTCTTCTTTCGTAATCTGCTTTATTTTTCTCTGCCTGTAAAAGCCATTCTTTGAGCTTTGAATAGCGGGCTTTATTCTGCTTTTTCCCTTTAACAGCTATGCTTAAGGCTTTCTTTTGCCCCACGAGAATTACTAGTTTTTTCCCCCTTGTCACGCCTGTGTAAATCAGATTACGTTGGAGCATCATGAAGTGCTGCATCATAATAGGAATAACAACTACCGGGTACTCCGAACCCTGACTTTTATGAATCGTACAAGCGTACGCTAACGCGATTTCATCCAATTCGTCAAATTCATAGACCACTTCGCGGTTATCAAAATCAATATACGCTTCTCGTTCCTCCGCGTTAATTCGCGTAATAAAGCCTATATCTCCGTTAAATACTTCCTTGTCATAGTTATTCTGGACCTGCATTACTTTATCGCCTATCGCAAAGGTAACGCCAAATTTCTCGACCTTTTCACTTCCTGCGGGATTTAGCGCTTTTTGCAGCTCAATATTCAGCGACTTAGCGCCAATACCACCTATATTGGCAGGGCAAAGAACTTGTACGTCGCGAATGGGATTATAACGCCACCGCCGGGGAATGCGCTCTTTTGCAATCTGAACCACTTTCCTAACGGCATCTTCCGGAGCTTCTGCATGTACAAAAAAGAAATCTCCCTCCAACTGGTTGGAAAGTTCAGGCATGCTCCCGCTGTTGATGGCATGGGCATTTGTAATAATCTTGCTCGTCTTTGCTTGACGAAATATATCCGTCAGGGTTACAACCATAACGACTTGGGACTCGATAATGTCCGCCAAGACTTGCCCAGCTCCAACGGAAGGAAGCTGGTTCACATCCCCCACAAGTAAAACAGATGCAGCATCAGGGACTGCCTTTAACAAGGAATGCATCAGCTGCACATCCACCATAGAGCTTTCGTCAATAACCAAAAGACTACACTCCAACGGATTCTCCAAATCCCTTTTAAAGCGATGCTCTGCTGGATCGTATTCAAGAAGCCGATGAATGGTTTTGGCCTCAAGCCCTGTCGTTTCCGCCAGACGCTTAGCCGCGCGTCCCGTTGGTGCAGCCAGCAGGATCTGCAGCTTTTTCGCTTCCAAAATCTTGATAATAGAGTTAACAATGGTAGTTTTGCCAACACCCGGCCCGCCGGTAATCACCATGAATTTTGCTTGTATGGCGGCAGCTACCGCTTTTTTTTGGTTTTCCGCCAACTGAATGCCTAGCTTCTTTTCTACCCAAGGAATGGCTGCTTCTGCATTGATGGTCCCCCACATAGGAACGCCTTGGAACAAGGCTGCAATTCGTTCAGCAATGTATTTTTCGTAGTAGTGCAGGCTGGGAATAAACAAACATTCTTCATCACAAATCGTATCGATGCGAAGACCTTGTGCGTGAATTTCTTCTGCAGCCGCTATTTCTATGGTTTCAAGAGGAATCTCCAATAATTCAGCTGCTTGCGCCAACAAGGCAGTGCGAGGGTAAGCGCAATGTCCGTTACCAACTTCTTCAAATAACGCATGGCGAATACCAGCTTTAGCACGCAATAGCGATGTTTTTTTAATACCCATTTTTTGCGCTATCTGGTCAGCCGTCAAAAAGCCAATGCCATAAATATCCTGGGCCAGACGATACGGATTCTCCTGAATTAAAGGAATGGCCTGATCACCGTACATCTTATAAATCCGAACCGCCTTTGAAGTCCCGACTCCATTGGCATAGAGAAACAACATAATTTCTTTTATCTTTTTTTGCACGTCCCAACCTTTTACAATCTTCTCGCGGCGCACTTTGCCGATGCCTTCGACTTCTTGCAGACGCTCAGGCTGATTTTCAATGATCTGAAAAACCTCTGTCCCAAAAGCAGCAACCAGGCGTTCTCCGTAAACCGTGCCAATGCCTTTGATCATCCCTGAGGACAGATACTTCTGGATTCCGTCAACACCGGTGGGCGGCATGGCTTTTAGAGAAAAAGCGGCCAATTGCAAACCATACTGAGGATCGTTTTTCCAGCTACCGCTCGCTTCTACAAATTCCCCGCAGGCAATAATAGAAACATGACCTACTACGGTCACTAAGTCCCTAAACCCCTTGGCCTTTACCCGCAATACACAAAAACCGTTGTCTGCGTTGTGATAGGTCACGCGTTCAACGGTTCCGCTTAGAGAAATCTTTTCTCCTTGAGAGTTTGCTGTATCTACATTCCCCATGCTCTCTATGCCTCAATTCCAAAGGATTCAATCCACCGTATATATGTAAAAAGTGTATCATTGCCCGTAGGCAAGCTCAAGAGCTAATTTATTTTCCACCCAATCTGCAATTTTGAGCATTTCACACCTTGATCGCCGTTGAATATCCGCAAGTAGGGAATCCTATCAAAGGAGACATAAATAAGCCATGAAACCTTGATTTTTTTAAGGTTCATGGTTTATTTTTTCAGTTTCAGAAGTGCGATTTTCCAAAGTGTGTCCAAAAGGCAAAAAAATAAGGCTTACATCGCTGTAAGCCTTGATTTTGTTGGGGTAAGAATGGTCGGAGCGACACGACTTGAACGTGCGACCTCTACCACCCCAAGGTGATTTTTAGAAACATAAAAATTATGGTTTACCGCCATTAACTGGCTAAACTACTACATATTTCATATTTCAAGTAAACATAATTTTATCAGCATGTATCAGTTTGTACCCCTAAAAATCAGCACATAGGGTGCATTTTAGGGGTACGTTCACATGCAGATAATTATAGCCAGAAATGGATAACTAATCAATCTCTCTTAATTTCCACTCCCCTGCTCCTAGATCCCATTGCAGCAATCCCTGCTGCCCATCTTCCAAAATAATATGATAAATGACATTTTTACACCGGAAAAATTTAATCTTTCGTGATCCCTTTTCAGAATGAACCATAATAGGCCTTACTGGTCCCTTGACTGGAAATTTTACATCGACTCCTACTCTGACGTCCACGTGCTTCCTCCTACGTTATATCTTGCACTTACAATATTAACATTAAAGCGTTGTTAGTCAACGGTATAAAGTCGGAGAAATTGACCACGTAGCGTGATAGAATTTACATAAGCGTAGTAAATTCTAGCGAGGTGGTACCGTGGGGGACGTAGCTAATTGCATAAAGAAACTGTGCGCTCAAAGAAACATCACCGTCCACGGGCTGGCGAAACTATCGGGAATACCATACTCTACTCTACGTGAAATTGTATCCGATCCAGACCGCGAACCGCAGTTTGGAACGATTCGACAAATATGCTCGACGCTCAACATAAGTCTTGCAGAATTTTTTTCTGAGCCATTGGTGCCGGACCTACCTCCCGCAGCGCAAGCGGAACTAAAATCATATGAAGAGTATCTTCGCTACAAATACCTCGGCAAATAGCCGGGGTTTTTCTTTTGCAGGAAATATGCTTCTACTATCGAATATCAGGGTAAAGAATAGGAGGTATTGAAGTGAAAAAACTTATCATTGCCTTTTTGCTCGTGCTCAGCTTTACAGGAACAGTGTCTGCTGAAATAACGAAAGGATTTGACCAGTTTTCTGGCACCGCAACAATATCCAGTACCAAAACAGCGGCACTAAATGACGTTCTAGATGTTAAGGTAGATATTGAAAAACGATTCTTCGCTAATGACTCATTTAAAGACATTGGCGCTACAACCATAACAATCGGCATAATTCCCAAAGGACCTATTCCATCACCAATACTGGCAAACCATTTCCAGTGGATCGCTGATGGGGAACTCGTGGGGCATACTGAAAAATTCATGTACTCGCCTGCGTCAAGTTCGAGACTTGCTCAAATGTCTCCGTCGTTAAAAAAGGCAATTTCAGACGGGAAAATGCTTATGTTCAAGGTCCCTCTCATTACAGGCAAAGATCAGATATTTAAGATCACTACGGAAACAATTAACGAATGGCAAAGTGTTGTAACCCATAAAATGCAGCCAGACAAATAATATTTATCGCTAATATTCTTTCCTTTTAAAAGCATACCCTCCCGCAGCACAGTCGGCTCGGGAGGGTCTTTTTATCACCGCAAAATAAAAAAATCCAGCCCAGCGCCGCGAGGCACCAGGCTGGATTCCGTTTACCCGTGATGCGATGCAACGTAGTAAATCAAGGCTACAATAGCCCCGTTACGTTGCCACTCAAGGGCTTTTACTTTTTGCTTCATTCCCTCGCTGTAGTCCTTGAACGATTTGTTGGCATCCGCTAATAAGTTCTCTGTTTTCAATGAGGATTGTTCGAGTTTGGCTGCTTTTTCCTGCAGCTGAGTTAATTGCGTCTGTAGCGCCTTGCACTCTTCCTTCGATTGTCTCAACTCGGTTTTCAGATTGTCCAAGTCTGTCGCTGATGCGCCCAGCAGCTCCAGCGCTTTCTGAAAGTCCGGACTTGAGTTCTCCAGCAGACTGAGTAACGCCTCGTTGTTCTGCTGCAGCTTGCTCAATTTTGTCTGTAACTGCTGCAGCTCCGTCTGATTCGGAATAGTCGGATCCGCGAAGCATGAACCAATAAACACCGAACCCAACAAGCAGAACACCAACAGCAATGAAAATATACTTTTTATCGATTTGCACACATCAACACCTCCAATTCTTTTT
>MTLD01002080.1_pt7 | contig 35437 bp, 35 predicted proteins | sample 1982471 | NCBI WGS metagenome assembly MTLD01 (sample SAMN05712604, study PRJNA340218) | biofilm metagenome | isolation source: sample SPM anode biofilm adapted to -50 mV | place: USA | collected 2012-02-03 | reverse complement strand
AGCTTGGTGGAGGCGATCAGCAGCAGCGAACCGAGCGACGACTGATGCATGGTCGGCAGAGTGATACCGAGCACAATGACGAAGATCAGAACCTTGTCAAGGCGCGGTTTCAGCCAGGCAGCGACCTCTTTAACCTTGTCCAGGCGCTCGCCGATCCGCTCCGGACGCTTCATCCCCATGCGGGAATAAAGCATGTCGAGCAGCAGTTGCAGCGTCTTCCACTCGGTTTTTTCCAGTGTTGTCAAGACAGCCGGCAAAAATTCCAGCAGCAGAACGGTTGTGTAAGCCATGACGCAGAGTGCCACCTCGAACATGGCCGAGTTGGCCTGCCATTTGGACGGAATAAAAAAGTTATAGGAATTCCAGGGACGGCCGACGTCCACCATAACCGAAAATCCGGCCAGTCCGTATCCAAACATACTGGTCAGAATCGCCGAGCGGATCATGGGGTGATAATGCATGTGGTTGCGGATATAGATCAGAATCGCCATGGCGTAGCCGCCGCAGGCAATCGCGGTGCCGGTAGCGACATCGTAGGTGATCCAGATGCCCCACGGATAACCATCGCTCATATTGGTGACCGCACCAATCCCCTTGATAAAGCGGACCGCAATCAGGGCAAAACCGATCAGAGTCAGTGTCAGCAGGACGATGAAAGTTGGAGTAAGGATTTTTGCGTCATGTTTCTGGTACTCATCATGCCCCATGGTCTGACTCCCCCTTTTCTTCTTTTTCGGAATGCTTGTCATCCGTGCCATGCCCCTTCATATTCTTCAGGGCAACAAAGCAGAGCGTTCCGTACAGTGCCACCGGGGCGATGAAACCCTTGTAGATTGTGTGCTGGATTTTCTCGGAGAACTCGGCCGGCGCTTCATTTGCCAAAACCGGCAGTCCCAGTTTGTTGAACTGCATGGCGGACAGGTAAAGGTGATTGGTACCCCCTACTTCCTTTTCGCCGTATATGTGGTTGAGGTACTTGCCCGGATTCTCGCTCAGCCGCTTGTTGGCCTCTTCCAGCAGATCCTTGCGTTTGCCGAACATGATGGCACCCACCGGGCAGACCTCAGCACAGGCGGTGATTCCCTTTTTAAGCAGGTTGGTGTTCTTGCACAGGTCGCATTTGACGATCTGCGGAATGGCCTTTTCCCACTGGAATTTGGGAATATTGAAGGCGCAGGCCACCTGGCAGTAACGGCAGCCGATGCAGGCATCCTTGTTATAATCAACAGTGCCGGTCATCTTGTCGCGGGTCATGGCGCTGACCGGACAGACTGAAACGCAGGATGGTTTCTGGCAATGCATGCAGGAGTACTTGACGTAAGACCACTGTTTGTCCGACTCCTTGAAGAGCTTGATCAGCGTGCGGGTGCTGCCGGACAGGTCTTCGGGAGCATCCCACAAACCGTCGCTGTCGAACTTGGCCTGTTCATATGACAAGCTGCCGTAATCGCTGTTGACCCGTTTGCAGGCAGACATGCAGGCCTTGCAGCCGACACATTTGGTGGCGTCGTAGAGCATTCCGATCGTCTCGTTGTTGACATGATGTTCTTCGGAAGCTTCGGCGCCGGCCCGGCCAGCCAGCAGTGCCGCCCCGGTGGCGCCCATGATCTTGAGAAAATCACGCCTACTCGGTTTTCTCATGGTCGTCCTCCTTCTCCGGCCCATCCGGCAGCTTCTTGGCCATCATGATCCCCGCACCGATTGCGGCGCCGGCGGCCAGGCCGATTACACCGGTGGTCAACGGATCAGGACCCTTGCCCTTGTCTTTCAGATCGACCGGAGCATAGCTGTCAAACGGAGTCGGCTCGTGGATCTGAACCTTGTCAGCAATGGCGGTTTTGAAGAGCAGATCCGGCTCGGTGCAACCGATACAGGGATGACCGACTCCGACCGGCCAGACGCCGATATCGTTGAAGCCCAGTACCGAACAGTTGGCATGTGTAGCCGGTCCCTTGCAGCCCAGTTTGTAGAGGCAGTACCCCAGACTGTGCCCCTCGTCGCCGAAGGCCTTGGCAAAACGGCCGGCGTCGAAATGTGCGCGCCGTTCGCAGTGCTCATGGATCTTGCGGCCGTAGGCAAACATGGGACGTCCCATTTTGTCCAGCTCGGGTAGTTTTTTGAAGGTGACGTAATACAGAACTGTCGAAAGGAAGTTGTAGGGACTGGGAGGGCAGCCCGGCAGGTTGATGACCGGTTTGTCCTTGATAATATCACCGACACCGACTGCGCCGGTTGGATTGGGTCCGACCGACTGGATGCCGCCATAGCTGGCGCAGGTGCCGATCGAAATGATCGCCGCCGCTCCATCGGCCGCTTTTCTGAGCGATTCCAGCGCGGTCTTGCCGCCTACCTTGCAGTAAATACCGTTGTCCTTGGTCGGAATGCCGCCCTCCACCACCAGGATGTATTTGCCTTTGTTGGCCTGCATCGAATCGTGCAGCGACTTCTCGGCCTGATGCCCGGAACCGGCCATCAACGTTTCGTGGTAATCAAGAGAAACCATGTCCAGGATCAGATTGGCAACGGTGGGATGGCTGGAGCGGAGCAGTGACTCCGAGCAGCCGGTGCATTCCTGAAAGTGCAGCCAGATAACGGCCGGCCGGTTATCGGCCTTCTGGGCGGCTGCCGCCACCTTGCTAACCATGCCGAAGGGCAGCCCCAACATGGCGGAGACCGTCACGCAGGTCTTCATGAAATCCCGGCGATTGACTCCGGGGAACAGATCGGGCTTACTCATTTATTCCTCCCATTTGCAGGTTATATGTTTACATTTCAATCTTTGCGTATACGGCAATTGCTGTGCCAAGTCGCAACGATCGGGACATTCATAAAAAACAACAAAGATATCGGATTGTTGATACTGATTTACGGCTGCCGTCCATGGTTTCCGAAAACAAATGTTGATTCTTTTTGTCCGGGTATGTATCATTTTGTCCTTTCTACTTTGTGTAATAATGGGCAGCAACCAAAGGAAAATACCCATGCCAACCGTGTTTATCTGTGACGATGAAGCCGAAATTCTGCGCTATCTGGACAAGCTGCTGCAGGTCAGCGGATATCAGGTCGAAACCTTCAGCAGCGGCGCGGAACTTCTGAGTCGGCTTGACTCAGCCGGTCCCGCAGCCTGTGATGTTGTACTGCAGGATGTCCGCATGCCGGATGTGGACGGTCTGCTGGTACTGAGACAACTTCACAGCCAGAAACCGGAGCTGCCGGTGATCATCATGACCGGGCACGGCACGATCAATGACGCTGTCCAGGCCATCAAGGAAGGGGCCTACGACTACATCACCAAGCCTTTCCCCAAGGAAAAACTGCTGGGGGTGCTGGAGCGGGTACTGGATCATCGCCGCCTGGCCAACGAAAACCAGCAACTGCGCAAAGAGCTGCAGCGCGGCAGCGGCAAGACCGAATCGATGGTCTTCAAGAGCGCCCGCTTCCGCGAAGTGTACGACCTGACCCTGCAGGTGGCGGCCAGTGATGCCAACATCATGATTCTGGGGGAGTCCGGCACCGGCAAAGAGCTGATCGCCGGCACAATCCACAGCAACAGCCAGCGGGCCGGCCGACCGTTTGTATCGCTGAACTGCGCCGCGCTTTCGGATACTCTGCTGGAAAGCCAGCTCTTCGGTCATGTGCGGGGCGCTTTTACCGGCGCAATCATCAACCAGAAAGGGCTGATCGAGGAGGCCGACGGCGGCACGCTTTTTCTGGATGAAATCGGTGATGTCAGTCCGGCGGTTCAGGCCAAACTGCTGCGGGTCATCCAGGAAAAGGATTTCATAGCGGTCGGCTCGACCCGCTCCAAAAAGGTGGATGTGCGTTTTGTGGCCGCCACCAACAAGGACCTGCAGCGCGAAGTTGCAGAAGGACGCTTTCGGGAGGATTTGTATTACCGCCTGAACGTCATCACGATCGACCTCCCACCGCTGCGTCAGCGACGTGAGGATATTGAACCACTGGCGCTGCATTTCCTGAAAATCTATACCGCCCGGATGAAAAAGGATCTGAGGGGAATAGATGCGGATGCGCTGAAGTGCATGTTGCAGTACGATTGGCCCGGCAATGTGCGTGAACTGGAAAACGTTATCGAACGGGCCGTCATCCTGGCCCGCACAGATTTGATATCACCGGCCCTGCTGCCGATCGGAACCGGCCGCGAACGCCCTGCCGCTGCGCAGGAACCGACACAGCTGGTGGCACTGGAAGAGATTGAACGCCGACATATCGAAGCGGTCCTTGCCAGAACCGGTTTTCATAAAAGCCGCAGCGCCGAGATTCTTGGCATATCCCGCAAAACATTGGATCGCAAGATCGCGGAGTACGGCCTGTCATGAAGATGAAGCGGCTGCGTTCTTCGATTCGCTTCAAACTGACAGTTGCCACGCTGGTGCCGCTGATCACCGCGATTGCCGTCTGCTGGCTGGTGGGGGTTTCTCTGATCACCACCCGTTTTTATTCCCAGGCGCAACAATCTGTGGAAACCAATCTGAATTCCGCCCACGAGATACTGCTGGGTGAAATGGCTCGCCTCTCGGACATTATCCGCCTGACAGGACAAACAGCGGAACTGGCCCAAGCCATGAGCGCGACTGAAAAATCGCCGCTGCCCCCTCCGCTACAGCTGATTCTGCACAACGAGCGCCTCAGTTTTCTGACTCTGGTTGACCGTTATGGTTTCGTCCGCTACCGGGCGGGCAATCCGTCCTTTACCGGCGACTCCAAAAAGAAAGAGAAACTGATCTCGGATGCCCTGAAAGGTGTCGTCGCAAACGGCATCATGCTCCTTTCAGCCGAGCAGGCCGCCGTCGAAAACCCGCTCTTACCGCAACAGATCAACATCCCCACCAAACAGACCCCGCATGCCAGACCGTACAGCAGACGGGCCGAAAACCGCGGCATATTTCTTGTCGCCGCCGCCCCGGTCCTGGCGCACGATGGCAGCGTCTCCGGAGTGCTTTACGGCGGTGTTTTGATGAACGGGGACAATTGGCTGGTGGATCGCATAACAAAGGTCGTATTCGAGCGCGGGGAACGCTTGGACTCATCTGGAACGGCCGGAACCGCCACCCTGTTTCTGGATGACATCAGGATCGCCACGACCGTTCTGGACAACAATGGCAAGCGGGCAATCGGCAGCATGATGTCAGCCGAAGTGTATGATTTTATCAGCCGAGGCAAAAAGTGGATCGGCAAGGCTTTTGTGCTGGACCGCCATAACATCGCCGCCTACGAACCGTTGCGCGACTATCGTGGCAGCGTTGTCGGCGCTCTGTACGTGGGTGTTCCGGAGCAGCCTTACAAACAGCTCCACTTCCAGATCAACCTGGTGCTATCGGCCGTTCTGATCTTTGTAACACTGATCGGAGTGGGGCTTTCAGCCTGGTTCAGCCGCCGCCTGTCGCTGCCGATCAAAGCGCTGGAAGAGGAAGTCCGCAGAATCGCGGCGGGAGAAAAACTGCCGGACATCACCGTCGACAGCAATGACGAAATAGCTTCACTGGCCGATGAATTCAACATCATGAAGCACCGCTTGGCAGCCCGCGAGCAGGAAAACCTGAACCTGAACCGGACCCTCGAGCAAAAGGTGCTCGAACGGACCACCCAGTTGGAGGAGACCGGACGAGAACTTCTAAATGCCCAACAGGAGCTGGCCCAGGCCGAACGGCTGGCCGGCATCGGCATGCTGGCTTCGGGCGTGGCTCACGAAATAAACAACCCCCTGGCCATCATACGCGGCAACGCCGAACTTCTGCAATTATCGGTAAAGCCCGACCAGTCCGAACCGGATGAGCTTGAAACAATTCTCCGTCAAGTCGGACGGATTGATCGCATTGTTAAAAATCTGCGCTCGTTTTCCAGGGGGGGGCTGCAGGTTGTCAGCAGGTTTTCACTGGCGGAATTGCTTGATAGCATCCTTGACCAGATCGGCCACCAGATGCCGGTCGAACAGTACCGGATTGACCGCGGTTACCGTGACAAAATACTTGCAATCGAAGGAGATGAAGATCAGTTGCGGCAAGTATTTACCAATCTGATACTGAACGGCCTGCAGTCAATGACAGCCGGCGGGGTTCTGGCGCTGGATACAGCCTGCGACGGAACGGGGCAATATGTCAGCGTGTCAATTACCGACAGTGGATGCGGGATCCGCCCCGATTCACTGGCAAAACTTTTCACACCTTTTTTCACCACCAAACCGGGCGGTACCGGCCTCGGTCTGGCTGTTTCCTACGGCATAATCAAGGATCATGGCGGCGAAATCAAGGTTTCCAGCGAAGACCGGCAGGGAAGCGTCTTTACCGTTATTTTGCCGCTCCGTCAGACAAAAACAAACTGAGCCGTCTTTCACAACAAAATCAGTGAACTGTAACGGCTGCCGACACCATTGGCACAAGCTCGGCCAAATTAAAGCAAAGTGCCAATTATTTCTTGCAATCTGAAAATGGAGATGGTAAGAAGACAGCTCACTTGCCGAAGTGGTGGAATTGGTAGACACGCAAGATTCAGGTTCTTGTGCTCGCAAGGGTGTGCTGGTTCGAGTCCAGTCTTCGGCACCATACAAAAAGATAAAGCGCCCGCTCTCTGTGAGATCGGGCGCTTTTCTCATTTCAAACCCATCCCTTACATTTACCAAGTATCAAAAACGAACTATTTCAGAACTCGAATACCCTAGGACTTGCTCCCGTAGTACACGCGCAGATAGCAGATAGCAGATTGCTCTATTGCCAAGTTTGATAAACTGGGGGGACTGGATTTTTTTCTGGAGTGGATCCGTCATTCTTCCCTGTCGCAGGTTCGAAACCCGCAGCGCCCACCATAAAAGTAAAGGGATTAGCCAAAATGGCTAACCCCTTTACTTTTGTTTTGAGTCCATGTTCAGTCCAGTTTTTCAAGGTGGACTCAGAATAGCGGCCTTATCCGACTTTTCTGGCAGCGGTTTGCCGGACTCAATTTCCCGTTTCTGATGGTTGAAAAAACGAACCATGTAGTATTCGAAGGGATAACCGCTTTCATAGTAGCGAAAACTCTGCTGATGTCGCGCATCGACGACCTCCATAGTGTTTATCCCGGAATTTATGGCAAGAGTGTTGCCAGTGCTTCCAAACGGATCTATCGCAGCCAGGATGCCATACCTGATGCCGCTGTCCACGACAAGACCACCTGTATCGCGCAGTGACGATGGGCCGAAGACCGGTAGTACGAGATAGGGACCGGAATCTGCTCCCCAGTATCCGAGAGTTTTGCCGAAATCCTGATTATGCCGTTCCAGGCCGAAACTGGTGGCCGGATCGAATAAACCGCCAAGTCCCAGTGTGCTGTTTGTCACGAAACGTCCAAGCGTTGTCGCGGACTCCAGCCCTTTTAGCTGAAACAGGCTGTTGGTTAGATTACGTACTTCCCCAAGGTTGTTGTAAAAACCGGAAATGCGCTCCTGAACAAAAACCGGAGCGACAAATTCATAGCTCTTAACTACCGGGAGCAGCAGATACTTATCGAAGTAGTAGTTAAAACGGTACATGCTCCGATTAAATCCTTCCCATGGATCCGCAACCTCAGCAAAACGCTGATCCCTGAACTCATTTATCGAGTGCCTGGGCGGCACCTCTGCCCGTGTACTGTCCCTGATAGCGGCGCAGCCGGTTAAAGATATTGTCAACATCAGGATAAGGCATACTGTATATCGGCTAACTGTCATCGTAATGCCATCCTTTGTCATTTAAAGAAATTTACCATATAGGCTATATTTTCCTGATATTCGAGATTACCCAGGTGTCCGCCGCGCGGATAGATCTTGGCCCGTTCGCCAAAGACCTGCCGAAGATAGTTAAGCTCGGACTGGGTCAGGATAAAGTCATTTTCATTGGTCATTACGCCGAATTTGGCAGACGATTTCAGGTAACCTTCGATGCTTCTGAGACTCAAGGATTCGATAAAGTCCTGCTTGGTCAACCCCGGCCTCCGTTCCTGGAAGTAGGGATACAGGTATTCGTTGAAGTAGTCGAAAAAGCTCAGGTGACTGGAAACCAGGAAATAATCGAAAATAGAATCGGTAGGCCTTAATATCCGGTTTTTCGGCACCACATAACCTCTGTTGGTCATCACATCGGAGGAAAAGATCATGCCGGCCAGGTTGATGCGGAAAGTGAGTCCGATCAATCCTGCGGTTTCGTCATGGGAATAAAGACCTTCCGTGTAGATTGCGTAGAGAAATTCATCGTTGATGGATACGAAATTTCCATAGCGATAGAACTGGCTGAACTTTGACAGCATTTTATTAAAAAAGACACCCTGCTTTTTGGCTCCTCCGGGAATCTGCTTCAGCAATTCCTCGATCCTTGTCACTGAGCCGTAAAGACTAACCGAGGGATTGATCATAAGCACTTTGCGGAAGTTAAAAAGCTGGCGGTCCTCGTCCAGTTTGGCTACGAATGCGGCCTGGGTAGCTCCCAGACTGTAACCGCACAGATCGAAGGAGGATACCCCGCTACCCTTTTCCAAGCGGCTTCCATGGCCCGGTACAGATCAGCCGCATCCTCGGTCAGATCACCGGGAACCCTGCTTTGGGAGGCGGAGATGATGAAATTGGAGTGTGACGGCGACGGCAGGGTGATAACATGATAACCAGCTTGATAAAAAGCTTTCATCATAGTTAATAATTTGGGTGCCCGATCACTACCTCCAGCGCCGGCAATCAGAAATATTAACGGCGCCTTCTTATCCTGATAGGCAAAAGTGCATCGCAGCCCCTCGTCGTAAAAGAAAATCGGCGGTTTCTGCCGATCCGGAATGACATCCAGCACAAGCTGCCTGGTGCTTATTGCGGCGGGAAACTTGGGTATAAGAGTGGCCGGAGTCCCAAGAATGGTGGCTTCGTTAGAGCCCTGAATCGGGTAGCCGTAGCCGTCATCTGCCGCAAGAGCCGACAGGGGAGACAGTATCAGACAGGCGATGAACAGCAGTCTCAAATATTTCATACTGATGACTCCTCGTAAGTTAGAAATAATTTGCCAAATGCGCCCATACCGTCAATGCCAGATGCACCATTAAACTCTGTATACGCAAGCAGTCGATCAACGCGTTGTTTCGATTGTGCGGTTATCCGCAGGAACAGGACGTGCCGCTTCGGGGTGCAGAGACTGTTCCGTCTGAAAAGGAAGTCGTGAACAATCACTAAGCTGCGGAGCTTCTTCGATTACCTGCCAGTTTTTCCCGACCGGCACTGCCAGAGGCTTAGGTGACTGCACTAACGGAGCCGGGTCCGATTGCTTGGCATAGAACATGGTGCACGAGCAGAGAAGGTGAAGGCCCATGAAAATGGCAATCAGTTGTGTTAATTTCATTACCGGACTCCTTGTTTTAAGGTCTAACTATTTCGCATCTGACCCAGCAAGAACAGCCGAACCCGTGACAATCATCCATCTACCCGGGCCATATCCTGTACAACAAACCTGCCGCAGACAAAACAGAGCACTCCGGCCAGTAACATGGCCAACGGGGTGATCAGGAGCGCGCTGCGCAAACCCCACTGGTCGGACAGCCAGCCGATGATCGATGGTGAAACCGCATCTCCCAGGGCGTGGATAAAGAAGATGTTGACCGCAAAGGCCATGGCGCGAACAGCCGGACCTGTAACATTTATGATGACGGTATTGAGCGGCCCGGTATTGAGAAACAGAAAAAACTCAGCGATAAAAATCGCCGACATGCAACCGTTCAATCCTGGGGCAAGAATGGCCCAGACCGCAAAAGGGGTGCCGATCATAAACCCGCAGCCGGAAACCAGCAGGTAGCCTTTCCCGCTCCTTTTCTGCCAACGGTCGCCAAGCCAGCCGCCGGTCAAAGTTCCCAATATCCCCGCCAGTACGGTGGTCGCGCCGAACAATGTGTTGCCCCTGGCCACATCAAGTGAATGAACCCGATACAGGAAAGAGGGAATCCACTGGGCCAACCCCCCAATGGCGAAAGTCATTGCCGCCATCGCCAAAGTATTGCAGACAAACGAGCGGTTTCTGAAGAGTGCTGAGTACCCTCCGGAATCCTTAACTTTTGGATCCGGCACAGATGCGTCTTCGCCGCCACGAGGAGGAGTGCGCAGCAGTGCAATTGGAACAGCCAACAGCAACCCGGGCAGACCGACCAGCAGAAAAGCGGCATGCCAACCATACATTTGTCCCAGCACTCCTCCCAGCAGATAACCCAGCGCACTGCCGACCGGAATTGCAACATAAAACCAGGAGAGGACCCGTCCACGGCGCTCCTTCGGGAAGAAATCAGCAATCAACCCAGGCGAAACCGTACCGAAACTGGCTTCACCGACCCCAACGGTGGCACGGGCGGCCAGCAGGCTCCTATATCCGGGGGCAAAGCCGGCCAAGACCGTGGCAAGACTCCATACGACCAACCCTCCGGCAGCCAGCCTGGTCCGGCTCCAATGGTCGCCGAGCCAGCCGAAGAGCGGAGCAATCAGCAGATAACTAAGCATGAAGGCACTACCGAGAAAGCCCAGCGCCGTATCTGTGAGCTGCATATCGATTTTGATCAGCGGAAATACCGCGAAGAGCACCTGCCGGTCGATGTAGTTAAGCAGATTCACCGCCAGAAGAAGTCCCAACGCGTAACGACGGTAAGTGATCGAGATAGTTGGGGCATTCACACGGTTTATCCTCCAGATTGACACATCAGCAATAAAATTTGTTAAATGACATTAGCGAATGCCTGATCCGACTCGAATCAGGCATTCGTACCATAGTCTCTCGGTTGAATTTCCGTTTTGAACATTGAGATCATTCTCGCCTAAACGAGGAGTCCGGCAACGCTTAAATCAAATTATGGCTGCATCACAGCGTCTACGTGTACGGTAGCAGTCAAAAGCGGCTGAGCAGTAATGGACTGCGTCGCAAATCTGACCGGGTTATTTACATCTGTAAATGTAAAGGTATAGGTTGTACCAACAGTTTTCTGGAATGAATGTACGGTTGTTGCGACCGTAGTGGTGAAAGTATCAACTATAGCACCATTCGGAGTTTTTACATCAATTCTCACGTTCGCTAAAAACGCTCCGCCAGTATCCTTGACAGTTACGTCAATTTGACCATTCCCCTGGACAAAGTTTTCTGTTCCTCCGCCGCATGCACCGATCAGCAAACAAATAATGACTAGCATTGATGAAACAGCTGTTATTTTCAGTAGATTTTTCATGACGATCCCCTTTACTTTTCCTGGATTAAAGATTTCGCTGTTGCGTAAGCCCCTCCAAGCACTATGCCAGAAGCGCAACCAGTAACGATCTCAAAGAAAGCCTGACTGTGCACTAGTCCTACCAAGAAACATGGCAACTAACGTGCCAGAGAGTATTAACGAATACTTTGAATGGAACGGCTTGATTATTCAGGACAAATTAAAAGTAAATCGTAATAGACAATCGGAATCCGGAAAAGCAACCCGTCATGTTTGGCATAACTACCAAATATGACGGGCATGTAGTTTATCTGTAGTCATTTGGACAGAATCTCCCTCATTGTTACGTAGTCAAATGGTGGCCTAATTCATTTATTCGCTTCCAGAAAAATCGGGTCTAGATACCAGGCCGGTTTCTTCCTTATGGCGATCAATGGTGATCTCAATAGCAATGGCGGCGGCCTGTTCAGCGGGCATACCTTCGGCCCGCCGCTCGTATTCCTCTTCACCGCGCTCGTCGCGTTCCCTGGTTTCCACGTCTGCTGCCTGTTCCTTCTGTCCAGGCAGTTCGACGCGCAGTTCCTCAATGAGCATCAGTATAGCTGCTGCCACCGGAAGGGCGAGCACCCCGAAAACAATCACGATACCCATCCCCCGGCGCACGCGTCGTTCTTCAAACCACCGGACGGCATTCAGCCCGGGATCCGCCCTGCTGACTCCATACGACACCACCATTCCCCCTCTCTTCGCAGGCGCCACTCCATCGGACAAGATCAGCGAAGCAATGGGGATGAACTTCACTACGCCGACGCTGATCGTGATGAAGAGCATCCTGACCCCGCAGTTCATCGCCCAGCTTACTGACGTCACAAGCCCGGTCGTCGCCAGACTGCAGCAGAACGACTCTTATCGCGGTTGGGCGCCAACTGTATGATCCTGATAGTGCTGTGGCTGTTAGGTATGGTTACATCATATACCATGGGCGGTCTGATCCATATTCTGCTCGTAATTGCCATTATAGTGGTTTTGTTTCGAATCATTCAGGGGCGTAGGCCCATCTAGATCATAAGTTTTTGTAATTATGAACTAAAGGGGGGGAATCACCATGAAACCCACTGTGAAAGACAAGATTGAGGGTACTTTTCTCGAGTTGGAGGAGAAAACAAGGGAGATCACCGGTAAACTGAGTGGTGATCCGGAGTTGGAATCAGAAGGTACCGGCGAAAAGATATCCGGCAAAATGCAGGGGAAAATTGGTCAGTTCAAGAAGATTTTAGGGAAGTAATCAGTTAGCGTTCAGAAGATAACCTGATAAAATCAAGAGGAGAATGTGCAATGAAAACAAAATTTCCAATATCCGGGCTCTTGGCTGCGACAGTCCTGCTTGCATTCAGCGCACCTGCGTTCGCCGATACAATGGACGCCCGCATCGAATCAACCGCCCAGCAGTCGTAGATGTCCGTCGAATAGTTCTAATGCAGGACAATTAATTCATAACTGGTACACTTAAATGCGAAGGGAGTGGGTTTATGCTAATTCATATCATTCGGCCCGGAAATAATTACGATTACGTCAAGGATTTCATTTTGGATCGCCTGATTGAAAGGAAAAAGATTATTGTTTTTAGACGTTCAACAGGATGGGTGACTTTAGGTGTAGACCCGATACGAGTAACAATGCGAAACAACTTAAAAACTGTGTCGGCAGGTAAAATGACAATACATTGACGACCAGATCTGAAAGATCTGTGCAACAAGAACCAGAAGTTGATTCTGCAGGAGTAGTCAGATGAAGATTCTTCTTGTCTATCCCCACTACCCGGACTCTTTCTGGAGTTTCCGTTATGCGTTGAAATTCATCAACAGAAAGGCAAGCTTTCCCCCTCTGGGGCTTCTGACGGTGGCGGCCATGCTTCCGGTCGACTGGGAAAAAAGGCTCGTCGATATGAACGTGCTCCCCGTTTCTGACGAGGAACTGGCCTGGGCGGATTTTGTATTTATCAGCGCCATGACCATCCAGCGCAATTCGGCGCAGGATGTGATTGACCGCTGTTTGCAACTGGGTGTGAAGACGGTCGCCGGCGGCCCTCTTTTTACCGCCTGCCACGACGATTTTCCTGATGTTGACCATCTGATACTGGGGGAAGCGGAACTCACCATTCCCCCTTTTTTAGCAGATCTGCAGAAAGGTACGCTGAAACACATCTATTCTGACGAGCGCTGGGCGGACCTGACAAGTACTCCCATTCCGCTCTGGGACCTGATAGATGTCAGGAATTATGCCGCCATGAATATCCAGTATTGCCGTGGATGTCCATTTGACTGCGAGTTCTGCGACATCACCGCACTATTCGGGAGAAGGCCCAGAAGCAAGACTAAAGAACAGCTAATCGCCGAATTGGACAATCTCTATCAACGGGGCTGGCGTGGGGCGATCTTTTTAGTCGATGACAACTTCATCGGCGATAAGGGGAAACTGAAAAAAAGTGTTCTTCCCGCAATCAGCGACTGGATGGACCGGAAAAAGCACCCCTTCTATTTTTATACTGAAGCGTCCATCGATCTGGCCGACGATCCCCGACTCATGGAACTGATGGTCAGGGCCGGCTTTCAAGAGGTCTTTATCGGTATCGAGACCCCCTATGAAGACAGTCACACTGAATGCGGCAAGGTACAAAACATCAACCGCGACCTACTGGCATCAGTAAAAATTATCCAGCGGGCCGGTCTGCAGGTGCATGGCGGCTTTATCGTCGGTTTCGACAGCGATCCCCCCTCTATTTTCGAGCGGCAGATACGCTTTATTCAAGAGAGCGGCATTGTCACCGCCATGGTGGGCCTGCTTTCAGTCATCCGCGGGACCAAACTCCACCGACGTTTGCTGCAGGAGGGGCGGCTGCGGGGTAACGATACCGGCAATAACATGGACAGTGAACTCAACTTCATTCCCCGGATGGATGTTTCGGACCTCATCAGCGGTTACCGGACTATTCTTGATACCATCTATGCCCCAAAAAACTACTACCTGAGGGTGATCAGTCTGCTCAAGGAGTACCAACCACTTCATCTGGGCAAGTTCCAACTGCAGTCGGGCTATGTCGGAGCGCTCTTCAAATCAATACTGTTCCTTGGTGTGATCGGCAAAGAAAGGTTCTATTTCTGGAAACTGTTTTTCTGGTCTCTGATCAGAAAACCACGACTTTTCCCGTTAGCCATAACCTACGCTATCTATGGGTACCACTTCAGAATGGTAGCAGAGAAATACAGATGCAGCGGAATGTTCAACGGTAACGGCGGTTGGAATGAAAACGATGGCTTTGCCTGAAAAACATTTATAAACGCAAGTTGTCCGTCCCCTTTACTAATCCCTCATGCATCAACATAGCCGCAACATTTGGCAGTTATGTTAAGCATGACGGTTTTTACTGACGACTTCCCCTTCTCCAGAATCATCCTATTTTAAAAAAACCTTTGCAATCAAAGAGTTGAATACTCCCTATCCGAAGTATTTCTCCGGCACATTAAATGCTTTCTTTTAATACAGGATAGATGAAAAGTATCCGGTTTATATATAATGGAGAGGTATCAGATGAAAAAATCACTTTTGGTCAGACTGATATTACTGTGCCTTACATCCACGGCTCTGGCGGGTTGTATTTTGGTGCCGGTAGATGATGGTTATCGCGGTGGAGGTTACTATGAAAGAGGCCACGGGGGACGCCACGGGGGACGTCATGGAGATTATGACGATCGTCGCTAATTGTTCAGTTGTAAATGGAAATTCGCTGTATTGGACATATGAATCAAATGTACAAGCTCTTCAATCTTTCAATATTCTTCCTGTTTCTGGTAACAGCTGCGATTATTTTTACTGTCAGCTTCGCATCAGCTTCTGAAAAAAACCGGCCGGCCCAGGAACTGCTGCTCGACACCTACAACAGGAACATTGCCGAATTAAAGACAAACAGTTTCGGCATTCCCCTCATTGTTGAGTCTTTTGAGAAAGAAGACAGGGTGCATGTGGATGTCTACGGGGTTTTCGATTATTCCTTCAACAGTGTTGTTTCTGCGCTGGTAGTCCCGTCTAACTGGTGCGACATCGTATCTCTCCACCCCAACATTAAGGCTTGCACCTACAGAAAACTGCCGGGTGACTGGCTGCTGACCTTTTATCCCGGAAAAAAAACCTATCAACCTCCGGATGAAGACAGTCAAGTCATTTATCATTTCCAGACATCTATTCAGCAGCAAGGGTATCTGGACATCATACTCCGCGCCGATGCGGGCCCTTACGGTACTACAAATCACAGAATGAGGTTCGAGGCCATACCGCTTGATACTGGAAGAACGTTTGTCCATGTCAGTTATGCGTACAGCGACAGTGTCGCGCTTCGCTTGGCTGCAAAAATCTATTTTGCGACAATCGCACGGGACAAGGTAGGATTTACGGTTACCAGTACAGACGGAAGCGGCAACGTTTCCTATATCAGGGGACCACGTGGCGCGCTCGAACGCAGTTCAGTCCGCTATTATTTCGCAATCCAGTCACTTATGGATACAATGCGCTATCCCACGGAAAGCCGATTCAGCATGAGAATCAGCAGGTGGCATGATCTTACATCCCGCTACAGGAAACAGCTTTACGATCTGGACAAAAAGGACTACCTGACATTCAAAACAGCAGAACATAAGAACCAGGTAGCGCTCCAGAGAATAATCGGGACGGAACTTCCATAGTTAAATCTATATAACACCTATGATTACAGAGTGTTACCAAGCAGCTTCACTTCGCCAAACATGAATTGCAGTCAATTGCTTCAAGAGGCTTTCCTGTCCAGACTGCGGTACTGAATCGCCTCGGCGATATGCTGTTCCCTGATCGATTCGCTCCTATCCAGATCGGCGATGGTGCGGGCCACTTTCAAAATACGGGTGTAGGTACGGGCCGAGAAACCGAGCCGGTCGGTGACCAGTTCCAGCATACGGTTGCCGCTGGCATCCAGTTCGCAGTATTTTTTGATGAAACGGGGCGTCATCTGGGCGTTGCAGTGAATTTTGGTCCCTTTGTAGCGCTCCAGCTGCAGCTCGCGGGAATGTTCCACACGGCTTGCTATGGCGGCGGAACTTTCGGCTTCGCTGCGATCGGCCAGGTCTCGATATTTGACCGCAGGAACTTCGATGTGAATGTCGATGCGATCCAGGAGCGGTCCGGAAATACGTGAACGGTAGCGATGGATCGAGACCGGGGTACAGGTGCAGGGATGGGTCGGGTCGGACAGATAGCCGCAGGGACAGGGATTCATGGCCGCCACCAGCATGACCCGGGAGGGGTAGGTCAGGGAAAGCAGGGAGCGGGAAATGGTGACCCGGCCATCCTCCAGCGGCTGGCGCAGGACTTCCAGGACGTTTTTCTTGAATTCAGGCAGTTCATCCAGAAACAGGACGCCGTTGTGAGCCAGGGAAACCTCGCCCGGCTTGGGGGTCGTGCCGCCGCCGATCAGGCCGACGTCTGATATGGTATGATGCGGTGAGCGGAAGGGACGTACCGCCAGCAAGGCCCGCTCTTTCTCCAGCATGCCGCTGACGCTGAAAATTTTGGTGGTTTCGATCGCTTCATCAAACGACATGCGCGGCAGAATGGTCGGAATCCGCCGGGCGATCATCGTCTTTCCCGAACCGGGCGGACCGATCATCAAAAGATTGTGACTTCCAGCCGCGGCCACTTCCAGGGCGCGCTTGGCGTGCTCCTGCCCCTTGACCTCGCTGAAATCCTCGCCATATTCGCAACTGCTGGCAAACAGCCCGTGCAAATCCACCCGGCAGGGATCAATCCCTTCCCGTTCGCTCAAAAACTCGACCACCTGTGACAGGCTGGTGGCACCGATTACATCGATGCCTTCCACGACAGCCGCCTCGGGAGCGTTTTCGGCCGGCAGTATCAGGCCGCTCAATCCGGCCCGCTTGGCGGCAACCGCCATGGAGAGTGCGCCGCGAATGGCCTTCAATCCGCCATCCAAGGAGAGCTCACCCAGCAGGATGTATTCCCGCAGACGCGGACCTTTAATGACTCCGGTGGCGGCCAGGATGCCGATCGAGATCGGCAGATCGTAGGCGGCTCCCTCTTTCTTGATGTCGGCCGGGGCCAGATTGGCGGTGATCCGCCGGGCCGGAAAATCATAGCCGGAGTTCTTCAGCGCCGCCTTGACGCGATCCTTGCTCTCCTTGACCGCGCCATCCGGCAGACCGACCGTGGCAAAGGAGGGCAGGCCGGCTGCCAGGTCAACTTCCACATCCACCAGGATGGCATCAATACCAATCAGGGCACTGCTGAATACTTTTGCGAGCATGAACGCTCCCGTTCGGGCTGAGAATTATTCCGGCTGTTTACTGGTTCAGCATGATGAAACCCATCTGCCTGCCGGACTCTTCCTTGTCCCGGCGGTAGGAGAAAAACAGTTCGCTGCGGCAGCAGACACAGTCGTCCGAGAGCTGGATGGCATCAGCCGGGAGTCCAGCCAGCAGCAGGAGTTCGCGGTTGGCGGCGGCCAGATCCAGTCGCCACTTTTCCTCTCCGCATAACTCGGCGAAAGAGGCCCAGGCGATGCCGCTCTGTACAAAGGCCTGTTTGACCGGCGCATCGACTTCGTAACAGCATTTCTGGATACAGGGACCGATAGCGGCCTGTATCCTCTTCGGATCGCAGCCAAATTCCGATTTCATCCCGGCCACGGCTTTGGAAACCAACTGTCCGGCAGTACCTTTCCAGCCCGCGTGGACGGCGGCGATGACCTTTTTTTCCGGATCGCACAGCAGAATCGGGACACAGTCGGCCACGCAGACGCCGATCATCACCTTCGGCTGGTTGGTGATAATTGCGTCACCCTCCACCGACAGGAAATGAGTGAAATCTTCATTCGGCTCGTTGATGACCAGGATATCGACACCATGCACCTGCTTGGGGGTAACCAGCGCTTCCTGGCTGACTCCGAAAGCACGGGCCAGCAGGCTGCGATTTCCCTCGACGTTCGACTGCTGGTCGTTGGTGTTCATACCCAGGTTTAGCGAATTATAAGGGGGGCGCGAAACCCCTTCGTGGCGGGAGGTAAAACCCTGAGTTGAACAGGGGTTCCCCGTAAAATCCACCGCGATATATTGGACACGTTCCACTCGTTTCATCTGCATCTTGTTTCCTCCGAAACCCGCTTAACGGGATAGTGCGTTAACTTGTCAAACTGCTAAGAATCCTTTTGCCTTATTGCCTGTTTTAAGCTTTACTACCGTTACCGCGTTGACGCCAGACATAAACCGCCACCAAAACCAGACTGAACAGCAGCACCCAGACCAGCGCTTTATGTGAATATTGCATGATCAGTTGCTGATTTTCTCCGATGGCGTAACCGATCCAGGCCAGGATTGTACACCAGAGACCGGCACCCAGCAGAGTGTAGAGCGAGAATTTGAGATGGTTCATTCCGGCCACTCCGGCCGGGATTGAGATCAGGTGGCGAATCACCGGCAGCAGGCGGCCGATGAAGGTCGAGATCTCGCCATGCTGCAGAAAAAACTTCTCGACCCGTTCGAATTTGTCGGGCGGAATCAGTACATATTTGCCATACTTGAGAATCAGCGGACGCCCCAGATAATGGGAGGCGTAGTAGTTGGCATAAGCGCCCGCCAGGCTGCCGACAGTCCCGGACAGAATTGCAACGGCCATATTCATCTTGCCCTGAAAAGCCAGATAACCGGCTGGCGGCATGACCAGTTCGCTGGGAATCGGGATGATGGAACTTTCCATCGCCATCAGCAGAAATATGCCGGGGTAACCCATTGCGCCGATCGTATCGAGCAGCCATTGTACAATCGCGTGCATTATTAAAAACTCCTCTTGCCTGATTTAAAGCGGTCTTAGCTTATAACCCATATAACAGGTTCGGGCAACAGCAAGATAGGGAAGATATGAACGAAAAAACGTATACCATCATTGATCGTCTGCAACGCGAGCTACTGACCGGCGACGGCGCCGTCGGCACCATGCTTTACGCCAAAGGGGTCAGCCTCGACAGCAACTTCGAACACCTGAACCTGATCCGTCCGGCGCTGGTCAAGGAACTGGCAAGCGAATATGCCGCCGCCGGTGCGCAGATTATCGAGACCAACACCTTCGGCGCCAACTTCACCAAACTGTCCGCTATCGGTCTGGGTCACAAAGTGGCCGAGATCAACCTGGCCGGTGCCAGAATCGCCCGCGAGGCGGTTGCCGGGCGTGAAATTCTGGTGGCCGGTTCGGTCGGTCCGCTGGTATCGGTCAAAGGGGATGACAAAGAGCTGTCACCGGCCGAGATGGAGGCCATTTTCAGCGTCCAGTGCAAAGCCCTGACGGAGGGTGGCGTTGACCTGCTGCTGCTGGAGACTTTTTCGTCACTGGTACAGCTGGAAGCGGCCGTGCGGGCTGCCCGCGGCTGCAGTGTGCCGGTCTGCGCATCGCTGGCTTTTCTGGAAGGGGGTCGCGCTGCGGATGGCACTTCGGTGGAGCGTTTCTGCGAGGCGATGGAAGCGGCCGGAGCCGACCTGATCGGGGCCAACTGCGGCGCCGGACCGATGGAGCTGCTTAAAGTCATCAAGCGGCTGGCCACCCTGACCGACAAGCCGATCAGCGCCTACGCCAACAGCGGCTTTCCCGAATATCGCGACGGGCGTTATATCTATCGCGCCACCCCGGAATACTTTGCCGACATGGCGGCCGAAATGGCCGCAGCCGGTGCAAACCTTTTGGGTGGATGCTGCGGGACAACCCCCGAACATATCAACGCCATAGCCCGGAAAATCACCGGGCTCAAACCGGCCGTCAGGAGCAGAACTCCGCTCATCACCGTTTCCGAACCGGTCGAAGCGCCTCAGAAAGCGGCTTCTTTCCTGGACAACTGGGGCAGCCGCAAGGTCATCACCGTTGAGTTGGACCCCCCCAAAGGAATTGACTGCAGCAAAATCATCACCGGCAGCAGACGGCTGAAGGAAGCCGGGGCCGATGCCATCAATCTGGCCGAGAACCCCCTGGCGCGGCCACGAATGGGCAATATCGCCCTGGGAAGCATTATTCAGCGCGAAGTCGGCATCGAGGTCATCGTGCATGTCACCGGCCGCGACCGCAACCTGATCGGCATGCAGTCCGATCTGATGGGAGCCAGCCTGCTCGGTATCCGCTCGATTCTGGCGGTGACCGGCGATCCGGCCACGATGGGAGATCACGCCGGAGCCAAATCGGTCTTCGACCTGCACTCATTCACCCTGATCAAGCTGCTGAGCGATATGAACCGTGGCGTCAATGCCATCGGCAATCCGATCGGCGAAGGCACCGGTTTCACAATCGGGGCCGCCTTCAACCCCAACACCCGCAATATGAACGTCCAGGCCGAACGCCTCCGAAAAAAGATTGCCAACGGTGCCCGCTTCACCCAGACCCAGCCGATCTACGATCCGGCTATTCTTTTCGAAGCTCTGGATTCCACCGGTGACTGCAGCATTCCGTTTCTACCCGGCATCATGCCGCTGGTCAGCGAGCGCAACGCCGAGTACCTGAACAATGAGGTCCCCGGCATAACGGTACCGGATGCCGTTCGAGCCCGCATGAGGGGTCTCGAAAAAGAGGCCGGGGCGCGGGAGGGTCTGGCCATCGCCAAGGAGTTCATCGACGCCACCTTTGCCGCAGTGGGAGGTTATTATCTGATCCCCCCGTTCGGCAAGTACGAATTGGCCGAAGAATTGATCAAACACATCCAGCAGCGTGAGAGGGAGCAGCAATGAAATCACTGTTCAAGAAGTTGGTATTACTGACCATCTGCCTGGCCATGACGGCCTGCGTCACCGATATGGGAATACGGGAAGAATTCGAAAAAAGCATGCGGGCCTATAACCGGATGCTGCGCTGGCAGGAAGTCGAAAATGCCGGTATGACCTATATGGAAAAAGAACAGCGCGATGAGTTCATGCGAAGCGCGGAATCGCTTAAAAGAAGGGGCGTCACGATGGCTGATTTCCGCATCCTGACCTTCGAATGTCTCCTGGAAAATAAAACCGGAGACGTGGTAGCCGAATTCGATTATTTCATCCTCCCCTCCAACCGAGTCAAAACCGTGACCTACCGCCAGGAATGGGTTTACAAGGACGACCTGAAGAGTTGGAAGCTCAAGAGCGCTCTGCCCCCGTTCGAGTAGAAAGTGGAACCGCTAGCACAGCAGATCAGCATTTTCACCGTCTACCTGGAAACGGAGCGGAACGTTTCCCCGCATACTCTGGCGGCCTACCGCAGCGACCTGGCACAATGGCTGGCGTTTGTCCAGGGCAGCAGAGGTGAGGGGGTATCGGCCGGGGATATTGACCACCTGCTGCTGCGGCGCTATCTGGCCGGGTTGTCAAAAACCACCAAAAAGAGTTCGATCGGCAGGAAACTGGCCGCTATCCGTTCCTTTTTCCGTTTCCTGCTTCGGCGCGGTACGATTACCAAAAACCCGGCCGAACTGGTCGCCACTCCTAAAAAAGAACAACGCCTGCCGTTTCACCTGGATATCGACCAGACCACCACCCTGATGGAAGCGCCGGACCTTGAACATAAGGACGCCCTGCGCGACCGGGCCATCCTGGAACTGCTTTATTCCAGCGGTCTGCGCGTTTCGGAACTGACCAGCCTGAATATTGGCGAGATTGATCTGTCGGGGGGGAGCGTGCGCGTGATGGGCAAGGGGGGCAAGGAACGGATCGTTCCGGTCGGCAGCCGCGCCCTGGATGCCCTTCACAGCTATCTCGACCAGCGCAGCGATGCCGCAGCGGGTGCGGCGCTATTCCTGAACACCCGTGGAACCCGCATCAACCGCCGCAGCGTGGCACGCATCATCGATCTGCATGTGCTGCGCATCGCGGCTTTCAAAAGGATTTCCCCGCATACTCTCAGGCACACCTTCGCCACCCATATGCTGGAGGGGGGCGCCGACCTGCGTGCGATCCAGGAACTGTTGGGACACGCCTCACTCTCCACCACCCAGAAGTACACCCACGTCGGCATCGACCGCCTGATGGAGGTCTACGACAAGGCTCATCCCAAGGCCCACAGCGATAGCGTGGAGTGAATCGCCCATTTTTCCTTTGCCTACCTTTGTCGATTGCTAGTAGTATAGCCCGGTTTTACAATCTCAAACCCTGGATACCAATACCGATATGGAAGAACCAAAAAAAGAAAAACTAACCAAAGAACTGCAGGGAATGGCGCTTGGCGCGATCGGCGTATTTTTTCTGCTGGCTTTTTTGACCTACAATGCAGCTGACGTTTCCTGGAACAGCTACTCCAATGCAGGAAACATCCACAATCTGGGCGGGCGTCTCGGCGCCCAGGTGGCCGACCTTTTCTTCAGCGCCTTCGGGTTGGCCTCTTACATGATTCCGCTGACGCTGCTCTATATGTCCTACACCCTGTTCCGCTTCAAGGAAATCCGCCTGCGTTCCTACAAACTGGTGGCGGCGGCCGGACTTCTATTCTCAACGGCAACCATGTTCGCCTTTTTTCGGGAGAAAACGTTCCTTTTTGAGCAGCAGGTTCCGACCGGCGGCCTGGTGGGGGTGGTAACGGCCCACTTTCTGAAAAACACGATCGGGACGGTTGGCGCACTGCTGTTGCTGCTGCCGCTGCTGGCAGCCTGCATCATGATCCTGGCACATTTTTCTTTCATACTGTTCGCCGGCTGGTGGCTGGAAAACATGAAACAAAAGTGGGCCACATGGCAGAAACGACGCGCCCAGGACCGCAGTGAAAAGGAAAAAGAGGATGCCAAAAAAGGGGGACTGCCGGTGGCAATCTCCAACGGACCGGTCATCAAGCCTCCCGCTCCCCCCGCTCCACGTCCCAACCTGATCAAGAAGGAAAAGGACAAGAAAAAAGAGGACGCCAAAACCGCTGCCATACAGGAAACTTTTGAATTCATAAAAGCGGAAGGAGATTTCCATACACCACCCTTCTCGCTGCTGGATATTCCCCCCGCCACCGAAAAAACTCTCGACCGCGATGCCCTGACAATGAATGCCAGGCTGCTTGAGAAAAAACTGAAAGATTACAATATCGATGGTGAAGTCGTGGAAATCTGTCCCGGCCCGGTCATCACCATGTATGAATTTTCTCCGGCCCCCGGGATCAAGATCAGCCGGATTGCCGGTCTGACCGATGACCTGACCATGGCGCTGCAAGCCATGTCGATCCGGATTGTGGCGCCGATCCCCGGCAAAGGGGTCGTCGGCATTGAGGTTCCCAACCGTGACCGCGATATGGTCTTTTTGCGCGAGATTTTCAACTGCGAGCATTTTTCACACAGCAAGATGAAACTGCCGCTGGCGCTCGGCAAAGATATTGCCGGACTGCCGGTCGTAACCGACCTGGCCAAAGCGCCGCATCTGCTGGTAGCCGGCTCGACCGGCTCCGGCAAGTCGGTTTCGATCAACACGATGATTCTTTCGCTGCTCTACACTTCGACTCCCAAAGATGTGCGCATGATCATGGTAGACCCCAAGATGCTGGAATTCTCGATGTACGAGGGGATTCCGCACCTGCTGCTGCCGGTCGTGACCGAACCGAAGAAGGCTTCTCTGGCGCTGAAATGGGCTGTCAACGAGATGGAGCGCCGCTACATGCTGCTGTCTGACAAAGGCGTTCGTAACATTGATTCATACAACAAAAAACTGGCCGGGGAGCTGCTTGAACAGGAAGAGCTGAATGCCATCCCGGATGCGGAGATCATTGAAGAGCTTGAGGACGTCATAGACGATGAGACTGTAATAGATCCGATCCCCTTTGCGGTGGATGATGATGTCATGCTGGAGCATAGCCACCTCCCCTACATCGTGGTAATCGTAGACGAGCTGGCCGACCTGATGATGGTGGCCGGACGTGAGGTAGAGGAGCATATCGCCCGCCTGGCCCAGAAGGCGCGCGCCTCCGGAATCCACCTGATCCTGGCCACGCAGCGCCCATCCGTGGATGTCATCACCGGCCTGATCAAAGCCAACCTGCCGTCCCGCATTTCCTTCCAGGTCACTTCCAAAGTGGACTCGCGCACCATCCTGGATTGCAACGGTGCGGAGAGTTTGCTGGGAGCCGGTGACATGCTCTACATGCCTCCCGGAACATCACGCCTGCAGCGTATCCACGGCGCATTCGTATCCGATGCCGAAGTTCAGCGAGTGGTCGATTTCCTCAAAAAACAGGGCAAGCCGGTTTACGAGAAATCAATTCTGGAGATGAAGGACCCCGACGAAAAGGGGAGCATTGAAGATGAGGTGCAGGACGAACGCTGGGAAGATGCCCTGCGGCTGGTGGCTGACACCAGGCAGGCCAGCATCTCCATGGTTCAGCGCCGTCTGCGGATCGGCTACAACCGCGCCGCCCGGATAGTGGAAATGATGGAGAGCGAGGGGATGATCGCCCCCAGCGACGGCACCAGCAAGCCTCGTGAAATTTATATGGATGTCATCCATGCTTACCTGAACTCACAGTTCACCAAGTAGTTTGCCGGTTGGCACTGATCACAGCCGCGAATCAGGCACACTCCCCGCGCCACAAACAGTCCTGCTGGCCGCAGACTGCCGAGATATCACTTTTGAAACATTGCGGATTTCCCTCCGCCTGCTGGATCGAACGAATCAGTTCCATCTTGTTGGAGCGGCCCGCCTTAATTTGATGCTTTTTTGCAATTGTCCGAATTTCTTCCAATTTCACTTTATAGCCTCCTTCTGGCATTGATTAATCCGCCTGCACTAGCTCTGGAGCGGCCATTGAGCTCTGTCACGCCGCGCTGGCGCGGCACTGCCCTTTTAAAAGCAGACCTCATAATTCCGGGCGGATTGATCAGCTCCGGTTCAACACCCCTGAATCTGGCGCACTGCATCCATACATCAAGGACCTGCTTGCCGGTTGCGTCGAAGTTGCCGACACCCTGGCAATCCAGCTCAATTTTTTTCGATTTTTCTGATTCCAGATTTTGCAGAGCAGTCGATAAATCGTTTATTTCATTGCTCGTAATCCCGGTCAGTGTCCAGTTGCCCAGCAATCGGCCCTTATTGCCTGAAATTTGTATTTTCATTTTAACCTCTCTTTTGTCCCCGTTATAAATCCGGAAACGACTTCATTCAGAAATTATTGCCGCAAATAACCCTTCTTCTTTCCGCGAATACTGCCATGTTTCTAATGTTTGGAGTATTTGTGCCGGTCCGGCGATCGGCACAGGTAACTTAAATCAAATTGAAAAGCGTGTTCGCAATCCGGATGACTGGCTGTGCACATGTAAAAATCATCCACCAGGTAACGGGTCTTGCAGTCTGAGTTGCCGCCTCCCTGGGACGACCGGTTACTATTCTCATCCTTTACCGGCAATTGTTCCCGCACTTCCTTCTTCATCTCCATTATCCTCCTCGCGCACACAGGGAGGCTTATCTCACACCTGGCTGAAATATCATTAAGCAGCCGCAAGCAAAAACAACCGAAACCGAATGAGAACCTGTGTTTGCAATTAATTTTATCGTATAAGCAGTTGCAGAGATTGCCGCTTGCATTTTTTGTCAGCTGATTGCCAGACGCCCCGCCATACCGTCTGCTAAACAATTTTGTGAACCCGATGTTATTAAAAAATGACAAGATTGGTCTATAGGGAATTTTGGCGGAAGCATCACGATCCCCCCTATGATAACAGTGGGATTGTTGTTTTTTCCGGGAGATTATTTCGTCAGGGAGGATAAACCGTGCCTTACGGCAAATTTGGTCAGTTCGGCAACATTGAAAAGCTGAAGTTTGTGCATGATCGATTGACGTTGATTTTCTACTGTTTTGTGGCTGATTCCAAGAAGATGGGCGATCTCCTTGGTGCTTTTTCCGTCGGAGATCAACTGCAGGACCTCGCGTTCCCGCGGGGTGAGATTATCGTAGACTAACGTCTGCTCTTCGGGAATACATTGCAGAAACTCCTTCACAAGCAGTTTTGAAACTTTTTGCGGCAGATAGGTTTCACCTTTGGCAACGCTGGCAATGGCCTGCGACAATTCGGCAAAAGCGGAATCCTTCAAAAGGTAACCGGCGGCGCCTGCCTTGAGGACTTCCACTACGAAGAAACGGTCGCACTCCATTGAAAGCGCCAAAATTTTGGTGGCCGGATATTTTTTTACTATCTGACGGGTCGCATCAATTCCGTTCATGTCAGGCATATTCAGATCCATCAGCACAAGATCCGGCCGCAGTTTTTCTACCAGCCGAATCGCCTCAATACCACTCCCCGCTTCACCCACCACCGTTGCCGACTGGTGTTGTTCGATCAGCAGTTTCAGCCCTTCACGAAAAAGCTGATGGTCGTCTACCAGCAAGAGCGTAGTTTTCATACTCCCTCCTGATTACTCGCCAGATCAAGCGGGACAGTCAATCTTACCGTTGTCCCCTTTCCAACTACTGACTTGATTTCAAACGAACCACCCGACTTTTCAATTCGTTGCTGGACATTGTAAAGACCGTAACCGCCGTTGCAGATATGTTTTTTAATAACGGCCGGATCTTCGAAACCTTTGCCATGGTCGGCAACAACCACCGTAAAGACGCCTTCGCCACTTTTGGCGGATAGCAACGCACTGTCGGCACCGGCATGCTTGACCACGTTCAGCAACAACTCCCGCACCGCCTGATAGAGTGTGTACTTTATTTCGGCGCAGAGCGGCACGGGTTGCCTGTCGCCGGAAAAATCCACACGGATGCCGTAATCACAGTTGATCGACGAACAGAGCCACTCCAGCGCAGTTTCTATTCCGGATGTACCAAGAACCGGCGGCCGCATTCTGAAAGTCAGCGAGCGGATATCACTAATTGAAGTTTGGACCAGCGCCGACGCTTCTTCAGCAATTTTTCGCAACGAATCAGCTTCGGTCATCTCCGCCAGTCCATCCAGTTTCAACTTTGCCAGTAGCAGAGACTGGCCAACCCGGTCGTGCAGTTCAGTTGCTATGCGCTCACGCTCCTTCTCTTCCGCCCAAACCAGCTCAAAGGAGACCTTTCTCATTTCCATGTTGGCCAGAGCCAGGTCTGCAGTCCTCTCCTCCACACGCTCTTCCAATTCATCGCGCGATTTCTGGAGGTCGTCCTCAACCCTTTTAAGCTCACTGATGTCGCTGATAACGACCCTGTATGAGGCCGCTCCGTTGCCTTGCGCGGCAATTGCATCGATTTTCACCCAGAACGGATCTCCGTTCGCGCCAAGCATGCGGATCTCGAAGCTCTGCGGTTCGTCCGTTTTCATAAGCCGCTTGCAGTTAAGGCAGAAAATGTCCTGATCATCAGGATTGATAAAAACCGAAATTTTTTTATTCAGCAAACCGCCCAGCCCGGTCCCCAGCATGGATGCGGCAGTCAGATTGGCTTCCAGAATTATTTTCTGTTCGTTCAGCGTCAGGTAACCGACCGGAGCCCGATCATACAGGTCGAAATAGCGAAGCTTGGAAATTTGCAGCTCAAGCTGCGTACGTCGCAACTCCTCGTTCTGCGTTTCCAGTTCCGCCTGATGAACCTGGCATTCGCGCAGCAGATTAAGTGTCTGTTCGCCAGACAGTGACTCCAAAACAAATCCGCTGTTATTCGGCACCGTTCTCTGCTTTATCGGGCAGAGCAGACTATTTTGATTCTTTTTGTCAGCCAAGGGTATCCCCTTTCAGCAGAACTCGCATTAAGTCAAACAGAGTCTCTAACAACTCAGCTATAGCTTGTTTTAATTATACTACCATAAGATACTTGCTTATCCAAATATGCGGGCGATTTAACAGATCATCTCAGACGAATTTGACAAGCGGCTAAAAACAAAGTACAAATTTCCGGACTCCAGACAAGGGATTTGCCCTGAATACTCACCGCCATACCAGCCGAGACAGCTAAGTTGTGACTTAGATACCAAAACAGGGGTGCCACCATGACAATCAAAACCGCCGCCATACAATTCAATGTAAAACAGGGGGATGTGGATGCCAACCTGGCCTACGTGCGTGAAGCACTGTTCCGCGCCGCCGGAAAGGGGGCCAACCTGGCCGTGTTGCCGGAGATGTGGTCCAGCGGCTTTGACTACCGCAACCTGAACGAACTGGCATTGCGGACCGAGGGGATTGTTGATGAGCTGTTGGAGTTGGCCCGGAAATTGAAGCTGGTAATTGTCGGCAGCATGCCGGAACCGAATGGCGAAAAGGTTTTCAATACAATTTATCTGGTGGATAACGGGAAGCTGGCCGGGGTCTACCGCAAGATGCATCTTTTTTCGCTCTTGGGTGAAGACCGGGCTTTCTCGGGCGGTGACAGCTGGCTGCTGGCAGAGACCACGATCGGCAAGGTCGGGGTCATTATCTGCTACGACTTGCGTTTCCCCGAGCTATCCCGACGGCTGGCAGTCGAGGGGGCCCAGATCATCTGTGTCCCGGCCCAGTGGCCAAAGCCGCGCCAGGAGCATTGGCGCACACTGTTGCGGGCGCGGGCCATCGAAAACCAGCTTTTTGTCGTCTCCTGCAACGCCTGCGGGCAGATCGGCAAACTGGATTTCTTCGGCATGAGTATGGTCATCAACCCCAAAGGTGAGGTGATGGCCGAGGCGGGGGAAGATCAGTGCGAAATTTCGGCCGGGCTGGACATGCAGGAACTGGCCGACTGGCGCGCCCAGATTCCCTGTTTTAATGATCGCAAACCGGAATGCTATTAGTCCTTTGCTGCTGGGGCTGTTTCAGCCGATATAAAGTTCCTTGAGCAACTCCGGTTTATCCAGTGATTTGCGAAGCGCAATCCGGAGCTTTTCCACATGCTCGAATCCTTCCTCTTTCGTCATGCGGCCGTTATTATAAAGCAGCCGCAGGTTCTTTCGCAGTGCGTCGGCGGCGGCCAGCGCCTTTTCTCCGGTCGGATCGGCCTTCAGTATCCTGGATTCCAGCGGATTTTGCATGAAATCCAGAACAACGTCACCGGTTAAAAGCAGGTACTCGTCACGATCATCTTCCGAAAGCTGATAGCGCGAGTTGTCCGAAAGGGTTTGCATGACTTTCTGCCACTTTTCCAGTCGCGACAACAGCATGATCGAATTGAATATGCGCTTGTTGGTGCCGAATGAAAAAATGGTTGGTGTCAGCACGCTGCGCAGCATCTTGTCATTGGCCTGTTGATCGGCTCGACAAACCTCCCGCGCCAGTTCCCAGATCTCCTTATCCACAAAATTTTCGAAACGCATCTCCCAATAGGCGTGCTTCATGGTCACAGAGGCGAAGGATCGTATGATCTTGTGGGGGACATAATAATTGTGGGCAATCGTATCGGCAGCCAGGTGGCAGAGATAGCCGTAGGCGCAGGCTCGCTCACGGTCGTTTTCAGCTTTTTTCAAAACCTTTTGCCCAATACCCCAACGGTGGCAGTTCAGCAGGTAGTGGGTGTATTTCTTGCCGACGATGATGTCGGCCGCAATGCAGCCATATAGAAAATCGCGCGGATAACTGGTCAGAATTGCGGCCAGATTGGCGGGCAACGCAGCGGAATTTGCCAATATATTAGCCCCCAGCTGAAGATGGATCCCCCCTCCCCAGGCCAGGGCTTCACCCGGAAGCATGATCACTGATATGACGGTTAACAGAAAAAGCATGGATTCCTTTCATTTTGACAGACAAACCGCTTGCTGGTAGATTAGGCACCCATTCTATCGTATCTGGTAGTCAGTTGCATTCAAATTTACCGGGAGGAGATCGCCACGTGGACACAAATCCCGTTAAGTCACAGCTCTGGGCATCAGTGGGAGCTTATTTGCAGGAACTTCAGGAAAGCGGCGTTGACGGTCTTGAGATGGAATCGCCAACAGCGCTGCTGTCAGAGTCTGCCCCCCCCCAACCGGCCTCGGCACAGATCGAAACCGGATTAAAAAAGGATCTGCCTGAACCGGAACCGGCTCAGCAGCATGAGACCCTTGAACAGATCAGAAAGAATCTGGGTGATTGTCAGCGCTGCAAGCTGGGAGCGACCAGAAACCAGCTGGTTTTCGGCGTTGGAAATTCGAATGCCAGGCTGGTGTTTGTCGGTGAAGGGCCGGGAGCGGACGAGGATATGAAGGGTGAACCGTTCGTTGGTGATGCGGGCAGGATGCTGAATCGGATCATTGCGGCGATGGGACTCCAGCGGGAAGAGGTCTACATCTGTAACGTGGTCAAGTGCCGCCCGCCGCAAAACCGCAATCCGGAAAAGGATGAAATTACGACCTGCTCTCCATTTTTGCTGCGGCAACTGCACTCCATCAAGCCGGAGGTAATTGTGGCTCTGGGGACATTTGCCGCACAGGCCGTACTGGGTACGAAGGAACCGATTTCAAAGCTGCGCGGCAAATTCCACGATTTTCATGGCATACCGCTGATGCCGACCTACCACCCCTCATATCTGCTTCGCACCGGCGGCAATTCAGATTCGTTCTGGACCGTCTGGGATGATATGACCCAGGTGTTGCGACTGCTGAAACTGCCGGTGCCGGACAAGAGCCGCAAGAAGTAGGAAGCCGCGTGACAGGCGGTCAGAGGCCATACCACCTTCTGATCACAAAAGCATCCTTCGACTTTTCACCCGCCGGCCAGACATCAATCGGTCGGCGGGTTCGCATGATCTCGCTTAGCCTGGCTTTCAACGGTGTGGTTACGACACCCCCGTTACCCGGTTTTCCGCACTTCAGGCGACTTTCAATAACGTTTTCACGGTCAAGCAGAATGATGACGTGGCCGTTCCAGACAATCAGATCCAACGGTTCCAGCTCTGAAACAATCTGATTTAGGCTCTTGCCGGCCACGGCAACTGACCGGCCATAGGCAATCAATTGTGACGTGTTGCGCGGTGTCCAGCCGCCGGTGGCCTGGTACAGCAGCCCGGAACAGTCCAAGCCGGCCAGAGTCAACCGCTTCTGTTCTTCCCCCCTGACCGCGCCATAGAACAATTCCTTCAGTTCCGGAACCCCATCCTGAAGATTACCCCCCCAGACATAACTGTTCCCAACCGTTTTTTTTAAATTTGCCACAATCTGCTCACGTTCCGGCAGAATACGCTGGCGGGGTGGCGGCTCTTCATTTTGTAACTTCAAAAAACGGCTGTCCAGATACAGCTGGATTCCGGTTGCGGCCCGGTATTCGTCCGTTTCCACCCGGTAAACCCTGGCATTACCAAGCTGCTGTTCTTCCAGAATCCGGAAGACCGTCCCGGGGAGGGCGATATATTCCAGCTCCCGGACCTGTCCGCACCGATCAGTTTTCACCCTGTTCCGCCCTTTTCCGCCGAATACGGATTCAAAGTCGGGAGTATTAAGCAGCGGCGCAGCCTGAATGGCAACAGCATACTTGACTGATTGCCCGTACGTGACTGGCGAGTACGCCATAATTATCAAAATTATAAGAATACGGATCATTTGTGTCTGCCGGCCTGGCGTACCAGTTCCTTCTGGGCAAAGGTCAGGCGTGGTGAAGCTAGCAGGTCGCGCAGGGTGGTGGCGGGCAGACCGGGCAGAAACATGGTAAACCAGACCGCCGGGGTACGCGGGTTTTTTAGGATCGCCAGACGGATATTCGGGCGGCCTTTCCAGCGACTGCTTCGCCCGATGATCGAAATATTTTCAGCCGTAGCCTGCGCAGAAGAGAGGAATTGATACAATGACCCTTCCTTAAGGTGCGGATTATCCAGACAGGCTTCCACGACCTGCGGAAGGCCCTCTCTCAGCAGCGCCTCGACCACGGCGGCCGAACCGCGACGCGCGATGGTCAGCTTGTTGCCGAGCGGCTGGGTCGGCAGGCGCTGAATTATGTTCCGTTCGGCGGCAAGGTGCACATCGGCATTGATACCCGGCATCTGGCAGAGTTTCAGCAGGTCGAATATGTATAACAGCGGCAGCAGGGTCAGGACAATGTGGGGAGGTGTTTCAGGATGCCTGATCAGCACGAATTTGACCGCATAACTATCGATCAGGCGTTTACTGTTGTAGATGGCCAGGAGAAGATCGCCCAATCCCCTCCGCTTCAGCAGTGTCAGCAGATGCTGATCATCCAGGGCCGGATTGCGCAGGGCAGCCAGCAAAACATCACTGTTGGAGTCCTGCATGACGGAAAAAAGCCGGTCTTTATCCGCGACCAGGGCCTCAATCAGCCTCTTGGACAGACTTTGGTCGATCCCAGTACATTTTACGGCACTGCCTGAATCGGGATCTACTGATGTTTCCTGAGTGATATCGCTCATTTGCCTAACCATTGCGGATATTTTATATAAACCTATCACTTCTGAATCAATTGATGCAATCAGTTTGCCATTTTAATGATCACTGCCCTTTCGGTATGCCGCCATCAGCAGTTGCACGTCCGTGCGCTTCATGATAGACATGAATCAGTATGAATTGAGAAGGATCTATCGTGAATAATATCCTTGCCGGGTTTCCATTGATCGAACCCATCGAAATTGGTGATGATGAGCTGGCTGAAATCGGCCTGATTCTGGAGATGCGCCGCAACTTCACTTTGTCATATTACAAAGACAAATGCATGAAACGGCGGGTTGCCATCAGAATGCGTTCCAGCCGTTCCCGCGACGCTGCGGCCTACTGCGATCTTCTCAAGCGGAGCGAACATGAGCTTGACCTGCTCCAAAAAGTGCTCACCATCCACGTCAGCCAGTTTTTTAGAAATCCCTCCGTTTTCGATAAGCTCCGTACCGATGTTATCCCCGCACTGTACAAATTGTCCGCCGAAAATATCAGGCCGTTGCAGATTTGCAGCCTCGGCTGCGCCAGCGGTGAGGAAGCTTACAGCATTGCCATTCTGCTGAGGGAGTATTTTGCAAACGATATTAATTCAGTGGATACAATAATCAATGCTTTGGACATCGACCGGGAGACGCTCCAGTTTGCCGAAAGCGCCTCATACAACCCGGAACGCATGAAAGAAGTGTCGGATACCATCAAAAAGAAATACTTCCTGGCAAACGGCACCCGAATGCAGCTGTCGCGAACAATCCGGGATATGGTGAATTTCAACTTGGGCGATATCACCGCCGTTGAAAAGTTCCAGCCGCACGACCTGGTATTGTGTCGCAACACCCTGATCTATTTCACCCGACCGGAACAGGAAAAAATATTAAACGGCATCGCTGACATTCTGCCGCCAAATGGTATACTGGTGCTCGGCAAGTCCGAAACTCTGGTTGGCGATGCACGCAGCAGGTTCACGGCGGTCTGTCCGGTTGAAAGGATATACCGGCGCATTTAATCGACAAATTATCTGTGGAGAATTCAAACATGCGTATCCCCATAGCTTATAAATTCATCATCGGTTTTGTGGTGGTAGTCGCTGCGGTCGCTTTCAGCCCGAGATTGGTGTCCGGGCTCGGGTATTCCGCGGAATTCAGCGGAGTGCTGGGTTATGTGGTTGCCCTGACTATCGGCCTGATTCTGGGGTGGCTGTTTTCAAAGGGCTTTACAGCAAATATTGCAAAACTGACCGAGTCGGCCGAACTGATCGGTCGAGGGGATCTGACCACGGATGTTGTTATCCGTCCATCACGGATTCCGGACGAAAGCCATGAGTTGGCCACCCTGATCAACATGATGCAGCAGAATCTGCGACAGCTGGTTCGGCATATTAAAAAAACGTCCGGCCAGCTATCCGAATCCGCCCGTGAAATCAACTCGACCGCCCTGGAAATAAATGCTTCTACCGAAGAGGTCGCTCAGGCCATCGAGCAGATATCCAGAGGCGCCGAAACGCAAGCCGAGATGGTCGAAAAAACCTCCAAGACTATCCGCGAAATGGCAATTTCAATAGAGCTGGTTGCAACCAGAGCCCGCGAAACTGCCAAAGCTGCCCGTGAGACCAGTTTGACCGCTCAACATGGCGGGTCGCTTGCAAACGATTCTCTGGAGAGGATGAAAGAGTTTTTTGACAACCAGGAGACCATCGGGCGTCAATTTGACACCTTCAATGGTAAACTGCAGAAAATAGGCAAGGTTGCCGACTGCATCGGCAATATCGCCCGGCAGACCAACCTTCTGGCACTGAACGCCTCAATCGAAGCTGCCAGGGCCGGGGAATCGGGCAAAGGTTTTGCCGTTGTTGCCGAAGAGGTGCGCAAGCTGGCAGATGGATCATCCCAATCGGCCGCTGAGATCAATGATATGATCGAAAGCCTGCGGGAGGAAAGTCATCGCGTTCATGAAGTGATTCTGGAAAGCTCGCGCAGCATTAAGGAAGGCAAGAAGAACATTGACGTAACAGCCGGCGCCTTTCAGGAAATCCTCAAAACCGTTCTGGAAACAGAACGAAAGGCCTCCAGCATTGCAGATCTTTCCCAGATGCAGCAGGAAGGGTCCGTCAAGATGGTAAAGGCGGTAGACGAGATTGCCAAAGTGGCTGATGACAATGCTGCTGCAACCGAGCAGGTTTCCGCAGCAACCGAGCAGCAGTTGGCCGCCATGCAGGATATGGCCCTGGCAACCAGGGAACTGGCACAACTGGCCGAAGAGCTGCTGGCAGTGATAGAGCATTTCCAGATCGGAGTGGATTAAACGGCGTGCAGAACGAAGCAAAACGTAAATTTCTGATTTTTGAATCGCACGGAGTGCCGTACGCTTTTGATCTTGCGCACATTGCGGAAGTATCAGAACCATTGCCAAGCTGGCCGATACCGCTGGCGCCCGCTTGTTGCAGGGGTGCCGTTCATATTCACGGATCAATTGTTGCCACGATGGATCTTGCAGCTTTCATGGGTTTCCCGCAATGCATGCGACCCGAAAAGCTGATTGTACTCCGCAAGGAGATCGCCGCAATGGCTTTTCTGGTTGACCGGGTAATAAGGATTGTAGATAAACAGGATCTTAATCTTATTGAATCACCGGAAGAGGGTCTGTCAGACTCTAAACTGATTCTTACAGATGGTGATATTCCACTTCTGAATGTTCACAAAGTAGTCAGAATTGCTGAAGATATTATGACTTGCTCACCATGATTCTTAAAAAATACTATACGTAGCAAAAAAAACTTGACACTATGAATATTATGCGTATATTCCAAGGTCGATTTTATAAACCATGCGCTCTGCGTTTAAATGGTAATTTCAACAATGAAAGAGGTAACACAATGAAAAAGCTGATCTCCTTGACACTGGTACTCGCACTGGCCACCGTATTTGCTGCTGGCTGCAAGAAAAAAGAAGAAGCTCCTGCTCC